>Ga0326727_10002571_pt1 | contig 61282 bp, 91 predicted proteins | sample MB2enrmetagenome_FD_207643 | JGI IMG/M metagenome (GOLD analysis project Ga0326727, IMG submission 207643) | Lab enriched peat soil microbial communities from McLean, Ithaca, NY, United States - MB29MY | ecosystem: Environmental > Terrestrial > Soil > Wetlands > Peat | place: USA: New York...
AAAACGACTCAAGTTCCAAAACTCATTCCCCCAAGCCAACGTATCCATAATACTCGCCACAACTTCTAAAACAAATCGGCTCGGACAAACCCTCAACTCCGCCTGCCTTCCACTCATATCGCATCCAAGTGGGTCGAGTGTGGACATCCCAACATTCTGAGCATGTATGTAACGATAGCGGTCTTGTAATGCTGTTCCTGGCGGGAATCCAACTAAAGCGCCCGCAGCATTCCGCAGTGGTTCGCCAAGCACAAACTCTGGGTCGGCCCCTACACAAAACCGATTAACCAATCGTGGCACAACCGGAAATTTCATGCTTCGGTTCGCATAAAATCTCTTACGCCATTTCTCAAGAATATCCCTTGGCGCTCCTACTCCCGTAGCCATCGCAAACTCCAAGAACTTCTTTTCGGTTACGCGATTGTCAACAACTGCCGAGAACAGGCGTCGTTTTTCATCCCTTAGATCCATTCTTCTTCTCCAACATCCACAAAGAATACCACCCCGAATACGAATGCTAACACATACCACCAAACTTTAGAGCGTGCTTCCATCATCACTGTCTCCTGTAACATATATTGTCTTTGTCAATTGAAGTGCCGCTTCCAATGCTTCCGGTGTAAAATCCTCATGGCACCACTTGTCAATGCAGTCCCCATCCTTGCACAATGGCACGCCCCACTCGGTATTTTTTGTTCGCATGTTGCAAATTACACAAACCATATCCTTACGCAAGAGATTGTATGCTCCGACTAGCTTCCCAAAACATCCCGTATCCTCATTGTGAGCATCTCGAAATGCCTTTGAAAAACTAGATGACGCGCAATACCTACAAACCACAACGGAGGGGACGTTATTCACCACATCTACACCCCAAAATCTGTACTCTGAATTGTCAAACTCAATCCTTGTATCACTCAAAACCAAATACTGCTTCGCCGTGTATTTTGCTGGAAGAACACTTCTTCCATAGTGATAGTCTCCCCTAAGCACATTCAATCGGGTCTTCAATGGAATCACTGGTGGTGTATGGGTATAGACGAGCCTAGGATACGGCTGCAACCTTATCCCGTGTGATACACACGATGCCAATATCCGCCATCTTGGGACTTCTACTTGGTGCATTCTTTCCTTCCCTCACTCGAAATTTTGAGAGGCGTGGGCCACTCGGACTTCGTGTGCATAGTTTAGCCGTTGGCATCCTTTAGGATAGCCACCACGCCCCATCCTTTACCGCCTCTCTAGCAGCCTTTCACCTAGAGCGCAGACGGGAAACTCACTACCTTACCATTACATGCGGTATCGGTAGTGGAGCTGGTCGCGGACCACCACCATCAGCCATTGCAATTAGTATTCAGCCCTTTACAACTAAATTTTTCAGGGGTTCCACTCTTCTCAACTAAAGACTGAAACCCCCGGTGCCACCAACTACTTATGTTCGCGCGGTCCCTTAGCGTCCCAAGGGTGTCAGTTAGGCAGGTACTTGACCGTCCAACGACGGGTTTTCCCCATGTCGCGCTAGCTCCCGAAGACACTTGCGTGCCCTCCACTAGAGCATACCCTTACGGGCGTCGTTCAACAGAATGTCTTGTCCGTTGAGCGCCACTTCAACGGCTACTCACGCTCCGTCGTTCCGAAGCTAGGCCCATATCTAAGGAGCGACCTTAGAGGCACGGAGTCCGTGGAGACACAAGATAACCAGTGTTGCTTGTGTCCTAGCGGGTTCAACGCACTACAGCAACTCAATCTTGACCAAATTACTTGTCACAACACAATGAGCCGAATGGTTTGGCAAAACCGCATCATCAAACATATACAATGAAATTCCCAATTGAAATTCCGGCCACGAAATCAAATTACCCTTTCGTGAGCGATGCGCGCCCGACCTCTCCGTTACCGTCACTTGCTCCCAAGTCATTGAATCGGAATCAAGGACGTACTCTGAACCACTGATTGTTGTCGCTTTTATTCGCATAACTAACGACCCTTTCTGGGTGGGTTAACTTAAATTTACAACTTACAGGCTGCGATGAACCCCCAAATTGAAAGACACAGAATGCTCAATAACCCAAGAATAGAGAAAATTAACAGCATATACTTCACTCGCCACTTCCATTTCAAGTCCCACATAAACTCGAAAAGTTCTTTGTCTGTCATCCTAAAAAAGCCACTTTCGTCGGTTGTGGGATATTGTCGTGAGATATCCAATCATCGTCTTTTGTGAACTTTCGGACCTCACAAATGCTGACCGGGTAATAGAATCCGTATTCATGGTCGATTCCTACAACCTCAATTTCTCCGTCAATCTCTTCTAAAACTCGAATTAAATCTTTTACCTTCATAATCCACCCCCAATGGGTCATAACCTCCGTAGAATTCCTTGAACTAAATGCTTTATCCAAGCGTGTTTCCCGTGCTTCTTATCGCACAACTTATTTGGAAATCCTTCCCGCAGTACACCACTGGCTACGACCACTAACTCTCCACTGTTCGAGAAAGGAAATGCGGTTTCTACTAGGTATTTCCAGTAACCTAAGTCGCACTCAAGGTCAGGATGTTCATAAAATCCCACTAAAGTTATAACCACCTTATTCCCTGTTTCTGCTTCTCTTATTGCATGTGAATGTTCTCTCATCATTAACTCCTTAAAAATCAAATTCCCGCTACAGCATCAAGAAACTGTCTCCTGTTCCGTTGGCCACGTTATGATGAGAGTTAAGAAAATCTAACCGGGGCATCATCCCATCTCATGCCGAATGCCGCCCGAAGGCTGGACTCACATCTTCACAAGACAGTCCGCACCGATTTTACTTAACGGAGTCTCCATAACAACGACCACGACGGCCAATGACGGAGTTCCCTCCCCGGCCCAAAAAGAGCCGCTGTACATTAACCGCCAACAGAGCGCGTTTCAGCTCTTAGCTGTCGCGGGAAGCTTTTTGTCGTGCAAGATGTTCTATACACTCACCTTTTATTCTAGCCAAAAGCGCCGGGTCCATATATACCACACACGACGATATAAATCCACCGTCTATCACTGCCCAAATTCCCCATTCCCAATCCGCAGGTGACTTCACTCGCATTTTATATAGTGCTTTACTGGCGTTTAACAGACCACGCTCAGTGTTAGGGTAGGATTTAGTGACCGTTCGTTTTCCAGAAAAGTCAATTATGCTCGGTCCTACCCAGGCCATGTACTTCATCAGTTATAGTCTCCCCAATTCTCCGAGTTCCATCTCGCTGCTAATGATGAAACATGATTGAACTGTTGTGCACGTTTTAATTCATCGGCGCAACTCTCTCGTCCACAAGTTGGCTTGTCATCAATCTTTTCCGTAGTCGGACGCCCGCAAATGCACTTCGAGTTCGGGTCAATTTCTCCCTTTCCTGAACACAGCGAGCACACATCCTCAAATGAAAACTTGTGTCCGCGACATTGTGGGCAGGTGACGGTCACTTTATGTGTCTCCATAGCCGGATATTTCTAATGCTGGAATTATTTCTTTTTTCTTTTCTCAGGTACTTTATAAACTGTATGGCCGTTTGATACTTCAAGAAAAATCTGAAACCGTCTTCATGGAAGCCACCGGATTGAAAGGTAACAATATAACGTGTCATGAGCTAATCCCCTTATATCCCGACATCACATATCCATACCACGACAGTTGAGAATGCTTTTCATTGTAGTCATCATGTGCGGAATTCCCGAACAGCCAGTTCTTCGTCAAATCCTCCGGGTCGCTCACAATGCTTTCCACGCCATTCATCCCCAAATTAAAAATCGCTTCTCTTACCATAATTGTCGGGAAAGCATAACTTTGCACCATCCAAATGAACATATCCCGGTTCAGTTCTAGCAACCTCCGCGCTTGCTTGACATCGCAATTGTTGACAATCTCTCGAACTAAATCCTTGTCTGCAACCCACAAATCCCGATACTTCGTGTGCGCCAATTTCACACAAGCCCTTGCGACTTCCCATGTCGCATGGCAAATCGCAGGATGGCACAGCCAATAATTCGACAAAACTCTGTACTCCACTCCGAGTAGGTCTTTACCATATTCAGAACTCTTCTTGTACGTTGGCGTCCGATATTCCCCCGCTAGCCCATAATACTTTCTCCGAATAGGAGAATCAATGTTCGCGGCAACTCCAACCGCCCAAACAGCCAAAATCGAATCTAGCGTGTTTACAATCTTAGCATATTCTGGTGGCTTTTCAGGAAACCATTTTCCAAAATGCAAATGTCCACCAGCAAACCGATACTTTAACTTCCTTGGATTCTCAACCTGAATTCCGTGGTCGTCGTAGATATTCTCACTCGGAGAACACCCAAGCGCAACATGTTCTTGCTCGGCACTTAACAACATGGAGTCAGGAATCCTAAGCACATTTCTCATGGTCAACTTCGCGCCTTTTTCTCCGGCGCGCATTGCCAAGCCTTCCAAACACTTTCGCATCCCCAACGTGAAGTACATCAAGCATTCTTTTGGTTGAGCGCAAAACTCTGCCTGAAACCCATCCCAAAACGGAGTGCGCTGATAGAAAGCACCTGTTCTATATCCCGTATTGGCCTGAACCTTCGCTTCCTTCTTCGATGGCAAGAACTGAAATGCCGGGAAAACTTCATCGCCCTTCATCAAGAAGATTTCCGGGTCTGAGCCAATTGAGAAGGAAGTATATTCTTCTCCGGGAGTGTGCAGGTGAATACTTCTACTACGCACCCACTCCGCTTGATGACTCAACTCCCCTATCGTATTGAAATCAACCTTACTCATCTTTTAGATGAACCTCCCTCCTATTAGCATCACTCCTCACTTTCCAAACTCGTCATAACACTGCTTGCACATCCGAACTCCGTCCCGTGAATACGAAACCTTGCTAACTGGTTCATGGCACATCTCACAAATCATCAAATTGAATCCCGGCGCAGGTCCATACCTAATGGGAGTCGCTTCAGGAACGACCTCATACGACACTCTGTGACACTGCGTACATTCTTCCTTCTTAAAGAAAGTCTCTGAATACTTTGCAGGTACGACCGAAGTCTCAATCCGTGCATTACACGTACAGAGCTTTATCGTAGGGTTCGTGATTTTGGATGTCATCAACCCAATCCTCCAACCTGTGTCTCAATTCCCAATAAATCAGCTTCAAACGCCAAAATCTCGGCCTAATCAATCGAATATCCTGCAAAATCTCAAACTCAACAGCGTCCACCCACATCGCCTTGACATCCCCGCAAATCAAGCAATCCCAATACTCAAGCCGGAATGGATGCCGCTGGCGATGGAGCCACAAATGAGGACAGTGGAACATTCTTGCCTCCGTTCTCTTTTTCTTCAACAGCAAGCAACACAGCTTCAATCTCATCCAAAGTCAAGTCATCAAGTTGGAGGTACAAGGAACTTTGAATAGCTTGCAGATACTTTGGGTCAATAATCCACCCAAGTTCCTGATTGCGCTCATTTGCTCGCGGAAATCTAATCATTTTATTCTCCGTAAAAAATTGCCTCTAGGATGTTTTTTAATCCATCTGTCCAATTCCGCGCATTCGTGGTACTCCATGTATTCGCCACCTTCTAATCCAAAATATTCTCGCGTATATACAAACCGCCCACAAACCTTACAACGATTTTTGTGTGTTTTTCTAGTAACCATGAATCCTCCAAACACATCTTCCAGTCACAACCAAACCCAAAATTGTCGCGCAAATGCCGATGATTGCATAGAGCCAAATCATATACGCTCCCGCTTAAAGAACTGACACCAACACAAATCCTCACCACGCTCAATCCCCCATACGTCGCCGCAGAGCGGACATGAAGTTGCGTTTTCGGCATCATGTCCATCAGGATTTAAATTATCTAATAACCAATCAGCGAAACTTTCCCATTTTTCATGTGTGTAAATGTCGCCTATCATATTGAAATCAACATCCCCTTCAAAAGTTTTTGGTCCTCATCTGTCAATTCAAGCTCGTTGTAGTCTTTCACTTGCCCGGTTAATCGCGGACAATGTTCTTTCTTGTGTTCCTCAATGCTTTTTGCAAGTTCTTCTTTTGAGCGATTCCCTAAAATACAGTTACAATCGGGACACTTCCACAATCCGTCCATTCCCCCCAACAGTCCTTGTGCTTGGTCTGCTCGCGTCATGGGAACTTCATCGCATTGAGTCGCCGGGATTCCCAAATACATCTTTTGCAAAGAGTGAATCGTCTCATGCAATTTGATTCGCTCGTCCAGGGCTTCCTGTGTGATAGCCACCAAATTCTTGTAGCATTGCATACATCGCCAAGTTTTCCAGACGATTGAACTCATGTTAGCTCCCGTATGCTACATAAAAAGACGTTCAAGGAGACACACAAAAAAGAATGTGTCTCGTTCAGCGCCTTACACACTCCTACTCCAACTCCTACTCCCACTCCCACTCCTACTCCAACTCCAACTCCCACTCCTACTCCCACTCCAACTCCTACTCCCACTCCAACTCCTACTCCCACTCCCACTCCTACTCCAACTCCAACTCCCACTCCAACTCCCATTCCCACTCCTCCTCCAACTCCAACTCCCACTCCTACTCCTAAAGAGTGCCATCTTTTACTTTGACCTTCCAAAAGATTCAATTGCAGACCTTTGCACAAACCAAACATCGGAGTGGAGTTTTTGAGCGTCGGCATAGTCTTTGTTCGACCACGCTCCCGTTTCATAAACAATCTTCGGGTTTTCTAGCTGAACAAATGAGTCGTTTACGCCCGTCAATTTACCTGTGTAGAAGTACGCAGAACAAATGAGTAATACTTGCTCTCCAAGTAAACTGTCCCAACCAACATCTTCAGTTACTTCAATTATCTTCTTCAAAATATTCTCCTTGTGTAAATTTACTGTGAAACTGTCAACACTTCCTTCGGAAAACTCACAAAATACTTCATCTTCCCATTCGTCAAACTCGTTGACCATCTCACAACGTCATGGTACAAATCTCTCAATGTACGCCACCGATTGTTGCGAACTTCTTTGTCGTCAAATTCTTCTGTGGTCATAAAGTTCATATCAAAACTCCCTGTTGATGTAGGATAAATCTCACAATCTGTATTCCAAACCACACTCCCATAGCAGCCGCGCCCACAAACAGCAAAATTGTGAATATCCCTAACAAAATTGCCATCGGAACAAAACGGCGCATATTCATCGGCATCGGCTCCCTATCCACAATCCTAATAGGAAACAAAAGACTCCATATGCCCAAAGGAGCAATTGATTTTTGTCAATTATTAGCCACGGTTTCATTTACGCAATCCTTCTCGCGGTCAATTGGTAAAACTTCTGCCGCGCAAACGGAATCAACTCAATGCAAACTCCATATCTCCGCCTGAGCATCCCGTCAATCCACCTGTCCATGTTCAAATCGTTCGCCCCGGCATGTTTCGCCAATTGTTTCGCGGCCCAAGTTGCATGTCTAATGGCCGAATCCACATTCCTACGCCCAAGTTCATTGTGAAACTCCTGCAATGTACAGCCATTCCGCAACCCTGCTCTATATCCACGTTTTAGCATGGCATTCTCCTTAGCCGAGAATTCATCCAGCGCCACTTGCTTATCCCGGCAAATGACGCTGGTCAATCCTCAACCGGGCTTCATAGCGCCTCACTTTCGCTTTTCAACACAGTTTTCATCGCGGAGTGCCGACTGACTGCTCAAAAGTCATATCGGCACTCACCAACAACGGCCATCATCAGGCAAGGCATTACCTTGCGGCAAGAGCCACCACGCTCACGACTGATGGCTCTTGTTTCGGCCTTGTGCGCCCAAAACCGCTTACTTGTTGTACTTCGCAAACAACTCCGCTCGGAGTTCGGGCGTCAAAACGTCAATCGCCTTCTCCGCAGCGTGAGCCGTTCTCTCCGCGTACACCGTCGGCTCCGCGATGTCCAGAAAGTTCACGCAAAATGTGACCTGCATTCGACCCACTTTCCCATCGGTGCCGGGTACTTCCACTGCTGGCACATTCAGGTTAATCGTCCGGGTTGTCGCCATCTGCCGACCCTTTGTCCCGTAAGTCTTGAACGTCAAGGCTTCCTTTTCGACGGACTTCGCTATGTCCGCCAACAGTTCTCTCAAATTGTCCACAAATCACCTCTTTGACCAAATTTACAAGTTCGGGCGGTCACTTCCCAAACAGGATAACCTGTGACCGTAGTCATCAGGATAGCTGGTAGCTATCTACGAGCGGTTTCAAACTATTGTCGTAAGCACGACTAAGCCACCGCTCGTTTCGACGTTACAACCGTCAAATTCGGTCACTTCCCGTGAATCTTGCTACTCCCAACAACCTGTGTGATGTCGTAGCGATTGCCGTGTGGCGAAACATGTAATGCTAAAACAAGCCATTTCAACGGTCGTACTTTGCTCTGAACAACCCGAAACGGTGCCATGACTCTCATGTGATGTCACTCCAATCATCGTCCATTCGGTGCCTCACTTTCACTCCAACGAAAAGCCGCAGTTTGTATTCAAAGTACTAAGAATCTTAGAATCTTCTTACGCGCCCCGTGGTTGACTCAACTCTGCCAATTCCTTCAAGTGGCGCTTAAGCTTCTTTTGCAATTCACTTTCAGTCAATATCCACCGTGTTCTCATCAGCTTACCCTTGCACTCTCTCATCAATTGCTCAATTTCCTTAGTGACTATCAACGACCTAAGTCCAGTCATTTCACCAGATGCAACCAGCCGAGAAATCTGTTGAGACGCCTTTTCAAGCGTGTCCATGTCCTGGTCGTACTGTGCTCTTGAGTATAGAGCCATACGTCACCTCACTTGCATCGAAGGTTGAAGCAACCCACGCCTTGCTAATTCAATAGCATAAGCGGCAGCATAGCCTCTTGTGTCTGAACTGACGTAGTGAAAGAATAAGCAGTAACCGTACCAAACTTGTTTATTTGAGAGCTTTCTCATATCTGTTTGGACCCCTTCCTTGTTTAGCGAACAAATAGCGAATGATTCCCGATGAAATGATACTGCATGTATGATTTGTCGCCTATCAGGGAACGTTCTTTACATGAAATCTGAATCGTGCGGCTCTCACACTAACGAAAGTCCGCAAATTGTACTAAGCTAGTAGTAAATTACAAAAGATTTAAGAAACTGCTGGCGATGGCGAAGACATAGGAAAGACAGCACCATCCCAAGTTGTAGACTCCATTGAGTTTAGGCTTCGGGCCACGGGGCTTTCGGCTATCACACGGTCATGCCCAGACGCGGATATGAAATCAGAATGCCCTGTGTGTCTTTTATACCACACTTTGTTGTTAGATAGACACTTTGGGCATAACTTAGGGGGGCGGGGGAGGGTGGGTATGTTATTGAGGGGGTGGGGGTTAAAGTGCTTAGGAATCATATGGTTATAGAATATATGAGTTTAGGACTTAGTTTGAGCAAAAATGGACCCCATATAGACATTCAACTGCTAAAACCTCAAATCTCCGGGTATAAAAACATTCAACTCAGGGATATATTTTATGACTTTGGTCAGAATATGAGTAAAAAGTGGGGTTAAGTCCTTTGTTTACGTTCACACCAAAATTTGCAAATTTGAAAAAAGTTAAGTGGTTTGTTTTGTTAGACATAATTTGTGACTTTTTGACCTCCTCAACTGTGCTATACAGTAGAAGCTGTATGGGCTTCTTACTGATAGGCTGAGGAATGGTGTGATTGGACCCTATGGCTAGACCAGAGAAGTTGGAGGAAGGTTTTAGATACTGTAAACGTTGCGACACTACAAAATCACTCTCTGAATTTCACCGCGATAAGAATGAATCTGGTGGGCATAAATACACCTGTAAAAGCTGTGGCCGAGCTTATTCCCTCCATTATAGTCGTCAGCATATAGGTAGACAAAAAGAAAATAACAAAAGAGTAAGGGATAGGGTTCGAGCAAAAGTTTTAAGTCTCTTAGGGGATAAATGTAAGCATTGTGGTATAACTGATAAGAGGGTTTTACAAATTGACCATATTGATGGTGGCGGGGCTAAAGAACTTAGAGCTATTGGTAATACTTACAAATACTTAAAATTGATTTTGCAAATGCCAATTTTTGATGCTCTACAAAAATATCAACTTCTCTGTGCTAACTGTAACTGGATAAAGAAATTCGAGAATAATGAGGGAGTAAATGGGACGCCCCGAACGGCTTGAGGACTGGTTGCTTGAGGCTGCGAACATCATGGCCCGGATGGGTGTCTCGCTCAAACAGGCTGCGACCATCCTTAAGCATGAAGTTACCTCAGACGAAGCCAATGTGATTCTGCGCCGAGCCTCTTTCAACAGGTTGTTATGGGAAGCTCGGCATCGCTATTTTCAGGAGTTGGGGAATGACCCCCACTTCAACAAGAATGTGTCTATTGGGAAGCTGCTAGACCTTTCGAGGAAGCTTGAGGAAGAGGGCGAGTATGACAAGGCGAGTGAAGTTTTGTTTAAGATTGCTAAGATGAGTGGGTGGGTTGGGGTTGAGGGTCAAGTGAATGTGTTTGCGGATTTATCGCAGAGGGATTTAGACCAGATTAGGGATAAGGTGTCTAAAGAGGCTGTGCAGCCAAAGGTGAACTAAGTGTCAGACTGTAAAGCTTGTGATGCTGGTGATGCACCAATTCAAGAAGGAAATGGAAGTTGGTGGCATAATTGGCAATATCAAGTTCGTCCAAAACCACGACCCGGACAATATTATCCATACATGAGAGCGGAACTGATTCGTTGCTCGAATCGAGGGGTGACTAAGTGGAGGCTAGTAAAATTGATGAAGCTCTCTCAATCTTAACCAGATTACCGCAAGATGAACAGTTAGCGGCATTAGGAAAGATTGAAGACAATCGTAGAAAACGAAATTACATTCGGTACTTCGAGCCGTGGTCTGAGCAAGCCTCTGCGCTGAGAAAGTTTACTCCTGATAAGAAACTATTTGGATTGCTCGGTGGGAATAGGTCGGGAAAGACTATCCTTGGGTCATTCATTGCTATCGCGTGGGCACTTGGTAAAAAGTATTTTAGGGACGAGCCATCTTGGGAGTGGATTAAGGACCTCCCAATACCAGAACCACCGAATAATGTGTGGGTTGTAGGATTGGACTTTCCTACTTTGAGGGACGTGATTTGGTACGAAAAGCTTCGGCATGGGAAGGTCCATCCTCCTTTCCTACCGAATGATGCTTCTGTGCGGAAGGTAAGTGACGCGGACTATCAGGTTTTCTTTGAGAACGGTTCACTCCTGACCTGTAAGAGCGCGGATTCGGGGCGTGAGAAGTTTCAGGGCGCATCAGTTGATTTGATATGGATTGACGAAGAGTGCGACGAATCGGTGTATGATGAATGCTTCCAGCGTACACTTGATTGTAGCGGACGGATTCTGTTAACTCTCACGCCCTTGACCGACATTAACTCAGGGGTGAGAACACCTTGGGTTTATGACTTGTATGAGGATTGGAAACTTGGACAAAAAGATTTGGAGTTCTGCCAGCTTTCCACAATTAACTCACCGTTTATACCAGAGTTGGAAAAGGAGAGGCTAATTGCTAAGTGGAAGGGAAGTCCAGAGGAGTCTGCACGATTGTACGGTGGATTTGTGCGGCGAAGCGGTCTTGTCTATGAGACTTGGAGTCATGCAGTCCATGTCGTTAGACCTTTCCCGATACCTAATCACTGGCAACGTATTGTATCTATTGACCCTGCTGCGACGGGGGTTACGGCGGCAATCTGGTTAGCGGTAGATGATAAGAGTAATTTGTGGGGGTATAGAGAGTATTATGAGAGGGAGAAAATCGTCAGTGACCACGCCAAGGGAATCAAGATTAAGTGTGGAGGGGACCCAGTTGACATCTGGCTACTTGACCCTACATGGGGGGAACAGCGCAACGCTGAGACTCACAAAACAGGGGCGCAGTTATGGCGCGAAGCCGGAATCCCCGTACGACTACCTGATGTGGGAGAGGACTTTGGCCTCCACGTCACAAGAGAATATATAAATGCCTCGACGGAGCCGAATCCTCGGCATCCGACGTTTCATTTGTTTGAGGGATGTCCGAACTTTGAGCATGAGATTACGCACTATACATGGGATACGTTTCAGGCCGGGGCGATGAAGGGGCAGTCCAAGGAAAAGCCTCGAAAGACTCACGACCATTTGATGAATGCTTTCCAGTATGCGTGTTCGATTAGGCCCACGGGGAAGCGAAATAGAAATTTACGCAGGACGGAAGATTTCATGGAGGATACGAAGCCTCTCACCAACCTGTCTTCGTACACTTAAAAAAGGAGAAACAAAATGTCAATTCCAGCTTATGTGATTAAGGAAGTGCCGGGAGTGGTTGTGGGATTGGTTGTGGGAGCATTCATCCCTTCTCCTTTGCGCCTGTTAAAGACTCTACTTGTTAAGCAAGCCCGTTGGGTCATTGCAAAATTTGACACGGAAGCGAAAGTTATTGTCGCTGACGTTGAGAAAAAGGTCTAACGTGAAGAACATCATCGCCACGATACTGCTTTCCTTGATGTTCTGTTTCTCGACTAAGGCCCAAACTAAACCAAAGCCCATCGTCAATCATGTCTATGATTCAGTCGCGTTACTTTACACGCAGGATGAATCAGGCGATATGAAGATGACATGTACTGCTACGGCGTTTGCAACCATTCCTAAGGGATATCGGTTTGTGAGCGCTGCTCATTGTGTTCCGGGGACTGAAGACAAGCTTCAAAAGCTTCAAAAGTTTTATATTTCCGCTGATAGCAAAGGTCAGAAGAACTACTTCGTGGCTAGGTTGGTTCAGGCAGGAGATAAGAAACTTGGAGATGACTTCTCTATCTTTGAGGTTGAAACTGCGGACCACTTTGATACGGTGGCTCTTGGAGATGAATCTGTCCTGAAGATTGGGGATAGAGTCATCAACGTCGCAGGTGCATTGGGATTTGGAAAAGAATACTTTGAAGGCTACGTCTCCGAGGTTCAATTAGACCGACCCCCTTTGAATGGGGGCGAGGTCACTTGGACGAATGTGACTTTGGTACAGATTGGTGGAGCACCGGGTTCTAGTGGCTCCGCAATTGTTTCCTTAGACCAAAATGCTATCGTGGGATTCCTTGTTGGTGCATCGAATGACGATGTTGGGAAGATTTGCGTTCCTGTTAGTAAGTTTAAGGTTTTTCTGGCTGCCGTTGATGCAGGGAAGTACCACAAGTCTACCAATGGGCGTAAAGATTCAGATGATGATGATGACATTAAAAGAAACTAACCATGAAAAAGATATGGGAACTTCTGAAGAGTGCATCACCATTTCCTGAATCATTTCTCTTTTATATTTTTACAGTCGCAGCCGACTTCGCGTCCTCAATGGCCTCTAATGGGATGCCAGATGTACATGAGTCTAATCCATACGTTCGAGATTCCAACATGCAATTTGTGTTGAGCAAAGGAATGGTAATGGATGGGATTCAGACTGTTGTTCTTATCCTTATTGCTCTCTTTACATGGAATGTACTTAAAGGAATCAATAGAACATGGGCGAAAGTCGGAATATCAAGTCTCTTTGTGATTCTTGGTGCAGCAAGATTGATGGAAGCCGTACTTCCGAATATACTTCTAGCTCTACACATGGCGAGGTAATTTGTGGCGCATGGTAATATTATCGCATATTTTGGAAGACATGGTTCCACTTCAGCCAATGATGCCGGATTGTTTAGGGGAGCAACGGACTATCCACTAGATGCCCACGGTGTCGAAGATGCCATTTCCATGAGGAACTTCTTCACGGGAACAGAACTTGGGCAAGCGTGGACATCGGGGATGAAGCGAACCGACCAAACCGCTGAGATTGTTCTTGCGGGGCGTGGGATTGAACCCTATCGGGAAGTTGGACTCAAGCCCATTGATGTTGGTGATTTGGCAGGCGAGAAGAAGTCAGACTATAGAGAAGAAGTAAATTGGCTTCAAGGACATCCAAATATAAAGTTTCCGGGCGGGGAGTCAATTAATCAGTTTAGTAAGCGCGTTCAGCCTCATATCAAGAGGGTAATCATGGCAGGAATTCACTCCCCCCACCCAACGATTGGTCTTGTTCATGCTAGTACAATACATGAAATTGGGAATATGATTCATCAGAATCACAATGCGGTGCTAGTGAAACCGGGCGGGGTGGTTGCGGTTCACTTTGATGGACAGAAGTTTCATGCAGAACCAGTGTTTAGAGGAAAAAAGGAGAGTACGGGATATGCAAGCTAAAAATGAAACTTGCTCAGGTAGTCATAGATTTTTCGCTTTGGACCCCATTGGGGTTCAAGAATCAGGAAAGGTTGTAGTGGTAATAGTTTGTACATCTTGTGGTGAACTTAAAATTCACGAAATACAAGTTGCCAAACCGGGCACTCCGGTAACAGAGTAAGGGTAGGGAGGGAAAATGAGCGTCCTACCGGGTGCGCTTCCGAAAGAAGCTATACATAAGATAGGTGTTCTTATTGGATTGGCCTGTTCTGGACGATTGATTCCACCGGAACTTGTGGTTTCAATGTCCATGCAACCTAATCCAACCCACTTCTCTCATGGATTTCTAATTGTAAAAGGTCTTCCTGTTGACCAAGCAAGATGTATCTTAGCAGAAAAAGCCCTTGAAGTTGGCGCAAAGTATCTTTGGTTTGTTGATGATGATACCATTCCGCCACCCAATACTCTACAACGATTGGTTTATGTCTTAGATAACTATCCAGAGATGAAAGCAATTGGTGGAGTTTATGTGACGAAGGCTCCTGTTCCACAACCAGTTGTGTTTCGTGGAGAGGGATTGGGGTCTTTTTGGCATTGGAAGAAGGGCGAGATTTTTGAGGTAACGGGGATTGGGGCAGGTTGTCTTTTAATAGCGACCGATGTGTTTAAGGAAATTCCTAAACCTTGGTTTGAGTTCATAGAGACACCTTCGTATGACCCAACCATTCCATCCAATTTGGTGAGTGAGGACATAAGTTTTTGTAACAAAGTTCGGGGGGCGGGATACCGGGTGTTCGCACACGGGGGAATTCTATGTGACCATTTTGATTGTGAAACAGGAAAGACCTATCAAATGGCACCTGACTCCTATCCGATGCGACCAGAAACAACAAGCTTAGCGGACCCCCTCCAATTGGAGATTCCGCAAGAATCTAAAATTAAATAAAGGAAAACAAATATGCCGATTGTTGCTGCACCATCTCTAAATCTTTCGTACATCGGTCAAGGACCCACTGCGGGTGGTCAAATAATCTTTGACCAGACCAGCGGACCAAAGGCCAAAACTCTCTATGCCTATGGCGTAGCCACCAACGGTAATACCACAACGGGCGCGAACGCGGCTCCTGTTGGGTTTATTGACGGTGTGCAGTCTCTAGGAAAAACCCTTGTCCTCAACCTATACGGTTGTGGTGCTCCGGGTACGGCCCCTGATGGAACCGCGAACTGCTCACCTTACTACACTGTACAGGGAGCGACTCAGGTTCTAGTGGGAGATACTGTTACCGTGGCAGGTTTCTCTAACTCCAATAACAACATCTCAACTGCGGCAGCAGTTCACGGTGTTCAGAGCGGCGTTATTTGGGTTGCAAACTCGAATTATGCTTCAGCAGGGGCAGAAACTAATCCAGCGGCCACCATGACTGATTTGCAGAAGTCTGTGCCGATTTGGGTTGATGTGTTCATTGCGGGGAGCAACTCAGACACTCCGGCGGTGCTTGTTGCTGCGGGTTCTCTTATCCCATCTACAATCACATCCACTGGATTCATTCTCAACTGGACTGCACTCGCAACTACGGCTCAGACTATTCACTTTGGGGCAATTATTGCCTTCTCAGCTTAATTCTGGATAACATAGGAGACTAAACGACTATGCTATTCCGAAATGAAGGACCCAATCTAGGTGCAACTACCACTGTCAATGAAGTTGGTTTGAAACCAGCTTCAAATGCTAGCACAGCAGCTAGCGACTATAAACCTACAACCCGTGAAACGGTTACGGTTCAAGTTCCAACCACAGCGGCTTCTTCAGGAACCTATTTCTTTGAGGCTCCTTGGAAATGTCAAGTGATTGCGATTCACTTCAATCTAACTGTTGTCTCAACTGGCGCGGCCACCGGATTGATTGAGAAAATCGTCGGTGACTCCGTTGTTCCGGCAGCGAGCGGCGCAGGAATCACCGCGCTCCACACTGCTCAAGATTTACATGGCGCAACAGTGAATACCCGCGTTGAAGAGACTATCTCAGCGACTCCAACTGGCGCAACCCTAAATCCCGGCGACCAACTGGCTCTTTTTACCTCGGCCTCTACTGCTGGAATTTCTGGTTACTTCCAAGTTGATGTCGTTCAAATCGGGTAATATCAAAACGCTTCGGGAGTGTGCGTCAACACTCCCAACAATTTTCTAGGAGAGGGAAATGACAACGGAGGAAATGATTCAAAAAGTTACCGAACGAAGAGATAGCTACATTCAACAGCGTCTTCAGATGTTCGCCAATGTAAGTGCATTAAATGGAGCGATTGAGGATTGTGAACACTGGCTAGAGAGATTGGCCGAGGTTGATAAACCCGCAACTCAGGAACCCACTGTGGGTGGGAAATCAACCATGATGTGCTCAATAGGGGCAGCAGAAACAGCCCCACCCTCAGAGGGTCCTTTGGTGAGCAATGCTACTCTTAATTCTAGTAACGCTTAACTTCTTGCTAGGCGGATTCGACGCTTGGCTCTCACTTCGACGAATGAAACTGTTTGGTTTGGCTGTCGAGTTGAACGATGCAATTCGATGGCTCTCTGCAATTCTTGGAAAAGAAGTTGGAGCGGTACTTGGAATTGCGGTTCCAGTGACGGCGCAATGTATTCTGTGCATGTGGCTTCACTGGACAACTATCTTGGCTTTACTCGTCGGTTTTCGAGTTCGGCTATTTGTTGACCAACTAAATAGCTTCAAATTGGAAGCCGCGTTCCTGAAGGAACAGCGTAAACTCGACAAATAGCCGTTTGGGGTCCGTCACACGCGCAACCCTCCCGCGTGCATGTCTGACGAGACATATCCACACGGACCCCTACCTTTTCTTGGAGGATAAATGTCAAATAGTTTAATAACACAGCAAGAGAAAGAAAAGTATCTAAACACTTTGTTTGATAAAGACAAGGTGATTCTCCATTGTCCAGAGCACAAGTATTCATATGGTGATAAACGTCAACCCACGCCGGGATGTAAAGGATGTTGGATGGTGTCTTTTACTGGCCTTATGTGCAACATTCCACCGGAGCGGCGCTTGGAGGTTATGGAGATGCTTGAGTACAGCATTCACAAACTTGTGGAAGCCGATGAAAAGGGCCAGATAGATAGATTTAAACTTTTTAAGCGTCCCCAAGTCTCATTTGAAAAAGGAAAAAGTTAATGGCTATAAATTCATTTATACCTTGCGTTGATTATGCAAATACGTTGACTTTAGCTAATGGTATTGGGACATTAACTAATGGTCAAGCCAGTGGTGTGATTCAACTTGGAAAGCGTCGTTTGTTTATGCTTAGCACCAAGGACACGACAGTTCCAGGGTCTATTAGTCAAATTGCTGTAACATTTGGAAATTCTGCTGGTGTAACTGCACCAACGCCCACCTCTACATCACCATTTTTTAGTACTACCCAAGTTCTTATATTTGACACTGGTGATGCCTACGACCAGATTCAAGTGGGTAATTTCCACAATGCTTCGGATTCAATAGATTATTCCATTTGTTTGCTCTCTAAGTTCTAAGGTACAATTATGCCTAACGATATTACGGGGGAAGCAGCGGTCGCAAGTGCGACGGGCAGTAATGCACTAGGAACAGGACCTACTGGTGGAACTGACCCTACAGGTTCTCCTATGGGTGCTGTTACTGACCCTAATGCTCTTGTTAATCTGAATAATTTGAAGCAATATACTCTTGACCAGCTTCAACGACTCCGTAATTTCCGTCGGCCTTATGACCAACGGCGTGCATATTGGTATCGGCAATATCTTGGCTATCGTGACCGTAAGATGTATCCTGATAATCTTACTCCACGTTCCAATACCTTTGTTCCTTACTGCCGCTCGAATGTCGAAGCTGTGGTTTCCCGTATCAACGATGCGTTCTTCAGTGTAGACCCCCCGCTTGAAGTTCGAGCTAAGGGTGGTTCGGATGAAGCCGCTGATTCCATGCAGAAAGTTATGCTTTCGGTTCTGCACCGAGCAAAGTGGACTAAGGCCATTGAACTCTTTAGCCGGGACTTGTGCATCTACGGACATGCTGCATTTAAGGTAGATTGGGATTGGGATTATGATACGGTAACAGGGCCGGAACCTGTCTTTGCTATGCAACCTCAGATGGACAATCAGAATCAACCTGTAGTTGGTCTTGATGGTCAACCTGTTATGATTCCCGTCCGTGACCCAATGGGAAATCCCATTCAAACTGGCACGAAGATGGTTACGAAGCAGGTGCCGAGAAATTGCCCAAAGATTATCCCCATTGACATCTATGACCTCTTGATTGACCCCGATGAAAAGATAAAGGCGCATGTGTGCGAGCAGAGTTGGGGTGAGATGCGACGGTCAACAGAATCTAACCCTGATTTATATTTGCCTGAAGCCATTGCAGAGTTGACGCGTAGGTTGGCACAATATCGTGACCTTGACCGTGATGGAGTCATTATTCGCTTTGCGGAAGTTTGGGATGATACGAAGAAAACAGTCACGATGGTGACGTTTGGAGAGGATGCCGATGCAATTGGATGGAAAGACCGAAGATACCAGTACAGGAATGCAAGTTATTCGGCCTATAAAAGACGTGTATATAATGGACCCCCTGTCTTACTCTATACAGGACCTAACCCATTCGCCCATAAACGCATCCCCATATTGGATACCGCTTATATCAAAGTCAAGGGCGATGTCTATGGAATCGGACTTATTGAAACTATCTCTGATTTAAATGAAGGCGTTAATGTCTTCGTGAACATGATTACCGATAACTGGAATATGGGTATTAACCGTCGATACGCCTATGATGTGCAGGTTGACATTGACCACGACCAATTGGATATGGGAAACGTACCGGGTGGTAAGGTAGGAGTTGTGGGTAATCCACAAAATGCTATCTACCCATTACCTTTCTTTACTCCCAATGCCCAAGACTATCAAATCATAGACCTCTATAAAGGCATGATTGAAATGTCTTCGGGCATTTCCGACTTCTATGCGAAGGGTATGGGTTCTCCAACTGGAAACCGCACATCTAGCGGAATTAGTCAAGTCATAAATGAGAGCGGCTATGTCTTCAAGCTTCTCATTCGTAACATGGAACTTGACATCTTGCAACCAATGATGGAAATGGTTTCGAGCATGATTCAACAGTTTGGAACAGCGGAGATGGAATATAGCATTACAAATGCTCCTCCGGGGATTCCAAAGTATGGGCAGGTTAAGCTTGAGAGTCTAGTTGGATGTTATGATTTTGATTTCATCGCTGCAAACTACGCGATGGGGAAGGTTGTGAAGCAGCGGAATCTCATGGCTTTCTATAACATTGCCATGCAGAGTCCATATGCAGTTCAGAGTGAGTTCCTTCGAGAAATCGCTCGCGCAATGGAAATTCCATATGCGAACCGTTTGTTGAAGACTGAGGAACAAGTTCAACAGGAGCAACAGGCTTCTCAAGAACAACAACTCAAGATTCAACTCATGGAAAAGCTGCTTGACTTCACAGGGAAGGCAACCGTTGAGGGTATCAAGAAGAAGGAACCAAACTCCGTCACTGCACATGCCCAAGAAGTACAGGCTGCTGTGGAAGAGTTCATCAGGGACCAAGCCGAACAAGAAGGCATTGACCTCAACCTAGAAGGTGCAATGCCTGTTCAGAATCAGATGCACGAAGGCCGTCCAAGACAATCTCAGTTTGAAGGTGAGATTCCAGGCGGAGGTGCGCCTGACCAAGACCGCTCTTTTGCTCAAACAATGGGCAGTAACTCTCTAGGAACTGCTGGCACATAAGGAAAATAAAACATGGCATCAGGAAAAGGTAATACAAACGCATTTGGATATTTGAAGGCCATTTATCAGGCAGTGTTCACAGATTTGTCTGCTTTCTGGCAGAATTCTGGTTCTCCCGCGACGAACCTCTACGTCAGTTTGCACACGGCGAATCCGGGTGCAACAGGGTCGCAGACTACCTCAGAAGCTACCTATGGTGGTGGAACAGGCTATTCGCGTGTTGCAGTCAATCGTGCGTCTGGTGCGGGTGGCTGGACAATCACCAATGAAACTATCACTAATACTTCAGCCATTAATTTTGGGATTTGTGTTGGTGGCAGCGGCGAAACAGAAACTTATGTGGGTATTGGTACAGCATCTTCCGGCCCTGGAATTTTGCTCTGGTTTGGACAATTAACTGCACCATTAGCCGTATCTGCTGGAATTACGCCCTCTATCGCTGCTGGTCAATTAAGTATTACCGAGGCATAGAATGATTATCCTAACCAACGTTGGCACAGGAGATATTCTCCAAGTCACCTGTGGTACGTCTGTCGCTAGTGTCGGCATCCACTGTTCTTGGGTTGATGATAATTCAGGAACAGTTACACCTGGAAATACTAATACTACTATCACAAGTTCCACAGCGGCAACGACCGTTTCACCAGCAGTTGTGTCAGGGCATCAAACGAACATTAAAACTTTAACGGTTCGTAATGTTAGTGCGACTGCTACTCTTATTACAATCAGTCTTACAATCAATGGTGGAACTGCCGTAGTGTTGATGACTGTGACTCTACAGCCGAACTACACTATTCAATACTTTGACACGACTGGATTCATGCTTTTAGATGCCAGTGGTGGTCAAGTTGTTACTCCCTTAACTGGTAGATTTCTTGGGCAATTTGTTCATACATCAGGAACTACTCACACTGTTGGAGCACAAACCAACACAGTTAAAATTATTCTAGTTGGCGGGGGTGGTGGCGGCGCAGGTGTAGCGGGGAATGCTGGAAATCAAGCCTATGGTAGTGGCGGCGCTGCCGGGGGATATACAGAAATTGTCACACCTGTGGTTCCTAATACTACTTATACATATGCTGTTGGCGGGGGTGGTGCTGGTGGTGCCAATAACGCAAATGGCGCGAATGGGACGAACTCTACTTGGACTGGAAACGCTTCTAATGGAACGATTGTTTGGACAGCCCAAGGTGGCGCTAATGGACAGAACATGGCGAATGGTCTAACTGCACTTGTCGGTGTCGGTGGAGCCGGAACGCCAGCTAATAGTGCCAATACTCCAACATTGTCAATAGGCGGTCAAGGTGGCGCTAATGGTCAACGCACAAATGGTACTGTCGGTGCGTCTGGCTCTGGTGGTGATGGTGTGTTTGGTTTTGGTGGCACGTCTATCATTCAATTGGCGGCTACTGCTGGTGTTGTAGGAGTCGGGGGAACTCTATACGGTGGTGGTGGAAGTGGCGCTGGTGGAAACTCCAACGCCAATGGTGGTGCTGGTGGTCAAGGAGTTGTTATAGTAGAAGAGTTTAGTTAATCAAAACGGAGGGGACCGTTGAAGAAAGCTTTATATACTCTTAATGTCAACAATTATTCACCGGAAATTACAGATTTAACCTATCCGCTTCTGAAGATGTTTGCCGATAAATGCCACGCTGAGTTTCACATTATTACAGAGCGACGCTGGCCTTGGCTGCCCGTGACTTTTGAGAAGCTTCAAATCTTTGCCATTTCTCAGGAGTTAGGAACCGATTGGAATATCTACCTTGATGGTGATGCTCTAGTCCATCCTGATACATTCGACCCAACAGAGCATCTCTCTAAAGATACTGTTCTTCATAATGGTTGCGATATGGCAGGCAATCGATGGCAGTACGACAAATACTTTCGTCGAGATGGTCGGCATATTGGGAGCGGCAATTGGTTTACAGTCGCAAGCGATTGGTGCATTGACCTTTGGCGTCCGCCAGATGATTTGACGTTAGACCAAATCCTTGACAACATTCAGCCGACTGTTTTTGAACAAAGTCATGGAATCACCAAAGAGCATTTGATTGATGATTACGTTCTATCCCGTAACATTGCAAAATACGGACTAAAGTTCAAATCCTTTACTGAAATTCTAAAAGCCCTCAATCTAACCCGTGACGAATACTTTTGGCATCAATACACAATTCCTACCGATGAGAAAATTAAGGGAATGAAAGAAACACTAGCGCGTTGGGGGCTTACGATAGACAGAAACTAGAGAATAAAAAGCTATGGCCGTCGTTGGAATATATGATGCACAACTAAACAGCACGGCGTGGCTAGACCCCAATATTGTTCGCCAGGGGTTGTTTGACCCTGACTTAATTCCGGGCGCTTCATCTGGTGCAATTTCGGCAACAATTGCAGGAACTTCTGTTGTCACTGCTGCAATAACGGGTTCGGGTGCACTAGCGTCTACAATCAATGGAACTAGTAGCGTTACAGTGGCTCTTACTGGTCAGGGCGCATTAGCAAGTGCAATAAATGGTGTAGGAACCGTTGTTGCGGCATTGTTTGGTGTAGGACCACTCGCAGCGACAATCAGTGGAACTAGCACAGTTTCAGGAACACTAACCGGGAAGGGAACATTAGCTGCTGCGATTAATGGAATTGGCTCAGTTGTAGCTAATTTAATTGCATTTGCTTCATCGTCAGCCGTAATAAATGGTACCAGCACAGTATCGGGAACACTGACTGGTTCAGGTAAGTTAGCAAGTACTATAACAGGAATTGGGTCTGTTACTGCGGCTTTAGTTGGTATTGAATCGTGCAGCGCCACTATCAATGGACTTGGAACAGTCTCAGTTGCACTAACTGGCGTTGGGTCCCTCTCATCTTCAATACTTGGCACCAGTTCTCTTACAGCCAACCTAGTTTCTCAGTCTGGTAATCTTGCGGCTAATATAAATGGAACTTCTTCCCTTGTAGCTTCTCTTACGGGAAAAGGTTCGCTGTCCTGTTCGATTCTTGGCACAGGAACCGTTGTTGCAACAATGGTGCCATCGGGGCTTATTTCGGCGTCAATATTAGGCACCAGTTATGTTACTTGTATTCTCAGTGGTGGCAGTAGTGGAAACGTTTATTTATCTTTTTCTGATATTCAAATAACTGAGTCTTTAACTGTTCAATCGCTGTTAGAACTATCCTTTCTTACAGCTCAAACGTTAGGCACAATGAGTAATCTCAATGCAATGTTTATGAGCATGGGCGTCTTGGCGATTAATGACTTGCAAACTATAAGTAATCTTTCTTCTCAATCAATTGGAATTGTGCAATGACCTATACTATTTACGCAGGAAGTTCAGGCACGATAACTCTGTATGGATTAACCTTACAGCCCGGAGGAACTCCGGTTACGGGAGCAACAGTTACCGCTACTTTAACAGACCATGCAGGCGTTACATTGTATTGGAGTGCCGTGACAATGACAAGTATAGGAGGGGGCAATTATACCTATTCATTTACAGCTTCCTCACTTCCTCCTGTTTCACAGATTCCATATCCACTAACAATTTCTATTACCAGTGGTGGTTATACGCTTGTTGCTGATTCATCCATACTGATACAAAACTTCATTATTTAAGGAAATAAAATGGCAGAAAATAAACCAGTTGCATCTGACGGTGGCACAGATAGCTTTGAACCACCCCAACACTGTCCTGAATACTGGCCGGAAAAGGTCATGGGATTCTCGAAGTGTGGCGTGACTCAAGCGCCCCAAGGCGTAGACTATGACCGCAAGCCTGTTGAGGTTCAACCCATGTTAGATGTTCCTAAACCAGTCGTAATCGTTAGCTCAGGTAAGAAATACTAATCTATTCGGAGGGAATATGTTAGAGTGGATAAAAAGTCTCTTTCAACCCCGCGTTATTTATAGGGTTATTGAGTACAACGGGCAAAGGACCCACTTTCAGGGTGGGGACAAGGGGATTCGAGAAAGCGTTGCTACTCTTTCTTCACATCCTGGCTTTTTGTATCTCTTGAGCAAATGCAATGCGCAAAATGCCTTGCTTAGCTCGAAATTGAAGAATAGTTTTCATCAAACGCTTCGAGAGGTTGATTTACTCCAAGCGGGTATCTATTGGTCCGATTGGCTCAAGCAAGAACTTGACAAGTCAACAATGGGTGCCACACGACCACAGACTGATGCCTTTGATGAAGAACGACAAGCTTTCGAGGCTCTCGATGCTCAGATTGAGCGCGTGGGCCAAGAGTAAGTAGCCCTCACAAGGGGCCAGTAGTAAAATCTAATCCCACAAGGACAGATGACATGCCAGCACCAACGCTAGACCAAGTAGCACCAAACGGTAGTGTAAATCTTTCAGATTCACCCTCTACCCTTGACGATGCGACGTTTGACTCATTGTTTCCGGCTGATGGGCCAGCGCCGTCTGTAGCACCTGCGCCACAAGTGCAGACTCAACCTCAGCCGAACGTGGCTCCTTCTACACCAAATCCTGCATCAGTGGCACAACCACAACCGCAGCCTGACCAATACTTCTTAAAAGGTAGAACGTCAGTTTACAAGACCGCAGAGGAAGCGCAAAGAGGCGTTGACGAAAAAGACGCCGTTATCGAGCAGATGCGCCAGCGATATGCACTCGTTACAGGAATTGACCCACTAACAGGGAAACCTCTTGGTGCGGTGGCTGCTCCGCAAGACAACAACTATCAGACGAACCCTAATCAATACTTGAATGACTTGGTGGAGGCCGCGAAGAGTGGTCAACCCCAAGCCTATACAAGTGTTCAGACTAAGTTTATCAATGATACGTTGGCTCCCATAGCTCCATTGGTGGAACGTGCTGCCAAGGAACAAGCTTTGGAAGCGGTCGCACGTGAGTATCCAGAGGCTCCGAAATTCATCGGAACTCAACCGTATCAACGGGCTTTGCAGGCCAATCCTGAATTAAAAGAAGCTATCACTGTGGCAGAGCATGACCTCAGATTCCACTCTCGCTTGCCGGGGCTATACAAGCTAGCCTTCTTGACAGGCCAGGGGTTACAACTGCCCGACATCCTGAAGGCAAACACGCCTTCAAATCCTAATCCACCTGCTCCCACTCGACCTACTACAGCGAACCCTTCGACTATACCTGCTCCGACGGCTGGCAAGGCTCCATCATTAAAAACAATAGATGGAATCCGAGCGACCATCGCAGAAATGGAAGGCAAGGGAGTCTCTTTAGAGTTCTAAGACAGGTAAGAAAGAATTAACAATGTTTTACAATAAGCTTGCATCCGTCGTCAGGATGCTGATTGGTCTTGGCGATGATGTTGTCACTGTTATTACTGGCACGACCGGAGTTCCCGGTGGGGCTGGTTCACTAGCGAGTGACCAACAGACTTACTTCTCAGCAAAGTTGCTGGAAGTTGCGGTTCTGATTACCATTCTTGACCAGTTTGGCGACAAGGACCCAATTCCTTCCAATAGTTCCAAGATGATTCAGTTCAACCGTATGGAAAAGTTGGCAACCACGACTTCTCCAACGCAGTTGACTGAAGGTGTGTCACCGGACGCTCTGGGTTTGCAGATGTCACAATATCAGGCTGTCGCAGAGCAGTACGGCATTCTTCTGCGCTTGTCTGACCTTGCAGAACTGACTTCCAAGCACGACGTTGTGGGTCGAGCGCTGTATGTGCTCGGTTTGCACGCCGCTGAAACGTATGATATTCTTATTTTCAACGTCTTGTCGGGTGCGTCGAATGTGTACTATCCCAATAACAAGACTCTCGCAACTCTAACCGCCAGTGATAAGGTTGGTTATACTGACCTTGTTGCTGTCCATGCTAACTTGATGGATAACGGCGCACGCCCATTTGATGATGGGGACTACGTGTTCGTCGTGCCTCCACAGGTTAATGCTACGATGCTTACTGACCCGGATTTCAAGGCGTCCAACCAATTCGGCAAGCCCGAAAGAATTTGGCGCGGCGAAGTTCAGGAACTCAGTGGGTGGCGTATTGTCAAGTCAAACGCTCCGGGTTTTGCGGCTGTGACCGCCGGACTTGGTGGGGCTGGCTATGCTAACAAGGTGTTCTATTCTTTCGCAATTGCAAAGAACGCCTATCAGATTAGCGACTTGCAGAACCTTCGCGTGTACGCTGCGGCTCCTGGCGGACAGACGGACGTTTTGCAACAGAATCGTAAGATTGGCTACAAGTTCGCGTTCAAGTCAATCATCACGAACCAGAACTGGATTTTCGCCGTGGTTGCGGCAGGTCAGTCAACCAGGAACGCGTAATTGAATTAGCAGTGACACGCAGTAAGGCGTGGGGAAGGTTACAAAGCCTTCCCCATTCCTAAAAAATCCCACAAAGGATAAAGGATACTAAGATGGCCGCTGACAACAGCAAAGCAGTTGAAGTGAAAGAACCAGAGTTTGAGTTCGTTGAAGTTCCTGAGAAGGATATTTTTGGAAAGCCGTTCGACGGCGTTTCCGTCAATCTTGAGAAGTTTGGACCGGGTAAGCATAAGGTGACACCAGCATTGGCCGTAGAGATTCGACGTTTGCTCTTAATTCGTCAAGCCGCAGACCTTCGTATTTTCCAGCCGACGCAGGACGTTCATGCTATGGGAATTATGGCAAGGAACTACGGCGGACAACAGATGCAGAAGTACAATAGCTAACAATGTGGACCTATGAAATAACTACGGGTTCGATGTACAGACCTGATGGCTCGCTCTTAGCCATTGGGTACAGCGGGGGATGGGGCGGATTATCGCAGGACAAGAACAATCCCGATGCAGAGAATGTTGTTGGTGAAGGTCCCATCCCCGAAGGCTTGTGGACATTTGGCAATCTATTCATGGACCTAGAAGTAGGTTGTCCAAATGTTCTACGCCTTACCCCCGACCCTGCAACTGACCTCAAGGGTCGTAGCGCGGCTGGATTTCTAATTCATGGTGATGGTAAGAATGACGCCGGATTTGCGTCCAAAGGCTGCATCATACTCCCACCCGAAGCACGAATTGAAATGGGGAAATCATCTGACCATCAATTGAATGTCATAGCAATAATCTCCCACCCGTAAAGGGTCATAGGAGCGGTAATGACTTTAGAATCTGATATAAAGAAAGTTTGGACGTTTGGTGTTTCACATTTAGTTTTGGTGGGTATGCTATGCGTAGCTTTGATTGGTGGTGTATATCTTTATGATAGCAAGCGTGCTGATAGCGCCGACGCTCAAGCTGCTCTTTCGGCTATTCAAGCCAAGCAGCAGGAGCAAGTGAATGCCCAACTTCAACAGCAAAATGTCCAGCTTCAAGCTGTCATCGCCACAGATAAAGTCCAGCAGGAACAAACTGCTGCCGCTCTTATCTCCGCGACTCAAGCACTTAAAGCGGCCACCGCAAAACAAGTTGCATCAGTTCCTACTCTTGCTCCACCTGCGCTCGCTACAGAGTGGGGGCAGTTAGCACAAGAACCTACACCATCTATTGATACAGCAGGAAATTTTCAAATCCCACTTCCGCTGGCTCAAAAGTCTGTAGTTGCTCTCATTCAAGTTTCTAGCTTGGAGAAACAGAACCAGCAACTTACGGATGCGAATACGGCTCAGGCTAAAGCTACGGCTGATGCTGATAAACAGCTTGATTCTGAGAAGACGGCTCATACTTCTGACAACACTACCTGTGTAGTCGAGAAGAAAGCTTTGGGCGACCAAATTACCAAACTCAAGGCCGACAATCGCAAAAAGAATATTAAGTACATGATTTTTGGTGGGTTTATTGTTGAGACTTTCAAGGTTTACTTTACGAAGTCTTTGTGAGGCTAAGATGTTCCAAAAGGTAACAACTTTCTTTCAGGGCCGTCATACAACCTTTATTCTGGCCGCATTTTCCACTGGAATTGTGATGTCTTGGTTTCATAGGTTAGATGGAAACCTAGTAACTTTGATTCTCGGTTTGGGGGGATTAGTTACGGCTCATTCAGTTAAAGAAGACTATTTTGCACAGAAAATTGGATAACTAGATGCCTTATACTTATTCCACTGTTGCTGATGTTCTAGGACGAGTTTCTCAAGATACTCGATTACAGCTTTCAGCTACGTCTGCGCCCGGACAGACTATTCTTATTGACTACACAAATCGCGTTCATCAGCAGATGCTTCGATACTCTCGGTGGCCTTTCCTTCGGTCAAATCCTCAATATTTTATGACAGTGAAAGGTCAGACTGACTATTGGTGCGGACCTACTCTTTCCCTCCCTGTAGGAGTTGTGGATACAGGTTTACATCTCACGGACCTAGACCGCGTTGAGAAGAACTCCTTCCGTGACCTCTCAAATAACAATACCATGAAGGCGATGGACTTACAACCACTAGGAGGGAGTGTTAACTATCGTTCTGGTCAGTCCCGTCAAGGAATTCCCGCACAATTTTGGCAAGACATTAACAATGTCAATCTAGTTCACATATATCCCGCTCCCGACAATTCTAATCCCTTTGCCCCCTTTCCAAGTACGCCATATTTGACGTATGCGACAGGGGGTGCTTTAGCTTCTAGGACCTATTACGTTCGGATTACGTTTGTGGACTCGAATGGTGGAGAAAGTCAGGGAAGCGACATCTCTGCGGAACTAATCATCCCGGCAAGCAATTTAATCACAGTTGTTACGCCGACGATGTACTTCAATAAATCGTCTGATGGGGTTCTATATAATAAATACAATGTGTACATTAGTTTAACTGAGGGAACTGAAACACTTCAAAATCTGGCTCCAATTGCTGTGGGAACTAATTGGACTGAGCCGACTTCAGGTTTAATCACGACAGGTCCTTCTGTTCCCACTACTAGCACGCTGCAACCCTTGGGCGGGTATGTGATGCAGTTTCGCTATTATAAAGCGCGACTGACATTGCAAGCTACCACTGATACTCTTCAAATTCCCGATAACTATTTGGATATCCTAGTCCACGGCGTCAATGCTCTCGTTTGGAAGTTCCTTGGTAAAGACCAAGACTCAATGGCTTCCTTTCAAACATTCACCGCTGGTATGACTCAAATGGTTTGGGACAAGAATCAATTTCCTGATACCGATTATATTCGTGCCGACGCTGCGACTTATGTCAATAGTCAAGTGCTTGGTATTTGGCCTGCGAGTTTCTAAATGGAAGCAATCATATTACCACTGCGTAAAGAACCCAATGTTCTCTATCGCTATAGCCGAAATCGGTTTATCGCAGCGGGTGTATGTAATTTTGATTTGCCTCCCGCACAAAATCAAGACCGTTTTGAAATTTGTCTTAATGTAATGCCCACTATCACAGGCGTTTTTTTGCGGCGATGGGGATATCGAATTTTTCAACCGAAGCTTGATTCAGGAGCTAGTCCTACGGACGATTCACTCTAATGCCAATTTTCTCGTTGCCTACAACTTTATACGCTGAACATCTTTACTACTATCAAAGTCAAACTTTGGACAAGTGTACTATTATCGCTACAGCAAGCGACCAATCCGGTGTACTTTCCACATCCAATGATGTTATATACTTTGATGGTGCAGGTGTAGCACAGAACATTTTTACGCCTTCTTTAAATGCCCGTCCACCCCGTGCAGTTTGTTCACGGGATTATGAATATTTCCTAGACGGAATATCAGCGGATAATTATAAATGGACTTTAGTTGGTGGTAGCGCCGTTTCCAATTGGGGAATTGCTGCCCCGCCTTCGGCTTTAACCGTCGGTATTGCTACTGGTGGTGGAGCAGTAGTGTATACCCTTTCTGCGGCGGCTAATGCTGTCGGAGGAAATACTACATACACGGGCACCAATTTACAGAATCTTTCCGCTGGAACAATCGTTCAAATAAGCGGGTTCACCAATGCTGGCAATAATGGAAACTTCCCTGTTGTAAGTGCTACTGGTTCAGGGCCTACTTCAACCGTTACTGTGGTTAATAGCGGCGGAATTACTGAGTCCGCTGCTGCTACCCTAGTGACAGACAATGCGATAAATCCCACCACTCTCTTGAATGGTTGGGGCGCTTATGCTCATGTGGGGAGTTATGAGGGTGGCACCAATCAGGGATATAACTTTGCGACCGATTCATCCGTCACCGCAGCCTATACCAATCCCGGTAACGTATTTGACGGAAGTGATACGACTTTTTCCTATGCCGTGGGGCAACACACACATAACTATTGGGGATGTGTTTGGAGTTTTACAAATCCTAATAAGTTCAATAATCTAACCCTGCAAATTCTTTCTGAAGTTCCCACAAACGGAACAGATGGGTATACTTCAACCGCGAGAAGCGCGGGTCTTTGGTACTCATTGGATGGCGGAACTTCGTGGACTCAAATTTATAACATGGCTCTCCGTGCAAAGCAATGGGATGCTGTGTCGCTTCCCAATGGTCAAGACCTCACGCAAGTTCAAGTCATGGCCTTTTTGGATAGCCATGATGACATGTATCAAAAAGTCTATACCATAAAAATTCTTGGTGAAACAACGGGTAATGGACCTATTACACTAAATACAGGTCGTCAATACTTCACTGTCTTTTACAGTTCCATTACCGGAAATTATAGTGACCTTTCGCCGTTGAGTGTGAGTACAGGACCCGTTAATGGTGGGGCGTTTCCCCTTACCAATATTCCCGTATCTCCCGACCCACAAGTGACAGATGTTATTATCTTAGCTACGGCTGATGGTGGCGACCCATCAATATTATATTTTGTGGCTGATGTTTCCAATGGTACAACAATATATCAAGATGGCACACCAGAAGCACAGTTGCTTTTGAGCGACATATATTTCTTTACCGACGATTCAGGAAATGAATTTGGCGTGAAAGACAATGGACTTCCTCCAAATGGAAGTTACATCATTAAACATCTTGGACGTTTGTGGATGATTGACGGCCCACTATTGTACTTTTCTAAGAGCATCGCTGAACTAACCACCCCATCAGGAATCATAGCCGGACGCTATGAAGAAGATTGGGACCCACAAGACGCACTTGATATCTCCGAGGATTCAGAAATAGGTAAGGGATTATACAGTGACGGACAAACTCTTTACATTGGAACTTCTCGACAAATTCGACGAGTGACAGGAACAGACCCCTCTAACTTCACTGGACCTAATGTTGTGTTTAATGAGGCGGGGATTCTTAATCAAGATGTTTGGCAAACAGTATTCTTAGAAGGTTCTCCTCTAGGAACCATGTGGCTGACTCCCGATTATCGCGTTCTCCTTAGCGATTTCAATACTTATAATGATGTAGGAGTAGAAGTTCAAAGTACATTAAACTCTATCAATAAACCCTATGACCAAACCAGTTGGGCTATGTTTTTGGCCGATGGACCATACAATCTTTATGTCCTTGCTATCCCTACAGGTTCCGCAACTACCCCAAATACGCTTCTAGTTTTCGATTTGCACTCTAAACAATGGTATACTTGGCAACTCGCAGATAATCTTTTATGTGCCTTGTATTATATGAATCTTAGTGGGATGCCACGCGGGGTGTTTGTAGATGCTAATGGTATCTTCAGGGTGTTCGACAAGACAAAAGTTATGGACCGCGCGACAGATACCATAATTCTTTCTCCAACGGGCATTACGAGCACGATTCAAACCAGTTGGCTAGACTTGGGAGATTCTAACCTTCGTAAAGTTCTCAATGAAATAGAAACAACGACCACTGTAGCGGGAACGCTTATTAGCATCATGGGCGCATCAGATTCTAGCACATTTGCAACGCCTAATGTCGTTCTCTCTGGTGCAGCACTCATTCAAAATCAGTTCGGTGATTATAAGACCTTTTTGGCTGGTTATCCAACGACTGACCGTTGGTATAAAATGAATTGGACTTCCACTTCTACGACAGGAAGTTCTTTGACCGATGTTCTGCTTGGTTACTATGGAATTGAAATTGAACCATCGCACCGATTCTAATGCCACTAAAACTACGCAACTTTAATGATACTAAAATTCTAAATGCTTGGGCGGATGGAATTGAAAGTAAATTGAATTCCATCCGTGGAACTACTACTGTAATTGGTGGTTCCTCTCCGAATTCCCTAAGACAATCACAATTTGGTGATGGTATAGTTCATGGTGATTCTGAACATGTCATTGACCCGGCATACGTTTATATTCGTGATGAATTCATCGGTGGTGCAGGCACAACTATTTATGGTCCGGGGTCTACTGCATATAACTTTTTTGGTGAGATGAACTGGTTTCAAGGCGGCCAAGGTGGTCTAGCCTATCAAGGAACAGGTTGGGGTGGCATTCCAAATATGTTTGGAGTGTTATACATGATAACAAACTCCACCACAAATCAAAATATATACATAATTCCGGGGTCAGTCTATCAATCCGCAACTTCAGGTAATACGGAGGCTGCGCCCTTAATTCCAATGTTCGACTATCCTTCTTGGGAAATAACATGGATTTTTGGTCTACAGCGTTATCAAATGTATGATTCCGCTGCGAGTCCATTTCCAACGCTAGCAAATACCAGCTTCTATTTAGGGCTGTCCGCGTGGCCGGGGTTTGCGCCCTCTAATACATTTGGTCGTCCTCCTATCTTCGTTGGATTACGATATGACCGAGATAATACGGCTCCTACCATAGCGGATTCAACTTTTCACTTTGAAGCTGTCGTTCAAAATTCCATAACAAGCGGACGCCAAAATACTCAGGGGAATGTTTACAATACCCCATTCTCTCCAAGAGAACAAGTTCCCTATAGATTTTCGATGCGTTGTCTCACTATGGGACAAGTTCAAATGCGCCTATTGAGTAATGCCGGAGAAGACACAGGTTGGCAACCTATGAACATTCCCTCTCAAACATGGGTAGGAGGAAGCAATTATGGTAATACCAATGGACTAGTTTCTGTACTAATGAATGGCGCGAGTCCACCAAACTCCGTCATGGCCGGACCTGGTACGCAGATTTATGTAAATGGTTGGAATGGTACATCCTCATTGACTAGAACTAATGCTCGATATAGTCCGTATACTCTAACATGGGCATCTAATACTGATGGGTCTGCCTCGCAAAGCAATACCACTTTTTCGTACTATCCCGCCGTACATCCTTATGCTTGTTGGGGAAATGATAGTGAATCCTCTCCCATTAATGACAGAGTTCTACTTTTAGATTTCTTTGCCTTTTTATGGAATCCGGGTGTAAATCCTGCGAATACTTTTACAACTAATCCCAGTTTAGCTAGATACTTTTAAGGAAAATAGAATGACCGATGATGGCGAGAGAATTTTAATTGAAATAGGAAATCTCAAAGGTACAATGGAATCGAAGTTTGGCGATGTCCGGTCTGATATCAGTAGTGTTCACGGCGAGATTCTTGCTCTAGCCGGACCAAAGGGACGTGTCACCGTCCTAGAAGACCAACTTGAGAAACAAGCAATGTGGTCGAAAATTCACACTTTTGCGTTATTGTTTGTTCCACCCGTTGTACATAAGGGATTAGTGGTTGTTTCAAAATTTTTCATATAGGAGAGGTTATGATAAAACGGTTGAGGGCAGCTACACCTGAGGAAATTGAGAAGTTCAAAGAAACCAGTGACCTAGACCCCACTTGCGTAGTCGTGGCATTGGATATGAATAGCTCAACAGCATTTGCAGTCATTCGCACGGCAATTGAAGTGGACCCGGTATTATTTCCGCCGGAATGGAATACGAAGATGAAGGCTATCTTCGTTAGAGATATCGAAACCTTTCTAACGGCCAAGGGAGCCATTTCCTATTACTTTAATGTATTGTGTTCAGAAGAAGAATGGCAAAAGAACATTAAGCATTGGGGCTGTGAACAGTTAAGCGTCGCCCCGGAATTTCGATTCAAACGAAAACTTTTTTAAGGGAATACGATGTCCACTAAGCAGAAAACCCAAAACACAAACACGTATGACCAACAGATGATGGACCAGTACCAGACATTTCAAGCGCCCTTGACTGGTGCATATTTGTCTAACATAAGCAATCCTCTCGCGGGTACAGGCTATCAACAGCAACTTGCTCAGGGTCAACGTGGGGCCGCGGAAGGCGCAGGTGTTCCACAATTGACTGACCAAATGACTTTGAGCGGTGTGTCTTCCTCTTCACCGTTGTTTGCGAAACGTCTTCGTCAACAGGCGGGTGTGGCGAACACGCAGCGTGCGGGATTACAGAATATGTTATTGAATCAAGGTCAGTCTTACGCCACGCAAAATGCTATGGCTGGTATGTTCTATTCTCCGATGCAAACTGGTTCGACTCAGACAACGGAAATGGGCGGACCTGGAAGTTACGTTTAAGAGAAAACAATGTCCACAAAAAAGGTAACATCTACTACTGGAACATTTGCAGGTTTGGGAACAGCTCATACCCTACAAGGCGCAGCCTCTCCCGTGTTCACGCAGGGCGTCCAAAATCCTTTTGGGTCCGCGACTTTCAATGCTATGTCGAATACAGGACGCACGGGATTAGGTGCTCTATCGGCTGGCGCTAACCGCGCACAAACTAGCATGGACCGTCAAATGGCTGTTCCACCTTCTCCGGCGTTGCTTGGAGCGCAGAACCGCGACAATCAATTTGCGGGTATGCGGTTGGGCGGTCAAATGTCTGATACTCTCCAAATGGGGGCGTTGAATTCCCGTAACTCTCTATTGGGTGGTATGTCAGCCTACCGTCCATTACAGACAGGTGGCACACAGACTGAGACAATGACTGGTGCTGGTACATGGGCAGGACCGCTTATAGGTGCTGCATTGTCTATGGGTCTGGGCATGATTCCGGGCGCTGGTGGTGCCGCAGCCGGGGCATTCAAGAGCCTCCAATCGGGAGCAATGCAAGGAAGCCAGCAGGCCTCACAAGACGCAATCAATTCAGGGCAATTGGACTCTCAAATACAGCCCCTTGATATGTCTAGTCCTTACATGAATCCTTATGGCAATTCTGTCAACAACTACAACTTTGGTGGAAGTAGCCCCTTCTTGTTGGGCGGTGGTATGGGTTCCTATCCCTCTTCATATGGAATGAATCCCTCTTATACCGACCAGTATTACGGACAATAAAGGAAATCACAATGGCGCAAGGCGACGGAATCAATCCTAACTACAATCTCTCTGGCATGGGTCTAGGTATTACTGGCTCACCCTATGTTGACAGTGCCAACCCTTTCATGGCGATGGGTAGGCCTTATGCTGCGGACATTTCTAATCCGGCCTTGGCCCCTCATATGCAACCGTACTCGGATTCTTTGGTAAGAGGTCTTGCTCCATTGCCAGAAATGGAAGGCCGTCAAACGGGTCCTGTTGCACAACCAAATATGACGCGAACTCCGGCTGCGCCTCAAGGTGGCGGATTCCCCACTATGGGTGGGATGGTCACGCCACAACAAATGCAATCCATGATTGCGCCCTATCAAGCAATGGCTCAAAAAGCGTTTCCAACTGACCCTATCTTTGGAAATGGTGCCTTTCAAGCTGCCCATCCAAGAGTGGCAGGAGGTATTTCTAATTTCCTACTTGCGGCTTCTATGATTAAGCCGGGTATGACAGTCGGTGAAAATATCTCTAATGTTGCTGGTGGTGTGCTTGGTGCTAAGCAGTTTGGGCGTGAGCAACAGCTTCGTCAAGCCATGTTCCCGTACCAGATGTTGACTACCCAACTTGGTCCTCAAGAACTCTTGACTCGAATGTATCAGCAAGGCCAGATGGGTCGATATTATGGGATGCACGGCGACTATATGGCCGGAGCCGCCACAGACCTTGCTAATTCTAAAGCCTTAGCTGCCCAAGAACTTGCTGCTCACCGAGGACAAAAAGAATGGACTGGTGCAGACGGTCGTCTCTGGACCTATAATCCCGCCAATCCCGAAGCAGGTGCGTATCCAGTAGCAGGCGCAGGACCGGGAACCTTTGTTCCGCCCCGTGGCGGTGGCGGACCCCTTGCTAATATGACTCAAACTCAATTGGCGTTAATTGCAGGAGCCAAACCCGGAACAGTGGACCCGGATATGCAAGACCAAGCCAAGAGAGCAATTGGTGTTCTGACGCAAATGGCAGGCGGTAAAGCTGGTGCTGAAGCTTCAGCCAAGGAGCCAACAGTTCAAGAAAATTCTCTTGTGTCTGAGGCCAAGCAAACTGCTCTTGAACAATGGAAGGCTCAGAAACCGCCTAATAATCCGATGGATTGGGCCATGAGCACGGGCTATAAGGGTAAAGACCTTCAAGGTGATTTCCAAAAAGCACAGAAGACTTGGAACTCTAGCCTAGAAGACAAGATGGCCGATGTTACTAAGTATCAAACCAGCGGTGCGGCTGGTAAGGGCATCACCCACCAAGACTGGACCGCTGCCAAACAAGGCCAAGTTCCTTCTGACATCCCAACCAATCAAATTATCTACAAAAACTCTAAACCAGTAGCTTTCCTTCGCAATAATGTTCGTGTTGACTTAACTCAATAAGACTGGACTCACATGCCAAACGGTGATGCTATTCCGCTGAAGCCGGGAGAGACATTCGGCCAGCCAAATAACTCCCATCTCCTTCAAGAAGGAGAGACTCTTGGTTCCACTGATGGTTCACACCTTCTACAATCAGGTGAGACATTAGGCCCACCTCAAAAGGGTCCAGAGCAAAGCTATACTCTCTCCGACCTTGGAACCCCCCACAGTATTGCCCCCGAAGAAGGCATTGCATCTAGGTTCTTTGACCGTCCGGCTACGCCGCTTCCTCCCCGTATGTCTATTGGGGAGAAGGCTGTTCATTCTGTAGACCAAGTTTTTCAAACTGCGAAAGATTACTATACACCCCCGTCAGGTTCTTCGGCAATTGAACGATTGCCTGAAGGATTCATGCGGGGTGTTATTGGTTTAGCGCAGTTTCCTGTTCAAGCAATTGAAGCTGGTGCTATGCCAGCACAGACACCAGAAGAAGCTGTTGTTCAAGCTTCTAGTGGTGGCAGTCCTGTTGGTTTAATGGCAAAGCGTTTGGGATATGACCCTCAAGCGCAAATGGCGGAAGTTGCCAAGCAGAGAGCCGAGCAAGGTCGCACATCGGAGTCAATGGCCTATAGTGCTGCTGCGGGAATTCCAATCTTCGGTCCTATTGCGGCAAGTGCTGGTGAAACAGCAGGTAAGGGCGATGTAGCAGGAGCTATCGGTGAAACTGCGGCTCTATTTACTGTTCCCGAACTTATCCGTGGTGCTCGCGCCGAACTTGCCCGAACTCCTTTTGATGAATTTCGTGGAAGACCATTACAAGAAACTCCCTCTGTTGATTTAGGCACAATTCGTACGGGCGGTGGCTTTAAAGAATCTGGTGTAAATGTTGACATTCGTCAACGTGAGTTTCCATTTTCCAAAACTTCTGTGGCCCCTGAGCCTGCCATTCAAGGTCCATCAGAACCAATTGATGTCCGTTCGAGTGCAACTGAAGCGGCTGGTGATGTCAAGACCACAGCCCTCGCTCGTATTCCCAAACCAGAAATTGAAGATACTCGTATTCCGCAGCGTTTAGGACAACCAGTTCAAGCTACATTAGCTGGCAACCAAGCAACGATGCGTGAAGCTACGCCTGAGCCGATTGTCGGTCAACAACTCGGTCTTTCTCCATCAGACCAATGGCGCATTGACCTCAAGAACATCTGGCACGCCACTGACGACCAATCCAATATGTTCATGCGTTTCATGCAGCGTCGCGCTGAGATGCACGATATGTCTTTGGATGGTTGGTTAAACCAGTGGAAGTTTCAAGTTAATGTCGAACCTGAGCACGAAATCGCAACTCGTAGAGCGCAGATTCGATTTAACATGCAAGAACACTCTGCACTTATTACAGCCTTTCAAAATGCTAATCCTGATTTTTCTACTATATGGCATGAGTTTGGTCATGTACTTCGGCGAGATTTAACACCCGATGAATTAAATCACGCTGAGAAGGTCTTTAACATAGACCCCTCTCAAAATCATAAGTGGAATGTCAATCAAGAAGAAGCCTTTGCCCGTGCTCACGACCGTTGGTTAGTCTATGGAGAATCTCCTACACCCGAAATGAATGGTGTGTTTCAGAAAGTTTCTAAGTTTCTATCTGATACCTACCACGATTGGCGCTCACGTTTTGATGGTCGAGGGGTCGGGACTCGCGTTGGTGAGGACGCTCAAGGAAATGCCATCTTCAAAAATCCCCTTGATATGGATAAGTTTGCGGGAAGTGATGCGTTCTTTGACCGTATGTATCGCAAAACACATGAGGTTAATGAAGCTGCTAATGTTCCCCGTGGTGAATTAACCCCCGCATTTGCAGATGAAGTCAAGGAAGAAGACCGACCAAGTGCTTACCCTACTTCTGATGTGTCTGGTAATGTCGCGTCTGCTATCAAGAAGATGGTGGATAACGACATTAATCTCAAAAATGCTTCGACGCCTGAGCAAGCCGAAGCCTACCGAAATTTGAAGTCTTATTCTAAAGACCCTGTGACTGGCGCTGTGTCATATGGCCCTCTTGCAGATAAATTCGTTCGTGCAGTAAAGCAAAACTTTGATGGTATGTACACGCGGGACCTTCCTGCACTTGTGGATGGTCTGCGTGCGAAGGCCAAATCCTTTGCAGACCTAGCACATCAAATCTCTTCCCATGTCACTCAAGACGTTGCACTTGAGACGAAACGACCCATTGCTGGTGGGGAAGAGTCGGTTACGGACATGCTCAAGGACTTACTTCGTCCGGGTGGTCCTGTTCATACGGGGATTGTGTCTGAGGCTGGCGAACGTGGGTTGGTGGCGGAATTCACCAATGTAGGTCCGGGTGTGCGTTCTATTATCTCTGAGTCACGCGGGTTTCTGCCGCGACAGTCGTGGGATTCTTTTGAGCCTTTTGATGGGGAGAAGGCCCCACAGAACATCTCAGCTTTGATGACCCTGCGTGAGAAGACCAAAATCTCTTTGCAGAATTCTTTAGCCGAGTTGGGTCAACTTCAAAAGGATTTAGTGGTTGCTAAGGACTTTGCGGATACAACCGGGAATCAAGAAAAGGTTTCGGAAGTCTCTGACCGAATTGAATCCTCAATCAATAAGTTCAAAGACCTAACAGGTCGTCTGGATGCTATTGAGAATGTCAGTGGACGATATCCTACTCAGCGTCAATATGGTCGTACTGAGACTATGCCAGCGCGGGATGCTCAAGGAAACTTGCGCCAACCGGGTCCGCTTGAAACTGTAACAATTAAGATGGCTGAAGAATACATGGGCCGCAAGATGAATAAAATTCCTACGCCAGAGGAATTGCAAGAGCGCGCCTATGAACTTGGGCAGACAGCGAAGTATTATCAAAAGGTTTCAGATTTGGCGAAGGGGGCATTAGACCGTCGTAATGCTACGGGACAAGCCTTACCTGACGAGTTGGTCGAAGAGAAGAAGAACTTTGGGTTGAAGCCCAAGGATTTTACTGGTGAAGGTTTATCTGCAAGGGCGAAGCGTGCAGGTGAAATGGATATGACTGTCTTTAAAACAGACTATGCCAAGACACCTTATAGGGGATGGTTGACTAAAGACGGTCATGCCGTTTCATTAGACAAGTCTTCTTTGATGCACGACAGCGCTGCGCATGTTTTTTATCCAGAACTCTCGCATCTTGGCTATGAAGAAACTCTTGATGCGATGTTTAAGAATGGCATGATTCGTAAGAGTATTCCGTGTGTCTATCAATGTGGAACCCCGTCAGCCGACATTCTATCCACTATTGAAAATGACATTTGGAATAATAAGATGCACGGCCACAACGTCCAGATTGAATTTGCTGACCCCAATCGTGGCGGTCGTGTGCGGAGTATTTGGGTGGATGAAGGTTGGGACCAACTGAAGCCGTCGTTCCAGCGCGCATATCGTGAAGCCTTGCGAAATGAGTCTACTGATGCACAGCGTCGTTCCGCGATGGGCGACCCTCTCTATGAAGAACTCAAGAAGGGCGATGAGAAGAAACCGCTTGATGACCTCATTAAAAAGGCTAATAGCCAGAATCTTTATTCTGCTGACCCCAATCTCTTGAGTCTAGATGCCATTCGTCATTCGATGAATATGACCAAGGATGTTGTGCGAGCATCGGGTCTGACTCCCGAAGAATGGTTTAATGGAAAAGGTCAGAGTGACGATGGAATAACTCCGCGAATGAAGTCTCAACTCCTGACTCAGCAAAAGGATTTGTCCGCTGTTGAGCGCAGCAAGAGCATTCGTTGGGCGCAGATTCCCGGTCGCTTCTGGCAGATGCTTGACCCATTTGCTAAGGTTACTGACCGTCCTAATCCCCTACAGCAACTCACAATGTCATGGGATGAAGAAGGTCTAGCTATTCGTAAGGGTGGAGATGTTGGACTCTATGCCACCCTGCGAACTGCGGTGTCCGGCATTCGTGGTTCTGTATCTGTGTCTCGCCAAATGTATCGTTCCATTGAGAATGATGCGCTCTCTGCTGGCTTGCACAATCAAGTTACTGCCCTCTTGAACTTAGATGGTGGCTTACTAGCCCATCAAGTTCTCCGCGAACACTTTGATGACTTGAAGGGACAAGTTGAAAGCCTCACTAAGTCTCTTGACCTAGCTAGTGACTTCCGCGAACAACTCAAGATTCAAGATAGCATCAAAGATGCCACAAGTAAGATGAAGGACATTGCGGAGAAGGTATCTTCTGGCAAGGCCGCTCCCGGCGGTATGACTGAAGACGCCTTGAAGCAAGAACGCTTCCAATTGCAGCAAGGTCTGGGTCCTGAGAAGTGGTCACAGGTTAATGACCTAGCCAATCGGGTCTATGCCGAGAACCGCAAGATGCTGGACCTAATTGCTGATACTCAGAATAAGGGTAAGAACGCAGTTATTCCACAGGCTCTTTATGAGAAATTCGCAGCCCGTGGCGATAAGTATATTCCTATGCAGCGTATACTTTCTGAACTCTCAGAGAATAGTGGAACTTTCTTTGGCAAGACTTCTCCACTGTGGCTCCGTGAGCAGAAGGTTGTCAGGAATATGGAAGGGTCTGAATTAATCAACATAGACCCGTGGACGGCTTCTGCACAGCAACATGCTGAAGTCATTCGAGAGTTCTATCGCAATAAAACTCTTAATACTTTCCTAGACGCGGCCCAAAAGAATCCGTTGATGAAAGAAGACTTTCACCCTGTTAATGCGGATTACAAGGCTGTGCGCGGTGAGAAGGTTGTTGGCTCTTATCAGAATGGAGTCCTACAACGTTATTCTGTTCCAAGCTGGCTTGCGGATTCTCTCGATACAACTTCACTCTCCCAAGCCAAGACCGTACTCGGTATGGTAAATCGTGCGTTAACTGGTATATTTAAATCCGGCGCTACAGTTTATAATCCAACTTGGGTGGCTACTCGTCAACTTCCGGTAGTTGCGGGCCGTGCTTTACTCACAGCCGAAGGCCCTGTTAATCCTGTATTGATTGCTAAAGCATTTAAAGATGCCGTTGTGAGAACTTGGTCACATGACCTTGAATGGCAGGAAGCGGCAAAAACAGGGTTCTTGCGAAATTCTGTTATGGGATTGTTGTACCCTGAAGATGATTTAAGCCTAAAAGATTTGCTTTATAAGGGTCAAGCTTTCACAAGTCCCAAAAAGATGGCTATGACTCTTCGTGCGCTTTCAGATTATGCAACTCAAACCCTTCAACTTAATCATTACATGCGTTTGCGTCAAGCTGGATATAGCGCCGAACAAGCTGCCTTCCAAACACAACACTATGGACCACTTCCTGACTACGCCCAAATGGGCAAAGCAGATGGATGGCTCCCGGCGGCTACTACGTTCTTGCGAGCGGATTGGGCGCACATACGCAGCACATTGGCTTTGGCTTCAGAGCCTAAGTATGCTGGTCGCTTGGCGATGGCTGGAATGGCTGTTGGACTGGCGACGATGGCTATTGCTAATCACAACATTCAACAGAAAGATGATAGTGGGCGCTCACTGTGGGCGCGAATTCCCAACACCGAAAAGGAAAAGTATTGGGTGTGCTTGACTGGCGGAGTTGACACAAATGGAAGACCAAACAAACTTCTAATACCGAAGCCAGACTACGTTCGTATTCTTTTCAACCTGATGGAAGATGCAATTTACCATCAGCTTGACCAGACGATGAAAACGAATGCAGATGACCGTTCTGTTCGGCAGTTGTTCCTCAATGCTGCGTCTAGATTCATTCCGGCTAATCCGCGCTTCGATGAAAACGCAATGACAAGTCCTATGCGGACAGTGGGTGAAATTGGACAGAAGACGGGAGCGGCTTTGTGGGGCCAAACTGTCCCACTAATTCGTACCCCAATTGAGGAAGGATTCGGACAAAAGATTGGTGCAGATGGCAGGCCACAACCTATAGTCTCCAATCCTAAACTAGTAGAAGACTATCAAGGCTATGGAAAACGGGGAGTGTCTCCGGCGGCTATGGTTGCTGGTAGAGCGATGAACATATCCCCGGAACGTGTCGAACACACCGCTCAAGGAATGCTTGGTCCAGCGGCGGGATATATTGAGCGTGCGGTGAACCCAATGGTACAAGACCAGTTCCCACGAATGCAAGGTAACTTGCCAAACAAGCAAGACATACTGCGCGGAACTCAGTATGACCAAGACATAATGTCTAAGACCAATAAGTTCTACACTCAGACTGAGCCATTCCGTCAGGCTTATTCCACGATGGAAATGCTAAAGAAGCAAGACCCTGACCAAGCCATGCAATTCTTAATGGCACATCAACAAGATGTGTTCAAGGGTCAACTGGCTTCTAAGGCTGAGGAACGCTTGGCGAAGTTGAAGTCCTACGAGAACTATGTTCAAAACAACCGCGACATTGACGACCAGACTCGCACGAAGCAACTTGAGAACTTGCGTGATATGAAGCTACTTATCTTCCGCACGTTCGATGATATGATGAATGCTCAGTCGGGCAATAGTCTACCGGGACGCGAGTCTACGGTTGGTTCGACTAGGCCTTAATCTACCACGCGAACGTGACGCCTATTCCTCCGGCGAATAACCAGTAAGCTGCCATCCTCCAATTCTTCTGGTAAGCGAAACCTATAGCAGCACAGAACGATAGGATGGCAATTACCCAAGCGAATGTCTTTCCCCAATTCATGTTTTCTCCTTAACACAGGACCCATTACTGGTGGTATATGAAACGCTGTCTTTACCCTTCTCGAACCTGGCTCGGTCGTTACACCGCATGGCTCTTGAAACTCAAGCGCCGTGAGGTATGGCATAACGTGTGCATACAGATAGAACACTTCTTTTCTTACTTCCCGCGAACGGCTGGCCTCGAAGAGTTCACCATTTCTGATGTGGTTGACTACAAACAATGGCGCTTGAGCGAAGGCATGGACTCAGAAAAACTCAACAAGGAAATCCGTGAAGTCTCGAAGTTTTGGGAGTGGTGCCTAGACCACGGCATGAAGTCTTGGAACCCCTGTGTCTATCGCCCCTATGCCAAACCAAAAGGAAAAAACCGCCTTAGTCTTTTTGACCTAAAGCGGCTATTGGCAGAGTGTGAAAATGATGAAACCCGCGAATGGATTTTATGGTGTATAGGTATTGCTGAGAATCATAGTAGCTGGCACATTCGGCGGATTGGCAAAGACCTTCGCAAGGCTTGTGCTGCGATGGGTTTGCCTTTGATGCGTCTTAAAACATTTAGCGTAGTTATCAAAGAAAGCCTTTGGTCCGAGATTATCAGGAAGAATCACGACCAGCTTCGTGACGCCTTTCTCTCGAAAGCCGAGACTTCTAGCGATACTTTCGCTGACATCCAAATCCCGCCCCTTGATATACGGCCCCCGGTCTTCTACGACTCCGACTACCATGCGGTTATTGGCGGGGTTCAGTAGCTTCAGCTTTGTTCCGAATGGGAGCGTGCGTGAGGCTATGAGCGGCTTGTCAGGATTGAACTTCCTTCCGTCCGCCATAGTCCTACCCCGATATTCTTCGCCGTACCAACTCGCCGTAAGCTTCAGGGAAGGTCTTTCCACGGGCGTGACGGGAGAATCTGAGAGTGACTGACTTACCGTCCCCGATAATCTCCCACCCACCAAAGGGTCTTGAGTTCTCCGGGTCGGTAGTGTTGGCGACGCCAGCGTTAGGAATAATATAACTATTGATAACACTTTCCACATCATTCGTCTCCTGTATACCGCCCGGTATGGGCGGCTTTTTTATTGGCGGTCTATCGTCAAGGTCTGGTCTGCGTTTTACCGTATCCATGAGCATTGCCAATGATGCTGCTGCATGGTCAAGATGGTCAAGTCCAGAATCAGAGTCCGGTGTCTGTTCCCACATCCATTGTAGTAAATGCCGCATGAGTGCGGCAGCCAGTCTTGTTGTGGTTATCCCACCCATCCAATTCCAACTGCCATACTTCTTCGCTCCGTGCATGAACGCACGGGCCATTCCATACTGAATCTCAGGTGGATTAAAATACAACGCAGGTTTCTCACCGTCAAACTTCTTACCCTCTTGGGAGGACATATTTTAGTATATACTCCTTAAATTCTATGATTGCGCTATAACTACCGAGAACCAAAGCCACAATTGGGACTCCTATATATAGGAATCTCATTTAATTTTCCGTTATGGTTCTAAAGCGTTCTAGGAATCTTTGTTCTGCCTCGAAGGGAATATAGAATTGGAGACGAACGGTGTCCGGTACTTTTATGGGTTCAGCTTCCCAATCTTTTTCGTTCTCTTTCCAAGAAAGGCCAGTCATTAACGCCGCCTTTTCTGCATAGAGAAGAATGTTATCCGCATCCTTTATTTGCTGTGTTGGAGGCCAATAGAAATGCAATTTATTGGCTATTGCTATCATAATCCTGTTCTCAACATCAAAATATGGATTACCGATAGGTGTGCAGTGTTTAACAGGACGAGCTAAATCTGAAAGATAAGCCTCGCTCGCGTCGTGCATCAAGCCTGACAATTTTTCAATGGGAGTTTTACCAGATAAGTAGCTTACATTAACTGAGTGTTCCGCTACACTATAAAATTGTCTAACATGCCCCGTCCACCTACACTGATTGGATAAAGCATGAGCAATATCTCGGATACAAATTTCTTCTGGCTGTGGGTCAAGAATATGAAACTTCTTGCCAGTGAAAGTTTCAATCCACGCACTATCACTCATTACTACCTCCCGTATTGCTTTCCTCCATACGAACATCTTCCATCATACACGATGATAGGGAAAAGGTTGAACTGCCCGTTGCTGAAGATATCTATGGTAACAAATCCATTTAACCAAGCTGTGGGACGATTTCTTAGGTAAGTAGGATTAACCGCACCCGCTGTGGGAGCGATATAAGCTTGCCATTTGTTGGTAGTCTGAACAGGCGATACTTTTGTAAAGGTTTGCGGGGAATGAGTGTGTCCGGCAAGGACATTCCCTGCATAGAGTTCAACAGCCTTTTTAGCAGGAAAAACTCCGCATTGATTTCCGATTCCACTTAGAATCTCTCCGTGAACTATATTAAGCTTTCCAAGTTTATATGCATGACCAAGAGGAATAATTTCCCAACCACGTTCAATCAATCTCAGCAATCTAATATGATTGCACACATCTTCAAGTTCAGGATGCCTCTCAAGGAAGTCTTGCTCAAACCGTTCGTGATTTCCAATAATCCAAACCTTCTTGCAGTGTCGTGGTAGTAATCTCTCTAGTGGAGTTAGTATGTCTCGGTCAAAACCTTCAATGTCACTCATGTAACTGCGACGAGTTCGGTAGAGCGGAAGACCCTCTGTATGGTGGGAGATGCAATCCAGATGCAATTGGTCGCCACCAAGGATAAATTCATCGGGCGGGTTTTGTTTCACGAAATCAAAGATGCAACCCCAAGTTGGTTTATGCCAGAGAGGGTAGTGAGTATCGTGCACATCAATGACGCGCTTAATCTTATCGGGCATCTAATCTCCTAATTAGTGGTGGGTTCAAAATGTTCAGTCGCTTCTGTGAAACCTTTGCTATATCCTAGCTCGTAACCATCTTCAAATGCGCGGTTAAATAACTCATTCAAACCCTCCGCTATAGGCTCTTGCTCGACAACATATACTCCAAACTTCTTAAAGAACTCCGCTACCCTCTCTGTGTTAGCCGCTAGGCCCATGAAACCCTCCACCCTCCCTTGCGTTTAAATCTTGATAGCCATTATCTGTCAGAACAATAGAAAACCTTTGTTCCTTCACGAATCTTCCTTCAACGTGAATGTTACGGGCATTGTCGTTACGCTGATGTTTAGAAAGCATCAAGCAATGGTCTACACCACCAACGATTGCCGATGAACCTCTGGCGTCCCTTAAATCCGCAAAATCTTTGAAGCGAGGATTCTTCGGGTCTTCCACTGGCTTGCGGATATGATGGACGAGAACAATTGCTAGATTCGGCTTACCCAAAAACAAATGCTTCAATGCCATCAGTCGCTCTGCTATACATGCGCTATCATTCTCTCCACCCGGTGGAAGTGATGCGAATGAAGAGAATGTATCAATCACAAGCACACTGCTCCGCGTGTGCAGAAGTTTGTCGCCCCAATATGCTATGCTTGTTCTCCAATCCACCGTGGGAGCATACTCAGGAAAGAGCATATAAAGATTCTCATTGGTTGTGAAATTAGGAATACTCTCTGCCTCTTGTCTGAAGCTAACTTCATTCTGCTCAGTAACATACAAGACATTTGTCTTCCTGACTTCGTCGCCAAGAAATCTTGTCCCAAGAGAAATCGAATTGGTGAGATACCATGCCAACGTAGACTTCCCTGCCTTGGGTTCTCCCGCAATTAGATTCAATGCGCCTGCATAGATGAAGCCGGGAACATAGGATAGAATTGGTGGCTTGGGACGACGGAACAAACTAGCACAAGAGATAACAGGCTTGATGCCATCTTCAAGCTGTTCTTCTTCGATGTAGTGTGAATACGCTACTTCAAATTCATTGAAGCTGGTTATAGGATACGCGGGTTCAGCTTCGGGCATTGAGCCTCACTTAATTTTTGAAAGGAACAATATTATTCGTAGAGGCAGGTTCCGCAGCCGTAATAGCTTCCTCGGTATCTAATTCCTTGGCTCTATCAAGCAGCTTCTTCTGAATGACAGACTTCATAAACATTTCTTCAGCGATGGCATTGAAGTATTCTTCGACTGTACAGAGTTCTTCTGGCAGCACACCAATCACAGTGTATTCATTTGAACCTTCGCTGGACACAAGTGGAATCCGCACATTCACCATTCCAGTTTCAGGAAATTCCTTCAGCACAAAAACCTTATCCCCACTCGTCTTCATCACGGCGACATCGCCAACCTTAACTGACATTATTATTGCCTCCATTTAAAATTTCGCTATAAGTTTTTACACATTCATAATTATGTGGCGATACTTTACGAAGAACTATCACTCCCTTTGCATTCCAAGCAGCAGGAAGTTTTTCATTTCCCTCTAGAATAATCTCAAACGAGCCATCTCCCGGCTCAAAACTAATTTTCATTTTTACCCCCAAAATTATAATCCTTTAGCTCACCCCAACTATCTCCGGGCGCTCCCACCTTAAATGCAGCAGGAATGGAGTATCCAGCCAACTCAGGCCACGGCTGACTCATAGCTTTGTTCATACACAGCGCAACTTCATCTACTAAAGCCAATGGACACTCAACAAGCAAGGAGTCGTGAACTTGCAAAACTAATCTAGCCGGATGTGGCAACGGCGCAAGTATTGGCGCAACCTTTCTTGCCAGTTCTTCAGGCCAACCAACTCTTTCATAATACAAAGCAATCATCGCCCGAAAACAAATATCCGCACCAGTGGATTGCGGGAAGAATCTGATACCCTCAGTGTATGCAGAATGTGACCAGAACCACCGTTTGCGGCCAAACACATTGGTTAGGACGCCTTCTCTGGCCGCTGCGTTACCAGCAGCCTCTTGCCAATCTGCCGACTTGCAATTGATAGTTCGCCAAAGAACTAGAAGGTCTTTAGCTTCTTTGGCCGGAATATCATATGTATCCGAAAGCTTTTTCCAACCCATCGCACCATCAGCGCCGTGATTGGTGTTCTTGGCTCGCTTATATTGCCAAGAACTCTTGTCTACTTCGCCTTCGGGGATGTTGTAGATTTTGGAACAGAGCCATTTGTGCTCATTGAAATCGGGATTCGCTAAACGTGAAAGACGTTCATCGTCATTCGCATACCACGCCGCCAAACGGTTCTCAAGGCTTGAAAAGTCAGCCTCAATATAACACCAATCAGTGTGAGACGGGACGTATATATACCTAGCCTTTGTGGGAATGTTTTGAAGGTTAGGACCGGAAGAAGCGAGCCTCCCTGTGTTGGTACCGTGTACCAAGAAATTTGTATGTATTCTTCCTGCGGCAACTTGCTCACTTTCATCACCATCCTGCAAGAACGTCCCAATCAATTCCTCCAAGGAACGAAGCTTGCGAAGTGTATCAATAGTCTTGTTGCCAGTCTGCCTATACAACCGCTCCAAAGCGGTCTTATCTGTAGTTAAATGCTTTGTCTTACGATGTAGCTGTTTAGGAAGATGAAGGGTTTCATATAGATAACGCTCAATAACCTTCGGCGATTGCCAAGGGACAACTCCCTCAATTGACGGGACGTGGATGAACTTAATAGGTTTACCACTCTTGCCGAGTGTTCCTTCTGGCGCTCGCTCTCGCTTACGAATTGGTTTGTCATAGGGTTGTAACTCCGGTGGAAGAGTGGCTTCCAGTTCCTTTAGCTCTGCAATGAATTTCTCACGGACCCGACCGAGCCTAGACGCATCAACCTTGATGCCAGTCTCTTGCATCTTCTTGCAAATCTTGGCTAGGGGAACTTGGCAGTACTTGTACAAGTCTGTGAGCCGAAAAAACTCCATCAGAGGACGAAGCTGCTCATAAATTTGGCATGTAGCATCTACGTCACAGGCATTGTAATATGCCATATCCACAACATTCAAATGCTTCCAAGCAACCATCTGAGTGAAGATAGAAGCAATGAACTCAAGGTCATGCGGGGAATCAGGCTGAACAAGGTGGTGCATCAACATGATATCCCAAATCTGTGCGTCAGACTTTACTTTGATACCAGCTTCAGCAAGATGGTCTAAGTCAAACCCGATGATGTTCTGACCGACTACTTCTTCGGCTTCTTCAAATATCCTGCGGAGTTGAGAAATATAGATGCCCCTAAACGGTACGACAATCGCTCGGTATGGACTATCGGTAATCCCCACCATAGTAATTTGATTGCTAAACCGATTTGTCTCAATGTCGAATATAAGCGTTTTCGCATGGAAGTTCTCAAGTTCCTCCACTGTTGGCTGCAAGTTATAGTCTTGCGGTGGAACAGTCACACCCTTCTGAATATCCGAGATTGTTGCTGGAATCATGCTCTGGTCGCGCTGCAAGTAGGACGGATGCAGCATGGGCATGACAACTGGCTTAGTTTGTCCTATGAGTGGAAGAGGGGAGCCTCTCCATTTAAAAATGCCCTCAGTCTTACCTGTGAGAACTCGGAGAGCTTTTTCTCCAATTGCATCAATTCGTTCCCACTGGCGTGACTCAAGAAGTGGTTTAAGATATTTTGCATAGCAATGGCTGACTGTTTCTCGGCCTTCTTCTTCGGATATATAGCGACGCGCGGCGGGGTCAGTGGGATAGATGTTATCGGGAGGTCTACAGCAAATGGTATTTGTGATTGTGATTTCATCCCTTGACACCCCTCCCTTTCTCCACAATGAGTTCATGGTCTTTCCACACGAACCCACCAATGGTTCATCCAAGAGTTCTTCTTCAGCGCCACCAGCTTCGGCCACAGCTAGACGGAGGCTAGGACCCGTCTTTGGGTGGATGTAATTTCTTTCTGGAAACAGCCTAGCTAGTGGGCAGCCTTGGCAACCACTACATTCACGAACTTTCATTGAAGAGATGGATACATGCCATTACGATTTAGCCATATCTTACAAATTTCTTTCATGGCCTTGGGGCTGATAAACTTGCAACCAAACTTCATCCCGTTGTCATCTGCTGTGACAACAATAGGAACCATCCTTCCGTTTTCTTTCAGTAGAAAGAGTTCTTTTTCATAGTCAACATCAAAACGACTGATTTGAGTTGGGTCAGCTATGCACATCAATCCCTCTCTTCTTCGCACAACTCTTGCACATCTTCCAACCGCTTTCGTCTATAAAGACCTTGCGGACTTTCTTGTGGCAATCGAAACACCAGCCACCGTGTTTGACGACGCAGAAATTAGGAACCCTTTTTGTGTTTGAAATATTCAACAATTCGGAGTCGTTTTGCGGCGGCTTCTCTGGTTTTGAAGGGTCCGCCAAGATTTTTGTGTTGTCCACTTTTATCCTTCGACTCTGCGACAACGTGGTATCCATCACTTCGTTTGACAATCACAGTACAGTCTCCATAAAGAAAAACTAGGGGAGTAGTTGCCTACTCCCCATTGTTAACGCACGGGAAATTACGCTGAAGGGGAGACGGTAAAAATCCCAAAGTGCGTGTTACTAACCGTTTGCCCATTCTTGACATATGTGTTGTCCAACATAGATGCTCGAATGCGAGCACATGCGCTAGACGCCACACGGTTGAGATAAGTCTTGGGGTCTTCACCCGGAAGGGAATCGGTCCCAAGAGCAACCTCTAGTTTCTTGAGCGCCTGACCGCTCCACTTCAAAGACTTACCTTCCTTCGTTGTGGCAGTTGGGTCAGGGTAATTCACAAACACTGGCCTACCCGCGAAGTCGCCCTCAACAACATCGAATCTCACATTCAACTCTTCGATGTTGGTGTTTGGGTTAGTGCGATACTCTGCGCCGGGTTGTAGTTGAAAAACATAGTCACCAATGGGAACTGGTGCTGGTTTCTCAAGAACAATGTCCGACACTTTGACATCTACGAAGCCCATCTAGTACCTCCATATGGATTGATTTACTGCGGACGGAACTGGTTGCGGGTCTAGGAGTTGCACACTAGCTTTCATGGTTATGAGCCACGCGTGACACTGGTTCACTTACCCGCTGAAAAGGAACTATCTAACGACGGGGAAAATTTTCAATAAGCCATCTTGTTTCTTTTAATCCCCATTTGTAATATCTATAAAGTCCATAAATAAAAGCTACTAACAGTATAATAGCAAGAATTGGATGTTTCATCTATCCTCCAAAAACAAATTGAGAGAGAAGCCTTCAAGTGCCGTCATCCCTATCCAGGGACGCCACCCGCTGAGTCGTCAGGGTCAGGACGTTGCTCAGGCTTATCCGGCCAGCTTCTCTCTCAAACTCACTAAACTTTATGTTCATCCAACCACTTTTGATAAGCAGCTTGCGCCCTTGCGAGAATCCACGGGAACGTGCCTTCACCTGTACGATAGTCTACAATGACTTCAGGTGGAAGGAAGCTGACATTATCTTCAAGATTCAAACGATTCTTGGCAATGATTCCATTGCCGGGATTGTTGGTTAGATAGAAATATTGTGTGTATCTACTCTTTGCGTCTTTGGGGTCACGCAGAACTTGGCGTGTTCGAGTGCAGAGTACAATATCAAACATCGCGGTTGAACCAAGAAACATCTGTCCCGGCAAATCAGGCCCAACAAGAGTCTCGGTCTGCATACTCTCTGAATCGGGTTTATCAACACGCAAGGTTGCTGTGGTGATAACGTGCTTGTCTTGGTCAAGCAGCTTACGCAAGAGCTTCCTAGTTAACTCTGCCATTGTGCCGTAATCATCTAACTCTGGCACTCCAAGAGAACGCTTTTGTGATTCCCCCCTAGCTCGCGGCATGGAAAGCGCCTTATCTTTAATGAAAGTCTTTTCCATGTCACTCAAGGAATCCAACCCTATCGAGTCTTTATCCTTGAACACAGAGCCACTACAGAAAGCATCGAAGTCCGAATAGGACTCTAAATCTACGTAATCAAACTCTTTCGCCGCGACACTTAGCAATCCCTTTCCATGTCCTGTCTCACATACCCCCGCGCCAAGATTCGGCGCTGAACCCATAAAAGAAGTCTTACCGCTACCGGGGAATCCAAATATCAAAATCTTCAACTTTAGATTATCCGGTTGAATCAAGTCCCTAGAGTGCTTGATTACTAAACTCATGTGCCTCCGTTTGATTTGGGGAAGGTGGACCGCACCCATTCGTCATAGGCTTTATCCCTCTGCGCGGTTTCTTCCGGTGACTCCATTAGGTTGACGAAGAACTCTTCTGTAAGTGCTTTGATTTCATTAAGATACCTTGGTCTGAGACACAATCTATCCGGCGCATATCTACTCAAGGTAAACCCTTTCTTTTCAGTGGGTTAGCAGCCGCCCCGTAAGGACGCGCTCTGAAGCGCATTTTCCTACGGGGCGTAGTTTCAAACAGGCCCGATTTAACGGGTACATATGAGGGTGCCGTATTGCATAGCCGACGGTCAGAGCAGCGACACCCTCTTTAGTGGACTCACAGTTGACCTCAATTGGCCTAATTGTGCCACTTTCGATTAGAAGCAACAAGCGCTTCTATATAGAAGCACAGTTGAGACAGCCAAAAAGTCACATTTTAAGTGTCTGATAGCAAGCAACTTAACCTTTTCAGAAAGTGCGGAAATTTGGTCACACAGAAAACAAAGCACTTATGGTAGTGGGATTTCTTTGATAACCAGATAATCCGGCGTAGCAAATACAGTCTTGCCCCCAATGTTACACTTATAGGTCCCATCCTTCTCTCGCTTCATTTCCAACACCCGCTCGCCGTCAACTGTATAGACCACTTCGCGGAACTGACGCATCTTAGGAACTAATCGACTCCATCGCATCTTCGCAGCGGATAGCTTAATCCCCAACTGGTCAGACGCTTCCTTCAATGAAAATCCTTCCCACATCAATCGGAACAGTCGTTGGTCTTCAAGGGATAGAGACGCCAAGACAGCTTTCAATTTTTCGGGAAGTGCTCTTGAAATGGCATCAGAGGGCTGGTCATGCTTGATTAAGTCGAGAGGGACTAACGCCTCACTTTCGTAGTTTTGGTGGTCATAGGCGTTGCGGACAGTGTTATTGATGATTGTGATTACCCACTTGTTAAAGGGTTCCGGGCGTGCGGAGTCCCAAGTGTTTAAGCCTTCCAACACTTTAAGCATTGAATCTTGAGCAAGGTCCTGATTGAAGTCTCGCCACGGAAAAAATCCCTTTTCTACATTGGCGCGAGTATAGCGGTGAGTAAACGTGAGAAGATACTGCCCAAGAGTTTCGTAATTAGAAGCAGACGGCTCGGCTCGGTACAACTCCATTGCTTTATCAAGCAAACCCGCTTCGTCTAGGTCTGGAAATTGCTCCGACAAATCTTCTGGAAAAATCTGCATTGCATATGACATCTATGATTGCCTTTCTACTACTTTATTCCCCGCGCAAAATACTTATCGGGGTGGGAAACAAATTTATCAAATTCTACGGGCATATAATTTGTGTATTCAATTGCAAACAACCGCTGCCAATCATTTTTTAATCTTTTGGTATCTTTTGAGCTAGGACCTAATTCAGGAGCCATAGGGTCATGGGGATTAAATCCATGCCAGATATTGTGAAGATGCCCGTGAATATTCAAATCGCACCCACTGGCGCGAGAGGTATCAGGTTCGTGAGTTAACCAACAGTTACGGAATCGCATTCCATCGCACGCAAAGTCAAACCCATGTTCCATCCACCAAGCACAGGAATGTTTTCTATCGTGGTTGCCACGAACGAGAATCCAGCGACCCGGAAGGTTTTCGCGGATGTGGAACCAATCCTGTTTGTTGCCAATAAAAACGTCGCCAAGATGAATGGTCACATCCTCTGGCTTTAATATCTGCTTACAGTTCCTTACAATTCTCCATGTGAAGTCTTCGGGTCTTTGGCAATAGGTGGCGATATTACCGTGATTGAAATGAGTGTCGGCGATAAAATAAGTGTTCATTGTATCTTGGCCTTTAACCCTTTGCCAGCCTTAAACTTAACTATCCGCGTTGCAGGCAAGTCAATCGTTCTCCCATCTGAAAGATGCTTCGTCCATGCCCTCTTTTCAACGATGTGAAAAATCCCGAAGTGGGGAATCATCACCCGCTCTCCGGCGCGCAACATATCCTTTATATATGCAAATGTCAAATCCACCACTTCCCGCGCGTCGAACAGGGAGAGTTCACAGCGTTTGCAGAGTTCAACTACTAGGTCGGCTTTGGTCAAAACCTGTCTCCCCATTCATCGTCATCAGGAGAAAAAGAAAAAGCATCCTCCCAATGGTCGTCCTCACCGTATCCATAAGCCATTTCTGCTTCATACTCAATATCTTGCTGGTCTTTCTTCTTCTGCGCTAAACTCCGTAGACGGACGGATAGCTTAAAAGAAGTAACATTCTCATGCGCCCATAACAGGTAACTTGCGTTCTCGCGCAACACAAATGAAATGGTTTTACCTTTGTACTTCCCAAAGGGCATCACATATTTAAGGTCGTTAATGGGTATCATTTTGTGCGCTCAACCAACTCCACCAACGTCTGATACGGGAAGTGATAGATGAAATTATACTTCCCATTTTCTATCACCGTGTCAATATTGAACGGAAGCTTGAACGTCTGGCACAAGATGGACAACTGTAAGTCGTCCATTTCCAATGAGTTACGAAGTTTCTCACCTTCAGTTTGAAACACAGTGGCATCCTCCTCTTCTATCATCTTAAACGGAATAACTTGATTCATGGTCATTTACATAATCCTCCTGTTCTAAGGACCCGTTACGGGTGGCTAGAGATTGTGGTCGAAAGACATCAGACCATGTGCCGCTGCGTCTGTACCTAGCAATGGCGTCGAGCAAACGTGTGCGAGCCTCTAGGATTCGTCCAGCTTGTGATTCACGCTCCTGTTTCTTGCCTTCTTCAATTCCAAGTCGAATCCCTGCTTCACGACCACTAGCATAGGATTCTGTGCGTGCAATATCTATTCGTCGTTTCAACCACTTTGTTGTTATCTTCATTTCTCCCCTATCTTAGTGTGGCTTTAACCCTCTCCGACCTAACTTTGTCTCGGAATGTGAAAGCCATACGGTTACTTGTGAACTCAAACTCAATCTCACCCACATCCTCTTTAAAGCAATAACCATAGCCGACATCAATGCCGTGGAGTTTTTTGGAGAGTGCCACTATCTCTTCCACTAATTCTGGGTCGTAACCCTTGTATTCTACGATTACATAGATTTTCATTTCTCTCCTACGCGAAAGACTCTTCCACAAACCCAAGAATCTCCGCAATCAATAGAACCACAAATATAACTGCCACTATCCCCGGCGCTAAGGCTGCTCCGATTAGATATGCGACACATCTTCCGGTGCTCTTAGCGTAAGAGAATGTTTTGTGTGTGAAGAACAATTAGCCTCCTTATTTCCAAACCCATCCACACTTGCACTTCACCGGATAATCCGGTGGGTCATGTTTATACATCTTCTCCCCGCAAACCGGACAATACCGCTCCCAACAATCGTGCTTATCAGGGTCGCAGGGTTCTTTGCTGTCGTTATTTGGCATACCTTACGAAACTCCGACATATAATGCAAATCCACACAGGCATCCCGTTGTTCCACTTGAGAATACAACTTCTTTCTTTTTTACATTCCTTACAGTAAGCTATTATTCTCATAGAATCCATACAATTCTGTGGGGTCTTTCATGTTCAAGTGACTCCCACAGTTGATGCTGTTGCAATGTGTATTCATGGGCGTCACACTCATAGAACGTCCGGCCATCATCGTCCCTGCAAGCCACCTGTAAGTCTTGAGGAAGCTTCTTCAAGATTTTAATAAAATCACTAACCTTCATCTTTCTTGTCCTTTTTCACAACCGATAAATCCTCAAAGTTTTCAATCTTATCAAATCCATAGTGGAGGTAAGCATGCCCCCCATCCACGAATATCGCTCCACACTTGCACGATACCCAATCATGGCGGAATGTGCTTTCAATCACATCCCCGCACTTCTTACATCTTGCTGCGTTTTTGATTATCACTCTTCTCCTCCATTTCCCTTTGGTACTTCAACATTGTCCGGCACACATCACAAATCCAAACAGGGTCGCCTCTGTTGAACTTCAAGACCGCCCATCTATCCTTTTTACAATCGGGACACCACAAATTTTTCTCTCCTAAACGACAATACATACCACCCCCAAAGGGTCCCTAGACCCCTAACTTCTCTTCTATTCTTGCAATCTGAATGTCCAATCCAAGCCACTCCTGCATGGCCGCAAGTATGGCGACACTTTGTCTCGCTTTCCATCGCAGCCACAACCTCCAAAAGAGCCAATCTTCAATTCGAGTAAGCATATCTATCCTAAGCCTCCAAAAATTTTTGCGGCGCAACATTATTATATTATATGGTGCTGCTGCGGCGCTAAAGAGCCTTGAGATACTCCTTTCTTTTCTGGAATTTATTCTCCAAAATTTCGTTCGACCATCCGTAAGTATGCGGCTGATAGAAGTCACACGGCCCCCAAGTATAACATTCTTCACGGTTTGACGGCCAATCGCCCTTCGGCCACCTATCTTCCATCGCTTCAATCTGGTCAGCGATGAATGTGATGTCTCTCACAGCCGTGTCAATCTGTTCCTGTGTGCGCTCTAGCTTCTGCCGTTCAGGGAATGTTGGGGGAACCAATCCCTTTTCACTCGGACGGACAAGAATGTTCACGAAGAAATTAGACGGCTTCACGCCATAAATTTGTTCTGCGGCCCACAAATAGAGAGAGGCTTGGTCCCTTGCCGCCCACTTCATAGGATGATTGGTCTTGGCGGCGCGGGACTGGAATTTGTGGTCGATGATAAAATTGGTAAAGTCTTCTTTTGCATTGAACCCAACTAAGTCAATTTTTCCTGTGTAGATATGTGTGGAATTTGGCAAAGGAATTTCAAATACCCGTTCAATATCCATGATTTGAAACTCTTCTTTGGGATACTTAACCTTATACAACTGCACAATCCACTGTGCCTCACGTTCAAGTGCGTCATTCGGACTCGGCGGATAGAGTGAAGTTCCCTTATACCACTCTTCCAACAACTCATGTCCTCTTGCGCCTAACTCAATTGGAGAATATCCTTCAGTCTCTACTCGCTTGGGTTCAAGGCCACCATTGCGAACATACGACTCAAAATAAAGTGGAGGGCATGTTCGGAATTTGTTCGCTCTACTGTTGTCAATCTTCATTTAACTCCTTCACTTTCATTACACTCCCAATTGGAATTGCAAGTGGATTCAATGTACCCCCATTCTCATTCATTGTCCCTGCAACTTCCACCATTACACTATCCACATGCGTCACATACCCCACAGACTTAATCAAAGGCAATGGAGTAATTGCATTTTTATCATGTCTCCAACCGCCCTCAAATGCTGAGTCGCGCCAATATATAATTGCCAACTTCCCTATAAATGAAGATAAATTGAGATTCAGTGTATAGCTCCTTTCGTTTAGAAGTCCCTTGGTGGATTATCATATTCTCTTGGGCCGGACATAAACCCCCAATTTAATTGGCCCATATTGGGTGTCGGAAGTGTTTGGGCGGCGCGCACGTGGGGACCGGGTTCGTCCACTCGCGCTAAATATTCAATGGCCGATGCGTAGACGCTAGAGTCTGGTCCTATAGTAGAAGGCCGGAAGTTAGGAGAGGGAATTCGCCTACTTTGTCGTGCTACTCTCCTAGTTTGTGGAATCAATCTTCCGAGACTTCCATCTCCTGCAATCAATTGCTTATACTTCGACAGCCTCTTCCGCGTCCACTTCGGCTCTCTCAACAAAACTAACTTGTGACTCGGAGGCATGAATCGCATCAAGTAGAGAAGTCGTTCCTTTTTCGTCCATTTATCCCACTCAGCGGGCAAGGGAGTCTTAGACAAATGACGAGCATAATTCAAGAACATGTATTGAATGGCATCGCCACCCCACTTAATAGCCCCATCTGGACGAACTATAATGATTCTGAGTTTGGTGGACATTTATCCTCCATAATCATACGCCGGACATCTATTTTCAACCCAAGTCTTGATTCGATTCGCTAACTTTCGTAACCCCACCGAAGTTGTTGCGCTCACACCCGGCGCAGAGTTTACTTCCAGAACCACGGGGTGGTTGTTGGCTAACATTCCAATATCCACTGCTCCGAAGTCCAAGGTCAAGCAATTTGTTGCTCGACATGCAATCTCCGCACAACTCTTCAAATGAGTTTCTGGTGGCATATATTCAAACCGCCAGCCAAAATCGTGATTGCGCCTGAGTCCATCCCACTGCTCAGGATAGGCCAAAACTTTCTTATACATTGCCAGCGTCTTTCCACGGTAAGTCCACACACGATACTCGTCTCGAAAATCGAACTTCTGTACATAATAATCCCAACCCCTGCGGAGACATCGTTCAGCATCATTGCGATTATTGCACAAAACAATATCGGTCCCACCACGATGCGTTCGCTTTCGAGCAAGAATGGGAAACAAAGTCATTTCATCCGTGTAACAATCCATATGAAATGGAACGGGAGCTAAAATGTGTTCTGCTTGAAACTTCACTAACGCATCTCGCTTATCCACAAGCGTCGCACTTGCGTTTAAGGTCTTTCTACTCGTAGTTGAAGGAGCGCCCCAACACACCGTGGCATCATACGTCTCAGAAGCATTGGACACAACGGCAAAGTCTCTTTCAAGAAGTAATTCTCGAAGAAAGTTTGCCGTCGGTCTACACCCCTTTCCCCTCTTAATCCGAATTATTGACATCTTCCTCCTTACTGAACCAATGAACGCTTTTCCATCAAATGATTACCACAACCGCCCTTGTTCTTTTCCGTTGGGCAAGTATACTCATAAGCATTCGCATTCTTTGGAATCACCCACTCCTTCCCGCACTTCGGACAAACAACCAATTTCTTGTTGCTGTTGTCCTTGTCCTTTTCCTTCGTATCATCCTTCTTGTTGTCTTTGTGTGTCGAATCAAATCTTGATTGCCTTGAAGAATAGTCCTCATACGTTCGACGATTTGGCTCTGTATAAGACCACTTCAACGCCTTGAACTCTCGATGGTAGTTAATGAAGTCTCCGTTGTCCAATCTTCCAACGACAGTCAAAGTGTCATTTGCCATTGGCGAGAAAGCTAAATCAGGCCGCTTGACTTGGAAATGCTGCCCAAATCTCTCAACAAACGGCTTCATCGCTTTGTAAATCGTGTCCTGCTCACTGGCGAACACAAACATATTCTCTGTGCTAGCCAAAGACATTGGACTACCACTTCTCAAAAGCAATATACGATGCTTGAACTCAGGATGGAAGACAGCCGCAGCCACACTTCCACAGATTTTGTTGAGATTCTTGTACGCTTTCTCCGAGAATCCATGTTCATCAATAATGGCTCGGATGATGTCGCTGTCCGTTTCCGCTGACCGCTTTAGCTTCAAATCCTTGAACAACGTGTCATCATTAGAAATAACGCCATTGTGAATGACAGCACACGCACCAGAAAACATCGGATGATTGTTCTCATTCTTACGTGGATTGCCTTGTGAAGCCAGTCGCGCATGGACAATTGCACCCCATGTCGTCGGCTTCAAATTCTCTTCGATGAAGTCTTTGTATCCTTTGGTTGATACAAACCTCCACGGAGCATCATCACTCTTACAGACTTGCACAGACCCATCGTCCTGTGACAATGCAACTCCACTGGCATCATTGCCTCTATGTTCATTACCAACTAACAACATGGCAATGGTTTCTTCCTTGATTGGTTCTTCACCAAAGCGGATAACTCCGCCTATTCCACAGATATAGCTACCCTTCCTTTCGTTTTATGGTTCTACAGATTCAAAGTGTCTACCACCAAGACCCGGAACGAATACATTTACGCTTCCTGCTCTCGGCAGTGATGTTTCTACAACAGCCTGATTTGTACCACCCCTAATAGTTCCTTCATCTTGTTGTTGTACGATGTCCGCTAGTTGTACGACTTCTCCTTCGGGAAATACCGTGTCCACCCGACTTAATGGCTGGACTTCGGGCGGTTCTCCCTTGCATTGAAAATCCTTGCCAACCAGTTTTTCGTAATTTTCTGCTTTGCAAACTGGTAGGCACCCGCTCTTTACCATCAATCTCCTAATCTCAAGAATAAGGTCCTTCTTGACCTCACCATTCCGGTGACAATCCTGTGGAATGTGGAACTCAATGTTATCTGTACTCGACCCAATGGTTGTTCTTAACTGCCTTATTTCCTTACAGTTATCCTTGATGTACTTCATCATCGCCTTGCGGTCGAACGCCATCTTGTACGGATGGATAACATGGATACAACCTCTCGATGCATGGTTGTTTATCGTCGCTGTGTATTGGTAGGCGACCATTCCCTGTGCTGTCTCTGTCGTTCCATAAGAGTGTGGTATTGCACCCACTCGACTGAACCCCGCTGGCATTCTAAAGGGCTTCCACGTTGGCTCCGGCAAATCCGCCTTGAACGGGATAGCCCCCGTAAACCATCGAAACAACTTCCTCACCGAATCCTCAGATGGTGGAATCACGGGAGGTATGTACAAACTCGTTGGATTGAACTTGTGCGAATAAGGAACTAAATTCCAGTTATTCGAGAAGTTTTCCTCTTTGTATTGCGGCCATCCCAATACTTCAAGTGCAGCCAAAGCTATTCTTGCATCATCATCATCATTCGCATATGACCTAAGCAAATTCTTCATGGCGACCGGGAGGTTTGTTTCTTTTGTCCCAATATTCCCCAAATTATGGAACACAGCCAACTTCGCAAATACCAATGTCAAATACGCCGATAACGGTGAGTGCAACCAAGTGGGCATCGTCCGATACTCAAATCCATGTGTTTGTGTTCGCCAATCCCCGGCTTTTCCATAGTTCGTAACTCTCCGCCGTCTCTGCGAACCCGATGTGTCAATCAAACAAAGTTTCTCTAAGATTGCTGTCAACGTATCCAATGATGGAATAATAGACTCAATTGCTCCATGTCTTCGGCCAATGTGAATGTGACCTCCAATTCCATCATCAGCAAATAACCCCGGCGCGAGTAAATGAAAACGACTCAAGTTCCAAAACTCATTCCCCCAAGCCAACGTATCCATAATACTCGCCACAACTTCTAAAACAAATCGGCTCGGACAAACCCTCAACTCCGCCTGCCTTCCACTCATATCGCATCCA
>Ga0326727_10002572_pt1 | contig 61233 bp, 62 predicted proteins | sample MB2enrmetagenome_FD_207643 | JGI IMG/M metagenome (GOLD analysis project Ga0326727, IMG submission 207643) | Lab enriched peat soil microbial communities from McLean, Ithaca, NY, United States - MB29MY | ecosystem: Environmental > Terrestrial > Soil > Wetlands > Peat | place: USA: New York...
CATCTGCGACGGCTCCATTGACCGCAAGCTGGAGGGCGGCATCCACGAGAAGAAGGACGCCGCCGAGTTGGTGCTGGACGGTCATCTGCTGGGCGAGACGCCCGCCGAGGTGAACCTCGCCGAACTGCTGCACATCGCCGAGCGCGAGTTCAAGAACGTCAAGACACTGGATGAGCACGAGCTGGAACAGGGCTGGCCCCGCCTGCGCGCCGGGCTGGGCAGGGCATTCCTCCAATGGACCAGCCTGTCGGTCAAGGGTGGGGCGAGCGTCCCCGCGCACTCCGCACTCCGCGCTCCGCACTCCGCAATTACCGGCGATCTTCCGCTGTGGCGTCAACGATTCTTGCGCCGGAATTAAACTACACCATGAATATCATCCACGTTCGGGACACCATGAAGCTGTTGCGAGACAAGGAACGCATCAGTTCTAAAATGCTTCACGCCGCATTAAACGGCCCGATTTTTATCTACGATCTGGCCGCAATGGATTGGTCTGGATGGCAAGATTTACAAGGTGCTCAATCCGGCGCGGGATAATCCGGCAGAATCTCCCCAAAGGTGAAGGTCACCCGGAACAGCCGCACGTTCTGGCCGGCGCCGCTGGCCACGCCGTTCACGCGCGGCGCAAACTCGTAGTCATTTTCCACCTCGGGCGGCAGCGGGGCAAACGTCCCGTCGTCATCGCCCGTCAGCAACGCCTGTTGTTTCCACGCCCACGCCTGCGCCACCGCCAGCGTCGCCGCAGTCACGGTCCCGCGCACGGTGCGGCCGCCCTCCGCAACGCCCGCGGGTTGCACAATGCTCACGCCGCCGGCGCCATTGCTGTCAAAGGGCAGCGGCTGCACCGCCCAGCGCGTGCTCGAAAACTTCACGCTCTCGGTCACGTGGCATTCCAGAACCCCCGTCACCCCCGTCAGCGCCGCCTCATAGCCGTCATCAAAGTCCAGCTTGATGAACGCGTTCAACTCCGGCGTATAATCATGGTCCTCGTTCCGCTCGCCCGTCACCTGTTGCCCGGCCGCCATCGTGCCAAAGAGCGCGGGCAGCAGCGCGTCCGCCGCCGGCCGCGTCGCCGCCCAGACGCTGCCCCGCACATGGGTGGACAGCTTCAGGTTCAGAAAATCGCGGCTTACGCTCATGGAGTAACGCGCCGTCACGCGTCCCGCCGGCTTCACCGAATGCACGGTGAAACTGAATTCCAGCCGCAACATCTGCGCCGTGTAGCCCGTTCCCGGCTGCGGATTCTGCGGGATGTTGGCCCCGTCCAATCCCACCACCTGGTAAACCGCCGGCGTCGCGGTCGCCGCTTCCGCCAGCACGCGCTGAAACGTCGTCGTCTCGTTGCGGATCAGCATCCCGGCATAGGGCGCGCGCACCTGCTGCAGATAGACGGCCGTGGCCGTGGCCTCGTCGCGCGCCACCACAAAACCGCTGACGTTCTGCGAATCCGGCCCGAAAGCGTCGGTCGCCGCGGCCGTGTTCGCCTCCACATAGGAACGCCCCGGCGCCATCTTGCTCTGGTATTCGTAGCTGAACGCCAGCGCCACAAACTCATCCGGGTTTGCGCCGGTCAACTGCCGCCGTTCAATCGTCCATTGCTGGCTCTTGAGAAACGCCGTGCTGTCAATCGCCCCCTGCTTGTTCGCGCCCAGCAGCAGCGCCTGCACCGCCGCCGCCGCCAGCGCCGCGTCCGCCGTCGCGCCCGTTGCCGTCACGCTGCCGGAGTAGGTCGTCAGCACCAGCCCGCTTGCCGTGTCGTCGCGCGAGGCAATCTGGTATTTGCTGCTCACCACCGTCCCCGGCGTCCGGCGGCGGTATTCCTCGGAGAACGACAGTTGGATGAACGACACGCCCGTGGCGTCTCCCTGCGTCTCAATCCCTTCCGGGACGCCGGCGGTCTGGTCGCCGTTGGCGGAAACTTCATGGGTCGCGTTGCCGCCGCGCACGCGCTGCGTCGCGGTAAAACCGTAAATGCCCAGGGTCGCCGCGCGCAGCGAGTCGAGCTTGGCGCGGGCCAGCGATCCGTTGGGCGCGGAAATGTTCCCCGCAAACGTCAGGAACTGGTCGCCCGTCTCCACGTCGTCCTTTTCCTCGGCGCTGAACTCGCACGTCACATAGCCGCCCTCGTTCGGGAACAGCGAGTAGCTGGCCGTGAAGCTCCAGTCCACGCCCGTCTCCGCCTGGTTGATCTTGGCGTTGAACTCCTCAACCCGCACCACCTGGCTCCAGTCGCCATACGTCAGCGTCCCGTCCGCCGCGTTCACCTCCGCCTTCAACGCCCGCTGCTGCTTCAACAGGGCCGCCCGCCGGTCGGCGATCGCCATCGTGGGATCCACCGAGAACGTGCCGGCGGCCGACACCATCCCCGTCGCGTGCCGCCGCTCGCTGCGCTGCACGTCAAAGCGTTCGGCGCGGTAGCCGTCATCCCAGGTCCGCACGTTGCCCAGCGCCACCGGCGTCTTGTGCCCCGTCTGTGTGAACACCGCCCGCTGGTTGCTGGATTTCCAGCGGCGCCACTGGCCGCTGAATGAAAGCTCGGTGAACGTGTCGCCGTCCGCATTGGCGGAAATCAGGTTGGGCGTCGTGTCAAATTGTATCTTCTGCGCGCTGCTCCCCGTGTAGCCGTATTGCGCAAGGAATGTGGTGATGACAATCCCCAGCTTGGTGCGCGCCGCCGCCTCGCTCGCCGCCTGGATCTTCCCGCCGCATGTCAGGAACATCTCGCCCGTCATGCCGTCCTTTTCCTCGGCGGTCGCCTCCACCGTCGTGTAGCCCGCCTCGTCCGGAAAGGCGTTGTAATAGGCCGACAGCGTCCATTCAATGCCCGTCTCGGCCTGGTTGATCTTCGCGTTGAAACTCTCCACGCGCACGGTCTGGCTCCAGTCCGCGTATTGCAGCACCCCTTGCGGGTTGTTGCACGCGGCCGTCATTGCCCGCTGCCGCGCGAGCAGTTGCTTCTTGCGGTCGGCCAGCGCCAGCCCCGCGTCGCCCACGAACACGCCGGTCGCGGTGATGGTGTCCACCGTGCGCCGCCGTTGCGGGCGCATCGGGTCAAACCGCTCGGACTTGATCCCCTCCTCCCATGTCGAGACCTGTCCAAACGAAATCGGTTCCAACGCCCCGCCGGAAGGCGACGGTGGCGTGAAGGACGCCGCGAAGTTTCCGGCGCGCCACTTGCGCCACTGGCCGGTGAACGAAAGCTCGGTGAACGTGTCGCCGTCCGCGTTGGCCGAGATCAGGTTGGGCGTCGCGCTGAATTCCAGCTTCTGCCCCTTGTCAAACCCGTGGCTTTTCAGGAGCGCGGCGACCACCGCCGCCAGCTTGGTGCGCGCCAGCGCCTCCGTCGCCGACTCGATCCTGCCGCTGATGTTCAGGAACAGCTCGCCCGTCTGCGGGTCCCTCACCGCCGCCGTCGCCGTCACCGTCGCGTAGTTCGTCTCATCCGGGAACAGCGTGTAGTCCGCGGTGAACTTGAACGGCACCGCGCAGATGGACTGGTCCACCGCCGCCTCGAACGATGTGATGCGCACCACGTTTTGGAACATCGGGGTGGGGGTGGCCGTTGATCCCTGCACTCCGTAGGTGAGGTTGCCGTCGGCGGCGTTGAGTTCGCGGCGGAAGGTCGCGACCAGTTGCGCCAGACCCGCCCGCCGCGCCGCCAGCGGCAGCGTCGTGTCGCCCAGCAGCAGCCCTTCCACCGTCAACTGCCCCGTCACCTGCTCCCGCTGGCTCCGCAGCGTGGAGAACCGTTTCGTGCTGGCGCTCTCCGCCCATTTGGTGATGTTGTCGAACTGGAGCGGGGTGGTCGAACCCGTCTTGGTGAATGTGCAGAGCAGGTTCTGCGCCGACGTGTCCAGGTTCTCGCAGTATTGGAACGACAGTTCAAGCTGCTGGAAATAGGTGCCCCATTCCTCCGGGAAATTCTGGCGCGTGAGCGCGGCCGTCTGGTCAATGTAGCTCTCGCCCGTCTCGTCGTTCGTCCACGTCAGTTGCTGGTTCGGCGCCATCACCGCCGCCTGCGCCTGGCGCAGCAGCGAGTAGTTGTCGCCATAAGACCGCTCAAACACCTTGACGCTGCAATCCACCGTCACCCGGCAGCGCTGCGGCGCGTCATTGCCGCCCTCGTAGGTCCGGTTCCATTTCACCGCGATCTCGCCGATGCTCGACAGGTCAAAACTGTTATAGATCAATTTCATAATTCGTTCAGGAATGCAGACTGGGCTTTATTCCGCAATCCGCACTTGATCGGGTTGGGTCGGGCTTTCTAATTCCGCACTCCGCACTCCACAATCCGCACTTGATATGAGTCTACCCCCGTTCGGTTTTATTCCGGGGAACGTTGCTCAAAATCCGAAGGCTAATTAAATCCCTGAATTATCCGGCCAACCTGACCGATGAGGGATCCGGCCAGTTTGAATGGCTGGTTGTTGGCTTGCACATGCCGGCGTAATAGATTAAAGAAGCCTCATGGAAACCACACGAAACCTTTTGCAATGCAAAGCCTGCCGTGAACAGATCAGCAGCGACGCCCACGCCTGCCCTCACTGTGGCGAACCGTATGACAGCGAACCGGTCAAATTAAAAATTCCGGTGGTTTTTTACTTCGCGGCTGTTATGTGGCTTGTCATCGGTGCCTGCGTCATTCTGAATCATGTTCTATCAATGCTTCCGCCTTAATGGGGAACTAGTGTTCCTGTGTGATAATCAAACGTGGAGTAGTTCGGCGCAGCAAATCCATTTGCCCCCCCCACGCCTCCGGATTGCGGGTTCTTCGGAAGTTGGCCGCCAGTCACCACGCCTTTCGCGGATTGCCCCCTTGAACCAAGCGCGTCCTGCACCACGTCTTTGATGTGCTGTCCCACCCACTCCAACGCACGCCCCAGCGACGTGCCGGAGGCATGGATGCTCGCCGCCGCCGCCACCGTCGCGTCGTCAATCGGTTTTGCGGAATACAATCCGGTTCCCGGCCCCGGGGAACTCCCGGGAGATGTGGGGTTCTTCCACTCATTCTGGGCTCGGATGATCCGGTTCCTCTCGTTCTGAAGCTCGATCATCTGCGGGTTGTATTGCGGGTTGAGCTGGCCGTAGTCCTGCCGCATCCCCGGCGATAAGCCAAAGAAAGCGCCCTGGCTCAAGGGCGAACGGGGCGAGCCGTCCCCGTTGAAGGCCATACGGAACGCCGCAAGTTTTTGCAGCATCTGCGCTGGCCCGTCGCCGTAGAACGACCGCATGAACTCCTTGTTCTGGTCAATCGCCAGTTGCTTGATGTCGCGGTTCACCTCGGCAAACCGCCTGGCCAGATCCAGCTTCCTCTGCCAGATGTCCGCATCTTCCTGCTGCAATCGGCCATTCAATTCCGCGTTGCCGGGCTGCTGCTGAAGCTGTTTCAATGTTTGATCCCGGTCGGCCTGCAGGGCGTGCAGCTGGCTCAATGCTTTCGCCGCCGCATCAATTCCATAATCATTCGCCGTCGCGAAGTTTTGTGCGCCCCGGCCGCCAGACTGCTGTTCCATCAGCTTTTGCGCCATCTGGTTGCGCACTGGATCGTTCGCCGCCTGAACCGCCTGCTCCGCCTTCAATACTTGATCGTTGTAGAAGGTTCTTAATCCTTGTTGTTCTTGTGACAACGGGCCGAAGGGCGTGTTGTTGTCGTTTTCTTTCTTCCGTTGCTGCCAGTAATCCAGTTGCGTCGAGGCCACCGCCAGTTCTCGGCTTAACGCCTGAAGCGGGTTCACGGCGGCCACCATGTTGAACCACTGTTCAATTTGAGAGGCGACCGCCTCCTGTCCCTTCATCTGGCCGCCAAAGACCGACATGGCTCGGGAGACATCATCCGTGTCGCCCGCCAGATTTTGATAGGCTGCGGAGAGGGCGTCGGCGCGCTCCTTGCCAAGCGACATCTGGCTGTTGAGATCGTCAATCTGCTTGTTCAAATCATCGTGCTTGGCCCCGGGGCCAAGCCCGTTGCGTTCGGCTACCAATTCGTCTTTCGCGGTCTGCCAGTCCATCTGCTGTTTTTGCGCGGCCGCTGCCGCCCTTCCCTTGGCCTCCAATTCATCTTGGGTCGCCTGGTGCTGAAATTGGTTCAACACCGTGCTTGCGCCCTCAAAATCATGGGACTGGTAGGCTGCCATGAATTTTTTTGCGCCAGCCTCGCCGCCCTGCATTTTTTGAATGATGCCGGCAAAGCTTCCCGCGCTCTCGTTGGTCATGGTGCCGTTTCGCAGGGTGGTCATGGCCAGCGCCAGCGCGGTCTGGCGCTGTGATGCCACCTCCGACTTGCTGGTAAAATTGGTGATGAGTGCGTCTATCCCTCCCCCTCGACCCGCCGATTTTTCATCCGATGTCAGCCGCGAATAATTAAAGATGTCAAACAAGCCCGGCGTCCCGCTGGTTGAACCCATAAGACCGCCAAGGTTTCCAATGTTGCTCAAAGTGCTCCACCCCGCCCGCAGCCACAGGCCGGCCGCGTTCTTTTTTTGCGAAAGATAACCTTCCACAGTGTCGCGCCACTGTTCCATGGTCTGCGCCGGCTTCCCGCTGGTCACCGCGTCCGCCGTCGCGCCCAGCAGGTTTTTTCCCGTGCGCGCCGCCATGCTCAACGGCCCCATCACCTGCGAGCTCATCACCAGCCGGTCCCATTCCGCATGGATGCCTTCCAGTTGCGCGTGCAGGGTGTCTAGGATTTTCACGTTCGTTTCCTGCGCCTTGTTCAGGTTCAGTTGCGCGTCAATGGCCAGTTGCAAAATCCGCGGATAATCCTGCAGCACAATCGGCACGCGCGCCGCGTTGAACCGTCCTCCCAGCAGCCCGCTCAACGACTGCTGCGCGTGGCTGCCCAGCGTTCCCCATTGGCCGGACAGTTCGGACAAGATCTGGCCGCCCGGCTTCATCTCCAGATTGTTGCCGCGCGCCTCAACCCCGTAACCGCGCAGTTGCCGCTGCACTTCTGGCTTGTTGATTTCCTGAAATATGTATTTCAGGGAGTTGCCGGTCATGCTCCCGGTCTGCCCCGTCGCGCCCACCACCACCCCGATCATTGCCTGGAGTTCGCTCAAGCTTATGCCCGCCACCTTCGCCGCCGCCGCCGACCGGTCCAGCCCCACAAACATTTCATCGAGGGTGACGTTGTATTTCAAACTGGTGTTCACCAGGCCCCCCAGCGCGGTTGAGAGTCCGGCAACATCCAGCCCATAGATATGGCTTAGCGATTGTAATTGTTTGGTGCTCTCAACCATGCTGATCTGGGCAATGTTCGCCGCCAGCGCGGACAGGCGCACCTCTTCATTGATGGCCTTCCGGTCGCCACCAAGACGAGACCACGCAATGGCGCTTTCCATGGTCTCGCTGGTGCTCCGCCCCTGCGCCGACGCCAGCTTGATCATGTCGCTCGTCAGCTCGGCCACGCTGCCGCCCACGCCCCGGAACACGATGGACAGGTGCGCCATTTCCATGCCCGTGTCCTCCATCCGCTTGAGGCTGTAGCGCAGCAGCTCCACGCTCTTGTAAAGCACCGCCACCGCCGCAGCCCATTCCGTCACCTTCAAAACGTTCGCCGCCATGTTGGGCAGGCTCATCCCCGCCACCGCCGATTGCCACCGGGTTTGCGCCGCCTTCTCCGGCCGCAGGTTGCGGTGGGAAACATCCGCCCCTTCGCCGCCATAATTGATGGTCGCCTGCCGCCGCAGCCCCCCCTCGTCCCATTCAAAAATCTGCTGCTCCGGCTTCCGTCCGCCCGGCAGCCGTCCGCCCACCTGCATCGCCCCCTTCGCCTTCAATTCCTCCGCGTATTTCCGCGCGTTGGCGTGGCTCTCCTTCACCTGGCGCTCCTTCTCCAGCCGCTCGTTCGTCCGCACGTCCTCCGCCGCCAGCGCCGCCTGCTGTTCTATCCCCGGCGCGCCCCGGCTTGCGGCCTCCATCCGCTGGAAATTGGCCCGCTGCCGCTCGTAGGCGACGACCTCGCGCTGCAGCCGCTTCTGTTCCGCCTTGTCGCCCGCCTCCTTGGCCCGGTTCAGCGCGGTGCGGGTCGCCGCCAGGTTTTCACCCTGCCGCAACGACTGCTGCTGCGCGAGGGTGATGCCCTGCTGCTCCTGCTTGGCGGCATACGCGAGCGCGTCATTGGCCTGCTTCGACTCCGTGTCCCCCCCCACCAGACCCCGCACCTGTTTTGCCGCCCTCTGCCGCGCGCGAATCTCCGCCTCGGCCGACCGGCCCAGCGACGCGTTGTCGCCGGTCGCCAGCCCCTGCGACTTCAACAGGTCTTCCGCCAGGTCGCGCTTGATCTGCGCCAGCTTTTGGGAAAACGCCTTCGCCTTGCTGGCGGGTTCCTTTTCCGCGGGCTCCGCTTCCGCCTTCTGCTTTCCGCTTTCCGCCTTCGCCTTTCTCGCCGCCGCCATCCGCTGCCCGAAATTCTGCGCGACAATGGTTGGAACGCCCGCAACCGGTGATCCCGCACCCGTCCCGAATATCTTCTGCATCACCTCATACGGATTCGCCGCCTTGGGATACTGCTTGGTGTAATAGCTGACCCATTCCGCCGCCGATCGCGCGGACCGGAACTCTCCCTTGCCGGCGTCAAACGCCCGGCGCGCCTTTGTCTGGATGGCCTTGAGTTCCCTGCTCGATCCCCCAAGCAATGCCTGTTGGAGATAATTCTGGAACTGCTGCACCGGCAGCACCAGTTGCTTGGCCAGCGCCTCCGGCTTGAGGCTGATCCCCTTCAATCCATACGCGCGTCCACCCGCCTTCTCCATGCTGGAAAGCACGTCCTGCATGGATTTCTGGATCACCACCGGCGCGGACATCGCCGTCATCGAGCCTTGCAGCCGGTTCCAAACCACCTGCATCCGCTCCAGGCGCGCCGTCGCCTCGGTGATGCCTTTCAGCTTCGCCGCCGAGTAGGGGGCGGTCACATCGAAACTGATCCGCTCCGTCAATGTATTGCCTTCAACCATATTGTTTCCGGTTTTAATCCGCACTCCGCACTCCGCACTCCGCGCTTCATTCCAGCCCCATCTCTTTCTTCATCTGGCTGAACTCGTTCGCGCCGCTTCGTCCGGTCTTGCCTTTTTTCTCATGATAATCCCGGCTCCACTGTTCGCGGTAGCTCTCGCACGTGCCCTCAAACAGTTCAAAGGCCGTCATCATGGCCCGGTCGTCCGCGTCCGCCTCCCGCCACTGGGCGGGCGTCAACCCCCACGCCTTGGCCGTCCGCAGCGCGAGGAACTCCGCGTCATACCCCGGCGCATCCGGCGCCTCGTCCGGCCGGCGCCGGGGTTTCCACCCGGCTAATTTTCCGAGCCGGGCGTGGAGATAAAATTTGCGCGCCGCTGCACCTCCTCATCCAGGTTCAGGCCGCCGGCCTGCGCCGTCAGCATGATCAGGTCGAGGATGTTTTCCGACAGCACCCCCTGCACGAACGCCAGGATCTCGCCCTCGTCCGTCAGGCCCGGCTTCTTCCCGGCGATGAGGGGGCAGCAGGAATACACGATCAGCGCGCGCACCCTGGCCTCCATCGCGTCCCGCTGCTCCAGGTATTTCACGTCCATCGGGTCGTAGTCGCCGTTCGGTCCGCGCTCCCTTTTGAACGGCGGCGTCACGCCCCGGCGCAGCCGGCGCACGCGCTCGGCCAGCAGCGGCGGGAGCCGCCTCACCGGGAGTTCGATCAGGTCGCCGTCCAGTTTGAACACGCAGCGGAGCGGCTTCTCAATGCGTGCCGTCAGCTCGTCAAAGCTGGCGATCTTCACCGTCTTGATTTCAGTCTTGTTTTCGTTTTTCATTTTTCCTTTTCAGTTCATGTCCCGCATCACAGCAAATTAAAATGTCTTATGGCAATTGTCTCCCGTAGCCGCCGTTGTAAAGCTCTTGAACTTCGTAAGGTGTCAAGGCGCGGTTGTAGATGCGAACATCGTCTATTAGGCCATCAAACGATCTTGCGCCGTCTTGTCGTCCACCTATAACGACTGGGAAGGTATTGAGAGTTGTGGGATTTATCCCGCTTAAAGAATAGTATAACACTCCATTGGTGTAAAATGTGATAGTCGTATTCGTCACGCAAAGCGAAGCATAAATCCAAGTATTCGACAATAGTGTTGGTGGTGCAGTTTCCCAAGCAGTGCCACCAACAGCATACGCAAGCGCATTTCTGGATAGTCCGATGTAAAAACTATAACCACTAGCTGCATTTCCTGATTTATCAACAATCTTTTCTCTACCTCCTCCACCCCAAGACCGATAGTTTATCCACGCACAAATCGTAAGGTTAGAAAGGCTTAAAGGTGAACCTGAAAGACTAGAACCTGGTATTACCACGCTGGAAAAAGGAGTTGTGTTAGAGAAATTCAGAGCCGATTGAACCACACCAGTTGTCCACGCATTCGATCCATAGGTAGAGTTGTAGTTGGTCATCCAGCCAGTGTTCCCTTTCCCAGAATAATCTTGGGCATTTGTCCCGCTTCCTTCATTGAACGTCCACCAACCCACAAGCCCTGGAATCGGAGCCTGATTAAACCCAATCGGGCTGGCGATGATTGTCATCGGAAAAAGAAGTGTGAGAATCAGCTTTTTCATCGGACTATATTCATTTGGTTGAAGTAGCAATTTGTTCCCGACGCGCTGATTTGGGCCGAAACGATTTGTCTGCTTGCCACACTGTTCGTTGGCAACGACAGGAACTGACCAAATACCGGCGGTATCCACGCGGCAGTATTAGCTGTTGTGTTGGTGTTGAAACTCACATTGTTTGTTCCTGTCTGCTGCACCTCAATCGCAAGCTGGAATCCGGCAGGAGCATTCGTCACCGGCAAAAAGTAGAGATTGGTGGTCGCCACAATTGCGAATGTCGCCTGCGCCGCGTTGGAATACGATTGCAGGTCCACGGTTACATTCGTTCCATTCAGCGCCAGTCCGCGGGCAAGGGCGTTGGTTACACCCACAGAGTTCGTGCCATTGATCCCATTAATCCCGTTTGTGCCGTTGATCCCGTTCATCCCATTGGTGCCATTGAGGCCGTTGGTTCCCGGCAAACCTTGCGGCACCACGAATTGCAGCACCACCGCCTGCGCTGTCCCCACATTTGTCACCGCCGCGGAACTTCCCGCCGCACCGGTGATCGTGTTCGTCACCGTCACCGTGGCGCTGATGCCATTGATCCCGTTGGTTCCGTTGAGGCCATTGATACCGTTTGTCCCGTTCAATCCATTGATCCCATTGGTGCCATTGACACCGTTGGTTCCGTTCGTTCCATTGATCCCGTCAATCCCATTCACCCCGTTCGTCCCATTGATGCCCGGCAAGCCTTGCGGCCCTTGCGGTCCGGTGGCGCCGTTGGTGCCATTCAATCCGTTGACGCCGTTGGTTCCGTTGAGGCCGGCCACACCTTGAATACCCGGCAGGCCGTTGGTGCCATTGAGGCCGTTCACTCCGTTCGTTCCGTTGATGCCCGGCAAGCCTTGCGGCCCTGTGGCGCCATTGGTGCCGTTCAATCCGTTGACGCCGTTGGTTCCGTTGAGGCCGGCCACACCTTGAATACCCGGCAGGCCGTTGGTGCCATTGATGCCGTTTACCCCGTTCGTCCCGTTGATGCCCGGCAAGCCTTGCGGACCCTGCGGGCCGGTGGCCCCATTGGTGCCGTTCGTCCCATTGATCCCGTTAATCCCATTGGTTCCGTTGATCCCCGGCAAACCTTGTGGCCCCATCGGCACTATGAATTGCAGCACCGCCGCAGTCGGCGTCCCCAAATCCACCACCCCCGCAGGGCTTCCCGCCGCACCGGTGATCGTGTTCGTCACCGTTATCGTCGCGTTGGTGCCATTGATCCCGCTGATGCCCGCAACGGCCCCGGTCAGGATGCTCAACACGTCCGTCGGGGATGTCGCGTTGATTGCCGCCCTCGCTTGCGCCGCGTTGGTGGCCGAAAAAAAGTTCGTGCCACCGCTGTCATGCCAGTCTCCCAGGAAGGCGGTGGCGGGATACAGGCTGCGGTCAAGCGCGCGCGCTGGCGCGGCCGCCGTCAGAAACGCCAGAAATAGAATGATCGTTCTCGTTCTCATGTTTACTGCCATCCGGTGTTGGTCCCCGTTCCGGAAACCTTGGTCCACTTCTGGACCAGTTGCCCGTCAATGATCTGGTTGTATTCATCGCCGACGTTGCCCGTCTGCAAACCGTTGGGCGCGGCGCTCCCCGTATAAACGCGGCAGGTGTTCGGCGGGCTGTAGGGAGCAACGGCCGGGCTGCCGGAGGTGTCCGGCGCGGCCGTTCCAAAGACCGGATAGCGCAATTGCGCCCGGCAGCCCACCAGCATCAGGATGTAGCCCGTGTCCGCAATCGGTTCCGGCTCGCCCGGTCGCAGGTGGTGGATGCCGCATTGGCCCAAATCCCGGGTCGTGGCCGGGTTCATCAGCAGCGCGTTCAACAGCTCCGCCGCCTGGCGGCACAGCTTGCGCGCGCTGCCCGTGTCGCTGGCCTGCATCTCGGCCCGCACCCAGAAATTCCAGCGCACCTTTTTATAGATCATCAACTGCGCCGCGCCGCCAACGGTCTCCCATTTCCGGCTGGTGGAAACCGGCGCGCCCCACACCATCGCAATGCCGGCCTGCGGACTTTGAGCCTTGGGCTTTGAACCTTGAGCCGCTGGATTCAGCGGCTGCTTCATCGGGGCCTGCCCAAACTGGATCAGCGCCCTGGGGAACGGCACCGCCGCGTTGCCGCCCACGTCATGCGGCTGGCCGTCAAAATAGTCCGCCAGCCATTCCGCAAAGACGGCATAGACGGAACTCTCCACATCCAGTTCAGTGATGGCGGGTGAGCTTAACATTTTACATCGCGAGTTCGCCGCGCAGCGCCATCAGTTCGGTGTGGAACTTTTGCGGGAACAAATCCCGCACGAGGTTGCGCCACGCGGCCAGCACGGCCCGCAGCCAGGTGTCAAGGGTCGCCGCGTCCAGCCGGCCGGCCGCCTGCTTGCGCTGGAGAAAATCCATGATGTGCGGCGTGAATACTTCGCGCACCGTGCGCCCGGCGTTCGGGCCGCTTCGCACAATCAACCGCTCGCCCCCCGGCGCGAACATGGCGTAGCTGATGAACGCGCCAATCTCCTCGTCGGTCTTGCCGTCGTCCCGCCGGTCCTTGCGCTTCTCGGTCTGCACCCACTCCGTCAGCCAGTCTTCCACCCGTTGCACCTCCTGCAAAAAAAGATTCTGCGCCAGGTCCACCGGGCTGACCGCCGCGCGCGCCGCACCCATGTCCTTAAGCGTCTGGTCCGGGGCAAAGGGGGAGTTCATCGAGAGGTTGAAACCGTTCGGCAGGCCCATCGCCCGCAGTGTCGCCAGAAACCCGGCAATGTATTGTTTCTGTTCCGCCGTCGCCAGCGACGCGAGTGTCGCCTCCGCCTCGGCATGGGCCAGCTTCTGCCAGTAACCGGGTTCACAGGCCCGTTTCAAGGCGCCGGGAATGTCGTGGCTTTGCAGCCGCTTGGTCCGGCCGATCACCGCGGCGATGTTGGAATCAATCTGCATAACCCAAGTCTAGCCCGGTTTGGTTTTATTCCGGGGAACGTTGCTGAAATCAGGTTCCCTTCCTTAGCAGCACCACCTGGTAGAGTTTCAGGTTGGCCGCCCGGCCCCAATAGCTGGACAGATCCTCGCTCACGGGCTTGCTGCTCCATTCCTCGCCGTCAATCACAAACCGCAGCGATTCGCGGCCCTTCAGGCGCGTGTCGGGATTGAACGTGGCGATGCAGTCGCCGGCACAGACCTCCGCGAACTGCCGGATTTGCGTCGTGGCGCTCACAAAATACAGCAGCGCCCGCACCGTTTCCGCCTGGTCAACCATCGGCGCCGTCGGCGCCCCGTCCACCGGGTCGCGGGCCGGCGGCTGGCCGCCGGAGGGCGCCTTCCAACAAAGCACCACGTCGCAGCCGATGCTGCTGGTGGCGTCCGCCACCCGCCCGGCAATGAAATCAATTCGCGTTCTCAATTCGTCACCTGCAGGTTGGTGGCCGAGAGGCTGCCGGCCTCGATCAGCGCCACGGTGGATCCGCCGCACAGGATGGCGAACGCCCCGGCGGGAATGACCGGTGGCATGGATTCCTCGTCGAAGTCCACCTCGTAGATTCCGGCGCGCGTGACGGTGGCGATGCGTTGCGGGCCGTAATAAAAATCCAGCCGTGGAAAAACGCCCGGCGAGGGCGCCCCGGCGAACACGCCGCCGTTCACCGCCAGCCCCAGTTGCCGGTAGGTGTTCGCGTTGCGATAGACCGCCGGGCTGCGGTAAGCCAGCGACGCCACACCCGTGGTCGCCACCACCGGCTGGCTGTCGGCCGCGAACTGGATGGAGAATCCGCCGGCACAACTGATGACCGCGCGCCCGTTCGTGTCGGCCTGCGCCGTGAATAGCCGTGTGCCGGGATCGTAGGCGTAGAGGAGCAGCGTGCCGCTTGCATCCGTGTAATTGACATAGTAGGGCAGCGTGTTGGAGATGGGCGGGATGGGCGCCTGCAGCGTGCCGCTGTCAGCCGTGTAATAGCGCGCCTCAAAAGTCTGATCCTCCAGCAGCCCGCTCTCAACGTCCCTTGCGTTCCATTCCTGGCCGGCAATGGTCACGCCGTAAAATGTCTTGCGCAGCCACTGCTGCGTGTCCTCGTTCACCCACACCACGTCGAGAACGGTGCGCGTGTAATCCGGCGCAAATCCGGTTGGCGCCAGCACCGCGTCCACCAGCCACACACGCCCAATGTCCACCTGGTATTGCGCGATCAGCGGATGCTTGTGCGGATGTTTTGCGCCGCTGGGGTGCGTCTCTTCCCGCAGCCAGTTGGCGCGCGCCTGCAACCGCTCCGCCGCCGCCCCCGTCCAGATCGGGCAGTCCAGTTGCGGCGTGCCGTCGGCGTTCGCCGGATACAGCGTCACCGTCGCCTCCAGCAAATCAAACACCACCTGGTTGATCGTCGGCGGGTTCATCAGACTTCCTCTTTCCCATCCCGGAACAACTGCACGTCGTGGCCGGCAGCCTTGATATCTTGCATTTCGGCGGTCATGGTCAGCGGGGCATCCTTGCCGGAGGCTTTCAATTGTTTCCGGATGCGGTCGCAAATGGCGTTCACGGTGTCCTTCATCGGCTTGCGGTAGGCGTCGTCAAGGTGTTGGTTGTCCATGTGGACGGCATGGTTCTCCGCCCAGATTCCAAGAATGCGCAGCTCATGGACGTTGATCCTGATCAGGACGTCCTGTTCGACCGCCATCGGAATCCCCTTGTCGCCGCATTTCGGACAGGCTTCGACGCCCTGGATCTCCGCATTGGAGAATTCCGCAAGGCAATGGGTGCAGCGCGTGGTCTTGTCGCTGCCCGCATGGGGCCAGAGCATTTGCTGCAACTGATGCGCCACATCAGACGCCTTGCTGACGAGCAGCGTGGCGGTTTCAGATGGGGGCAGCGCCTCAATGTCGGCACACAACGAGCGTTGCTTCTCCATCAATTCCTTGATTTTGGTTTCAATCATAACTCGGTTACCGGATTGAAAGGTTGATGGTGGTTTCCGTCTGCATGTAGCTCCAGACCCAGATCCCGTTCACGCTGAACAGCCAGCTCCGCAGGCCGGTCACGTTGCTCCAGATGCCCTCGCCGTTCTCCAGGTCGTGCAGCACGTTTTGCAGGTTGAACAGGAAATCCTTCTGCTCGCCAAACCGCTCGCTCAACTCGCGCGTGCGGTAGCTGTAGCCCTGCATGTTCGGCAGCACCAGCGCGTGCGCCGTGTGATACACCAGCAGCGAATACGCCAGCACGTCGTCCGGCCCGATGGCCGGGACGATGGTGTTGGCATCCGGCCCCAGCGCCCAGCGCGTGCCGCCCCGGTGGTCGCACTCGCTGTGCACGCGCCCCAGCCGCAGCATCGTCCGCATCGTGTCCCGTATGCTCGCGTCCTCGTAGAGGCGTTTCTTGAAGTCGCCCGTCAGCGCCCGCACGTCGTCGTAAAAATCCGAGAGCTTGGTGAAGCTGGCCGGCTGCGCCATCGGCAGCCCCGGCACGATCTGGAATTCAAACCCTTCCGGCGGATGCGTCGTCACGTCGCCGTCGGCGTCCGTCACCTGCCACTCGCCGTAGTAATCGCCGGGCACGTCCGTCTCGCCCGGATTGAACCGGTAGGACACCTGGCCGCTGGGCGGATCGGCAACGGCGGCCGGGCTGGCAAACTCCACGCCCGGCCCTTGAAACAGCAGCTTCACCGTGCAGCCCGTCAGGTCAACCGGCTCGCGGTTCGCGCCGTTGGACGACGTGAGGATGTCCGTCAGCGTGGGCCGGTCGCCGGTCGCAATTTTGAATTTGAATTCGTTCATGTTATTTCGGAGCTTGCGGAGCAATGGGGTCGGGGCCGGGTGGAGGCTCCACAAACTCCACAATGGGCGCCAGCGCCCGCATTTCCGCCGGGCTGAAACACCGGTCGGGCAGCTGCTCCACCTTCACCGTCACGCGATGGTCCAGGAACAGTTCAACGCCCTGCCCCGCAAGATCCTTCGCCTCGGCCACAAACGCCGCGTAGCCGGGATCAGCCGGCGCCAGCGTGAACTGCTCCGCCACCGCAAGCTGTGCGATCTTCGCTTCAAGGGCCGCCGCCTGTTCCGGGGCGATGCCGGGCGCGGCGGCGGCCGCCCGCAGTTCGTCCAGGGAACCGTGCGCGCCGTGGCGCTTCATCAGCGCTAGGTGCGCGCGCTGATAGCTTTGGATCTCCGGCGCAAGCTGGTCCTCGGTGCGCATCAGCGCATAGGCGTCGCGCCCGGAATGAATGTTGAGGCCCGCAAGCTTGGCCAGCCCGCTGCTGAACAGCCCGGCCGCCTCGCCCAGCGTGATTTTGATTTTGTCTGCCATGTTCGTCACTTTTTTCTCATGTCCAAATTGTTTTACAGCCCGGCGCGGGCCAGGAACTTTTCCAGCTCCGCGCGGCCGGCGCGCACCGCGTTCGCCGCGGCGTCCTTCAAATTCTGCAGGCCCTCCGGCGAGGCGTCGTCAAGCGGCAGCGGCTGCGCGAGGTCCGGCTGGATCCGGCAGTAGTTCCCGCCGAGCATCTGCGCCATCTGATAGTCCACCTCGTCGCTGTCCGCCTCGAAGAGCGCCGACACCGTGGCGATGCCGTTGCGCAACGCGCCCGCATTGACCATGTCCCTGGCGGATTGGATGGCCTTTCTCCCGGTGGCCGCCCGCAGGGACCCGCAGCCGATCGAGAGCATCACCGTCCGCCCGTTCCAATGGCGCACCGCGTCGGCAAGGGCGCAGGCGGCGGGGTTGTTGGCCACGTTGCCGCCGTCCCAGAACACATGCTCGCCGTCATGCAGCCGCGCCGCAAAGGCCGGGAAATAAATCTGCGCGCTGCTCGTGGCGCGCGCCGCCTGCCACAACATTGGACCCGTCGAGCTTTCGATGTTGGACCTTGGGCCTGGGACGTGGCCCTGCGGGGCGAACCTGAAAAAATAAGGGGACTGTGTCACCAGGTCGAACGCCGGAATCATCACCCGCGTCCTCGGCTGCAGCCCGGCAAGGCGCCGTTGCAGCACCTCCTCAATCACCCGGCCGGAATAGCGCGGGCCGAGCAGCCCCAGGTAACGCCCGAACCGGCGGCGGAAAATCTTCGGGCCATCCTCGGTGAAGAACTTGATGGCCTCGCTTGCCGGCATTCCGGACCCCAGCAGCGCGGCCATGATGCCGCCGATGCTCGTCCCCGCAATCAGGTCGAACAGATCACAGCAGCGCCGCCCGGTGCGACGCTCGATCTGGACCAGCATGGCGGCGGGAAGGTAGCCCCTCATCCCGCCGCCATCAATGCAGAGAATCCGTTTCATGGCCGGGATTTCAGAACGCAAACCCGGCGCCCACGTGAAACACCTTTTCCAAATCACCGCCCGGATGCGCCCGCAGGTCCACGCCCGCGAACACGTAAGTGAATCCGCCTGCGCCGCCCAGGAAGCTGGCGCCCGTTCCCTTGGTCAGGTTGTAATTGATGTCCGCGCCGCCGGAGACGAAGAAGCTCTTCGAGCCCTCCAGCACGCCCCCGCCGCCAAGCTTCCCCACGAGCTGCCAGTTTGGAAAGTTTTTGATGAGTTCAAAATCAGCCGCCGCCGAATGCAGGCCGGATCCGGTCGCGCTCAAGGTCGCCGCCGCGCCGGCGCCAATGTCAACCGCCGAGCCGTGGTGGAAATCCGCATCGGCCTGCAGGTAACTCATCGTGCCGCCGGACGATTCATATTCCAGGCCGGTGGCAACCTTGTAGTTCGCGTTCGTAAAGCTCAATCCATTCGGGTCGAATGCCGGCACCGAAACCCCGGCGGGAACCCCGGCGAGTTGCGCCGCCATCTGCTGAATGGTGTTGGTGTTGGCGGTCTGCGCCTTGAGGTTGAGGGTTGATAACGCCAGCGCGCCGATCACGAGGCCCAGTGTCCATTTGTTGAATTTCATGTTCATGTGTTTGTTATGGTTGGTTTATCCGACGGCGGATTTGCCGGCGAAAGGGATGGGAACTTTGGGTCAAGCCAGAGCTTCAACCACCGGTTGTGCGTCAGCCACGCCAGTGCGGCGATGATGAAACCGATGATCAGGTTGCGCGCGACCCACAGCCGCAGGCTGCTCCCCGGCGAACGCGTGTCCGCCAGCAGCAGGTTCCAGATGGTTCCCCATAAAAAAAGAAAGAGCGGGATCTTGTCGTTCGGGACAAGGTTTCCCGCCTTGCAAAGGTAGCCGAACGCGATGCACGAGAGATACACCAGCGCATACCCCGGCAGCCCCCAGAGGGCGTGCAGCAGGTCGAAGATGGATTGGAGGCTGTTCATGTTCAGTCGGTGTCCACGCGCGCGTCTTCGTCCTCTTCAATTTGCAGCTTCCGTTCAATCCTGGAGAGGCGCTTGTTCGCGGCCCGCTGCCCGTCCTTGAGTTTTTGCAGCGTGCATCCGGCAAAAAAGACGCCCACCACCAGGCCGCCCACCAGCCCGATCTGGATGGTGGTCGAGTCCCCGATGTTCACTTCCGCCAGCATCGTCGCAAGACCCCCGCCAATGGACAGTGTCGCAAGCGTCGCCCCGGCCTTGATGGTTGGAATGAATTGGATCATGGATTGGGTCATTTTTTAATGGCTCGATATGCTGGAGGTGATGGACCGGACGCCGTTCGTTCCGGCGGCGATCCGGATCACAATGATCGTGTTTCCGCTCAAAATGTTCGTCGGCATCACCAGGCTTCCGTCAAGGTTTGTGATGTTCGCAAGCTGGCTGGCGACGGCCTGCGCGTTGCTGCCAGACCACGTCACCGGCTGAAATCGCGTTTCCTGCACCGGGCGGAACTGCTGCGCATGAACCGCCGCGAAGGCGGCAATCCCGATGGCTGTGATGGCGATGAGCTTTTTCATATCAATAGGCTCCGGTGAAAATTCCACCGACAAAATGCAGTGTGACGCCGCCGGTGACGACATTGGTGGTGGCTCCGGCACCGATGGGGCTGACGGGGCTTACAATGAACAAATCCGCGCCGTTTGTCTTCAGTGCGCCGGTGATGGTCTGCGACGTGATGAGATTCGTCATCCACCAACAGCTTTGCAGGTTGACGATCTGGTTTGTGGGTATGCCAAGCCGGGACGTGCTCACGCTGAACGTTGCGTTGCTCCCGCGTGGGTTCCAAAATGCAACAGCCACGCTTCCATTGTAAAGGTGCCGGGCAAAAACCTTCGAGCCGTCAACGGGGTTGGCGCTGACCATCCACCCGGTAAGCCCGGCCTGATCCTTGAGGACGCTGATAAAGTTCTGGTTCGTGAGGCATACCAGCTCCGCCGCCGAATAATTCGTGACGCAGGAAAAAAAGCGCATCGGCCCGACGGCGAGCATGGACAACGCGCCGCGCAGCTCGTTGGTGTTTCCAAGATGACCTAGCAGCGTTCGGAACGGTAGGTTCCCATCCCCAAAAAGATTCATCTGCGCCGCGCGCTGGGAATAATATGCGCAAAAATCAGTCCATATATCATCCGATGCGGACATCTCCTCGCTGTCCCAAGCAGTATAACGCGACCATCCCCACGGATTGAATGCCAGGGCAAAGTTGTCCACCACATCATCAACTTTAGCGGAAAACATGACGTTGCGGCCGGCGTTGAAGGCCGCGGAATCAACGTAGTTCTTTAGCCGGTCCGCCTCATTGAATTGGAACTCATACTCACCCCAACTGTTGTCCAGCTTGTATTCGTCCGCGACGCCGATTGTGCGGTCAAAAAAGTGATAAAAGTTGGTCGGATATGGCTCAACGTTTCCAATTCCGCTGGCCCGCTGGCTCATGTCAACCCACAGGCAGAAAAGCAGCCCTGCATTGTGGCAATAGGCGCTAGCGCCGGAATTAGTAATCCACGCGCCTCCGTCGCCGTTTGAATACCATGTGTCATCAACGTCTATTCCGTCGAACAGGTTGTTCAACCCCGGAGTTCCGCCAATGTAGTTGACGATATTGGTGACATCCTGGCCCGTGGCATGGCCGCCGGTTGCGCCATCCGCGCCGATCCCAATGTAAATCATCGGCGCCTTTGTTCCCTTGAGGTTTTGCCGCGCCGACACAGCCGGAGAAACCACATTTAGCGCGTTAGTCGAAACCGCACCGGCAACGAGGGTGTTTGCCGCCGCCACCTGAATGTCCAGCACGCCATTGGTCGTAAGAAGCGCAAAGGACACGGTGCCCGCCGTTGCGCCCGCAACCGGAACCCAATCACCCGTGATCGTCGCCTGCCCGTCATAGAGGGGCTGCGTGGTGAAATTATTTGTCGCGGTGTTGGCGAGCCAGTAACCACCCCAATTACTCCACATCCAGTAACCGCCCGTCGAATTTGTCAGACAGCCAATTCCGAGTGTGCCACCGTCATCAATGTAGGGTTGGTTGGGACTCCACCATGCTGCGCCGTTCAACGCCGCCGATCCAAACCCGGATGCAACGATGCCATTGGTGTTTGGCCCAAAAACCACCGAGACCGCAAAATAATTCGGGTCAAGCTGGTTGGTCGCGACGGCGGTTTTGCCCAGCAGCCCGCTGTTCGCGCTGAACAGGTTCGTGTCCGGCCCCTGCAACACCTCACTGCCGTTGACGGTCACGGAATGGGTGACGGTCGGCGTGAGTGTCGGAAGGGCGTGCGAAGGCAATGCCAGCGTCAGGAGAAATCCGAGGGTAAGCGCGATGTTTTTCATTCAGGTTTCAGGTTTCAGGAAACAGGGGCGCCCACACCCAGCGCGCCGTTGACACAGGTCAGGGGGACGTATTGCTGCGCCCCGCTGTCCCAGATGCAGAGCAGGCCGCCGGAAATCTTGAACTGTGAATTGGGCGCCAGCAGCATCGCGGCCATCTGCGCCACCTTGTAGTCCAGCGAGCTGGTGTCCGCGCTGGCGTTTGCGCCCACCTTCGCCTGAAGCGCGGCCACGGCGTCGTTCAGGTTCGCGTGCTGCGCGTCATGCTCGAACCCGGCCGCGTCCATCGTGGTGGCCGCGTTCGGGTTCTGAAATGTGTCCAGCGTTGCCGGAAAACTTGTCATGCAAATTTGGTTGCGGGGGTTGGATTTGAACCAACAACCTTCCGGTTATGGGCCGGATGCGCTGCCGCTGCGCCACCCTGCGGTTAAAAAAAGCGGCAACCGGAAAATCCTGTTGCCGCCCTTTGAAGCTATCGCCCGGGGGCGGTTCGCTTCAAAATCAATTACGGCGCCACAAAGAACAGGTGATCCGCGAACTTGCCCGTCGCCGCGTTCGCCATGGACTCGCCGTCGCCCTCCGGCGCGGTGATCTCCACGCTGGGGGTGAAGTTCACAAACACGAGGTTCTGCTCGGTAAGGACTTCATCCTTCATGCCCACCAGCAGCGCGGTGCACCGCGCGCCGTCAAAGCGCGCCAGGCCGTCGGACAGCGAGCCGAACTTGGTGTCAATCGTCAGCTCGCCCTTCTTGGTCTTGCCAAGCTTGATCGCCGCGTCCGCCTCCATGCCGATGTCAATGCCCACCGCGCCGCGGGACTTGGTGTTGAACTTCTTCTCCGTCGTCGCGCCCACCAGCACGTAGCTGGCCAGCTCCGGCAGTTGATACACCGCAAACTTGCAGCCGCGGCTGCCGCCCACAATCGAGGCCAGCCCGGCGATGCTCGCAACCTTGCGGGGGGCGGTCGGCGTGCTCGTCGCCACCTGCAGGTCCACCGCGTAGCCGCGGCCAAAGTTGGAGCTCTGGTTGCTCGCGCGCGCCGGCGCGGCAAACGTGCCGGACGCCGTGGTCACCGCGCCCAGATCGTCCGTGACGTTCAGGGTCACGACGCAGTTGACCGCGCTGTTCAGGCGGTCCTCGGAGACGATCTGCAAATCCGCACCACTGCCGCCGACGCCAACAATGGTTGCGCCGGCCTTCGCCGTCCATGTGGCGGGCGGATTCGCGCCATTGCCGGACGACGTCATCGCGATGTCGCCCAGCCGGATGGATTGCGTGTCGGAAAGGAAAACCTGGAATTCGCCGCCCAGGTAGGGGTCGGTTGCCAGCGTGATGTCGCTGGCGGCCACGGCTGCGGGTAGATATTTCATAATTTTTGGATGTTATTTATCGACGGTTTGGTTTTCACCTGAAGGCTGCCCCCGGCTTGCGTCGGGGGCAGGTGTTCAGGCGAAACTTAATGGGCGGTGTAGTCGAATCGCGCGAAATAGATCTGCCGCGCGGTGTTGAAGTAACAATTGAACACGGTTTTCATGCCGCGCTCCTCCTCGTTGGCCGCAAACAGGTCCCTGTCCTGCGCGCCGGTGCGGAGGAATTCCGCGTCGAGCGACGGCTTGCGGAAGACACGCCCCGGCTTGATGGTGAATTCCGGGTAGCACTTGTTGACCGTCGGGTCCAGCGTGGCGTCCGGGATGAACACCCAGTTGATCCCCTTGTAGTAAACCTTGATCCAGCCCTTCTCCAATATTTCCTCCTCGGGCTTGGTGGCCAGCGGAGCGGCGGGCGTCATGCTGCCCGGCGTGCTGCTGCCGGCGGCAATCGTGCCAAAGTAACGCACATGGCTTGAGGGCAGGCGGATCCGGCCGGTCGGTTTGAACTCCATTTGCGCCTCCTCGGCCAGCACGCCGTTGAATCGGGATGCGTAGTCGATGATTTCATCCAGAACGGGCCAGTCGAAATACCCCTTGGCATTCAACACGGTCACATCGTTCGTGGTGGGCAGGTTGGAAATGTTGATGTAGCTGTTCGCCACATACGGCCAGGTCGCGCGCTTGCCGGTGAAGATGAACGTGCCAAAGGCGTTGTTCTGGATGAGCTTGAACGCCTCGCTCTCCATCATGTTCGCCATGTCGCGGGACAGGTGCAATGTCTTGAGCGCCTGGTCCACGATGCTGCCGCGATAAAGGTCAACCACCTTGTAGCGGATGATGGGCGTCGAAAGCACGCGCAGCGGCAGCGCCACTTCCACGTCGTCCTTGAACACCTTCTGGCTCTTCGGCCGCCCGTCGGCCCCGACATAAAAGCATTTGACCTCCTGGTCAAACGTGTTCTGCACCAGCGGCCGCTCATCCGAAGCCAGCTCCACCACCGTGAAATACTGGTTTATCCAGTCCATTTGCGCGTAAAGCGAGTTGCGGTAGGTTTCAAGGCGGAGGGCGCAGAACTGCTCGCGCGCCACCGGGTCGTTCTTGGACACCTTGTCCAGAAATTCGTTGCGCAGGCGGGTCGTGTCCGGGTCGTTCAACCCGGCGGCCATCTGCTCAAAAAATCCGCTCACCGAGCTGGCCGGCTGCGGCTTGCCGTTCACGAGGATTGTGCCGCACAGGCTCTTGGCGCGCCGCGCGAAATAGCGGAAGCGGGCTTCCAGCTCGCCGACGCTCATGTTGCTCACCGGCAGTTCAATCACTTTGTCGTTTTTCATATTGGTGTTGGTTGGATTGGAATTTGTTAGAAATATCTAGATGATGCGGTTAAAAAAATCAGAGCTTGTCGCCGTAGATGCGGGCGAAGGCCATGCGGAGGTTTCCCGCCACCTGCGGCGTTTGCATTTCCTTGAGGAAGAATTCCGCGCGCTGGCCGCTCAAGGCGATGGCCGTCACGCCGCCGTAAAAGCTGACCCGCGTGCCGATGGGCGTGTTCGCCGCCAGGTCGCGTCCGCCGCCGTTGCCGGAGCTGATGAACGACGGGCCTTCCGCCTCGTATTCATCCGCGTCCTCCAGCGAGCCTTCCAGCCCGGCGCTGAACGCCGTCTCCAGCGGCAGGCTCGGAGCGGCCCCCACGGATAATTCCGCGTAGGTCGGCACCGGCACCGCCGGGACGCCGTTGATCGCCGCGAGGATGTCGCGGGTGATGAAGCCCAGAAATTCCATCGAGCCGTCCGCCAGCGCCACCGCCTCACTGCTGTCCAGCGACGGCGTGGCCTCCATGAAGGCCGTCCCGGCGGAACAGGCCGCGAGCGTGATGGGGAGTGCAACAGAGCGGTTCGGACGCGGGCCACGACGGGTGACCTGGAACAGCGGTTTGACGACAGGTTGATTCATAATTTTTTTGGTTGGTTAAATGTGGTTGTTGATTGGTTTGTTCAGACGACGAATTTTTTTTCGGGCGCGGTTTCCCCGGCCGCGGCAAGCACCTCGCGGGGCGGCGTTTTCAGCGCGTCAATGCTCGTGACGGTCGCCTCAAAGGTGCGGTAGTCCGCATCCGGCAGGAACAGTTTGCTCATCAGCGGGGATCCCGCGAGCTGCACCCCGGCCTTCTTGAGGCCGGCGAGGCGCGCGTCAAACTTGGTGACGACCGCGTTGAACTGCTCGTCGGTTCCGGCGAGGACGCGTTCAAACTCGGCCTCGGGGATCGGCTTGCCGGCCTTCTGCAGGGCGTCCTTCCGATCGGAGATGAGCTTGGCGGTGGCGGATTCGGCGGCCATTTGATCGCGGATGTTCTTCTCCCCCTCCGCAATGCCGAGCTTCTTGGCGTCGGCGCAAAGCTGGGTGACGGTGTCCTTGGGAACGACCGCGCCAGCCTTTGTCTGGTCGGCGATGGCGCTCTGGACGGCGGTGGTGTGCATGTCCTTGGTCAGCAGGTCGCCGGATTCAATCTTGGACTTGATGGCCGCATCCACCATGCCCGCCATCTGTGTGTTGAGCTTGGCAACCTCCAGGGCCGAGAGCGAGGATTGCGCGATGGCCGACGCGAGCAGCGCGCAAAGGGTGTCCAGCTTGTCCTCCATGCACCAGTCGCCGGGCACGTCGCCTTTGGGAATCTCGTCAATGAAGGCGTCCAGTTTGGTGACCAGGTCGTCCCGCATTTGTTTCAGCGCGCCGGTGAAGGCTTCGCCGGAGGAGCAGGCTTGCGTGCGCAGCGTGGTGAGAAAACTCCGCAGCGCGGCGACATCTTTTGAATTTTTAGGCAGAATCATATTCGTGTTTGTTGTTTTTTGTTGTGCATCGCACTTCAATGGTGGGAGTTTGACATGGTTTTTTTTTGAATCGGGGACCGTTTCTGATTTTTTTATTGGGGCGTTTTAATGCCCCGGACGGTGTCGCCAAAAACGTCGTCAAAGGCGCCCGCCACGCGGTCAAGGTTGAACATCTGTTCCGCCGCAAGCATCGTCTTGACGTGCGCCTCCGGCTCCATTCCGGCCGGGCAGAGACCCACGCCCTTGAACCGGATCATGCCGTTAATCCCGTTCAGCAGCAGGATGGTTTCGCACCCCATGTAATCGCGGCAGACGCGCGTGGAGGTGATTCCCTCCCGCGCGTCGTCCTCGTCATTGTTCAGGCATTCAAGCAGCGCAATCGGCGCGGTCATGCAGGGCACATAGATGTAGCCCATCGCCTTCAAATCCTCCGGCGTGTTTTTTGAAAATCCATCCTGCCCCGGGAGGATTGGCCCCTTGGCGCCGCTGATCTTGACAATGAATCCGCTCTCTTCCAGGTCGTGCTGGTTCTCCATGCTGACCGTCCATTCACCGTCGGAATTGAACGGCGTGTTGCCCGCCGCCCAGCTCGACAGGATTTCGTTCACCCATTGGGCGGCCTTGTGCATCACGGCCACGGCGCGAATCCCCGGCGCGCTGTCACGGCTGGACTGCACCCCCCAGGTCGGTTGCGTGTGGGTCAGTTCGCAGTCCGGGCATTTCACGGAACCCATGCCCGCCTCCGGCTGTTCCGACCACTGGAACGTGCAGCCGCACTTGCAGGTGATTTGATTGGGGCCTGCGGGGAATTCCACCGCAATCACCGTGCCCAGCATCCGGTCCTGCGGATTGTTTTTCACGTCGTATTTCCGCATGATGTGCGCGAGGTTGAACACCTTGTTGACCATCGTGCGGTAGCTGTTCGCCACCACCTGCGGATGAATTCCCGTGCGGTATTTCGTCGTCACCGGAAACGCGTGCGCCAGTTGGAACTCGACATAGGCCGTGTCCGGGTCGGGCGTGAAGGTGCGCCCGTCAATCGTGATGGATTTCTGGCCGCCGCAGAGCGAGACGCCGCGCGCCGGTTGCTGGATGATGGAGTTTCTGGTTTTCATCAGAACGAGGCCCACGCAATCCGCTTCACAGTGGCGCTGGCGGTGCGGCAATAAAGATAGGTCGCGTCCCAGAACAGTTCCCCCTGGTTTCCCGCTTCGGAACTCGTCGAGGGCGTGTGGGCCGTGCGCAGCCGGAGGAAGCTTCCGCTGATGTCAAGCTGGGTGGTGGGGGCGCCGGTTCCAATGCCCACGTTTCCGGTGTTGAACGCCGCCGCGTAATTGTTCGCCGCCCCCGTCGGCGCGTCCACATACAGGCCGTAGGCGCTCACAGTGCCGGCCCCCGCCGCCCCGCTGTAAATTTTCAGCGCCGCCGCCGTGGTGATCGTCGCATTCGTTCCGGCCGCCGGACAGCCGGAGATGCCCACCGTCGCGGCAATGGTCAGGGTCGAGGCCGCCACAAACGCATAGGTCGGCGCCTCCACCCGCAACGACCGCTGCAGCGGGAGCGCCCCGGTATTGAACTGCACCGTGCGCGCGAAATTAAAAACCGCGTCGCTGGATTCAGTGCCGCCGGCCAGCGCGGTGTTCGCCGCCCCGGTCAGCACAAGCATGTTCGGGCTTCCGCCCGCGGCCGCGCCCGGCGCGATCGTCACCGCGCCCGTGAAGGTTGCCCCGGCCAGCGCCGCAAAACCGCCGCCGCTCACCAGCGCCGCGTCCAGTTTGCCCAGCGCCGACAGAATCGTGTCGGTCGCCAGCACCACCGGAGAACCCGCCGTCGTCGTGTAGCCCGTCAACGGCGTCGCCCGGACGCGCGCCTGCGTGAAATATTGGTTGGTCGCGCCCTCCGCCAGATTGTCCGTCGTCGCGCTCCCGGTGATGACGCCGCCGGTCGCCTGCAGGATTCCAGACAGTGTTCCCACCGTCAGTGCCGGCATCACCACCGGCGCGTTCACCTGCAATGCGCTGCTGGAAAAACTCAACGTGGCCGAACCGATCACCGCGGCCGTCAGCGTCACGGTTCCCGCCGTGAAGTTGCCGCTGCCGTCTCGCTGGACAACATAGTTCGCGGTGTTGGCGGAGGCCGCGTTGATGCCCAGCACGCCGCCCGTCAACGTCAGCGGACTGGCGACGGATGAAATGCCGGCCACATACTGCTTCCATAGCCCGGTGAAATTGCCGGCGTTCGGCGAGTTGATGACCGTGCTGCTCGCCAGCAGCGCGATGTAGTTCAGGCTGGTGCCGGGGGTCAGGCTGAATCCGGTGCCGTTCGTGTCGCTGGCATATCCAACATAAAGGTAGGCCGACTGGCCCGCCGCACCCGTCGCGCCCGCGGCCCCCGCCGCACCGGCGGCTCCGACAAATTGCTGCCACAACCCGGCAAAGCTTGACGCGCCGGTCGGGGCCGTCGCCGATTGCAGAAACGCGATGTAGTTCAGGCCGCTTCCCGGCGTCAGGCTGTAACCGGTGCCAAGCGCGTCGCTCGCGAACGCCACATAGACGGTCTGGCCGTTGCTGCCGTTTGCGCCGTTGCTGCCATTTGCGCCCACAAATTGTTTCCATAACCCGGCAAAGCTCGACGCGCCGGTCGGGGCCGTCGCCGATTGCAGAAACGCGATGTAGTTCAGGCCGCTTCCCGGCGTCAGGCTGTAACCGGTGCCGTTCGTATCGCTCGCAAAGGCGACATAAACCGTTTGGCCATTGTTCCCGTTCACCCCGCCGGACAACACCAGCGTCCATACACTGGGATTCGTCGCCGGGTCCTGGTTCAAACTCGTGGGCTGCAGGCAGATATACACCGCGTTGTTTCTCACCACGAGCTGGCCCCGTGTGAACGTGCTCGTGCCGTTCCAGCTTCCCGCCAGCACGCTCAACAACAATTGTTGCGCCTCCCCCAGCCGGATCAGGTCGTTGGGGTTTTGCGCGGCCAGTGTTTGGGTCGCGCGCCCGTTGATTTGGGTGTTGCCAAGTATGCTCATTTTACTCCCGTTCGCTCTTGCGTGGTTTCTTGTCGGTTTTCCCGGCGGGCCGTCCGCCCTTGTCGCCGTTCTGGTCGCCGTGCGCCGAATCAAATATGGGGACGTGCTGGTGCAGAGGATGGCTCACCGCCTTGTCTTTCAGCTCGCGCTCCTGTTCGGGATTGAAACCGCTCTTGGTGAGCCACGTTTCATCGCTCAACGGCCCCGTGGTCAGTCCGGTCTTGAGGATGTCCGCCAGCAGCCGGCTGTCCCAGAACACGTCATCGCAAAATCCAGGCCGTGTTTGCTCCGGCGCGCCCAGCGTCTTGACCAGCACGGTCTGGATGAATTCAGACATGAACTGGCGCTCGTTCGCGGCCTGCGCCTTGAGGAACGGCATCAGGAACGGATTGACAGATTGCGCAAAAATCATCTGGCCCAGCGGCATGGACCAGTAAAGCAGGCGGTTGAACATCCCCTCAAAGCGCACCTCGGAAAAATTCTTCGGGTCGGGTCGCGGATATTCCACCGCGTGGTCGAAGTTCACAATCAACCGCTTCACCGCCGCCAGCGTCTGCTGGTTGTGGGCGATCTGCTTGCGCACCGCATCGGCGCGCTTCTTGGTCAGGAAATGCGCGGCACTCCCGGCATGGGGGCCGTTCTTGATTTCGTGGCCGATCTTGTGCAGCTCATACACCGTGCGCAGCGCGTCGCACAGCTGCCAGTCCGCCAGCTCCAGCGCCTCCCACGCGCCCACGGTGTTGAAGAGGGTGCGGATCTGCGGCCACGCCAGCCCAAAGCCGAACCGCGAACGCTTCACCACCTCAAAATCAAACAGGTTGCTGTCCGATTCATTGCCGGTCTTGGTCAGGTTGACGTCGCGGGATTGTTTCAACGCGCTGCTTTCATCCCTCGGCAGTTTGAGCCCCTCCACGTTGCTCCGGCTCAATCCGTGCGCGAACGCCAGCCGCTCCACCCCGAAATCATCGGCATACGAACATTGCTCCACCGGATAGACCAGCGGACGGCTGCCCGATTTTCGCTTCCTCCAGATGCAGATCACATTGTCCTGGATGAGCCATTCCATCCATGCGTCCCGCACAAACTGCGCGACCAGCTTGTGCGTCGGGATGCCATACCATTTGTCGCTCAACCATTCGTGGGTCCGCCGCGTTTCCCCGCTCCATTCTTTTTCCGGCTTTGCCGGCATCATGAAGGGGTTGATGCCGTTCAGGTTGAATCCGTAATTGAAAATCGCAAACCGCAGCAGGATGATCTGGCGCACAAACACCTGGCGCTCAAACCAGTTGCGCGTCATGTAGAACACTTGCGACCGCGGCTTCTGGTAGACCGTCGGCGTGGTCGGGAACGCGCCCCAGATGTTCAGGTCGCCAAACCAGAACATTGAGTTGTCAATGTCGCCGCCGCTGCCGACAAAGTCGCCGCCGCCGCCGGCCAGTTGCGTTGCCTTCCGTTTTAGTTTTCTGCTCATCGTCGCTTCAAGTAGTCTGAACCCTTTTGGTTTTGTTCCGGGGACTCTTTCTGGTTCAGCCCGGATAACACCCCACCTCGTCGTCCCCCTCGCCGTAATCCAGCTCGCCCGTCTTGAGCCAGATCAACGCCCGCACATACGCATAGAGCAGTGAATACGCCATGTCCTTCTTGCCAATGCTCGTAAACCGGAGCGATCCGTTCCGGGTCAAATCCCACTCGCCGGATTCCTTGGTCCCCACCTGGATGTTCACCATCTGCCGCCGGGCCTCATCAAGGCCGATCAGCGCCCACTTCTTCTCCGCCGGCCACGCCGCCGTCTCCGCCGACGGCCGCTCGTTGAACGGCTTTGGAAAAAGGATCTCGCCGTGCTCCACGGCGTCGCGGAACGCCAGATGGGCCGATGTGTAAAGGCTGTCCACGCCCGGCGCCAGCGCCGGCCAGAGTTCATCGAGGTATTCGCGCAGGAACAGCATCAGGATGTAGGTCGCGCTGCCGATGGAGCCTTCACCCGGCGCGGCAATGGGAACAACCTCCCGTTCCACGCCCGCAATGCGCTGCCGCACCTTGTTCAGCTCCGGCCAGATGAGCTGTCCGCCCCCCTGCGAATCCATCATGATGCCGTCAAACCCGAAATGCAGGTGCTTGCCGTGGATGATGCCGCTCCAGTCGCCCGCGCGCTGCGCGAACAGCGTGGCGTCGGCGTCGCCGTCGCGCTTGATTTGGCCCCGCACGCGATAGGCCCAGACGTATTCAAACAGCCAGTCCGCCGGCACGCTTGTCGGCGGCCGGCCAATGCCCGGACGCGGCCGCAGCCTCAACACCCCCATGCCGCCGTCGTCCGACTTGTTTCGCTGCGCCGCCGCCGGGTCAATCCCCATGAAATAATGCTCCTGCGTATCCTGCGAACCGCCCGCGATTTTATCGCGCGCAATTTGCGGCTCCGTCCCGGCGGAGATGCCCGCCGTCACACACCGGCCCAGCGCGTCCTCGGAATAAAATCCCTGCGTGTCGCGCGCCCACAGCCCAAGCCCCTCGCGCAGGAAATGCGCCCGCGACCGGCCTTTCAGCATCTTGATGGCGTTGAAATCCGGCACCACCTGCTTGAACGGTTTGCCCAGCCTCGAACACAAATGCCGTTCCATCCGGCCGCCCACCTCCGTTTCCCTCACCCCGATCTGGTCCTCCATCCGCACGTTCGAAAAATCCTTGAAGCAGGAATGGATGATGGCGTAATGTGGATTGCTGTTTTCCACCTCCTTTTGGAACTGCCGGTAGCGCGAGTAGCCGGGGTGCTGCGTGCTTTCCGCCGTGGCCGTGAACACAATGTGGTTGCCCCAGAGCATGTGGTTCCGGTTGAAGTTGATTCCACGCACGCGGCCGATGATCTGCTGGTCAATGCCGCCAATCAGTTCCCCGCCGTTGCCCGTCAGCTTCGTCGTCTTGGGCGTCATCGTCTCGATCTTCGTCCACTCGTCTATCGCCGCCATGTTGAACGTCCGGCTCGCCTGTCCCTTCGCCCCCTGCAGCCAGTTCGGCGCGGGCCCGAACAGGCAGCTGCCGTTCCTGAAATGCTGTTTGTAACAACCGCTCCCGCGCGTCAAATCCTTGCCTTCCACCAGGCCCTCCTCGTCCAGGTTGCCCTTCTGTGCCGCAAAAATCGGCGCGCGGTCGCTGCCAAAGCGCTTGTAATTGGAAAAAAAAACGTCCCGCGTCGCCCCAAAGTCCTGGTAATACGCCACGATTTGCTGCTCCGGGATCAGCAGCGCGCGCAGGTTCGTCACCAGCCAGATGCGGAACGATTTGCCCGTCCCAAACCCGGAGCTGTCCAGCACGTTCGGCACCCACCAGGTGACCCGCGTGGCATAGGACTGGAACACGTCCAGCTTCACGCCAAAGATCACGTAGATTCCCATTACCGGGTCGATCAGGAAATCGTCCACCATCGTCGGCGTGATGCGCAAATGCCCCGGCGTGCGCGAAACGCCCCCGCTCACGGTGATGTTTTTATCGGCGATCATTCCGGGAATAACCGCGTCCACGCTGCCATTTTTTCATAAATATTCGGCGGCGGCGCGAGGTTGCAAACCGGAACCGGCACCAACCCCTGTGGGTGGAGGGTTTTCCACAACGGCAGCGTATTTCACCACGCTGCGCCACCATCTGCCGCCGGATTTTTGCCGCCGTGACACTGCTGCATTCTGACAACCGGGCCGTCTCGCGGACGCCATGTCCCTCGCGCAGCAGAAAAACAATTTCCACCAGCCGCACACCGCGCTCATAGCAGCCGTTGATTTCATAACCCAAAACCTCGGCGGACATTTCCCGCCGTTGCAGACCGCTGTAAGGCTCTGGATTCATTTCCCAAATTTTGCCGTGCGGATGTATTGCCGGAATCCCGCGTTGCTGATCCACCCGCGCGCCATCCATTCCGCCAGCCATTGGTTCGCGCGCCGCAGATGCAGCACGGGGCTGGTGGCCGTCAGGTTCGTGCCGGTTTTGAGCTGTTCATAAAATGCCCTGGTCGCGTCCGGCCACGCCGCCAGTCCCAGCACCGCGCTCATGGTTGCCGATTTGATTCCGTTGGTCGTGGCGATGTTTTTCTCAAGCCACCGGAATTCGTTCGCATACGCCGCCGCCACCGTCAGGACCGCCGCCGGCGACTTCCGCCGCACGCGGTCCATGCCGGTCACCAGCCCCGCCACGCCCCCGGAAACGTTCACCACCACCCGCGCGTCCTCAAAACCGTGCAGCATTTCCATCTGGTCTCGGATGTTGCGCGGACAGCCCATGTCCACCGAATCCATCAACGACACCTTTTGCTTGGGCATCTTCTGCGGCCAGCCCGTGGAAACCAGCATCACAATGGTGCAGCCGCTCTGCACCACGGCCAGCAGCCGGTGCTGAAAATCCAGAATGTTCCCCTCCTCCGAAAGCGCGCCGCCCTGGTGGTTTGTCACCCACTCGCCATTGCGCATGTCGCGCGCGTAGGCGTCCACCGTGTCCTGTTTCACGCGCCGGTTTTTCTTGTTCGCCTTGAGCGGCTCGGCGGCCAGCGCCGGCGTCATGGTCACAAACTGGAATTTGACATTGGCCAGCGGCGTTCCCGCCACGTTGAAAAGATTTTCCTTGGGTATTAGATTCATGATTTTTCTTGGTTTAATTCGATTCAAATCCGGGGTTCTTCTTCTGTTCGGGCGGCGTTTCCGCCGCAAGTTTCTTCTGTTCCATGCGGCGCGCCATCTTCGCCAGGTCGTCCGCCGTCAGCAGGTCGGCAAGCACCTCCAGCGCGATGTCCGCGTTCTTGATCAGCACACGCACGCCCTTGTCATGGAGCAAATTGGTGAACGTGCCGGCGAGCGAAGTTTGCAATTGCGGCGTGAGTGGCGCTTCCTTCGGCACCGTCACCAGCACGATGTCGCCCGGCGCAAGCGACAGCTTTGTCAGTTCCATCGCCTCCATCGCGCGGAACGCTTTCAACGCGGCGTCAATCTGGTTTTCAACCTGTTGTTCCAGTGCCAGCCACGCGCCGCTCTGGAGCCTCTTCTTCTCGTCGGAGGCAAACTCGTCGGAGGCAAGCTCTTCCCACGGCGGCAGCGGGTCGCCATTGGGCGCCTTGCCGCCAACGGCGGCGCAATAGGTTTCGTAAAGTTTTTGGGCAATTGGGTTTTTCATGTCCGTGTTTCATCTGGGGCCGCCGGGATGGGGCCGCCCTGGTGGTTCTTCGCATTGGGGCACGCTTTCCCGTTCGGATGCCAGCGGCCGCAGGTTTTTCCGTCCTTCAACGGCTCGCGGCATTGCTCGTCGTTGAAATCTTCAAACTGGTCCGGCTCATCCGGGGCGGTGCCCCGTTCCAGGTCCACCACCGGCTCGTTCTGGAGTTCGCGCACCGCTTCACGCGCCGCCCTCGTCATCGCGTCTATCATTTTCAAAACACGCGGCTTGAACTGGGAGCGAAATTCCGGGTCATACATGCCGTGCTGGTTCTCCACAACGGCGAGGCCAAGGCTGAACCGGTGCTGCGCCGGCAGTTGCAGCGAAGAGCGGAGCTGGAGTTCAATTTCCGCCGCGGTGAACAGCTTGTCCACCAGTCGGCGGTCCCCGTGCGCATAATAGTCGCGGTGCCCGACCGTGATGTCGCTGATCGTGGCCCGGTATGCAATGCGCCCCGCAACCGCAATGTCGGGGAACATTTCCTGCAGCTTCTCGATGCTCGTGTTGTAATCGCGCGTGAGCCGCTGCTGCTGTTCCATCAGCTTCTCGCGGCGGTTGGAGGGCGAGACGGCCATTTCATATTCCATCCGCCGCAGGTAGAGGTCGTTCATCAGCGCGGACCGGGCCACCGGCGCGCCCATGGGGTCTTTCAGCATCTTCTGCCAGTCCTGGACACGGCCCGCAAACCAGTCCCTCTCCACCCGGTTTTCGGCGTCGCTGCGCGGCACCTCCGCCCCGGCGCCGTCTGTGCCCGCGGTGGGATCCCAGACTTTTATTTTGAAAATGCGCTCCGAGAATTGGAATGTTTCCAACAACCTGTCGTCCAGCGGCAGGTCCCCCTCGGACGGGGCGGCGCCGGATAATTTCGTCGAAACCGTCTCCGCCATCTTCGATTGTTCTTCCCGGTTCAGGTGATCGCGCCAGATCGTCCGCAGCGCCGCCAGCTCCGCATCCACCTCATATCCATCGGCTGCCAGGCGCTCGCGCGACCAGACTTCCATGTCGTCAGGATGGGTGTCTGGCGACTGGATCAGCGGGGCCACGCCAAACAGCCGGCGCGCCAGCTGCCACTGGCGGGGACATTCGCTGGCCACCGCGTGGAATTTTGCCAGCGCCGCCCCCGCCTCCGCAACCGACCGGACGTGGATGTCAAATTCCACCGCCAAAAGGTCAAACCGCTCCGCCTGCCAGTCCTCCGCATCGTCGCCCTCACCCGCGATGTAGCGCACCATCCGCGGCGGCTCAAAGACCGGCGCGGGAACGGGCAGGGGGGCCGCCAGCGGCGGTTGGGCGGGAGTGTTCTTTTTGGCCCGGGGCATGCGTGTTATTCGTGCTAAAGGGCGGGGGCCCCGGCTTGGGCCAGCGCGAAGTAATGGTCGAAGTCTCGCAGGATTTCATCCGGGACCCTGGCGATCTCCGGCCGCTCGCAGTTGTTGGCCAGCCAGAAATAAAACGACTTGAGCTTTTCCCGGTCGTGCCTTGTCGCGATGTCGTGCGCCGTCGCCATCAGCCCCGCGCTGAACTCAAACTTGCCGCGCGACGGCCTCATCAGGCAGCGGTCGAGCGTGCGGATGATCACCACGGCGGACTGCCGCTCCATGTCCGTCATGGGCGTGCCGTCATTCTTCTGGAAGACCCCCTCCGGCAGCAGCCTCATCTGCTGCGCCGATTCGCCCACGATGTTCTTCATCGCCACCGACAGGCGGGAGTTCACGTTCCCCTTGATGTGGCCGGGCTTGTAGTCTCCAGAGAGGTGCAGGTTCAGCTTGGCGAACAGGGGACAGATGTATTCTTTTCCGCCTTCCGATTTCCCGATTTCCGATTTTTGCAACAACCCGCACTCCGCCAGCAGCGCCACCGGTTCGCAATCGTCCCCGAACAGCGGTTCCAGCGAGGCGCGCAGCTGCTGGCCCCCCGTTTCGGTCAGCACCCCGGGCTGGTTGGTGGACTTGGCGAGATATCCGAGCGTCACGAAGAGGCGCGCAAACAGGAAGTTTGCCGCCGCCTCGATGGACTTGGGGGAAGGCTGGGAATTGGGTGCGCCGGCAGACCGGGCGGCAAGCGCCTTGCGCAACCGCCAGAGTTCTGGCAGCTGTTCATAATCCAATGGAACGCAAAGTTCGGACATGCACACCCCACGCGCCGCCTTGGATATGCCCAATTCTTAACCTATCGCGTCACCGTGTGCAAGTTATTTTTTTAGATACTTCTAGGAAAATGACCGGGGCGCATATTTTTTACATCTCTTCACCAGCGCCCAAAGGCCCTGATATTCGTTGCGGGGCGGCCTGGATGCCAGCGCAAGCAGCTCCAGCCCGGCGATGGCCAGACGGCGGCGCACCGCCCATTCCACGCTCTCCATGTTTTCAAATTCGTTCGGCTGGCACCAGTCGCACCGGCCCCTCCAGTTCAGCCACCAGCCGCGGCCGACGGCGCCCCGCCCGTGAAGCGTGACATCGGATTTCAATGATCCGATCCTTGTCCAGCGTTGCCGGGGCGCGGTCAATATTCCGCCTCCGCCAGTTGCGACCGGGCGATGGCCGCTTCAATGGTGTATAGTTTCCGCTGCGTCGTGTGGTCGCACTGCGCGCCAGGGGACTGACAGGCGCAACATTTGGGCAGCCTTTCCAGCGCCTCAATCGCCGCGTCAAGCTCGCGGCTGATGCGTTTGATCATTGCCTTCTTTTCACGCGCGCGCCGGTTGTAAATTTTCTGGCGTTCGGCATTGTAGGTGGCGGTCATAGCAGGTTTTGCTGTCCCTTGGACGCCGGCTTTTCAAACGGGTTTGCCTTGAGCCACCAGTCCTCAATGGTGACCTCGTGCAGGTCGCCCGCCTTGTCGCCGTGCTTGAAGTTTTTGGGGCACACTGACCGCGGAACCCATTGGATGATGCCGTTACAGTGCCGGTAGCGTCGCGCCAGTGTCGTTGAGCCAAGAAAGGTCAGCTTGAGCGTCACTTCGTCATCTCCATCATTTCCCGCGCGGACGCATCCCACTTTGCCGTCATCTCCCCCCAGTGGCTTGTCGCGTGGTTGTAGATTTTATCGCGCTCGCCGCCCGGTGCCGGCGGATGCCACCGGTGGATCATCTTCACTCGGGCCGTTGCGCCGCGGCCGCTTAACCGCGCGTAGGCGTCAAATATCCGGTCGCAGGTTTCCACCCCCGCGCAGAACCGGCCAATCCGCTCACACAACTCGCGCTTGACCATCGGCATCGCCCAGGCGTAATTCGTGCCGTTGCCCTCGTCCACCGCCGCCGATGCCACTCCAAACTTCACCGGGGCCAGCGCCGTGCGGTAGGCCTCGTCCCATCCGGTCGTCATCATTTCCACGTCGTCGTTGTAAGCCAGGATCAGGTCGCCGATGGACAGCTTGTAACACTCCTCGTAATACTCGTGAATCCGCGCATATCCCAGTCGCGGACCCATGATCCAGTGCACACCCGGACGGAAGCATCTTTCGTAGTCCAGAAATGTCGGGTCGTCTTCATCCAACCGCACAACCACCTCCAGCAATTCTGGGCTCCGTGCCGTGGAAAACAGGTTCGATATTGTGTCCCGCAATTCTTTCGGGTTTCCTCGGCTTGGAATTAATGCGCTGATTTTCATGCCATGCACCAAAGGTTGAAAATTTCTCCAAGCCGACGGCCAAACTGTTTCGGACTCATGTTTACGGTTTGGCCGACAAGTTTTCCGTAAAAATTATGCAACGAGAACTGAATCCGCATCCCGTCCCTCCGTTCAAGAATCACCTTCAAATCAGGGCGAGATCGGCGCGGCTTGGAAGCGTGGTGGATTCGTTCGTCCGGCAATGGTGCGTTGGCACGCTCAACCCTGTTCCGTTCACGCTTCCGACAAGCATTGAAACTCCAACGCTGCCTTGCGGATTTCCTTCTCTGCCAATAGCTTGCGTCTTTCATTTCGCGGATTGGTTGCCTATTACAATGTTAGGCGTCTTTGCCGCCGTATATTTTTTGATGATTCCCATGCTGACAAGAGCCGTCACGATGTTGCCAGATGAGAGTTCTGCGCCACGTTCGACGCACCACGCTTCGGCGCGGCGAGCCATGTCCATTCGTTGCGAGAAAAAGATTTCGCGCTTCATTGGAGCTTTCTTTTGATATGCCATATTTTTATTTCAGTTTTCCGTTTCAGACGCCTAACAAGTCGCCGGAGCCAACCGCCGTTGGCGCTTGCAGTTCCGCTATCGCGGTTCACGTCGCAGGTCGGCGGTGGCTCAGCTTTTTTCGTTAGGCCGCTTGAGTATGCCCCGCATTGACGCCAGCGTTGGTAGTGGCTTGCCGCTGATATACAGCTTGGCGAGATATACAGCTTCATCCAAGGCGCGGATGCCTTGCGAGATTTCCCAAGCGATTCGGCCTTCATTTGCCGCCTCGCATTCGTGGTGGAGCTTGCGGAGTTCTGTGAAGATTGGAGTCAGTCTTGGTTCGACGCAGCCTAACCAAGCGCCGGAGCCAACCGGCATTGCAGTTTTCTTTTTATTCGCAGGGGTTTTCATAAGTTCGTTTGCCACGGGTTGCCGGTGGCTCAGCTTTTTTCGTTAGGCAGCAAGCGTAGCGCGGCATGAGCGAGCGACATTTGCCGCAGGTCAGATTCCATGCGCTCCGCAGAGCTTTTGTTTTTGCGGGTGGTTCGTCCGAGAGATTGGTCGTGAGTGGCGAGACATTCTTGCGCGTAGCAGATGCCGGATTCTATCGCCGTGATTGCGGCGTAGATGTCGTCCTTTTTGACAGACCAGATTTCGGGCTGATAGGTTGTTTGTTCAGTTATCATATTTTTTATGTCAGTTCACGAGTTGCTGCCTAACAAGTCGCCGGAGCCAACCGCCGTTAGCGCGGTCAGTTCCGCTATCGCGGTCAGCGTCCAGAGTCGGCGGTGGCTCAGCTTCATACGTTAGGCGACTTCACCGCAGGCATAGTGGTGAGGCTTTGGATGTTCGCATCCGGTTTCATCATAGATGTGTTTTTTGCAGACCACGCACCGCCCACTATATGTGTGGCCGCGTTTCCGTTTGGCTTGTGCTGCGGTAGTCACGAGCACTATTCGGTAGTCAGGCGGCAGATGAGTCAGCATTATTTCGATGGCTTCGTCCCGCGATGCCGCCTCACATTTATGGCGCATCACTCCCATCGTGCGCCACATTTCAACGGTGTATTCACGCACGGGTCGCCTAACAAGTCGCTGGAGACGACCCGGATTACGCCTTGCAGTTTTTGCTTTGGATTTTGGTTTTTTCATATCGTAGTTCCGGGGCGTCTCAGCTCCGGTCGTTGTGCCAAATCGGCGTTTGTGGCTGTATTTGCCATTTGAGTTTTGTTGCGAGTTCGTCTTGATGCTTCTTGCACGCGCCCATGACTGGCGTGCCGTCATGGAGCGAACCCCCATTGCCACCGCAGGTTTGCGCGTAGAGTTGTTGGTTATTGGGCATCGCGGGTTGGGGGTTCGCTCATGCGGGCGTTAGGCCACTTCGACCATTTGGCCGTGCTGATTTACGTCCATTATTTTTCGCTTGAACAGTTCATCGAAGATTCGTCGCTTGAGGTGGCAGGCATCGCAATGGAAGTTGCCAACTAGCAGTCCGATACATGCCGATGTTAGTTCGTCGCGTTTTTGCTTTTGTTTGCGGGTTTTGATACCCGGACCGGATTTGGCCTGTTTTGATGGTTGTTTGCTCATTTTATGTTGATTTCATTACGTTTTTTGCCGGACCAGACTTTTTGTTATTTCGACCAGTGGCCTAACAAGTCGCCGGACGCAACCCGCGTTGGCGCTGTCAGTTGTTCGAGAGGGTTTCATAGAGTTCGTTTATCGTTGGTCGCGGGTGCGTCAGCTCCCGCGTTGTGCCGCTTCAGCGCGGCGACGACTATTTCTAAATCGTCTATGAGTATTCGACACTGGCCGTCGCTTGGCATGACCATCGGGTTACCTGTGGCCTCCCACATTTTGAGATGCGTTTTCAGCCGGGCGATGTCTTTTTCGAGAATTTCGACCAGCGGCACAACAAGTCGCCGGAGCGAACCCGCGTTGGCGTTTTCAGTGTTATTCATGGCGTCTTGGTCGCGGGCCGCTCAGCTTTTTCGTTCGGCGCTTTAGCCAGAGCGAGCCGGATTACGTTTAGGATTTTCTCGGTGTCGGTGCGGTTTGGGTCGGCGATGTCCATGTTGCTTATGTCACCCTGCACGAAGTTGACAAGGGTTTCCCAGTCGGATGCCTTTAGGCGCACGGACACCCGCGCCGAAGCTGACGTGATTACGCCTTCAGGTTTGCCGGGAGAGTTTTCGTTTGCGGTTGTCATAGGTCACGCGCCTCAGCGCCATCGTTAGTCGCCTGACGCTTGGCAGCATTTGCTTTTATGGCGCGCTCTGTAAATCGTGGGTTGTTTGTTCCAGCGCCGTTTGGGTGCGTTTCGTGCCATGTCTTTTCGGTGAGCCGGAAGTATTCTTTGCCGTCATCTCGATACTTTTTCATCCGGCGCAGATTTGCGCACCGCCTGGCTTCTTTGAGTTTTTGCTGGTTGGAAAATTGGGATTTCCACGGGTGCGGGCGGCTAACAAAGCGCTGCACCGCAACAGCCGGTGTCCCAGAACGTTCAACATCACTTTTCATTTCGTTCCTTTCGCCGTATTCGGTATTCGCGGACTTCCTTCGGCAGGTTGCTAACGATCCAGTCCACCGGCTCGCGCCATGCGTAGAAGTCGCGGCCTTGCCGGATTTCGCACCATTCACATCCTGGCATCAGATCGGCGAACGCACCATTTCCACGGCACGGGTCGAGGATGCGGCCAGACGGCGCGAAGTGTTTCACCACGTCACGCGCCACGTCGAGCGGCGTCAGGATGATGTCGTCGAGCCGGACGCTTTCTGATTCCAGACCGGGAAGTGCGAGTGTCGTGGACGGACACCTAACAAACCCGCCGGAGCCAACGCCTATTGTCGCGTTCAGTTCCGCTTCGCGGTTCACGGTTATTGGTGCGGCGTGGCTCATCGGGTAGCGTTCGGCGAATAGCGGCGCATGATTTCTGCCAATTCAGGGCAGTCTGCATTGTCGCGGTCTCCACCACACGCATCGCATCGGCCAGTTCCACACACTAGGCGTCCTGTTGCTTTGTGGACGAAGCCGCCATTTGGCCCCATGCGTGGCACGTTATAGACCATCTCACCGCCGCATTTAGTGCATGTTCCGATTGGGTGGCTTGGATTGTGAGGATACGTTTTCGCCGAACAAGTTGCTGGAGGCGACGTGATTACGCCTTCAGTTTTATCAGTGTCGCTGGGAGCACGCAGCTTGGCTCCCGCGTTCTGCCGCAGGTATTCATTCCACATCTTCACTGCGCACGTTTCGTTTTCAGCCTGCTCATACCACATGCAGCATGGACACGATATTTGCCAGCGTGTCATTGGTGGGACGGTGTTCGCCCAGTTCCCGTATGGGAGATTTCCGTGCGGGCAACGATGCGGCAGAACAACCGGCTGCACGCGAACCGGAGCTGCGCCATCAGCTTTGGCGCACGCGATTTGTAATTCTTGGTGTGCTCCCGCGTCGTCACCTGCGCGTAATGCTGCATTGAATCCGTCTAGTTGATGTCCTGATAATTTCATAGGTTTTTGCTTTCGTTGGGCGGCACAGCGCACGCGCACTGTGCCGCGTGAGTTTTATTTGTTTCGGGTGGCTTCAAGGATTGGCAGGTTGGCTTCGGTTGGCACATACACCACGGTTTTGTCTGTGCCTTGCGCGGCCACGTCGTTAATCCAGAGGTAGCGAAGATATGCCTCATTATTTTTCAGCGATTCGCCGATTATCTGATTTGCCTTTGCGACGCCACCAGCGCGGATTACTTCCGCTTGCGCCAGCAGTTCCGCCGATTCCATTTTGGCCTTCGCTTCGGCCACAGCCACTTCTTTTGCGGACTGCGCGTGTGCCAGCATTGCTTGGCCGAGTGCGCGGCTCGCATAGATGTTGTATTGCGGATACGCCCACATTGCGCCGAAGATTACGACGCCGATTGCCACGATTGATGCGACGATCCAGCCCGCGTAGTTTGGTTCACCATTTTCTTTCATTGTTGTTTGTCTTTCGATTGTGCCGCCCAACTACCGCATGGAGCCAATGCGGGTTGGACGCGCAGTTTATTTCGTTGAGGCTCCAGATTGTTTCACGGTTTGAGGACGGTATCCGCCGTTGAGGCAGTCCCCCATGCGTTCGGCACCAGCTATCCAGCCAGCCTCGAAAGCTTTCTTCTCGCGCCGACCGCGCCGTGCGCCGGCTGAATCGCAACCTTCGGAAGCCTGACGGGATACGCCCGGCAGTTTGGTCTTGATGCAATAGTGAGTTCACGGTTTGTCGCCGCGCAGGTCAGCACGAGCGTTGGGCTGCTCAAAGCGTTCGGGTGCTTTCAGTTCTTTTAGGAGTCGGCAGATGCGGCACGTTCCGACGGCATCATGCGCCATGTCGGGCACGAGGCATTCGGCATGCAGATATTCCAAAAGTTCGATTGTCTTTTGGATTTTCTCCGCGTCGGTCAGCGCCAAATAAGCCGCTGCACCCGCCGCTGACGCGGGCGGTTGCTGCGTTTTTAGATTGTTATTTTGCATTGAGACCACTAGCAGGCAGTGCTTTATTCCTTCGATGAAGCCTTCTTCCCATTTCACACCACGCCCGCTACTGCCGCGTGTTTGCTCGTGGAAGTCTTTTTCTTTTCCGAGCAGTTTTTGGATTTCCACGCAGCAGCCCAACACCGCGCCGGAGCGAACCTGCGGTTCGCCCCGCGCTCCATCTTGAGTTATTTTTTGTTCCATAAATTTTACGAGTTGTGGTTTCGTCCCGCAGTTCAAGGGCGTAAATGATGGCGATGTCATCAGCGCCGAAACGTGCAACGAAGTGTTTCACCTTCTTCGTCGTTTCGAGGTTGCAGGTTCATTCCCATATGCAGTCGCCGGAGCCAACCCGCGTTGGCGCTGTCAGTAATCCGAGAAGGTTTGGGTTATTCATAGTCGCAGTTCGCGGGTGGCTTTTGGTTGCGCTCAGCAGGCGTCACCGTGGCGTCTGGGAGCTTTTTGTCCTAAAAACATTGCGGGTCGTTCAAATGCGCGCGGCACAACTCCAGCGCCTCCGCCTCGGTGACATGATGGTGCTGGCTGCCAAGGCCGAATTTCAGGTTCGCCGCGCTTTGCCGGTCGCGCCGGTCGCGGCAGCGCCGCGTGATGCAAAACGAGGGATCCGCATTCTGCCAGTGAGCGCCGTCGAACGTGCGGAACGATAGCCGCGTGTTGGGGTTCGGCAGCAACCCGTGGTTGCCGGGCACAAGCTGAAACCCAAGGTTTGTGCGCAGCACAATCGGCTTTTGATACTGCGCATTGCCGGTCGAGTTTAGGTCGACGTCGCCGTGGCGGCGCTGCAAAACCACCGGCTCATTGTTCGGGTCCAGATCCCCTTCCGTCGCGTGCCGGAAAACATTCCACATCCGGGCGCGCAGCACCGTGTCGTTCGCCGGCACGGACGCCAGGTGTTCCCGGACCGTCAGGCCGGCGGCGCGCGCGCTCAATTCATCGGCGCGCACGGACGGCCAGATGAATTCGTCGGCGTCCACAATGATGATCCAGTCAAACTCCGACGGCTCCAGCAGGAGGCTGTTCACCTTGTCCCTCTTCAAAAAATCGTCCATGCGGCCGCCGGGAAACTCAAAGTCCTCGATGACGACATTCGGGGCGCGGGATAAAACCGCCCGCGTCCCGTCGGTTGACCGGCTTAAAACGGCGTGAATCCGGTCGGCCCAGCGGTAATGCCGGATAAAAAATTCGGCCAGCGTTTCCTCGTTGTAAAAGAAGCAGACTATTTTGATGCGCGGGATCATGGTTTTAGCACCATTGCTGTTTTGCCCGGAACGCCGGATCGAATTTCCACGCCCACACCGGCCATCCGGGATCGTCGAAAGGCGTCCTGAAGACTTCCTGCCCGTTGACGCCGCCCCACTTGCTCCGGTAGTAATAAAAGTTCCCGCCGTGCGTGCGCCGGTTCTTCTCCCGCAGTGCCGGATCCGACATGATGGTTGAAGATCCAAGGCACTTGTCATCGCCGTGTTTCGCGCGAACATCCCCCACCAGCGTAAGGCGCCGGACACCCATCAGGTCGGCGCGATAACTCCAGTCGCAGTCTTCCAGGTAGGCGGGGTAGATGTTTTCATCGAACAGTCCCACCTTCTCCACGCCGTGCGCGGTGATGGCGAACCAGCTCGCTCCGTGGTTGCCGTAGATCGCGCCCGCAGGCTCGACCTCACTGTCCGGGTTTGAAACGAGGGTAAAACGCAAACACCGCCGTTCCAGATTATGCTCGGCGGCTGTCGCCATTTTCCCCAGATCCCCCGGCGCGAACTCAATGTCGTTGTTGGCGATCATCCACCACGGCGCGGGGAACAGTTTGATGATTTCATTCCACGAGCCCGCAACGCCGGAGTTCGGGTGATTAATGACCCTCACGTTTTCCACGCCATCGTAAGCGGATGATCGCACGATAAAATCCGGCGGCGTTTCGGACGGCAGGCCATTTGCCACGATAACCAGGTTGCGGACGGGGTGATCAATGCTCCGGATGCAGCGCAGCAGCAGGTCGGGCCGGTTGTAGTGCGGGATGCCGAGGACGGGAATTGGGTTCATGTTATTATCGGGTTCATGTTATTTCATCAGTTTCAAAAATTCCTTGGCGATGCGCTCCCACGAAAGCCACTCGCGGATTTCCGGCGGCAGGCGAACCGGCGCGCACGGGGCTCCGGATGCGGCGCGCCAGAACTTCTCCACATCCCGGATCGCCTTCAACAGGTCCACGCGACAGCGCAGCCGCGTGTCATTGCCACAGACTTGTCCCCCTTCTTTCTCCAGCCAAACGATTGGAGCAACCCATGCAAGTGGACTGAAGGTGCGCGGCCCCCCCGCGGCCTTCTCTGTCTCTGTCAAAATGTTTTCGCCAATTTCACCACAGCTCGTGTGCATTGGCATCGCCACCGGCACCCCGCATCCGAGCGCCTCCGTGATGCCAAGCCCCCAGCCTTCGCCCAGCGTGGTGGTGATATACAGGTCGCACGCCTGGTAAAGCTTGGGCAGGTGTTGTTCCGGCACGGCGTCGAGCAGGACGTAGTGCACGCCATCCTCCAGGCCGAGCTGCGCCGCCGCCCGCGGAATGTTTATTCCGTCCGTGACGCTCGTCGCGGACATCCTGAAAACCATCTTGGCCGGCAGCCCGCGCTCCACCAGACCCTTCAAAATTTCAAGGGAGCGCAGCGGGTCCTTGCGCCACTCGTTCTTGTTCACATTCAGCAGCAGGAAGTCTTTTTCTCCGGCGAACGGCCTTCCACTTTCAAGGATGATTTGTTTTCTGCATTCCGCCTTCTGCCCCTCATTTTCCACCGGGACAAAGTGCGCGTCCAGCCCGTGCGGCAGCACGTGGATCGGGAACAGGCTTTGCGACAGCGTTTCTCTCACCACGCTCGCGCCGTATTCCGTGAACGTCACGGCCGCGTCCACCGCCTTGATCATTTCCATCCACGCAAACTCCTGATGATCGCAGTCAATCGGGAAATAAAGCAGCGATTTGATGCCGTGCTTTTTGCAGCAGGCCCGCAATTGGTTCGGAAAACTCCGCTCGCCGTTGCCAACGCACAGCGCGTCCGCGTCCGCCAGCATCCAGACGTGGGTGTAGCGGCCGGAGGACAATACCTTCAAAAGGGCGTTGAGCCGGGCGGGCGTGTTCCAGTCCCGGTTGCCGCCGGGGAACAATGTCCACTGGTGGCCCTCCGCAAGGAGGTCGCGGTAGCCCCAACCGTCGAAGTGGAGCGCCCAGATGTCTATCTCAACGTCCTCCGGCCATTGGGCGAACAGGTTGCGGGCGACGCGGGCGAACCCGGTGGGGGCGGTGCCGGGACGGACGGCGGGGGAATCACAAAGCGCAAGGACACGCATCGGTTTGGAGTCTGACATGGGCGGCAAATGGTTACAGTGCTGCCACGCTCCTTGGATATGTGAATCATTCTGGCGCATCCCCCGTAAAATGCAAGCACAATTTCTAGGAAATTCTAGTCACCAGGTGTTCGTCGGGATCGCCAGCCGACACCAGGCGTTCGTCCCCACGCTGACGTAAACATAATTCGTGTCGCACGTCATCAGGCCGGCGCCGTAGCCATAGGTCGAATTGGTTGAATGCGTGATCGTGTTCGTCGCAAAGGCGATCTCCGGCACGCCAAGCGGAACAAGAAACGATGGGATGCTGGTGGCGCTGGCGATGGCGCGAAACAGCATCAATGGCAGGGACCGGTTCATGGGGATTGTGAACGTCACGACGCCCGCGTTCGTGGTAGAGGTGTAGTTGGTGAACGTCATCCAGCCGGCGACCTGCGCAAGATTCGTCGAGTATTGCAGCGTGCAGCCATTCGTCATGCTGGCCAGCGTGAGGCCAAACAGGATGTTCGTGCCCGTCCCGTCAATCGCAAAGCTGTGCGGAATGTTCACCGTCTGGTTGGCGATCTGAAACGTCACTGCGTTTTGGTAGGAATAAACGGTGTAGGTGACGCCATTGTTGGTGTAGCTGGAAAAGTTGGAGTCGAAGGCGTTGGCATACAGGCCGTCACAATAACCCTTCGTCGCCGCATCATTTGGATTTACAGGCGTGTCGAACTGGTAATGCTCGGCGAACCCGTAGTTGGTGACACCAACCAGTTCCCAATGGTCAACGTTGTAAAGTGTGGCGCTGCCGGGATCAACAATGGTCCCCCCTCTCATGGAAGCCCCGTTGGTGATGAGCGCAACAGAAATGGTGTTCGTCGTCTGGAAGCCATTGGTGATCACGAACCAGTTGTTGGTGCCCGTGAAGCTCCCAACAAATGAAATCGGAATGGACTCCGGCGGATTTCCGCCATCGTCGCCGCCGGAAGCCCGTCCTCTATAAAATCCCGGCACGCGGGCGAGAAAATTCGAAGCGTTCCACATCGCATAGTTGGTCGTGTAGGTCGGTAACAGCCGGCAACCAAGCCACGCGTTGCTCAAGTTATAGACCGTGACAGTGTTTGTGCCGGGCGCACCGGGCGCGCCGGCGGGGATGGTGAGTTGAAGAACTGCCGACACATTGTTTCCAACATTTGTGACGATGGCCATCGTGCCGGGCGCCCCGGTGATTGTGTTGGTGAAGACGATGGTCGCGGCACCCCCGCCGCTTGGCGCTTCCCAACTCCACGTTCTGTCGCCATTCGCCGTGGCCACCTGGCCGGCGCTGCCTGTCAGGTTTTGGCTGTCCCATATGGATGGAACAACAATCGCATTTGCCCAAATGTCTCCATTGCCATCGCTGATGATCGCCCCGCCGTCAAAATCCATCTCGCCAGAACCATCGCCGCCGCCACCGCTGCCGGAGATGCTGTGGCTGTTCAGCCATGCCATCGTCCCGCTGTCCAGCGAGTTGCTGTTTATTGTGCCGCCTTGAATCCATTTCCCATTCAAGTTTGTCACCATGTTGATGACGCTGACGAAGTTGTTTGAGAACACCGCGTTCGTTGCCTGAAGCCCTGCCTGAAGCCCGACAATGTTCGCGCATTCCGTGTTCAAAAACGCGAGTTGCGCGGCGCAGTAAGTGAAGTTGCTGTTCACCTTTGCAAATGCCGTTGGCAGCGGATCGCCATAGATGATCTGCCCTCCGACGACGTGGGCCGTTGTCGTGTCCACCAGTTGAAATTGAGCGTGGCCGGTTAATACCGAGAACGCCGCGATGAGGATGATTGCGAGTTTTGTTTTCATATCAGGGAATAAGTTGAAGCAGGTTGAACGTGTCCAGAAAATGTGCCGCGCAGACCGGACCACCGGCAATGTCAGTGCGGCGTGTCACCCCAGCGCCGCCGGATGCGATGGCAACGGCTTGGATTTCCACCCGCTCCGAGCATTGGTAAACCAGTGGGTCAGACGTGAATATCGGCCACAGCACTTGAATGGTCTGGCCGGTCAAATAAGTTCCGAATGCGACGAACGATCCATTTCGGATGCAGCCAATCGTCACCGAAATTCCGGTCGTGTCTGCGGTCGCCCCGCCGTCGGCACCGACGCCGCCATCGCCCGCACCAACCGATCCGTCGCCGGCACCGATCACAGTTCCGTCGCCGCTGATGTTCTGGGGAAATTGCTGAATGCGATTGATGCTGACACTGTAAATGAACCAGCCCTTTGCCGCGTTGGATGTCTGCCAGCCGGTCGAACTCATGTTGAAGTTGTTGACCGTCTGCCACTGGCTGCCAGCACCCCAAATCGTCATGTCAGTTGAGGCAACCGGAGTTTTCAGTGCTGCAACTGTTTCGGAATACCAAACCACCGGGTAGCGAGGAGTGACATTCATCCGGCGCGGTGCGCTGACAATGGGCGAGCGCATCGTCCACGTCACTCCGCCGTCAACCGTCTTGCCTCCGCATTTCGTGTTCCACGCCGGCGCAGTCCCGCCGGATGTCCCGGCACTCGTGACAACCTGCGTGTTGCCGTTGGAATCCTTCACGGCATAGCCGAGCGTCTTGACCGTGTTTGGCAACCAGACATTCGAGGTCTGCATGACGCGCGTGCATTTCCAAATCACGTTTCCAGTCTTCGTCGTTTGCCCCTCGACAGTCGCCCATGCGGGATTTACCACTTCCCCGCCATTCCCTCCCACAATGGCTGTCTGCCAATTCCCGTTGCTGTCCACAATGACGTTGCCAACGGCATAGTAAATCGCGGTTTGGACCCCGTTTGGATTGTCGTAAGGAACCCACGAAGGGGGATCGGGCTGCTGTTCTGTGGGGAGTGACTGATTGTATGAACTTGTCTCATACCGTTCGCCGACAGCATGCCCTGTAAGCATTGGATTTTGCGCCCCGCCATCCTGTCCGTAAATTGTATTGTTCCACGGCATTTGCCCCGCCGTCGTCGGATTCAGCGACGACACCATCGGCGTTGTTCCGATCCAGTATCCCGAAACGGGTTGCGAAATTGTTGCGGAAAATGTTCCAGCAAAATACTCAATGCCGCCGAAAACGGGTTGAGTTCCGGCAGATTCGAGAGTGATGGGGCCAATCATGCCCGGCAATAAATGTCGTGGAAAATTGCTATAAACAGGTTGAGCCGGAGCAGTAATGACATTCTGCGTCTTTAAGTATACGCCAAAACGACCGAGGAATGGATCGGCGGAAAGGTTAGGAAACGGTATCACCAACACGTTTTTAGTTGAGTCAATTCCGGGTGCGCTGGTGCCGGGGCCAAAGCTAATGGTTGAGAACGTGCCGGAAAATGAAAGCCCGGTAGAGGACGGGTCCACGTCATTGATACCCTGTCCCACGACGCAATAATTCCACAAAGTGCTGCATGGGTCTGACCATATCGTTTCGGTTAGCTGTGCATAGGTGGCGGAAGCTGAATCCATCTCTCCATAAGCGCTCTGAATTTCGCCATTGTATTGAGCATCAAGCGGTCCAAGGCTGGCATATACATAACTGACACCCGGTGCGCAGTGAGAGATGTAACCCCCGGTCACGCGAATATAGTATTCGCCATCGGGGATCACGCTACCAATAGTGCATTGGTATTGATAGCCCTGCCCCGTGAGAACTGGGGTAAATGTTCCCAAATTGCTGTCAACTGTCAGCGTCGGAACGTCTCCGTAATAAAAATCGGTTCCGTTAAAACCATAATTTGTTGTCCCGTTGACCTTCGTTGCATTAAAGGCGAATGTGCCAGAAAGCGTCGCTCCCGGAGGGGATTTTATAATGACTCGATATTCAATCTGTGTGATCCCTTGAAATCCAAAATAATCTATGGTTCCAGTAATCCCCCCCCCCCATATATTTGTCCCCTGACAACCCCAGTAGCTCAAACCGTATGAGTAGCAATTCGTGCCGCCATTGCCCATTGTGCAGGACGAGGAATAAGTGATTGTGACAGGCGATCCGGTGTCTTCATAAAAAATCGCCTGTGCGCTGGAATTTGCATCATAGGCGTTGCTGGTAAATCCAGACTTTGGCCAGGGACCAGAACAATATGTTTGCGCCGCCGTGAAATTCCCATGTATGAAATCACCACCCGTTCCAACCACCGCTGCTACTCCTTCCCGCAGCCGGTTTAATTCCGTCAACCAGTCGGGATTTTTATTCAGCGTGAAGTAGCCACCGAACACCGCCCCGCTCCCGCTTCCGCCGCTCGCGTTCATCGCCGCGATGTCCGCTGGAATGGTCGTCGCCGTCCAGCCCGACGCCGTGTAGGTTAGAATCTTTCCGCTGCCGTCCACCGTGTTGACGGCGACAGCCAGGCCGGATAAGTCCGTCGTCAAAACATCCCCAGCTTTGTAACCGCTACCGCCGGACACCATGAAGATGCTTGTGACAACGCCGCTGTTTAGAATGAAATCCGGGAAGCTGTAAGGCATCGTCGGACCGACCTGCGCCCAGCCATAGGACAACACGCAGCCGCTCCCGCTCCCGCCGGAAATTGCCGGGCTGTTGTCGTTGTATTGCCCGGCCCCGTTGTTGATGACTCGGATTCCGATGACCGCGCCCGCCGAGGAAATCATCGCCACTTCATATTGTGATCCATAGCCAAGCGTCAGCACATCCCCACGCTTGTATCCGCCGCCGCCGCCGATGACGGCGACATTGGAAAATTCCTTGTGACCGTAAGGATTTCCGCTTCCATCAAGGTAAAGCGGCGAGACATTGAAGATGGCCGATGTTTTGATGTTGGCCACTTGTGCCAGCGCAGCCATGTCGGGTTGCGCTATTTTGTTGCCGGGTGCTACAGCCATGTGCCTGCCGAGGATGAGATTTGAGTCCATCCGATGCCCGTGTCAGGACTGTTCGGATTATTGTCAATCGTCGAGAGATACATCCCCGCTGCTGTGCCGGCGCCGAGCTGCACCACGTCGAACGTCATGTAAGGGCTGGTCGGAACCGGGTTGAACATCCCGCGATAATTAAAACCGCTGGCATCCGTGCCGTCACCACCGCCGCCGCCGAGGTTGACCTTGATCAGATGCACGTTGCTGTCCGCAACGGGTTGCAACGCGGTGCCGACCGCTTGCGCCGGGGACCCCACCAGCCAGCATGAGCCGTTCTGGTTGGTGTAGGCATAGGTGGTGATATATCCGGATCCGCCGGGACTGACGCCGTTTTTATCAATCACCATCGCCGTGGAGGCCCCCACCGGGTCGTTCGCCGCAACCGGTCCCTGCACCCAGCACAACGCCTCGCCGTCCTGCTGCACATACAGGCGGCCGTTGGCGTTCTGATTGTGCGTCGTGGTGACGCCAAGAAAAATGTCGTCCACCGTCGGCACAATGTTCGGCGGGAACGTCGCCAGCGTGTGCGTCGGCGGCGCGGTCGCCGCGTTCACCGGCTGCTTGAACAGCGGCGTTCCCACCGCCACCAGTGCGCCGGCGGGAATCGGCGCTGTTCCCGTCGGGTCGTAGGCGGTGTCCACCACGTTGCCGGGAACAAAGTTGCCCTTGAGAAATTCAACAAACTGGTTGAACACCGCCCGCGGCGTGGCCTTGATGGCCGCGGCAAACCGCTTGTAGTCCAGTGCCTGCGCACGGAGCTGCGCCTGCCCGGGGAACAGGGTGTTCTGCAGGGTGCGCCGCTCCAGGTCCCGCTCCGGCTCAAAATGATCCCGGTCGCGTTCCGTCGTAAAGTCCACCATCGCAATCACGCCGCCGGTGCTGACCTCGATGTTCACGCGGTCAATGATGCTCGTCAGGAACTGCCCGAACTTCGCCAGCGGGTTCTTGGGCTGCCAGACCAGCCTGTAGCCGCCCATGATGTAAATGTATTGGCACAGGAGCAGGTTGGCCGCAATGGTGTCCGCCTGCTGCGCCGCCGTCTCCCCGTTGGCAAAGGTGATTTCTTCATAGTCAATCTCCACCTTCGGGCTGGTGGCCAGCACTTCCCCGGTTCCCACATATTCCGCGAACAGGCCGGAGACGAACTCCACCTTGTCGCGGCTGACATTCGGCCATGTGCCCTTCCAATAGCTGAACGGCTCCGCCTCGAACGTGAGCGCCCCGATCGCACCAGCCGGATTCAATGTCGCCTGCGCGTTCATCACCACAAATCCGCCAACCGTTGTAAGCAGGTTTTCCGAGGTGAATGCCGGCTGCTCCAGCACAATGAACCGCGTTCCATCCCCGGAATCGTCCACCTGAAATCCCACCGCCGTCCACGGCCGTGTGTTCACCGAGAAGAAAACCGAAGATACCCGCTCCGGCTGCACCAGTTGAAACAGGTCCTGCCCGAACAGTGCGCCCTGCACCAGCACCACGCCGTTGCCATCCACCAGTTGCGTGGTGTCGGCGGTCATCTCGCCGGTCGCCGGATCGTAGTCCACCCGACAGCTTTGCGCGTCCGCAATCGCCACCGAGTCCAGCGGTATCACGGCCCCATTGATGTTTGTGATGCCCACCGCCGCCCTGCCCGGACCCGTCACCACCGGGGCCGGGTTGGGGCGATAGGCTCGAAACACCAGCTCGGAAATGTAAAGCGCCGCCGGCATGTCCATCCGCGACCGGCCCGCAAACTTTTTAAGGTCGGTGAACTGCCCCCCGTCGGCGGACGGGCGCGCGTTTCGAAGGTTGACATATTCCCCCACCGTGACCGCCAGCGCCCGGGCGTGTGCCTCGTTCGCCCCGATCCAGTGTTCCGGGTCGTCTGGATAATCGTTATAGGGCACGTCGTCTGGGTTTTTCTCGTTTTCGAAGATGTCAAGATAGAGCGTGTCTGGCACCAGAAACTGTTCCCACGCCCGGTTCCAGTCCGGCGTCAGCGGCAGGTTCAATACCGTATATCGGTTGCGTTCGCCCAGCACGTTGATGTTGGTGGCGTTGCCGCTCAAGGCGTAGCCCAGGCGGCGGCTGTCTGCATTTTCAGGCCAGCCGAACGGCGGCAGCACGGGAATCATTCCATACCCCTTGCGTGTCCAGACAAGGCGGTAGGGATGGAGCGGTCTCGGATCCAGCGTGAACACCAGGCCCCCGCGTTCAGAGATGTCGTTGAGCGCGGCATCCAGCCGCACCCCTTGAAGATAGTCCAGCGCAAACACCGGCTGGTTCATCAAACCGTCGGGGAACTGGCTGTTGCCCGTCAAATCCCACGTCCACGGGGAGCCAATGGTCGGCGCGCTCAAGATGGCGGTAAGGATTTGCCACGCGGGCAGCGGATAATCCGTCCACGTCTTTGTGAACGCGTCGTAATCCGTGGGGTAGATGTGCCAATAACGTTTCTGCCACACGCCGTTAACCAGCTTGCGCATCGGGTTGTTGAATGAGCACTTGACGTAATCCCACTTCAGAAATTCGCGCAGGTCAACAAACTGCAGCTCGCGCAGGTAGCCGCGTGAATCGTCCACCGCGACGTCTGACTGGCACAGCCCGCAGAATTGCATCGCCCCAATTCCTATGGTCACGAGCGATCCGGCGCTGATGCCGGCGCCGATGCTGCTGCCGGGATAAACCAGCGTCGCGGTCGAGGGCGATCCTCCCCACGCAATGGAACCGCGCATGGACTGCGCCTGGATTACCTTGGCCGCCTGCTGCCCCGATCCCCTCGGCGGGGAACCAACAGTTACGACAATGTTTGACATCTGGCAGACATCTTAGCCCGGTTTGGTTTTATTTCGGGGAACGTTGCTCAAAGCCGGCTAATGGCTTCGGCGATTTTTTGCTGGAACCTTTGAATCTCGTTCAGGCACTCCACCGTTTCAGAAGAACAATCGCGCCCCGTCTTTTCCATTTCCTCAACGATCCGGTCGTGCTCCTCCCAGAATTCCACCACGCCCGCCTGATATTCGAGCAGCCGCATTCCCTGTTCGCGCTCGTCCGTAATCAGTCCCTGCAGGGCCGCCAGTCCGTTCTCCTGACAGCCGTCCGCAAGAACCTCTTTCAAGCTGGACCACAGTTTTTTTAATTCTGGATTGTTGCGTATTTTTAACGTGGCGCTGCGCTCCAGGTCCTCAACCTCGTGCCTCTTCATGTTGAGGGCGCGGGCGATTTCCGCGTGGGACTTCTTGATGACCCCGGTTACATTGCTGTGTCGTGAATATTTCCCGACGAGCTTTAACTCGCCCGGCTTTTTATTGCGGACGGCGTCGTTGTATGCCTTCTTGATGGCGTTCTTTTTCTTCCAGTGATGGTAGGGGCAGCGCCTCCGCAGCTTCGGACGCCTATCGGCGGTTACATAATAAACGAAGGCGCGTCCGCAAATTTGACAGGTGCCGATGAGTTTTATTTGTTCCATAGTGTAACTTTCGGTTCTACGTGGAACATTGTTTCACAGTGCAACTAAACCAGCCTCCCGTGATCGTCCCACCCCAGCGCGGCCAGCAGTTGTGATTTTTGTTCCGGGAGGTGTTTTCCGAAGAACTTGACGACCTTGGACCGCGTCAGTCCGCCCTGCCCCGACTTGTTGTTCAACACGTCGTTCAGCCTGGATCGGCTGACGTAGATGGTTTCCGCGATCCGCCCCACCGTCCATCGTTCTCCGGAGTCCGTCCGCAGATCTTTCATCTGCAAATGGAATTTGGGATTTTTCATTTTAGTAGTCTTCGTTTGCGCTGGCCTTGCGCTGCTCCTCCAGCACCCACTCAATCAGCGTGAACAGCGGGCCCTTGCGCGGGTCGCCGCCACTGTTGTTGGCGAGATAGGCGTCAAACTCCTCGTCCGAAACCTGTCGGTAGCCGAGCGGATGCTTGTCGGCGTTGATTCCCCACGCCAGCGTCGTGCTGCTGCCCGCCCCAAACCGGACGATGAGATACCGCTTTTTGCCTTTGACATCGTCTGGTAGCTCATACCAATAATCACACCGGCTCAATTGATCGCGCAGGTCCGTCCGCTTCAATGGCAGCATCTGGCGCTGTTTGGTCAGCCAGATGTTCAAGGACGCAAGCGTCGGGTCCGGATCAATCAGTAAAGTATATTCCGTCCACCTCGGCTGCCCCGGCGCACCCGGCGCATGGGGCGCGTGCTTCTCCAGCACCTTGAAACACGTCCATGGAATCGCATCCATCTTCGCGGCCGTCACCAGCTCTTCAATAAAAACGTTGATGTTGTGGTCGCTCTGCACGTCGTCCTGTGCCCGCCGGCTGTGGCCGATGAGGTATTGCTTGAACATCCCAACCTCCCCGGAGGTATGGCTCTGCAGCAGGCCCACCATCGCCATCCACGCCGCATAGCCCACGCCATGCATGATGCGCAGGCGCGTGTCAATGTCCTCGTGGCCCCAGCTCTCCATGGTGGTCTGCACCAGACGAACAAACTCGCGGCGATGCTCGATCACAAACCGGCCGAACACGTGGAAATATTTCCGGTGCCGCAGCAGCCACTGGAAATTTTCCTTCTGTTCATCCGGCGTCCCCTTGCGGCGGGTCGCCGCCATCTGGATGTGGGGGAAGCGCGATCGCATCGCCGCCTTCGTCGAGGTGCTTTCACCGCTCACCACAAAGTTGGTCCGCATCATCCTTCGGAATCCGGACGCGTTGAACTTGGCCGGCGTCTGGCGGTTGTATCCCGCGTGAAGCACGCTCATCTTGTCGTCGTCCACTTCGCCATTGATGTATTCATCCGCCCATACCGGCAGGTTGGAATATTGCGCCGTGGCCTGCGACAGGCCGACCGCCGACACCAGGTTGCCTTTCAACATCAGGCCGCTCGGCAGCGAGAAGCCCCAGATTTCCATGAGCAGTTCCACAATGGTGGACTTGCCGGAGTTGGCCTGGCCGTGCACCCACAGGCCGGGGAACAGGCTGTGTTGCGCGTAAATCTCCGGCGCCGCCGCATACGCCAGATAACCGCCAATGAGCAGTTTGGATTCCTCTCCGCCCACCGCGTTCAGCATGTGCTGGCAAAACTCACGGAAGAAAACCGACAGCAACAGCCGCTCTTTTTCCCCATCCACACCCAGTTCTTTGTTCTGTTCCCCCTTCTGTGTGCCGGGGAAATTCAGTTCCGGGCACGGGGCAAGTTCCAATGGCAGGTCCGCGATCCGCCAGCCTGGATAAAGCATTGGCTTGTTTTGGTAGAAAGGCACCTTTATCGGCCCCTCCCACCCGGTGTCCGACAGCAGATAGCCGCGGTCCACCAGCTCGCCGGTTTCCTTGTCAACCATCCGGTGCCAGTAGATGCCGTCGGCGTCCGGCTGTAGCCACTCATCCACCGGCTCGCCGTCCGGCCCCACGCCGTTGGCCCGCACCGCGTCGCCAAAAAACCAGATGCCGTCGCACGCCACGCAGCCGTTTGCGGTTCGCACGGACGCCCTTTGTCCGTCCGCCCCCGCAAGAACCAGCGGCAGCCAGCCGAGCGTGACGACCTGGTTGACGACGCGCCACGCGGCAAGCCGCCCGATGTCGTTGTGCAGTTTCTGCAGCTCTTTCTCGCCGCCCCCCCAGTTGAAGTTGCCGCGCGCAAGACACCACTTGCGGAATTTCTGCGGCGCGTGGAACGCCTCGCAGTCCATGTTCACCGGCCCCGCGGTCTCACCCACGTCATTGTGGAGCAGCACCAGGCGCTGGATGTCGCCGTCGGCGCAGTTCAACAGGAACAGGCAGCGGATGTCAAAGTTGGAGCACGGTTTCGGCGGCCCGTCGAGGAGCAGTTCATAAAACCATTTCTTGTCCCAATCCCTCGCAACCTTCGCCGCGTTGAGCCGTTCATGGAACCAGTCAAAATCCTCCTTGTCCGTGCGGGGTGTCATTGGCGTGCGCGTGTAATAGTGGCCGGCGTTGCGCGGATCTTCCGGAAGCACCGCCAACCACCTTTTCAACATCACGCCGGCGCGCCACGCGTCCGCGAAATCCTTCATCCGCGAGACTTTTTTCAAGCGCTCGACAATGCGGCGCTCCTTGTCGCCACCGTTCGGAAGCTCCGGGATGTAGAGCTTGCGCTCAACCTCCTTGCGGATGAAGTCCTCCTCCGTCTCGCCAAACAGCTTGAGTTGCCAGAAACTGTTCGCCTCAACCGATCTTAACTTCAGGTCTTTTTCCCAGGCACAGCGGATGCGCCGCAGCAATTCCTGATCCGGCTTGTCGGTTGCGTTGTCAGTTTCGTTGTCCATTGGCGCATCAAATGGAGGAGGTGATGGGCGCTGAAAAATCCCGGCCCGCACAGGGCGCATGTTTGTGGGCTGGCGTGCGTCCTTCAATTTCCACCGACACCTGCCGGATGGCATTGCGGTAGGAAAGCCGGTTGAAGTGTTCCTCCATCTCTCGCAGTTTTTCCTCGAGAATCATTTTTTCTTTGGGGCGGCTCATAACACGGAGAGTTCGTCAAAGGTTTCCAGGAATTTTATTTCCGCTTCACGGGCAGTCATCGGCGCAATGGGCGCGGCCAGCGGGGTTTCGGTCACCGACCATGTATATGGAAAATTCAACAGCAGGTCGCGGCGCTCCGTCACCAGCGCAATGTTGTCCGCCCGCTTGATTTCCGCCTTTTCCGTGTCTGTGGTTTCCGGCAACCCAAACCGCGCGACAATGGCCGCCCAGATCCGGCCCTCAACCTCGCGGTATTCAGGCATGAAGCGCTTGAGTGGGGACACCATGTCGCCGATGTAGGCTTCCGTGGCGTCATGCAGCAGGCCGCGCAGTTTCAAACGCGGCGGCAGGATGTCCGCGACGATGAGCGAGTGCTGCGCGACGGAGTAATGCGTCCGCACCGCTCCACCAAAACGGCAGATGAGCGACAGGTGATGCGCGATATCGCGCACACAAACATCCCGTGGTTGCGGATCGAGGGGCCAGAACTTTTTGCAGGTGTAGGTGGTAACATAGTCGCCCCTTCTTTCGTTTTTTTTCATTTTAATCACTCATTGACCGCAAAATTCTTTTCCGCAGTGAGTTCAATTGCATAGTGGGAACGGTCTTGAAAGTCGTCCCAGCTTACCGTGTAGCGAACCCCCGACTCTGAAAAATGTATGCAGCTGACAATGCCGACCCGTTCCGGCTTCGGCTTGTAGTAAACCATTTGCCCGAGTTGAAACTTTACGGCATCTGTGTTCATGTCTGCTAAACCTTGATTTTCCCCGCCAGCATCATTGCCAGCGCCCCGTCCCAATCCGCCTTTCCATTGTCGTCCCGCCACTCGGTCGCCAGCACAAGCACCTTGGCCTTGATGTGCAGCGTGCGCGCCAGGTCGCACGCGAGAAACCGCGCCCAGATCAACGCCTCGTGCCGCTCGCGCATTGGACGCCCCGATTTGTCCTGATCGTCAAATGCCACCACCACCTGCCGGCACTGCACGGACTGCAGCCATTCATCCAATCCCGCGCGCAGGTCGTAATTGTTTCCAAAATTGATTCCCGGGACGGCGCACACACCCCACGGATATCCGATATCCTCGATGTCATCGCGCCCGCCACCCAGCACCTGCCACAGCGCCGCCGCCTTGAACTCACCCTCGGTGATCACCGCGGCGGGAAAGGTTTCCACCACGTCTGCTGCCAGCTTGTAATCGCGCGGGACATAAATTCTAGTCGCTCCCGAAAGCGTGTTCCCCGGCGCGCCGCCCTTGTGCGGCCGCAGTTTTAGAAGCCGTCCAGCCTCGTCGAAGTAGGGGATGAGGACCGGGTGTGTCATGCCCCAAACCCACCGGTCATCCTTGTGCTTGCGATCCTCCTTGGGCTTCTTGGCCTTTTGGCCCATTCCGTAGAACTGGCTGTTGGGACGGAATTCTTTCTTGCGCTTCTTGTCCTCCGGCAGAAACAAGCCCGACTCCAGCAGCTCATCCGCCGCGTGCTTTTCCTGCAAGCCCAGCAATTTATCCTTGTTCTCAACCGGGCTGGACACAAATCCAAGGCGCCGGCACGTGTCGTCAAACAGCCCGCGTTTGACCCGCAACATCCCCGCATCCTCCCGGGAGAGGGAAAGCTGCGAATAAAAATCTTCCAACACGATCCGACCCGCCGGCCCGTCAGACGCGTCCTTCTTTCCCGCTTCAGGCGCCGGCTCGCTGGGGAGTGTCGGACGATCTTCCAGGGGAATCGGCGGCGGCGTCACTTCTGATGGAAGGACCGGATTCGGCAAGACAGGCTCTTCCCTCTCCGGCGCTTCCCTCTCCGGCGGCTCTGGTTTTTCTGGAATCAGAATTTCGCGCGGTTTGGACGCCTTCGCCGGCCCGATGACGCCGCGCTTTTCAAGCTCGCCTATGATGCGCTCGGCGTTGGATTGACCCAGTTGTAACCATTGCTTCAATAGCAACACGCTGACCTTGCGCTCTCTCGAAATAATTTCAATGGACTTCAAAATAATTTGTTCATCGTCCAGATCCGTCGGCCTTGGGTTTGGGGCTTGGGGCTTCTGTTTCGGCTCCTCATAGCACCCCGCCAGTTCCAGAAAGAACTTATAAGCCGGGCTCGGTCCCCCGGTCGCCGGCTTGTCCATGCTCAACCCCTTGCGCGCCGCAATGTAGCCGACCTCCGCCATGCACTCATTGCCACTCGAACAGCCGGGCGCGTGGCATTTGAAAAAGTCCGTGTCACCCTTGTGGAACACCCCCGCCTTTTCCTTGGCGCCACAAAACGGGCACGCCGGCATGGACTTCCATTTGTGGTCAAACGGTGGGGCGTCGCCCATCTTTTGCATGACGCCCTTCAAGCCACCAATCTTCGCCCGCACTGCGTTGAAGTCGTTCACGCGCGCCTCCTCCCTCTCCGCGTTGAGTGGGCGGAGCAATGGGGAGCGGGCCGGGGTGAGGTGAACGGAACAACAAAAGGCTTCAACGGCCCGTCATAAACCCTTCCGTCGTGACGACGAACCTCCCGTCTAAACCCGCCGCCAGACAACGCGATCGTATGGTAAAAAAGCTCGTTCACAGATTCTCCAGAAGTTTGCTGACAACCCTGCAGGTGTTCATCGGGAACGAGCTGCGCAGCATCCATTTACCAAAACCCGGATCGTCGGCAACGGCCACTCCGCGCACCTTCTTGAGCGTGTAGCGCGCGATGCCGTCCGCGTCCTCAATGATGTAGCCCGACAGGTCGAGCCGCTTGGCGGGACGGCCCTCATATTCATCCATGCTGGAAAATTCGGCGAGCGCCGCGACGTTCATCTTTGCCAGCTCGGGATACGTCGCGAGCTGGCCGTGCAGGACGTCCCATGTCGCTTCCACGTCCGCCATCGCCTCGTGCGCGTCGCCGTGCTCGCGCCCGCAGAATTTTTTCACGGCGGCCGTCAGTGTGCGCGGCTCCTGCTTGCGGAAAATTTCCGAGGCGTCCACCACCTTTATGCCGTCCGTCGCCCACTCGATTTGCGCCCTGTAAAATTCCTCCCACAACAGCGGCACGTCGAAGTTGCGCAGGTTGTAGCCGCACAAATCCGCGTCGGAAAGCATCGCGCGGATTTCCGCCGCGACGGCTTTAAACGGCGGACAATCTTTCACCATGTCATCGGTGATGCCATGGATGCGCGTCGAGTCGGGTGGAATCATCTGGCACGGATTCACCATCCACGTCTTGCGCGTTTCGCGCTGTTCCGGGCTGAACAAATCGGGCGGCTCAATCCGTAGGATCGCCAGCGTCAGGATGCGGTCGTTCGCGACATCCAGGCCCGTCGTCTCGATGTCAATCACGCAGAGCGGCCGGTGCAGCAAAAGCCTTGGAAGCCCGTCATTCTTTTCATTCATGTTTTGTCCTTTGAGATTTTTCCGCCGCCCCCGCAAACAGGCGGGGGCGCGGTGATGCGAGACATGAGTTTGTTGTTGTTTTTGGCGTCATCACCTGGCGGAATCTTTGCGTGTGGGCGTGCTCAAATATCCAAGGGTTGGCAATTTGTGTCATACCTTGTGGCCGGGATTTGCTCGGAGCGGAACACCCGCAACCGCCGCGCTATTGCGCGCCGGACGTCTACACCTCCCTGCAAAGAAATTGTTCTCTCAAGGGTGTAACTTTGGGTTATACCCTTTTCAGTCTCATCAAAATTTGACAGGTTCATGATCCAATTTTCCTTCCGCTGATTTTGGGGGCGGCCAGCTTGTAAAGGCGGTCGCGCTGGGTTTTTGTGCGGCCTTTGAAGAATTTGCTGACGATGATAAACCCGACGGAGTCCAGGGTTTTTCTGTTCCGGCGCGCTTCATTGCGAACCCTTTCGGCGAGCGGCGCCGGAACCCGGAAGTTTAACTGCTCAAGTTTCATTAACGTTTTTCTGAATCTATATGTTTCTAGAAAAATTGCAAGAAGAAAATTAAAAAAGATTGTTGACACTTCTATAAATCAGAGCATAGTTGGGTTGCTATGATTACTAAAAACGATAAAAAAGAAAAATGGGGGCAGGTTAATTTTAGGGCTCCTGAAAACTATAAAACCGCCCTGGACATGCTGGCCGTCCTTACAGGATTTGCCAAAGAGGAGATTGGCGCGGAAATCCTGGGCCAGTTTTTCGGCTTCAAGCCGATGGACGAGGATCGCCTCAAGTTTATAAAGATGAAGATGAGAGAGGCGAACATCATCAAGATCTGCTCCGAAGTGAAGAGTTGGAGCGAGCGAAGGGATTCGAACCCTCGACACTCACGTTGGCAACGTGATGCTCTACCAGGCTGAGCTACGCTCGCGTCCAAGGGCAGATTACGAAAACGCCCCAGATTTGCAACCCTGTTTTTT
>Ga0326727_10002573_pt1 | contig 61192 bp, 53 predicted proteins | sample MB2enrmetagenome_FD_207643 | JGI IMG/M metagenome (GOLD analysis project Ga0326727, IMG submission 207643) | Lab enriched peat soil microbial communities from McLean, Ithaca, NY, United States - MB29MY | ecosystem: Environmental > Terrestrial > Soil > Wetlands > Peat | place: USA: New York...
GAATACGTCCGGTCCATCTTCACGTCCGATGAAACCGTAACCCTTGGCGTTGTTAAACCACTTGACCTTCCCTTTGTACTGAGCCACAGGGTCCTGCCTTCCTTACATCCTGTGATGTGCGGCGGGCAAATCTAACAGGGGAATGCCCACCAATATGCATTATGACGCAAAATGCCTAAGAAAAGATGCAGAAAAAATACATAAATGCTGAATATGGGACAGGACCGGATTGGAGCCTCGTGTCCTGATAGTGGTGGACAGGCTGCAGAACAAGGCAAATTGCGAGCGAATATCCCGAAAGGTAGCCTGGCGGGGATCTAGGGATGGGCTGAAACCCATCCCTTGAGCGAAACCAGAGTAAACGTGCCCTTACCGAGATTGTTCAAGGTGGCATGTACTTCCACCCCACGGACGAAGACCTGTCCGAGGGGACCCCGGGCAACCACCCCAGCGAACAAAGATCGTTCGCTGGGGACGCCGGGCAGGAAAAAGCCACTTGACGGAGTTGCTTTCGGGGTATAGCTACTCTGGTTTCACTATACCATCCCGCATTGATTCTGTTGACTTTACGCTAAGGTCAAAAACCCCGGCCACCTTCCGTATCGCCTTCTTACAGCCCAGGGAGCCAGGAGCCGGCCGCTACTTTTTGCCTTTGCCAGCAATTTTGCGCGCGTACAAGAGCACGGTGGATAGGGTCTTGCCATCCAGAATCGCGCCTTTTTCGATCAGTTTGACCAGCTCGGAGAGTTTGACCAGGCGAAAGACAATATGCTCGTCGTCTTCCGGATGGGCGTCTCCCGCCATCAGGCCATCGGCTACAAAGACCTTCATTGATTCGCCCAGAAAGCCGGGGCTGGCGTAGTACTCGACCAGCGGCTTCCATTTTTTGGCGCGGTAGCCGGTCTCCTCCGCAAGCTCCCGCTGGGCTCCCAGCAGGGGGTCTTCGCCGGGCTCCAGCTTGCCGGCCGGCAGCTCCCAGAGGAACCGCCCGGCGGCATGGCGATACTGCCGCTCGACTACAACCCAGGGGTCGCGCTTGTTTTTGGCGCTGTCGAGGGCTAGGACAACCACGCTGCCATTGTGGCGAACGATGTCGCGGGTAGCCAGCTTGCCGCCCGGCTCAATTAGGCGGTCACGCAACACACGAAAGAGCGGCCCCTCGAAGACTGTCTCGGAGCTGAGCAGCTCAGCCGTCTCCTCCACCGCAGGCAGAAGTGCTTTGAGGGCTTTCTTCACTTTGGGTTTCAGCGCTTTTGCCTTCTTGAGAGCCTTTTTGGCCTTGGGCTTCCGGGCTTTTGCCTTCTTGAGGGCTTTCTTTGCCTTTGGCTTCTTCAGCGCCTTTGCCTTCTTGAGGGCTTTCTTTGTCTTGGGCTTCTTCAGCGCCTTGGACTTCTTGAGGGCTTTCTTTGCCTTGGGCTTCTTCAGCGCTTTTGCCTTTTTGAGGGCTTTCTTGGCCTTGGGTTTGGCGGCCTTGGCGGCTTTCTTCTTTTTCTTGGGCATCTCTTGTCTCTCCTCCAGGGCGATTGGAACGCATTCGGACAACATGCGCAATCAGATACAGAGTATACGCATAATCGTGCCCGAATGCCGCAAACAAAAGTGCTCGTGCATCGACGGGGTCGAGGGCCTGCTAACACTACTGGGATAGCGGCGACGGGAGCCGGTTTTTCTCAGTTCTAGGAGCGAGGAGCGAGGAGCGAACTGTGGTCGATCACTGGAGCGACGAGTGACAACGAAATGGGGAAAACCGGCCCCGTCCCTTCGGGTTGCAGCGAAAATCCGGCCATACTTCATTCTCGCCCTCAACAGTGGGGCCGCCACAGCCTTCGGGCTCGGCTTCGTCTGGCCGGATTTTCGCGCGCAACGCCATCCACCCCAGTAGTGTTAACAGGCCCTAACGTGGCATCCTTACAGTGACTGAATCCCATCTTCGCGCGTGCAGCAAGGGTTCGCTCTGGGATTCCCTGTCACCAAGAGAATGAGTTGCTGAGAGCAGAGCGCCATCCCATTACCGTTGTGACGGGGCTGAGCCGGCTGTATCTGGAGTACTGCTCCAAGACAGCTGCGGCGCGGGCATACTATGCCCCCGGCTCGTGGGACGCGAGTTGGCAGCAGCGGCCGGAGATTCCCGCGCACTGGCCGGAGCTGGTGGGTCTGCTGGCCGGGCAGAACGCTTCACCGGCAGCCGCAGCGGCACTGGAGGCTCTGAGCAACAGCGCGGGAGTGGTGGTAACCGGGCAGCAGGTAGGGCTGCTAGGCGGACCGCTGTTTACGCTCTTCAAGGCGGCTACGGCGCTGGCGCGGGCGCGAGAGGCAACGGTGGCTGGACGGCCTCACGCTGCAATTTTCTGGCTGGCCACGGAAGATCACGATTTTGCGGAGATTAACCATGTGGTTTTTCCAGCGCGACGCGAGCTACGCACGCTGACCTATGCGGCGACACCGGAAGCGGCGCGGCCTGTGGGCGGTATAGTGCTGGACAACTCGATTACCCCGCTGGTGGATGAGGCGCGGGAGCTGCTGGGAGCCTCAGAGGCCACGGAAGCGCTCACCCGTGCTTACCAGCCAGGACGCACCCTGGCGCAGGCCTTTGCTGAATATTATTCCCGGGTTTTTGCGGCGCAGGGGCTGCTGGTGTTGGACGCCGGAGGCCGGGAGGCTCACCGCATGGGCGCTCCGGTGCTGCGCGCGGCGATCGAACGCGCCGACGAGCTGCACGCCGCGCTGGTTGAGCGCAACCGGGAGCTGGAAACGGCCGGCTATCACGCGCAAGTGGCCGTGGGGCCGCAGTCGAGCCTGCTGTTTCTGATTGATGAGCGAACGGGTGAGCGGCTGGCGCTGAAGCGGCTGGCGGCGAGCGCACAAGAGCCGGATGGGCTGTGGCAGGCGGGGCGGCAGAGCTTTTCGACGACGGAGTTAGCGGGGATTCTGGACGCCGAGCCGGAGCGCATCTCGCCTTCGGCGCTGCTGCGGCCGGTTTTCCAGGATTTTCTGCTATCGAGTTCAGCGATTGTGGGCGGACCCGCGGAGATTGCTTACTTTGCCCAATCCGCCGTGCTGTATGAACGCATTCTGGGACGGCTCACACCAGCGCTGCCGCGTTTTTCTGCCACCTTGGTGGAACCGAAGATTGGTGAAGTGCTCAAGAAGCACGGGCTGACGCTGGAGCAGGTTTTTGGCGAGAGCGCGGTGTCATTAGCGCAACTGCTGGCTGCTCAGGCTTTGCCGGAAGAGGGAAAGCGGAAGCTCGCCAGCGCGGGTACAGCGCTCGAGTCCGAGCTTACATCGCTGCTGGAGTGGATGCATACGTTGGATGCTGGCCTGGGCCGTTCGGCGGAGGCGTCGGCCAGCAAGATGCGCTACCAGATGAGCCGTCTGCGGCGATTGGCGGCCAGCTTCCAGTTGCAGCGCGAGGGCGCGCTTACGCGCCAGACAGAGGCAATCTGTCAGGCGCTTTATCCCGGCGGCGCGTTGCAGGAGCGGGTGCATGGCGCGGCTTATTACTTTGTCCGCTACGGATTTGGGCTGGCGGAGGAGATGACAGCGCAGGCCGCGAAGTGCGGCTCGGAACACACGGAGTTGTGGCTATAATATGCATCAGGAGTCATGGAATAGAGAACTCTGTAGATTCGGAATACTGGGCAAACTCAGTTTACCTTGATATCCGTTACCTCGGGCCATACGATTTGGCACTGCGGGATGGCCGTACAAGAAGGAAAGGGCAAATTGCATGGGCGCCAGTGGCTTAGTGGAGATACTTAAGCTCAATGAGAACCGTTCTTATTTTCTCAGGTTGCTGTTCTATACTGCGCGTACTTTGACCAAACGGGCTCCATTCCGTGTGAAGACCGCCGCCGCCATGCTGTTTCCATGGAAGTACCGCAAATATGTGCCCCACATCATGCTCCAGGTTTGTTCCCAGTGTCAGAATCGTTGCAACTACTGTTCCCAGGGTGATCTGATGGCGGCCAATCTGGGATATCAGCTTTCGATGGATGAGTTGGAGACATTTATCCGGCAAACTGAGGAATCCAAATACTTCATCGAAAATGTATTTATCAACGGCCCTGGCGAGCCTACTCTCTGGAAGCACATCAATGAGGGTGTGCCTTGTCTTTACAAATCCCCCGCGATCGGCAACATACAGCTCACCACAAACGGCCAATCACTAGACCGCGTTGATGACATGACATGGCGGTACTTTTCGCGCGTCGTTGTCAGCGTATACCCGTCGAACAAAATAGCCATGTTCGACGGACTCAAAGCCATGAGTCGCCGGTATGGATTCCGGCTCATGTTCTACAACCAAATTACGTTTCGTGTACCTCCAAAACAGGCCTATCCGAACTCGCTCCCCGCTCAGTGCAACTGCCACGGTCCGATGGTGTATGGCAATCGCGTCTACCCATACTGTGGGCCGACTGGCTTTGGGGCAGCCATCTTAAGGGAGAGCCGTTCCTCAATAGCCCGAAACACAGCCGGGAGATGGGCTTCGATTACCTTGCTGGAATAGACAAATCAGTCTTGTATCACGGTGAAACACTGGCGCCAATGAAGATGGACCTTTGCCGCTACTGCATTTCCAATGAAAATATCCCTTATGTGCGCGCTCCCCATGAACAGACAAGGGACCGGTATGTAACTATAGCGAAGCGTTAAGGCGCGCCTTTCTCCTGCGCTGTGTCATACCTTCCTGTAACAGGGTGAATCGCACACGGATGAGCCATCCGTGACTCTGCCTTCGACCTGGCGCACATGAATCTGGAGCCGGCGCTGCGCGGGAATGTGCAGTTTGGCTACTACCCGTCAGGGCACATGATCTATCTGAACACCGATGCGCTGCGGCAGTTGAAGGGCGATCTGGCGAAGTTTATCGGCAAGCCGGGGAACTGAGGGTTTTTTAGCGCGGATATGAAGTGAGGGGCGTCGTGGCAGTGAGCCAGTGACGCCCCCTGCTGTCTGCGAAATCAGGGCAGGGTGACCAGATCATGCCAGCCGTAACCGGGGCTGGAGCCGGTATCGTTGCCCACGATAGCTCCCTGGTTATTCATCCAGTGGTAGTTGGAATAGCTGTCGATCTTGTATTGCGATCCGCTGACCGGGTCCACTACATCGGTGGTGCCCAGGATGGCGTTTTCGCGCTTGCGGGAGATTTCGTCGTAGACCTGGGAGCGCTGCTCGTAGCCTTTGACGATCATCTCGCTGGTTTGCCGCTGGTTCTCCTGAATTGCTGCCCGGGCGCGTGCCTGAATCTGCTGGGAGCGGGCGTCGTCCGCCGCGACGGCGTTGTTGGCAATCTGTTTGGCACGGGCCTTCCACTGCGGGTCGACATGCTTGGACTGCACCACATGCTGCAAGATGCTCTCGGCCTCCTGCTGACGCCCGGGCGCCGCTAGATAACCATTCACCGAGGGAATATTCCAAAGTGCACCGTGGGCGGATGGGACGTACTCGGATGAGGCATAGATGTGTCCATGCACAGTCCCGTTCTCCCCTGAATAACTGAAAACAACGTCGCCCGCAGTGATCCGCACATTGGCCGCGCCGCTGCTGCGCGCCTCCTGCAAGAGGGGAGCCGTCAAATCCTGGCGGTCATTGTTCGACTCCACCTGCACTCCGGAACACTGCGAGCCAAGCTGGTTTTGCGCGTAGTAACGCGCGAATTGCTGGCCGGTCATATATCTTCGAATCTCCAGCTTGGTGCCGTCGCCGAGGCCGTACTGGCCGCCTTCGCGCATACCCGCATAGGCGAGCATTTGCGAGGGCTCGATGAATCCGCTGATATTCACGTCCCCGATGAAGATGCGCATCTGTCCATCGGGCGAGATCATATTGACGCTGCTGCGAACGTCGGTGGCGGTCAAGTGAAATGCGCCACCCGCCACTTGCCATCCCTTGGGCACCTGAATCGTAAAAGCGCCTTCCTGCGGGTCGCTCCAATTGACATAGGTAAGTGGCCCGGAGCTAGCATGCCCGCCGGTTTGACGGGAGGCATTGTCCGGCGATCCGCGGAAGCTCTGGAGAATACGTGTAAAAGTGTTAGCAGAGGAACCATATACATCGGGCGGAGCTTCCAGGGCATAGAGCATTACGGCCGCGCCGGTCGGGGAGTTGGACCAGGTCATCAGGGTAGCCCCGCTGCGCGACGCACCTTTGGCAATGACCCGCGTCGCATTGCCGGGAGCCTTGGCGGGAACCCATGACAGGCTGCTATCCAGACGGCGCGCCATTTGCATCACCAGCCGGGCCGCCCCGGTGGCGTTCAATTGCTTCTGCTCGATAAAGACGGGCCAGATGACGACCTGCTCGCCGCGGGGTCCGCGCATTTTGATGCGCCCTTGCGTTGAGTCGTCGGTCACCACCCAACCGGCAGGAATGTCAACCGAAAAGCCAGCCGGATCGTTGTACATCGTCCATCCTCCGGCCGACATTACGGAAGTGGCCGAACGGCAGGAGACAGTGAAAGGCAGGAGGAGGAAAGTGGAAAGCAGAAAGCAGCGGACGGCGAGGCGCATACGGAACTCCTGTGAGGGGAGTCAGTCCCCCACGACTCATTATCGGCAAATTATAGGCATTTGCTACTGCATTTTCACGATTTTCAGGAGTGATTCTTGCTCTCCGGGGTGGAAATCAGCTCAATCTACCGGTCCTGCGAGCCTCTCGCAGCCTATATAATCAGCGCGAACCATGGTGAGGTTTTCGATGAGACGTTTTTTTGCATTGCTGGTCGTGGCTTTGCTGGCGTGCGGGCGGGCGCAGGCGCAGCAGGATCCCTGTGCCGTGGCCGGCGCCAACAATGACTTTCTGGGAATCCAGACCATCCACCTTTGGCCGAGCGACGCACCCGAGGCCAAAGGCAAGGCCTGCGAGGATACACCCACGCTGACCATCTTCGAGCCCGCGCATGGCCAGGGAAACGGCTCGGCGGTGGTGATTCTGCCGGGCGGTGCTTATCTCCGTCTGGCGGCCAACCACGAGGGACGGCAGGTGGCCGATTGGTTCACCGCGCGGGGTTTTCGCGCCTTCGTTTTGAGCTACCGGCTGTCCTCGCACGGCTACATTCTGCCGGTTCCGCTGCTGGACGCGCGGCGCGCCGTTCAGACGGTGCGAGCGCGGGCTCAGGATTACCAGATCGACCCCAACCGCATAGTCATCCTTGGTTTCTCCGCCGGCGGACACCTGGCGGCGCTGGCTGGCACGCAGTTCGTGGCCGGAAACCCGGATGCCGACGACCCCATTGAAAGGGTCTCCAGCCGTCCGGACTACATGGTGCTCGTCTACCCCTGGATCGGGGCGATCTCCAGCGATACTTCCCACCTGAGCTACTGCAAGCTCTTCAACCTGATGGACCGCTGCGAGGCGTTGCGGGTGGCCTACTCGCCGGATTTATTTGTCAGTAAAGACACGCCGCCCACCTTTTGGTACCACACTTTCAACGATAAAACGGTTCCGGTGGAGCAGGGATTGAGGTTTTACGAGGCGCTGGTCAAGGCCGGGGTTCCCTCCGAGGCGCATATCTTCCCCAACGGACCGCACGGCGTGGGACTAGGCAAGGTCGACCCTGTTCTGGGGCAGTGGCCCAACCTGCTGGAGAACTGGCTGCGCGCCCAGGGGCTGATGGCGGCGGAGAAACCTCCCGCCAAACCGTAGGAAATGGACAGTGAAAACAGGCTGTTTGTGAGGAAGAAAAGCTGCCTGAAAAATGAAGAAGCGGGCGGCCAACTCCGGGAGTGGAAGGACTTCCCGTAGCCGGCCACCCGCTGGACCCTGGACTGGGTCTAGGTGATACATTCAGTCTAGGCTCATTTTCGGCAAAATCAAGTCTTTTTTCCCAGAATCATTCCCAAAAGTGACCGCCGTCACGGGAGTCTCAAAATATGCCATGGGAACCTCGTAATAAGGGCCCGTTGCGTTGACTTGACGGTTCGCTCCTGTTACAAAAAAGTGTTCACCCGAGCGCGAGAGGCCCATCAGACCGCCTAGACTAGCTGAACAAGCATGCAAGAGATCATTCAACAACTCGGCACGTATCTTCTGAGCTCCATCCCCACGATTCTGCTTTTTATTGTGCTGGTTCTGGCTTACCAGTTTCTGGTGCAGGAGCCGCTGACTGCGACGTTGAAAGAGCGCCATGCCCGTACCGAAGGCGCGCAGGAGAAGGCGCAGCAGGCTATCGCCCAGGCCGAGGATCTGGCGGCCGAGTATGCCGAACGGCTGCGCCACGCCCGCGGCGAGGTCTTCAAGGCGCGCGAGGCGCGCATAAAGCAATGGAATGCGGAGCGCGACTCGGCCCTGGATGCGGCCCGAAAGGCAGCAGCGCTCAAAGTAAGCCAGGCCAAAGCGGAGCTGGAAGACGAGGCCGAGCAGGCCAGACTGGCCATTGAGGCCTCTGCCGGAGATTTGGCCCGTCAAGTAGTGCGCGCCGTGCTACCCGTGGCCGCCGGGGGTACCCGGTGAGAGATTTTATGCAGCGTAGGCGTTTACACCATTCCATACTCAGCGTTCTGTTTTTAGCGATGATCGTCGCTGCCGGGCTGGCCAATCCACTCCGCCTTTTCTCCCAGCCAACCAGTGCAGCGGCCCAGCCGGCAGCGAACAGCACGGCCAGTCACGAAGCAGCCAAGCCTGAAGAGGCACAAAAATCTGAGGCAGACGCAAACGACGTTTACCTGCACGCTCCCAAAGTAAAGAAGTTTGCCGACTTACTTCATTTAGATGTGAAGACTACTGCGCGCATCGCGTTGGGAATTAACTTCTTGATCTTGGTACTGGGCCTCAGCTTTATTATCTTCCGTTTTCTGCCTGAATACTGGCTTCCCAACATTCTCCGTAATCGCTCTGAGAAGCTGCGCACGGACATTGAATCGACTCGCAAGATAACAGAGGACGCCTACACCCGATTGAGCGCTATCGAAATCAAGCTATCCGCGCTGGATGATGAGATTGCGCAGATTCGCGCGCAGGTTGAAGTTGAAAGCCAGGAGGATGAGAAGCGCATCAAGTCGACGATCAAGGAAGAGAGCGAGCGCATCGTAGCCTCCGCCGCGCAGGAGATTGGCTCGGCAGCAGCCCAGGCGCGGCGCTCGCTGCGCCACTTTGCCGCGGACCTGGCCATCGAACAAGCCGCGAAGCAGCTGGCGATTACGCCGGAAACCGACCGGGCGCTGATTGCCGAGTTTCTGGGAGACACGGCAATAACCAGAGCAGCGAAGGGAGGGCGGAAATAGATGGCAGCCTTTGTTGCACGTTATGCCCGCGCCTTTGCCGACGTGGTAACCGCTGAAAAGCTGGACACAGCGGCTCTGGACCGGCAACTAGACGATTTTCTTGCTACCTGGGAGGCGAGCGCGGAGTTGCGCGAGCTTTTTGTCAATCCTGCCGTTGCCATTCCACAGAAGGTGGCGGTTCTGGACAAGATGAATGAGAAGCTGGGGCTGCTGAAAGAGCTGCGCAATCTGCTGGCGGTGCTGATTAAGAACGACCGCATCGGCGAGGTGGGTGAAGTGGCCGCGGCTTATCGCACGGAGATGCAGGAGCGGCAGGGCATTCGCCCGGTGGAGATCGTAACGGCGAGCGAACTCAGCGAACAGGATCGCGCGAGACTCGTGGACGGGGTGGGAATACTGGCCGGCGCGCAGATCCAAGCCAGCTTTACGCTGGATGAGTCGATTCTTGGCGGAACAGTGGTGCGCATCGGCTCCACGGTTTACGACGGTTCTGTTCGCGGACGGCTGGACAGGCTGAAGGAAGCTCTTGTCGCTGGGTAGCGACAAGAGCAAGGGACTAGGGACTAGGGACTAAGGGATTAGTACCGCAAAGGAAGAACATGGCGCAGATCAAGGCAGACGAGATAACGCAAATTCTTCGCGAGCAGATCGCGAACTACGACTCGAAGGTCCAGGTGGATGAAGTCGGAACTATCACCTCGCTTGGCGATGGCATTGCCCGGCTGCATGGACTGGACAAGGTGATGGCCGGCGAGCTGCTCAGCTTTCCGCACGGCATTGCCGGGTTGGCATTGAGCCTCGAAGAGGACTCGGTGGGTTCGGTGATTCTGGGCGAATACACCGAGCTAAGCGAAGGCGATGAGGTAAATCGCACGGGTACGATTTTGAGCGTGCCGGTGGGCGAGGGCATGATTGACCGCGTGGTCAACGCGCTCGGCCAGCCCATCGACGACAAAGGCCCTGTTGCCTCGACGCAGTCGCTGCCCATCGAGCGTTTGGCGCCGGGCATTATCGACCGCCAGCCGGTGCGCGAACCGATGGCCACGGGACTCAAGGCAATCGACGCCATGATTCCCATCGGGCGAGGGCAGCGCGAGTTGATCATCGGCGACCGGCAGACGGGCAAGACGGCGGTGCTGCTGGACACCATCATCAACAACGCCAAGAACGATTTGATCTGCATCTACTGCGCCATCGGGCAGAAGCGCTCCTCCATTGCGCAGGTGGTGCAGACGCTGACCGAAGCCGGAGCGATGGGGCACACGGTCATTGTGGCCGCCTCGGCCAGTGAGCCCGCGCCGATGCTCTATATCGCGCCCTACGCGGCCTGCGCCATCGGCGAGTACTTCCGCGACAACGGCAAACACGCGCTGGTGATGTACGACGATCTCTCCAAGCACGCCATGGCTTATCGCGAGATCTCGCTGCTACTGCGCCGTCCGCCGGGCCGCGAAGCCTATCCGGGCGATGTCTTCTACCTGCACTCGCGTCTGCTGGAGCGCGCGTCGAAGCTGAGCGACAAGAAGGGCGGCGGCTCGCTGACCGCGCTGCCGGTCATCGAGACGCAGGCGGGCGACGTCTCGGCTTACATTCCGACCAACGTGATTTCGATTACCGACGGGCAGATTTTCCTAGAGACGGATTTGTTCAATTCCGGCGTGCGCCCCGCGGTGAACGTTGGGCTGTCGGTTTCGCGCGTGGGTTTCTCGGCAGCCATCAAGGCGGTCAAGCAGGTGGGCGCAACGTTGAAGCTCGACCTGGCGCAGTATCGCGAGCTGGCGGCCTTCGCGCAGTTCGGCTCAGACCTCGACCCGCTGACCCAGAAGCAACTCAATCGCGGCAGCCGCTTGACGGAACTGTTGAAGCAGCCGCAGTTCCAGCCGCTGACTTGGCAACAGCAGACGGTGATTTTGTTTGCCGGCACGCAAGGCTACCTGGATGATTTCCAGATCAGCGACATCCGCGCCTTTGAAGTCGGACTCTACAAGTACTTTGAGAGCGCGCAGTCGGCGCTGCTAGCAGACCTGACCAAAAAGAAGGCGCTGGACGACGACTTGCGCGCCAAGCTACACGCGGCGCTGAAGGAGTACTCGACCAACTTCAAAGCGGATCTGGCAGCGAAGTAGCTAATCACTGGAAAGAACTATGGCAAACGTACTCGATCTACGGCGGCGGATTCGCAGCGTGAAGAACACGCGGCAGATCACCAAGGCCATGAAGATGGTCTCGGCGGCGAAACTCCGCCGCGCGCAGGAGCGGGCACTCTCGGCCCGGCCCTACGCCAAAATGATCACCAGCGTGCTGGAATCGCTGACGCGGCGAGCTGATATTTTTGACGAGGAGACCGGCGAGTTGCGCCACCCGCTCTTTATCACTCGTCCGGAGAAGCGTGTGCTGCTGATCATCGTCACGGGCGACAAGGGCTTTGCCGGGGCCTTCAACGCCAACATCCTCAAAACGGCCTATCAGTTTTTTGGAGGCAACACGGACAAGCAGATAGACATCGAGGCGGTGGGGCGCAAGGGCCGCGACGTGATGCGTCGGCACTATCCGGCGGCGGTTTACTCCGAGCAGACCGACGCGAATGGCAATACCGTCAAGGTGCGCGAGCGCAAGGCTCCGGTCGAAATCACCGGCGACCATCCGGGAATGTTGTTGAAGCTGGAAGTCAGCCGCGTCTTCGCGCTGGCCGAGAGCGTCATCGCCCGCTACGTGCATGAGGAGATCGACGCCGCCTACATCGTCTACAACGAATTCAAATCGGTGATCGCACAGCGGCTGGTGGTCGAGCGCCTGTTGCCCATCATGAAGATCGGCATTCCGCAGATTGCCGGCGCAATCGAGCCGACTGAAGAGGAGCGCGAACGCATGGCCGAGGCCGCTCTGAGCGCGGGCATCCTGCTGGAGCCGGTGGACACTGCCGAGGCCGACGAGGAAGCGCGCAAGTTCGGCACCGCGCAGGTGGACTACATCTACGAGCAGCCGGCCGAGGAACTCTTCAACGGCCTGCTGCCGCAATACGTTTCTTCCATGCTGTATCACGCCATGACGGAGTCGGTTGCGGCCGAACACGCGGCGCGCATGACGGCGATGGATTCGGCAACCAACAACGCCTCGGATATGATCGACGCGCTCACGCTGCACATGAATCGCGTGCGTCAGGCGGCCATTACCAAGGAAATCATTGAAATCGTTTCCGGCGCTGCGGCGCAGTAAAGCGAAAAGGCAGAAAAATGGCAGAGAACATCGGCAAGGTCATCAAGGTCTCGGGTCCCGCGGTGGACGTGCAGTTTGAAGAAGCGACGATGCCGCCCATCTATCAGGCGTTACGCGTCGTGAGTGACGGATTTACCGTGCCCACGCCCATCAACGTGATTCTTGAGGTGGAGCAGCACCTGGGCGAGGGGCGCGTGCGCACCGTGGCCATGGAAGCCACTGACGGCATGGTGCGCGGCATGAAGGCCATCGACACCGGCGGCCCTATCAGCATGCCGGTGGGCAAGCAGACGCTGGGCCGCATTGTCAACGTCATCGGCGATCCGGTGGACGAGCTGGGCCCCATCGGCGAGACGTCGCGCATGCCCATACATCGGCCCGCGCCGCTGTTCGACGAGCAGGTCACACACGAGGAGATGTTCGAGACGGGCATCAAGGTCATCGACTTGATTCAGCCGTTTTTGAAGGGCGGCAAGATCGGACTCTTTGGCGGCGCGGGCGTGGGCAAGACCGTGGTCATCATGGAACTGATCAACAACGTGGCCAAAAACCACGGCGGCTACTCGGTCTTTGGCGGCGTGGGCGAGCGCACCCGCGAGGGCAACGACCTGTGGCTGGAGATGACCGAATCGGGCGTGATCAAGCCGGGCGACTGGGCCAACTCGAAGTGCGCGCTGGTCTACGGGCAGATGACCGAGCCGCCCGGAGCGCGTTTACGCGTGGCCTTGAGCGCGCTGACCGTCGCCGAGTACTTCCGCGACGTGGAAGGCTCGGACACGCTGCTGTTCATTGACAACATCTTCCGCTTTACGCAGGCCGGGAGCGAGGTTTCGACTTTGCTTGGCCGCATGCCCTCGGCCGTGGGCTACCAGCCGAATCTGGCCACGGAGATGGGCGAGTTGCAGGAGCGCATTACTTCAACCAGCAAGGGATCGGTCACATCAGTTCAGGCCGTTTACGTGCCTGCTGACGATTTGACCGATCCGGCGCCGGCGACGACCTTTGCTCACCTGGACGCAACGACCGTGCTGAGCCGGCCGCTGTCTGAACTGGGAATTTATCCCGCCGTCGATCCGCTGGCCTCGACCTCGCGCATCCTGAGCGCGCGCATCGTCGGCCAGGAGCACTACGACGTGGCCCAGGGCGTGAAGAAGATTCTGCAACGCTACAAGGATTTGCAGGACATCATCGCCATTCTGGGCATCGACGAGCTCAGCGAAGAAGACAAGCTCACCGTGGCGCGCGCCCGCAAGGTGCAGAAGTTCCTCTCGCAGCCCTTCCATGTGGCCGAGCAGTTCACCGGCATTCCCGGCGCATATGTGAAGGTTGCCGACACGGTGCGCAGCTTCAAGGAGATCATCTCGGGCAAGTACGACGACATCCCCGAGCAGGCCTTCTACATGAAGGGCGCGATTGAGGAAGTGCTGGAAACCGCCGAGAAGCTGAAGGCGAGTGTTTAGGGACTAGGGAATAGGGAATAGGGATTCTATGGCTGAGGAAACCAATCAACTGCGTGTGCGGCTGGTGACGCCAGAGCGCATCCTCTTCGAGCACCCGGTGACGGCGGTCGAGTTGCCTGCGAAGAACGGATACATGGAAGTGCTCTACGGAGCCGCGCCGCTGGTGGCCGAACTGGGCGCGGGTGACGTGACCCTGCATGGCGGGCCTGACGGCGACCAGCGCTACAACGTCAGTTGGGGGTTTGCCGAGGTACTGCCTGACCGGGTAACGATTCTGGCCAGTGACGCACTCAAGCCCGAGGAGATCGACGTAAGCCGTGCTCAGGATCAACTTGCGCGCGGGCACAAGGAGTGGGACGAAGCCGGCGACCGCGAAGACGCCTATACCGAAGCTCTGCGCGTTATCGCTGAGGCCGAAGCCAAGCTGGCCACCGCGGCGGAAAAGCACTGAGGCATTTTCACTTTGTTATACAGAAAGGCTCCGCTATCACTAGCGGAGCCTTTTCAGTTGAATGCCTGACTTATGGCGTTTGTTTCTTCTTCAATACGACCATCGTGCCTAACTCGTTGAGGATGGCCTCGTTGACTTTTCCAGCGGAGTCGCGCTTGAACTCGATGGAGATGCCCTTTATCGCGTCTAACTCGAATGTCGTGCCGCGCTTGGGATTGAGCTTGTAATCGGGCTGTCCGGGAACGCTGATGATAAGCGAGTTTTCGCCGCGCAGCGAAACCTTCAGCGGCACCGGAGAACCCTGAACCTCATAGTCGCCCGTAAAGGCTTCGATAAAGCTGCGTTGAGTGAGCTGGCGGTCGGGCATGCGGGTGAAAATGATGTCCTTCACGTCTGGTTGCAGCGGCATGGAAATGCTCGAGATGTCGCCATTCAGGTCTGTAAGAAACTGGACTTTCATCTTCTCAAAGTTATCGAGTGGATCGACAGGCGTCTGGAAAATGTCGTAGTGATAATGCTCCAGCTTTCTGCTGATCTTGTTGAGAGTGATTTTCAAGCTGTCACCGTCAGGCTCGATAGTGACCATGCCGTAACCGGGATGGGAGTAATCGCCGGCATAATCCTTCAAATCATGCGATGTGTGGGTTCCGAGTTTGCGGGACGAGTAGCCTTTATCCTTGGCTTCCTGCTCGGCTTTTTTTCCGCCCGACTCGGAGGCCAGCAAACGCTGGCTCCAAGGTATCTGATCGAGACCAAGCAGGCGGTCGAAGACACTCATGGTGACGATGTTGGGCACGGGGTTGCCGTCGAGATTGGTCAGCACGACGACCCCGATCCTTTCGCCGGGCAGGAAAGCGAGATTGGCGCTGAAGCCGTCGATGTTACCGCCGTGCTCGACTTCCTTATGCCCGCGATATGAAGAAATCATGAAGCCCATGCCATAACTGGTATCGCCCATCTCTTTGTAAGGGGATGCGCCCTGTATGACCATCTGCGGTATCTGCATCTGCACGGAGTTATTCTCGCTGAGTAACTGCTTGCCGTCCACTTTGCCATGGTTCATATGGAAGAGCAGATACTTGCTCATATCAGTAACATTGGAGTTAATTTCTCCGGCTGGCCCCATGGCGCAGCGGTTGGGACATTGTGCATCGAAGGGGATCCGCTTCAATTCGGCCTTCAGGTCGCTGCCCTTGCGATAGGGCTGGCCAAAGTCGGCGCTGTTCTGCGTCTCCAACTCGGAGAAATTTGTGCCGGTCATTCCAAGCGGCTTGAAGATGCGCTGGGTGATAGCGTCTTCCCAACTGGTGCCGTTCAACTGGCCGGCGATATAACCCGCCGTCATAAACATCAGGTTGTTGTACTGGAAGGTGCTGCGAAGCGGCTTGCTGGGCTCGAGATATTGCAGGCGGCTGAGGATGCTTTCGCGGCTGAAGTCCGACGTGTACCAGATCAGATCGTGACGGGGAAGGCCGGTGCGATGGGTAATCAGGTCGCGGATAGTTACCTGCTCAGTCAGCTCCGGAGTATAGAGCTTGAAGGTTGGCAGATAATCGCGGACCGGCTTGTCCCAATCGACCTTGCCTTCGTCCATCTCCATGCCCAGCGTGGTCACGGTGAAGGATTTGGTAATTGATCCAATGGCAAACAGAGTATTGGGAGTTACCGGCAACTGTTTCTCCATGTCGCGATAACCATAACCCTTGAGGAGAACGACTTTGCCATCCTGGATGACGGCCAGGGCCAGACCCGGCACCTTCCAGTCCTTCATGGTCTGGGTGACGAATTCATCGAGGCCATCCAGCGTCGGCTTGGCTGCCGGAGCCGCGGCAGCGGGTTGCGCGGGGGCGCGCTTGAAATCGAGTTTGAGCGGCTGACCCTGCGTCCAGGTGCCGTCGATCTCCGTTGCATCCTTGTTGACCGTGCCTTCATAGCTTCCATGCACGGCGTCAATCGTCAGATTCAGCTTGGAATCCTTGAGCGTGATTGCGGATACCGGGATGCCGTTGGCCCCCTGATCAACGCTGTCCAGCGTGGCGGTAAGGCTGCCGTCATTGGCCGCGACAATGTGCAGAATCAGGTGGAGTTGAGGTCCGGGGGTAATCAGCGTTCCCTGCCAGTCTCCGGCAATTTGCGCTTGCGCGCCGCACAGCGGCGAAAATGCCAGTGCGGCAAGAGCCATGAAGATGAACCTTGAAATGATAGAGGATTTCATTGTTCTCCTTTCACTACGGGTAATAGTACGTTAGAGATCACCTTGCCGTTCCAGTTGTTTGTAAATCACCAGTGAATAGATCACCGACGCGAACGACGGAAGCAAGACAGCCGCGAGTGCCCAAAGATATAGGCCTGCAATCGAGAGCGCCAGTCCCACAAGTCCGCCAGCCACAGTGATTCCAGCTGCAAAGCGATGCGTGGCATTCCAGACTCGCTCACTGGCCAACGTCCACGGTGTTCTGATCCCAAGGTAGAAGTTCCGGCGCAGTTTTCCCATCAGGTTGCCGAAAAGGGCGATGAAGAGGCAGACTCCGCAGAGAACGACCCGGCCCATATCGATCGGGAGACCGCAGTCCGCCCAGAGTATGACGGCATAACTGTAAGTCATGATGCCGAATGTCAGCAGCATTACCTGATGATAGGTTGACCAGAAGCTATCGATCTCAAAGCGCTTGGGCGAGAGCCACGGGAATATCCAGGTCAACAGCATCACCATGGCCATGAAACCGGGACCGTAGAGGAAGATTGTCCACTTGGGTCCGAAGCGGTAAGGCTGGAAATGCAGATTCCAATGCGTGGGAACCTGTGCCGGGAGATGGGGATACAGGATTGCCGTGGCTACAAGTGCCGCCGCAATCATAAGACTTTCGAAGAGAAAGATTTTGCGTGTCATTGCTGTTTCGCTCCTTTCCGTTTGCCGTCGCCAATCAGACCCATCGCCCAGGTCATCAGATCCTCGACCACGGTAGTATTCAGCCCGTACCAGATCTGCTGACCCTCGCGGCGGCTGGTAATCAGGTCGGCCTCCTTCAGCACGGCAAAATGATGCGACATCGAGGGCTTGGTCATGTCGAACCTCTCCGCCAGGTCTCCGGCTGTCCTCTCTCCTTTGCGCAGCAGGGCGAGAATCTCCCGCCGTGTCGGGTCGGCCAGCGCTTTGAATGCCTCGTTGCTGCTCATAGTTTGTTAGGCCTTCACATAATTAGATAATTGTCTAAATATAAGCGAGGGCGAATTTCTTGTCAAGAGAAAAATTCGTGTGTCCTTTCTGGGGAAATCCCCGCTTTCATGTTGCGCAGCGGGTGGGACCGATATATCTTCGTATGTGCGCAGGATAAAAAGGTTTACATGTTTTCAACTGCGGGGAGAGGAAATCGTTATGCTTTTTGATCGATCGGTTTGCCAGTTTGTTGCCGTTCGGTGGTTGCTGATGCTGGTGGCAATCGCCTGCTTTTCACAGGCGGCCCTGGCGGCCACCAAAGTCATCACCGACGCGGACAAGGGCGGCGTGATTCATATGAAGCTTGCGGACCAGCTGGAGTTGCGTCTGAAAGCGAATCCCACCACTGGGTATATGTGGTACCTGGAGAAGGAATCGACGCCGCTCGTGAAGCTGGTTCACATGACGCAGACCGAGCCGCCCGATCAATCCGCGGAACCGGCTGTGGGCCGGCCCATCTTCCAGGTCTTTACGTTTGAAGCCCGGCACATCGGCGATGGGATTTTGCGGCTGCACTATGTGCGCAGCTGGGAGAAGCCCACGCCGGAGGATGAGCGCTTCGAGATTCGCGTTGTGATTGAATAAAAGCGCGCCGAAAGACTACCAGACCGTACGCGGATAGTGGCGAGCGATCTCCTCGTCGGCGGAGATGAGCCAGGCGAAGCCGTTGGCCTTGGCGTTGGCGACGATGAGACGATCGAAGGGATCGCGAGTCCATTTTTCGTCGAGAGCCGCGTTGGCGAGGGCCGCAAAGGGAAGATCACAGAGGCGGAGGTTGGTTTCGTGGCTGACCTTCTCCAGCAGATCCCTGGCGGGGAACTTCGTTTTTCCGAGCTCGCGGAGGTATTCGAGTTCGAGGAAAGCCATGGCAGAGAGCAGCAACTCTGATCTGTCAAGAAGGCCACGTGCTTTGGGAGTCAGGCGATTGACTTTGCCCGCCGCAAGCCATAGAACGATGTGAGTGTCGAGATAAGCTATCAAAGGCCAGCCCAGTCCTTTTCCCACTCCTTTTCCATTTCGGCCAGCCACTCAGCCTTGAAGGCAGGATCGTTCATATCGAAATTCGGGTCAACCATGACCTCCATTGGCGTGATGCGGCTGAGGCGGCTGACGGGCTTACCTTCAGGGACGATTTTGAGTCGGCGTCCCTTGTGGGTGAACCAGACCTCACCGCCTTCAAGCGCCTGATTGGCAAGCGAGAAGATTTCCCGACGAAATTGGGTAATGGGGACTTCCATACGAATAGTGTACCATAGTGTACGTATTAATGTGTACATAATGTACGCTTCATTCTGTAGCTAACACCCTGTGCAAGCTGCCCCTTCGGCGCTTACAATGCCGCTAGAGAAACCATGGCCAAGGTAAAGGAAAAGATTTTCGAGATTGCGTGCCCGGATTGCGGGGCGATGCTGAAGGTGGATGCGGCTACCGGACTGGTGGTGAGCCATACCCCGGCGCCGCGTAAACGAATGTTCGAGGACCTGGAGACGGCGGCCAAGGCCATGCGCGAGCACGATGAGCGCAAGGAGTCGATCTTTCGCCAGTCGGTGGAGGCGGAGAAGAATAAGGAAGACCTCTTCGAGAAGAAGTTTGCCGAGGCCCTGCGCAATGCCAAGGATGCCCCGGACGGAAAGCCGCTACGCGACTTTGACCTGGACTGAAGGGAGCGCAGGGGCCGCCAAACTCAGGATTGGGAGTTGATTTCTGTTCCGTTGCGCGTCGTTGGTGAATTAGAGCGATACTGGATGCACCGATCCCGATACTGTAGTCCGGGACGGAAGGAGAGAAGATGGTGGTTGTTCCGCTTTCCAAGCCTACGAATGATTCTGCATTAACGCCGGAAGCCGTGGAGTCCGAGCCCATGAACTGGATCGGATTTGTGGCAGGCGGAACCCTGGTGGCAGGTGGTTTGCTGCTGCTGGCAGGCGAGCGCCGCGCCGGTATGGTGGCCGCCGCTTCGGGCACGGCCCTGGCCATGCTGAATGAAAAGGAGACGCTGCACTCCTGGTGGAATGCGCTACCTGCCTATATCGACCAGGTTCAGGGAGTACTCAATAAGGTGCAGACTACCGTAGATGAGGTTGACGCCAAGCGCGAATCCTTGCGGCGGATTCTTACCCGGTAAGCGGGGCTTGGCCTTGATGGTGTGGCAAGCGTTTGAGCTCCGGCATCGGCCTCAGCGGAGGTTTGCCGGCGGCGGATTGAACTCTGACAAATCCCTGAACCACGCATCAGGCAGTTGTAGCCCCGCAGCACGCACATTCTCTTCTGCGTGAGCCGGTGAGCATGTCCCGGGAATCGGCAGCATGACGCTGGAGCGCCTAAGCAGCCATGCCAGGGCAACCTGGAATGGGGTCCAGCCAAGTTCTTTGGCAGCCCTTTCCAATAGCTCATTTCCCTGCCGATTCTGTCCCAGCGGTGCCCATGGAATAAACGCGATTCCGTTCTTTTCACAGTGGTTCAACAAAAACTCCCACTCGCGGTCAGCGAAGCTGAAGCGGTTCTGCACGGAAACGATTTGCACGATCCTGCGTCCCCGCTCCACATGCTCCAGGGTCACATTCGACAGCCCGATGTGGCGAATCTTGCCCTGCTCGCGCAGCCGGGCCAGCGTCTCCATGGAGGCGTCAAAGGATACGGCTGGATCGGGAATGTGCAGTTGGAAGAGGTCGATCTACTGAAGGCGCAGTTTCTTCAGGCTGCCCTCCACTGCGGCTTGCAAATGCCTGGGGCTGGCATTATGGATCCACTGCCCGGGGCCGACACGCTCCCATCCGCCCTTGGTGCCGATCACCAGGCCAGCGGGATAGGGCGCCAGTGCCTCGGCGATCAGCTCCTCTGAGATATTGGGACCATAAGAGTCCGCCGTGTCAATGAAGTTTATGCCCAGCTCGACTACGCGCCGCAGGGTTTTGAGAGCCGCATTGCGATCCGCCGGAGGTCCCCAGATGCCTTTGCCGGTGATGCGCATGGCGCCGTATCCCAGGCGATTGACGGTGCGATCTCCTAGTTGGATGGTTCCCGCGTTGGCAGCAGAGATGGTTGGATTGTTCTGGCTCACGCTGTGAATCCTCTATTCTTTGGACGACATTTTGATGACAGATGGTTAAATAATTACTTCTTGCGTTCGACCAGGTAGCGGGCGACGGCCTTCAATCCGTCGGCGCGGCTGCCATATGGCTCGAGTGCGGTGAAGGCTTCCTCGATCAGGCGGGCGGCGTCGCGCTGGCTCTGCTCGATGCCATAGACGGCCGGCCAGGTGGCTTTTTCCGTAGCCTGGTCCTTGCCCGCGGTTTTGCCCAGGTGCGCGGAGTCCACGGTTATGTCAAGGACGTCATCGACGATCTGAAAAGCCAGGCCGGCTTTACAGCCGAATAGGGTTAGGCGGGCCACGTCCTCCAGGGCTGCTCCCGCGTAGACGCCGCCGGAAACGACGCTGACACGAATGAGCGCGCCGGTCTTGGCGCGATGAATGGCCATCACTAGCTCCGGCGTGGGCTTGTGGTGTTCGCTTTCCAGGTCCAGCACCTGGCCGCCGATCATGCCCTCGACGGTTCCGATGGCGTTGGCGATGAGACCGATGATCTGGACGGTGGCCGCGGGCGGCGTATCGAGGCCAGAGATCACCTCGAAGGCGCGGGTTTGCAGCGCGTCGCCGGCTAGGATAGCGATAGCTTCGCCGAAGGCCTTGTGGCAGGTGGGTTTGCCGCGGCGCAGATCGTCGTTATCCAGGGCGGGCAGGTCGTCGTGGATGAGCGAGTAAGTGTGAAGCATCTCCAGGGCCGCGCCCAGCCGGGCGATTCCAGCAGGCAGCGCACCAGCGATGGTGACGGCGGCCTGGTAGGCTAGCCTCGGGCGCAAGCGCTTGCCGCCGGCAAAGACAGAGTGGCGCATGGCGCTATGAATCGAGGCAGGGACGGTCTCGACGCTAGGGAGCAACTCATCCAGCGCCCGGTCGGTCAGAGCCGCACCTTCCTGATCCAGCAAATTCACATCGACGGACATGGCTCTCATGATAAATGAGAACGGGTGGTGAGGCGGGGCTAGAGAGCTGAATTCAGGCTGATCATTTAATATCCACTCTAGTATTCAAAGTCACCTTGAGGTCATCATGCAGTTTCTCATTCTAGGCAAGGGAAAGACCGGCAGCCTGGTCGCTGACGTGGCCCGCGATCGAGGCCACGTGGTGCGCGCGCTGGACATCGACGATAACCGGAACGCCTCAGCCCTCACCGCCGCCAATCTCAAAGGCGTGGACGTGGTGATCGACTTCACGGCTCCCGAATCCGCCGTTCAGAACATGACCGCAGTCCTTACGCATGGTTCGCGCATCGTGGTCGGCACCACCGGCTGGTATGCGAACTTGGAGAAGATGAAGTCTTTGGCCGCGGCGCATGGCGGAGCGCTGCTCTATGGAACCAACTTTTCCATGGGCGTGCAAAAGCTCTTCCGCCTGACCGCCGAGCTGGCAAAACTGGAAGGCTACAACTTTTCCATCGCCGAAACTCACCACACCTCCAAGCTCGACGCGCCTTCCGGCACCGCTATCACCTTGCGCGAAATCATCCAAACGGTTCGGCCGGGAACTGAAGTTCCCATCATTTCCCATCGCGTGGGAAACGCTAAGGGCGAACACGTGGTCACCGCATCGAGCGAGGAAGATATTCTTGAACTCCGCCACGAGATCCGCAGCCGCCGCTGTTTGGCCCTGGGCGCGGTTCGCGGAGCCGAGTGGATTGCCGGCAAATCCGGCGCATGGGACTTTCGCGAAATAAGCGACCAGATGTGAATCCGGACGTACCTGGTTATTCAGAGCTGCAGAGGCCAGCATCTCAGTACACTGAAGACTGAAATCCTGTGTGTCTTACTGCGGCGTGGGAAGATTTGTCGTCAGTTCCGAAGGCGGCACGGCGGCCAGCACATCGATTGCGTCAGGCAGGGCCTTAGGCAGCGGGCCTTCCAGAGCGAGCGCCAGCACCTCGTCCATATTGTCCACGAAGTGGAGCTTTATGGTGTTTTTGATGTTGTCGGGCAGCTCGGCGATCTCCTTCTCGTTGGCGCGGGGCAGGATCACTTCGAAGATGCCGGCCCTGAGCGCGGCTAACAGCTTTTCTTTTATCCCGCCTATCGCCAGCACCTTTCCGCGGAGGGTGATTTCGCCGGTCATGGCGATGTCGCGGCGCACGGGGATCTTGGCCAACGCGCTGGCCAGCGCCGTTGCCATGGTAATGCCGGCCGAGGGTCCATCTTTGGGAATGGCGCCTTCGGGCACGTGCAGATGCAGATCCATGTTGCGATAAAATTCGCGGCTGAGGCCGAGGGCCTGGGCGCGTCCGCGGATGTAGCTGAGCGCGGCTTGCGCTGACTCCTGCATCACGTCGCCCAACTGGCCGGTGATGGTCATCTTGCCCTTGCCGTCAAGCACCTGCACTTCGGTGGTCAGGATGCTGCCGCCCACCTCGGTCCACGCCAGGCCGGTGACCAGACCGATTTCGCTCTTTTCATGCACCTCGGAATCGCGGAACTTGGCCACACCCAGGAACTCTCCGATGTTGGCTGCGGTGATCTCTTCCTTGTGCTTTTTTCCGCCCTTAACCACGCGCCGGGCCACCTTGCGGCATACGTTGCCGATCTCCCGCTCCAGATTCCTGACGCCGGCTTCGCGCGTGTAGTTGCGGATGATCTCGATGATCGCGTCGTCCTTGAAGACCAGATTTTTCTCGCTCAGGCCGGTCTGCGCGCGCTGCTTCTTCACCAAATACTGACGGGCGATCTCCAGCTTCTCCTGTTCCGTGTAGCCTTGCAGGCGCAGCACTTCCATGCGGTCTTGCAGAGCGGGCGGAACGGTGTGCATCACGTTCGCCGTAGCCACAAACAGCACCTGCGAAAGGTCGTAGTCCACGTCCAGGTAGTGGTCCTGGAAGGTGGAGTTCTGCTCCGGGTCCAGCACTTCAAGCAGCGCCGATGCTGGATCGCCGCGGAAGTCGGAGGCCATCTTATCCACTTCGTCGAGCAGGAAAACAGGGTTCTTAGTGCCGGCCCGCTTCATGTGTTGGATAACCTGTCCTGGCAACGCGCCGATGTAGGTGCGGCGATGGCCGCGAATCTCGGCCTCGTCGCGAATCCCGCCCAGGGAGAGCCGTACGAACTTGCGGCCGGTCGCCTTGGCAATCGACATTCCTAGCGAGGTCTTGCCTACGCCCGGAGGCCCGGCGAAGCATAGAATCGACCCTTTGGGATTCTTGACCAGTTGACGCACGGCGAGAAATTCGAGAATACGCTCCTTGATTTTTTCCAGTCCGTAGTGGTCTGTATTCAGCACCTTTTCGGCGTACTCAATGGAGCGCGTTTCTTTGGAGCGCTTCTTCCAGGGCACGGCCAAAAGCCAGTCAATGTAGTTGCGGCTGACGGTGGACTCGGCCGACATAGGCGGCATGGCTTCGAGCTTCTTGAGCTCCTGAATGGCTTTGTCGAGTACTTCCTTGGGCATTCCCGCGGTTTCTATCTTTTTGCGCAGCTCGTCGAATTCGCTCTTTTCGCCGCGGCCTAATTCTTTCTGAATGGCTTTGATCTTCTCGTTGAGGTAATATTCCTTCTGCGCGCGCTCCATCTGCCGCTTGACTCGCGACTGAATGTTGCGATCGAGGTCGAGTTTTTCGATCTCGACGTCCAGTATGTCGGCAATGCGTGCCAGGCGCGCGGCGGGATCGAAGATGGCCAGAAGTTCCTGCTTCTCCTCGACGCCGATTTGCAGATTGGCGGCGATGGTGTCGCTCAGCTTGGCTGGTTCGTCCATGCGCACCGTGGCAATAATGGTCTCGTAATTCAGTGACTGTTGAAGTTTGACATATTGCTCGAAGAGGCCGGTGACGCGCGTCATAAGCTGCTCAACCGCCTGTGTCATCTCAAACTGGCTTCTGCCCACGCGCACCGAGGCGACGAAGAAGCCATCGCGGTCGCTGACCTCAATGGACTTGGCTCGTTCCACGCCCTCGACCAAAACCTTGATGTTGCCATCGGGCATCTTGACGCTCTGCACGATATTACAAATGGACCCGACCTGGTAAATCTCCTTGGCTTTAGGCTCGTCGACCGAGGCATCATGCTGAGTGGCCAGGAATATTTTGCGGTCGCCGGTGAGCGCCTCCTCGAGTGCGCGCACGCTGGACTCGCGACCTACCACGAAGGGCATCATCATGTAGGGAAAGATCACCATGTCCCTTAGGGGCATCATGGGCAACTTGCACGATTCAACCTTTTCTCGGGATACAGCCATTGGTTCACCTTGAGCATTAGACGCGCGACGGCAGTTTCCGGCTCCCCGTCGACTGAGCGTGTCCTGTTGGAATTGTACCGCGAAATGCGCTGGCAAGCGGATGTACGTGGCGGATCCGGAGCAAATGGCCTAACCGGCCAGATACTATAAGACTTGCGCGCGGCATATCCTATCTTGTGTTTTTAGCAGGAGTCTTCACAGCGGTGGCCAGTAGATTGTCTAATTGCGCCTCGCTCAACCGCACGTGATAGAAGGCCTCGTAGAAGCGCCGCGTCTCCTGGCGCATGTCGTAGCGGAAGATATCCGGGTAAAAAAGATTTGCCAGCCACTTGATGCCGATGATGCGGTTGGCCGAGGGCGGGCGGTCGAGCCAGCTGAATGGATACTGCGGCGCTTCGTAGACCTCGCGGTTGCGGACCGCGGCGACAAGCTGCCAGGTGGAATCCGCCCAGACCGCTTTGTAGAACTCGCTCGCAGCCGAAGAATGGTCGCGCACTGAGATAACGACCTCCGGATTCCAGCGCAGCACCTGTTCCATCGAAACCGGAGAGCGCCCATAACCTGTCTGCCCCTGAATTCCTGTTGCCACGTCAACGCCGCCGGCAAAGTTCAGCGCCTCGACGTGCATGGAGCCGCCCGGCTCTGTCTCCAAGCCCTTCGGCCCTTCGGCATAGTAGTAACGCCTCCGCTTATCCTGTGGGATGCTGGCGACTTTCTGTTTAATCTCATTCAGCGCGCGGCGGCATTCGGCAGCGAGTTCGGCTGCGCGGGTCGCACTTCCCAGCAACTCTCCGGCTTTTTCATAAGCTTCCGGCAGTTGCTCCAGGCGGCCGTCGAGAATGAAGACCGGAATATGCGTCTGGCCCTGAACCCGCTCGGCCTGCGCGATAGCGGAAGCGTCGCCCATGGAGATCATCAAGTCCGGGTGGGCCTGCATGATTTTTTCCAGATTGCCCGTATTGTCTTTGCCGAACCAGCCTCCCAGCACCGGCAGGTCGCGATAAGGCTCCAGCAACAAGGCTCGTTCGCCGGCATCGGGCGGATAATTCCAACCCAGCAACAGCGATGGATCCAGCGTGTAGATCAGGACCGTACCAGTGGGGCTCATAGAGAGCACTTTGTGAATCTGCACGGGCACCTCGACCTGACGGCCAGCCATGTCGGTCACAATGCGCGTTGCAGCCTTTTCGCCAGAGGGCGCAGCGGCGAGGCACAAACTACCGCTGATCAGCGTTGTGCACAAAACGAAGAGCAGAGTTCTTCTCAACATGCATTCCCCTTACATCTGATTTGGCACAACCACTTTTGTGCCGGGCTTGATCCCTGTATGAGCGCCGATTTCCACGACGCTGACCTGCACGCCATAAGCCTTCAGCAGCATGGGCTCGGTAAGAGCATTCGCGGGAGTATCCATGGCCAGGATGCGGCCCTCGCTCATCAGCACAACGCGCGTTGCGTGCAAGAACGCGTGGTCAGGCACATGCGTAGTCATGAGCACACCCAGGCCGGTCTTGGCCAGCTCGTCGATGGCGCGGAAGACTTTGATCTGGTTTCCCAGATCGAGATTTGCCGCCGGCTCATCGAGAATAAGCCATTGCGCCTGTTGCGCCAGAGCGCGCGCAATCAGCACCAACTGACGTTCGCCGCCGCTGATCTCGGTGTAGCGCGCTGAAGCCATATGCAGAATGCCCAGATAATCGAGCGCTTCATCGGCAATGCGCCGGTCTTCCTTGCCCGGCGAGGCAAAGGGCGCCAGATGCGCGGCGCGCGCCATCAACACGATCTCGCGCACCTCAAAGGCAAAGGGCGGAATATGCACCTGCGGCACATAGCCGAAGGAACGCGCCAGTCGGCTCCGCGACCAATCGGCAACGTTCTCCTCGCCCAAGCGCACGCAACCGAGCCTGGGCCTCAGCAGGCACAAGATTATTTTGAACAATGTTGTCTTGCCGCAGCCGTTGGCGCCCAGCAGGCAGATCACCTCGCCGGGATGCAGAGTGAAGCTGACATCGTCCACCACGGTTCTGGAACCGTAGCCGCCGGTCACGTGCTCCAGGGTCAGATTCATGATTTGTGCCTGCGCTCCCGCATGAGCAGGAAGAGAAAGAACGGCGCTCCAATTAACGACGTGAGAATGCCAACGGGAATCTCCAATGCGCCCGCGGTGCGCGCTACGTCATCCACCAGCAGCAATAAGCAGCCGCCCATGATGGCCGCTGCGGGCAATAAATATTTGTGATTCGGGCCAACCACCATGCGCGCCAGATGCGGCACCACCAACCCAATCCAACCCACCATGCCGCAGATCGAAACCGAGGCGGCGGTAATGAGCGTGGCGCAGACAATCACTGTGAAGCGCAGGACGCGCGTGTTCACTCCCAGGGTGCGCGCTTCCTGCTCTCCCATGCACAGCACGTTGAGCCGCCAGCGCAGCAGCAGCAGAGGGATACAGCCCGCGGCAATGGGAGCGCTCGCCATACCCACATCCCTGGAAGTGATGGAAGCAAAGCTGCCCAGCAGCCAGAAGGTTATGGACGGCAGCTTATTCATCGGATCGGCGATGTACTTGGTGAGGGAGATGAGAGCGGTGAACATCGATCCGATGAGGATGCCGACCAGAACCAGCATGAGCACGGGATCTCCACGGCGGCAAAGCCCCGAAGCCAGCGCCCATGCCAGCAGCACGGCCACCAGGCCGCCCGCAAAGGAGAGAGCTTGAATGGCCACAAAATCCAGCCCCAGCAGAATGCCGACCGCCGCGCCCAACCCTGCGCCGGCTGAGGCTCCCAGAATGTCCGGCGAGACCATGGGATTGTTGAATAATCCCTGGTATGAGGAGCCGGCCAGAGCAAGCCCGCTGCCCACTAGAATGCATGCAATCAACCGGGGCAGGCGAATTTGCAGCAGCACAATCTCCGCCGTGCCGCCGGCCGAGGGCGCCCTCAGCACGCTCCACCAGTCGTGCAGCGAGATCGGATAGCTGCCGATGGCCGCCGAGCCAAGTACAACCACAACCAGCAATAGCGCCAACGCCGCCAGCGTTTTACCGCTCTGCTGGCCATGCGGCTTGCGGGACTCCAGCGTCTTTTCCGGATTGTGCGCACTCGCCATGAACGTATTTCGCGCCGCTGCCTGCAAGGCTGTCTTGATGCCCGCGCCGCGCAGCGCACTCAAATCTCGTGCTTGCTGCCTGCATTGTAGAAGATCAAGTGAGCATCATTACATCAAGATGAAGGAACGGAGCAATTACGGCGTTTGAGCCAACTCAATATTCGGCGCTTGTGCAAAGATTCCATGAATCGGCCATCGTGTTCGCGAAAGAGCGTTTCGCTCAAGCTGTCCCTTCAGCAATTAAAGAATCGCAAGTACCAAAGCGCTCCATTTTTCCCCTAATGTGGTCCATTTTATACACCATTTCAGAAGCCCCTGGAATAATCTGATGGTGGAGTAGTGCGCCGTTGCAAGAGCAGCCGCGCCGGCTTTCGATGTGCTGAAACCAGTCGCCGAAACCGAGTTGTGAAGACTCATCTTCGCCAGCCGCCCTTCTCCCCCGGAGGCGGCCGATGAACGCCTTGTTGATCTACCCGGAATTTCCCGACACATATTGGAGCTTCAAGCATGCGCTCAAGTTCCTGGGCAAGCGGGCGGCGCAGCCTCCTCTGGGGCTGATGACGGTAGCCGCGCTGTTGCCCAAGTCCTGGAAGAAGCGGCTGGTGGACGTTAATGTCGAGCGCCTCCGCGATCGCGACCTGGCATGGGCGGACGTGGCTATGATCAGCGCCATGCACATCCAGCGCGACTCCCTGGACTCCATTATCGAGCGCTGCCGCGCGCGTGGGTTGCAGACGGTGGTGGGAGGGCCTATCGCCAGCAGTATTTCAGCGGCAGAGCTGAAGGCGGACCACGTAGTCATCGGCGAAGCCGAGAGCTTGATCTCCGGCTTGGCGCTTGACCTGGAGCAGGGAACCGCCCAACCCGTCTATAAGGCCGGCGATAGGCCTGCCATGGAGACTAGTCCCCTGCCTGACTTGAGTCTCATCAAGATGAAACGTTACTCCACCATGGCCGTGCAAACTTCGCGCGGCTGCCCCTTCAACTGCGAGTTTTGCGACATCATCGAAATCTATGGCCGTCGTCCCCGCGTCAAAACAGTGGCGCAGGTGCTCTCCGAGCTGGACCAGTTGTATGCCGCCGGCTGGCGCGAAGCGGTTTTTATCGTCGACGATAACTTCATCGGCAACAAGGCGCGCGCCAAGGAGATCTGCGCGGCGCTTGCCGCGTGGCGCGGCCAATATAAAACCAGCTTCGACTTTATTACCGAAGCCTCGCTCAATCTTGCTGACTATCCGGAGTTGATGCAATTGATGAAGGACGCCGGATTCGCCTCCGTCTTCCTGGGCATCGAGACCCCCGATGAATCGGCCCTCATCGCCTGCAACAAAATGCAGAACACGCGGCGCAGCCTGCTGGATAGCGTGGCCGCTATCCAGAGTTATGGCATGCAGGTGATGGGCGGCTTCATCCTGGGCTTTGACACCGATCGCGAAGACATCTTCGACCGCATGGTGGAGTTTATCCAGAAGAGCGGCATTCCCATCGCCATGGTCGGCCTGTTGCAAGCCATGCCCGGAACCCAGTTATTCCAACGGTTGTGGAAGGAAGGACGGATTCTGGACGCGGGCCGCGGCGACAATACGGATGATAAGCTGAACTTTCTTCCCCGCATGGACGCCACCAAGCTGGTAGAGGGCTATCGATCGGTACTCAAGCAAATCTACTCTTGCGAGGCTTACTATGAGCGCGTCAAGCTCTACCTGAGCCGCACCCATCCGAAGCCTGGCAAACAAGATTCCGGCGAGCGGCAATCCCGGCAGCAATGGCTGACCGTGGGCAACGCGCGCGCCTTTGTCACCTCCATCGTCCGCCAGGGAGTCTTTGGCCCTCAGCGCTGGAGTTACTGGAAGTTTCTGCTCACCGTGGCCACGCGCTATCGCCATTGCTTCGGCGCGGCCATGACTCTGGCGGTCATGGGCTATCACTTCCAGGTCATGACCAGAAGATTGTCCGAGGCCGCAAACGCGCCGTTCGCTTCGCCCACCATCGAAAAAGGTCTGCTCGCCAAGACAGGCGGATAGACACGATAACGAGGCTCGTGTGATAGATTCTCCGTGGGTAGTTCGCGGAGGGCCCATGCGAGCATTGTGGTTTATCGCACTTTTCGCCGTGTTAGGCGCCAGCTTTTCTAGCGGGCAGCAAGCCGCTCCATCCGTGCCGCCTAAGTCGGATTCTCAGCCGGCCCGCGTAAAGGTATATACAGTGGGCCCGGGCGTAATAGCCCCAGTGCTTTATCCGCTTAATGTGACTAACATCTCCGCTGGAAAGTGTAAGAAAAAAGTGGACGGCAAGGTCGTGTTCTCCGTTCTTGTGGATGAAACGGGCATGCCGCGTAACATTATGTTTCTTCAGCCACGAGGCTGGGAACTGGACAAACTCGCGCTTCAAATTGTTGTTGCGGACCGCTTCAAGCCCGGAACTCTCGATGGCATACCGGTTGTAGTTGGGCAGTCCGTTGTATTGGACCTACAAACCTGCGTTGATGAGAAAAAAGACAATGCAGGCAATAAGATTGACCAGTTGCGGCTCAGATCGCAGCCAGTACAGAATCTTAGCGCCCTCCCTAAGCCGTTGGAGGAAGCAGTTCTTACACCGATCGGCCTATCCTTGGAGGATATTTACATAGCTGCTTCCCCTTACTACCGCATCGGTGGCGAAGTCAGCGCTCCCGTTGTCTTGTATTCACCCGAAGCAGAATTTACCGATGAGGCGCGAAGGGCAAATTACGATGGAGTATGCCTCATCACTTTAATCGTCGATATATATGGGATTCCGCAGAATGTGCGGATAGTGAAGCCGCTGGGTTATGGGTTGAGCGAGAAGGCAATCGAAGCAGTAAGCAGATATCGATTCAAGCCAGCCATGAAGAACGGTGAACCTGTCCCGGTCATGGTCAACGTCGAAGTAAACTTCAGGCTTTATCGCAATCTTTAGTCAACCTTGGCCAGCGGTGCGCTGCAAAATCCCATCCCGCCACCAGATACGCAAAATCACTTCACGAGATGGCCCACGCCCCACTCCCCCTCCGCGATAGACTGCCAATAAGGATGCAATCTTGAGCGGAGAACATCATACCAAGCGTGTGGAAACGGTCAAGACCGCCGGCGTCTCCCACGCCTGGCGCGCCCTGCGCCATCGTAATTTTCGCCTCTTCTTCGGCGGACAAACCATCTCCCTCATCGGCACGTGGATGACCCGCGTGGCCACCGGCTGGCTGGTCTACCGGCTCACCGGCTCCGCCCTGCTGCTGGGCACCGTCAGCTTTGCCGGCCAGATTCCCACTTTTCTCGTCGCGCCCTTCGCCGGCGTATGGGTTGACCGGCTCGACCGCCGCCAGGTGCTGGTCTGGACCCAGACCCTCTCCATGTTCCAATCGCTGGCTCTGGCCGCGTTGACGCTCTCCGGCCACATCACCATTCCCCTGCTGCTCATGCTCAGCGTCATGCAAGGCTGCATCAACGCCTTCGACATGCCCGGCCGCCAGTCCTTCATGATCATGATGGTCGATGACAAACGCGACCTGCAGAACGCCATCGCCATCAACTCCTCCATGGTCAACGTGGCGCGCCTCATCGGCCCGTCGCTGGCCGGAATGTTGATCGCCGTCTCCAGCGAAGGCTGGTGTTTCCTGATCGATGGCATCAGTTACATCGCCGTCATAGCCTCGCTGCTCATGATGCGCCTGCACGCGCCCATAGTTCAGCGCAAGGCCACGTCGATGCTCTCCGAGTTGACGGCAGGCTGGACCTATATCTCGGAGTTCCTGCCCATCCGCACCATCCTGCTGCTCTTTGCCGTGGTCAGCCTCATGGGCATGCCTTTTGTGGTGCTGATGCCCATCTTCGCCAAGGTAGTGTTGCGTGGCGGGCCGCACACCCTTGGTTTCCTGATGGCCGCCATGGGCCTGGGCGCGCTGCTTTCGGCGCTCTCTCTGGCAGCGCGCAGGAACGTGCGCGGCCTGGTGCGGATGATCCCCATCGCCGCGGCGGTCTTTGGCGCGGGACTGATCGGCTTTGGGCTCTCGCGTGTCTTCTGGCTCTCGATGATCACGGTTTTCATTGCCGGCATGGGCATGATGCAGGGCATGGCCGCCAGCAACACCGTCATTCAAACCATCGTCACCGACGACAAGCGCGGCCGCGTGATGAGTTACTATACGATGGCCTTCATGGGCATGGCGCCCTTCGGCAGCCTTCTGGCCGGGACCATGGCGCACAACTTTGGCGCGCCCTGGACGGTGATGATGAACGGCTCAGTTGTCCTGCTGGGCGCGGTATGGTTCGCGACGCGCCTGCCGGCGCTGCGAAGCCAGATTCGCCCCATCTACCGCCAGATGGGCATCATTCCGTCAGAGAGTTTGCAACTGGCTGAGGAGGAAATACAGCAATGAGCAACGAAAAATCTGATCTTCAACTCGATCCCCGCCGCACAGCCATCGTGGTCATCGATCTGCAAAAAGGCATTGCGCAAATGCCCGGCGGAGGGCCGCATTCACGCCCATCCGTCATCGCCAACGCCGCGCGCCTGCTCACCGCTGCCCGCGCCGCCGGAGCGCAGCCGGTACTGGTCCATGTGGGCGGCGCTGCGGATGGCGCTGACCGGCTGAAACCCAACTCCGACCAGCCGATGCGCTCACTCGGCGCTCTCCCGCCGGATTGGAGCGAATTGATTCCCGAGCTCGACCGTCAGCCCGCCGACATTGTGATTCTCAAGCGCCAGTGGGGCGCGTTCTACGGTACCGATCTCGACCTGCAACTGCGCCGCCGCGGCCTCTCGACCATCGTGATCTGCGGCATCGCCACCGAGTTCGGCGTCGAGAGCACCGCCCGCGACGCCTATGAGCGCGGCTACGAGCTTGTCTTCGCTGAGGATGCCATGACCGGCTCAACCGCCGAAGGCCACGCTAACAGTGTGGAGCGCATCTTTCCCCGCATGGGTCGCGTACGCTCCACCGAGCAGATTATTGCTGCGCTCAGCTATTGATCCGGCACAGAAGTTTTGAAACGCTGTGCCCCATCCATTCCGCGCTTTTTGCGGAATGGGTGGGGGGAAGTGTTGCATTTCTTTGGGGCCGGATCAGTAACTTGCTGCCTTTGTCTGAAAATCTTCCCCCGCGGCACGCTTTCCTGTTGCATCCTGGCCAAATCCGCTATAAGATGCGTCAATTGATACCTATGCCCTTTTTTGGCTCCAACACGCCTTCACCGCCGCCCGCGCCCGCCGCTCCGCGTATGCGCCTGACCAGCCTGGGCAAGCTGTGCGTGGCCATTCAGGCCGCCTCCCCAGCGGAACTCATTGAGCGCGCCGAGGCTGCCCTGGCGGACTCCAAATTCCTTGAGTTCCGCCTGGATACGCTCGCCAAACCGGCCTCAGCCCTGCCCAAAGTCAAGGAATTCCTTGCCGCACACCGTGACACAACGGTCATCGCTACCTGCCGGCGCAAGCACTTTGGTGGGCAATTTTCGGGCTCATTGAAAGCTGAGTTCGAGATCCTGATGGCGGCCGCCGAGGCCGGCTGCCAGATCGTCGATCTGGAGGTCGAGTCTGCCGAGGAAGCCGCTCCCAAACAGTTGGACCAGCTTCGCGACGGGCTGCGGGCATCGAGCACGGCTCTGTTGATCAGCTTTCACGACTTCTCGCGCACCAAAAATCTTGACCAGGCCGCCCTGCGTATCGAGGTCTTCCAGCCGGATTTCGTCAAAGTGGTCTCCACCGCCAAATCCCTGACCGACAACCTCGCCGTCCTCAAACTCATCCAGGAGCACTCCCGCACCGCTGAGGTGGTCGGCATCGCCATGGGAGAGGAGGGGCTGGTGAGCCGCGTGCTCGGCCTCCGCGCCGGCGCGCCTTTCACCTTTGCCGCGCTCTCTGACGGCCCGGAAGCCAGTTCCAAACAGGCGACCGCTCCCGGCCAGTTGACCGCCCGCGCCCTGCGCGATCTTTACCGCATCGAGCAGCTCGATAAGGCCACGCGCATCTTCGCCGTGGCCGGCGACCCCATCGCCCACTCGCTTTCGCCGCTGATGCAGAACGCCGCTTTTCGCCGTGAAAACGTGAACGCGGTGCTGCTGCCGCTGAAGGTGCAAAAGCTGGCCGACCTGCTGACCCTGCTGCGCGAGCTGCCCCTGGCCGGTTCGGCCGTCACCATGCCGCTCAAACAGGAGATTCTGCCCCACCTGGCCAACTCCGACCCCCTCACCGCCCGCATCGGCGCCTGCAACACCCTGCGCACCGGCATCGACGGCAAGCTCTACGGCTTCAACACCGACGTTGCCGGCGTGGTCCGCCCGCTGGAAAGGCGTTTGAAGCTGCAAGGCGCGCGCATCGCTGTCATCGGCGCGGGTGGCGCGGCCCGGGCTGCCGTCTTCGGCCTCGTCGATCAGGGCGCGGAGGTCTTCATCGTCAACATCATCCACGAGGACGCCGTGAAGCTGGCCAAACAGGCCAAGGCCAAGGTCCTCAAGCGCGATCAGTTCGCCAAAAGCACCTTCGACGTGCTCATCAACGCCACACCCTGCGGCATGGAGGGCTTCAAGCAGCCGCTTCCCATCGCAGAAAACGAACTCAACGCCTCGCTGGTCTTCGACGTGGTCTATAACCCGCTGGAAACGCCGCTTTTGAAATTAGCCAAAGCGCGCGGCATCCCGACGATCAGCGGCATGGAGATGTTCGTCCAGCAAGGCGCACGCCAATTCGAAATCTGGACCGGCAAACCCGCCCCCGAAGCGGAGATGATGCGAGTGGTGGAGCTGGAGCTGCGCAGGCGGGGATGAGTTAAGGGTTGTTACAGTGTTATATCAATGAGGAGCATTGATAGATGACGAAGTATAGGCATTTATTTGTGCATTTGATAGTAATTTATGCCTGTTTGTTTGCTTGTGATGGGTGCTCGAAAAAATCGGTATCCCCGCAAGGAACAGCTATTCAAAGCACAAGCAATAATTCCGTAACCGCTGAAGTAACTCCGGCTATGCGTCAAGAGTGCGATCATGCCGCCAGGAAGACCTTGGGAGCCAAAGCAACGGTTCTAGAATGTGGTCAACTTACCCACTCAGGAGTACTGGAAACTCTTGCAGTTATCAAGCTCAAAGGATTCAAAGACACAGAGTTGGGGGTTCCGGTCTCTAGCTTTGTAATCCTTCGAAAAGATAACCTAGAATGGAAAATGGAGTTGATGGCAGACCGAATGCCTGTCAGAAACGGTGCAGGATACGTTGGGGTATATAATATTGACGACTCAGCCGACGCCGACCGCTATCGTATTGATATCTCAGGTGGGGGGTCCGACGCGAAGAATACATTATTCATTATGTTAAGATATATCGATCCAGATGGAGAGACTGAAGCGTGGCCTGTAGGTATTGGATGGAATCCTGTTGTTCAGCGATTCCAGGAATATTCTGAAAATGGTACTCCCTTGGAAGAAATCAAAAACCCTAAACACTTTCGCAGTAAAGTACGATAATAATCGGATGTAGGAAATCCCAAGTTCAGATTTTGTGATCCGAAGTTCAGCCGGATTCCCTCTGCATCGATTGTGGGACCTGGGAAATCACGAATCTCATGCGGGCGAATAGCGAGCGACTCGCCCCACCGCTTACGCTCACCGCGCGCTTTCAATCTGCCGAGAAATCCAACGGCTCAAACTTCCGCCTTCAACCGCCGCGTGCAGCGCCGCCTTGCGGTGCAGTTTCGGTTCGGTGCGTAGCAGAATCTTCCCGTTGAAGGGGCGGTCGGGCTGCTGGCCGCTCTCGGCGCAAAGCTCAAAATAGCTGTCGATGCTCTCGCGGAAGGCGCACGCCAGCTCTATCGCCGTTCTTCCCTCAAAATGAAAGCCATCCCGAAGTCCGGCGACTGTGCAGGAAAATGTCTTATCCTCAGGATCAAAATCGATGGCTCCGGCGGCATAACCCTTGTATTCCATCATGGCTTCACCCCCGCATTCATAAGAAACTGGCGAACTGCTTCGACCACGCCTTTTTTGCATATAATTTGCCTCTTCCGGCGCACAATCAATGCATGAACAACGACCATAGCTGCGGATCAATCTATCAGGGATGTGACCGGTCCATACCCCAAAAAGGTGTACCCCCCCCCCCCACCCCCCCTATTTCTGTGAAACTGTGGAACTGTGGAGAGCGGATTGTGTAACCCGTTTCAATTCAACACGGTTTGTAAGTGCATAGCTCATAATATCCCACATCGTGAGATTCGGTCTCCTATAAATGCCGGAAAAATCCGGTTCTTTACTGAAATATGAGCATACTAAGCCGATATAGGCCGTTATTTCGACGTCCAGGCAGCAAATGGCGTGTAAGTTGGAGCGCTTACCGCCGATTCTTCCCCGTCCAGGTTGATTTGGGCCTGGTTTTTGGCAGATGGATGCCTTCATCGCCCCATTTTGTGTTTGCTGGCATTGACGGCGGCGCGGGCGTCGCGGTCTGCTTCGCGGCGCTTTTCCGTCTCCCGCTTATCCCAGTCCTGCTTGCCTTTGGCCACTGCCAGTTCGCATTTGACCCGCCCGTTGCGGAAGTAAAGCCGGGTGGGGATGAGCGTGTGGCCCTTGATCTGCGTCTTGGAGAGTAGCTTGCGAATCTCGCTGCTATGCAGCAGCAGCTTGCGGGTGCGGGTGGCGTCGTGGTTGGAGATATTGCCGTGGGAATAGGGGCCGATATGCAGATTGAGGAGGAAAGCCTCGCCGTTCTGGATCAGGCCGTAGGAGTCCTTGAGGTTGGCCTTGCCCTCGCGGATCGATTTCACCTCCGTCCCGCGCAGGCTGACTCCGGCTTCGAACTTTTCGAGGAGAAAGTAGTTGTGGCTGGCGGTGCGATTGTGGGCGGCGTCGCGCTCGCCGCTGGCGACGGGGTCGCGAGGCTTGACGGGCTTCTGCGGGCCGGGGCTGGCCTTCTGGTCGATGACGTGGCTGGTTTGGCGGGCCATCGGCAAGCCTCCTCGAATCTTAATCCTAGCATTGGCGCGGGTTTGAGGGGATTCCGGGCCGGGCTTTGTTAGAATGGGGCTGCGTCGAATGGTAGTTTTCACCAATCGGAATTGCGTCAGGATGCGCGTCTGGGGCGGCCAAGGCAGCCCGCAAGGGCCCGGTGAACAACGCGGGCCAGCGAAGACGCCGGGGAGCTCGATGAGAAGCCGCGTTCAAGCTAAGACTGCCTCCAGAAATGTTGATTCAGGAGCCTTTTTCTGGATTGCGCTTCTTGCCGTCCTGGCGGTTTTCAGCCTTTCCAGCGTATCACTGCGTGCGCAGTCGGCCAGCGCCATCTTCAAGCGCGGCCAGTCAGCAGAGGCGAAGCAGGACTACGACGCCGCCTTTGACAACTACCAGAAAGCTTGCAAAAAGGCCCCCAAAGACCTGCAATTCCGCACAGCCTTGTACCGCGTGCGGATTACTGCTTCGGCCGCGCACGTAACCAAGGGCCAGAAGCTGATGGAGACGGGCAACGAGCAGGGGGCGCTGGCGGAGTTCCTGCACGCTGCAGAGATTGATCCCAGCAACGAAGCGGCGCAGCAGGCTATTGCCCGGGTGCGCAAGAAGCACGGCGAGGTGACCCCGGTCTCCGAGACCAGCCTTCCTCAGATCGAGGGCAAGGAGGAGAACCTGGAAGCGATGGGCGCGCCGGCTGTTCTACGGCCAGTTTCCAATGAACCGCTCACCCTACACATCCAGGAAGACGCTAAGATGGTCTACCAGGCTGTGGGCAAAGCCGCCGGCGTCAATGTCCTATTTGACCCGGAATATACCTCTAAGCGCATTCAGGTGGACCTCAACAACGTCTCTCTGCTCGACGCGCTGCGCATTGTAGGCACCGTCTCCAACACTTTCTGGAGGCCGGTCACCGACAACACGATCTTTGTGGCTGCCAACACCCGCGCCCGCCACACCGAGCTCGATGAGCAGGCTGTCCAGACCTTTTATTTATCCAACGCCTGGCAGCAGAATGACCTGACCGACGTGCAGACCGCCATTCGCAATTTGTTGCCCAGCGCCAAGGTCTACGCCGTGGCCAGCCAGAACGCCATTGTCATGCGCGCCACGCCGGACGAGCTTCTGCTGGCGGAAAAACTCATCAACGACCTCGACAAGGCACGTGCCGAGGTGGTAGTGGACATCGCCGTACTGGAGGTAAGCAAGAACTGGGAAAAGACCCTGGGCATCGCCTGGCCTTCCAGCGTGGGCGTCGCGTTGCAGCCGCCCTCCACCAGCACAACTTCGACCAGCACAACCACTGGCACAACCACCGGCACAACCGCCAGTGCGACAGGCATGACGCTCTACGATCTGGCCCATTTGAAAGCCACGGATTTTGCCGTCACCGTGGGAGCGGCCACGGCCAACCTGTTGCTGACCGACACCAATACCAAGATCCTGCAGAATCCCCGCATCCGGGCCACCGACGGGCAGAAGGCAGTGATGAAGATCGGTTCCAAGATTCCCATTGCCACCGGCTCCTATCAGACCGGCGCGGCCACGGCTATGGTCAGTTCCCTCGTGAACACGCAGTTCCAGTACCAGGACGTGGGCGTGAATGTTGAAATGACGCCGACCGTTCACTTTGACCGCGACGTCACGCTCAAAATCAAGATCGAGGTCACGGCGCAGAGCGGCTCGGTAACCATCAGCGGCGTGACCGAGCCGATTATCTCGCAGCGCACCGTGGACCAGGTGATTCGCCTGCGCGAGGGCGAGGCCAGCATCCTGGGAGGCATTCAGGACAAGCAGGACACGCAAAGCTCATCAGGGATTCCTGGGTTGAGTTCGATTCCGGGCCTCAAATATTTGTTTGGCTCCAAGGATCACACCATCAATGACGACGAGCTGGTCTTCCTGGTGGTGCCGCACGTAGTTCGTTCGCAATCCCTGGAGCAGTTGAATCTGCGCACTGTTGACACCGGCGCCGGCCAGCAGAACATCGAGTTGCGCCACGTACCTGCCGAGGGCTCCAGCTCGAATCCCGCCTTGAAGCCAGTCTCTAGCCCGGCGCCCCCGGCGCACCCGTCGTCCAGCGCCCGGCCCAGCGTAGGCACGGTGCCCGGCCAAAGCGCCCTGGCCGCTGCACCGGCGGCACTAGAACAGTTGCGCCAGGCGGCGGAAACCACCGGAAACTCCGCCTCCCCCGCCAAGCCACATGAATCTACGCCGCCACCGTCCGGTGTGAACTTCATGCTGACTCCACTCTCCGCCCCGGTGGCCCCAGGATCCTCTTTCCAGATCCCTGTAGTGCTGAGCGAAGGTAAGGATATCGCTGCCGTTCCCTTGCAGATTACTTACGATCCAGCAGCACTTTCCTTGCTCAACGTGGAAAATGGCGACTTTCTCGGCCGCGATGGCCAGGCCGTGGCGCTGGTGCACCGCGACGACGGGCCCGGCTCCATCAACATCAACGTCTCGCGTCCGCCGGGCGCCGCCGGCGTGAATGGAGCCGGGGTCATTTGCGTGCTCACATTCCAGGCCAAGGTATCCGGTGAAAGCGTCATCGCCATTACCCGGCCGGGCGCGGTTAACAGTGCGCAGCAGCTTCTGCCGGCCCAGGGGTCGCGCGTAAGCATTCAAGTCAAGTAAGCCAGTGAGGTTTGTGATGAAGAATGCCCGGCCAATCCGTAATCTCCGCCCCGGTGAGCGCGGACTTACTCTGGTTGAGCTGATTGTGACCGTCACTATTCTTGCCATCCTCGCCTCGGCTGCCTTGCCCATCGCCCGCTTTCAGGTCAAACGCCAGAACGAGCGCTATCTGCGCTACGACCTGTGGATGATGCGCGATGCCATCGACCATTACAAGGACGCGGCCGACAGGAACGCCTTCCAGATCAAGCTCGATAGCCAAGGCTATCCGCCCGACCTGGAGACGCTAGTCAAGGGTGTCGATGTGCAGGGGAAAAAGGTGAGGTTTTTGCGCCGCATTCCCGTAGACCCCATGACCGGCAAGGCCGAGTGGGGTTTGCGCTCCATGAAAGACGATCCCGATTCGACCTCCTACAGCGGGGACAGCGTCTTCGATGTGTACTCCAAGTCCAACGGCACAGCTCTGGATGGAACCAAGTATGCTGATTGGTAGACTCACAGTTAAGCGGTAGAGGATTCAGTGAACAGGATTCGAAAACAAAACGCGGGCTTTACGCTCCTCGAACTGATGATCGTCATGGCCATCATCGGCGTGCTGGCCGTGGTGGCCGTGCCCAAATTTACGGCCGCCATTAAGATGGCCCGGGAAGCCGTGCTCAAGGAAGATTTGCACGTGATGCGCGCGGCCATCGACTCCTACACCATGGACAAGCAGAAAGCTCCGCAGTCGCTCGATGACCTCATCTCGGATGGTTATCTGAAGGCCGTCCCCGAAGACCCTTTCACCCACTCCAAGGACACCTGGGTCACCGACTCCAACGGAGCGCTCTACTCGGTGGACCAGACCGAACCTGGCATCGACGACGTTCACTCCGGCTCGCAGGAGTTGAGCACCGCCGGCCAGCCTTACTCCACCTGGTAGCAACTGCGCCGGATTCTCCGCCACTTCAGGATGCAAATCCATGGAAACCAGCCCCCACTTGCCGGAGGTATTCGAGTTCGCCCTGCAGGTTGAGCGCTTCTACGCGGGCCTTATTTTAGCCGCTGTCCATGGTCCGGATGCGGAACCCAGCCTGGGCGGCAAGCTTCTCTACGCAGGCCAACTCGACCCTCAGGCCTGCGCTCTGCTGATGGCGGCCAGCATTGCCGGAGCAGCCTCGCTGGCCATTTCGGCAGATGCCACTGCCGGAAAGCAAGCCGTCCGCGACGGCGTCGTCAACTTCCTCGTCACTTCGCTCGACGAGGCCCTGCGCATCCTTAAAAACGAGATCCGCACACGCTCTACCGTCGCCGTCTGCGTGGCCCTTGAATCGAATACTGATTTCGCCTGCCAGTTGCTCCAGCGCGGCGTGCTCCCCGATCTCCTGCCGCCGCGCTCCGCTCCCGCGCAGCAGTTTGCCGCCTTCCTCAGCCAGGGCGCGCGCCCGGTCGTGGCCATCCATCCCGATGCAAACCAGGCGCTCCTTGCATGGAGCGTCGCATCCGCGCCGGCTCAATGGCAGCCCAAACTCGACGCCCTTGCCTTCGATTGCCTTAGCTCCGATTCGAGTCCAGCCTCCGCATTTGCCCGCCGATGGCTCCGCTTCGCCCCGCGCTACCTGGGCCGGAGGTCGCAGGCCATGCGCCTGCTGCGCTGCGGTAAAAGTATCGCCGCAAATTTCCTTGAAGGTGTGCACAAGCAGGTGGCACAAGGGGAGATTGGCGTTCCCGTTGAAATCACGATCAACCGCAACGAGCAGTCGGAGTTCTACAGCTTCACGCCGCTGACTCGCTGACTTGCTAACTCGCCCCCGCCGCCTCAATCCGCATCCACAATTCCTTCACCCCGTAGCCGGTCTTGGCCGATACGGGCAGTATCTCGTCCAGTTCCAGCCCCTGCTTCAGTTCGAGCAGGTTGCGCGTGCGCTGGTTTCCGCTTAGCCGGTCAATCTTGGTGGCCACCACTGCAAACTCTCGTCCCGCGGCTCGCAGCCAGTCGATCAACTGCCGGTCGCTCTGCTGCGCGGGCACATTCGCGTCCACCAGGCACACGCACAGTTTCAGCGTCGGGCGCATCGCCAGGTAGGGCTCGATAAACGCCGGCCAGGTCGCCGTGATCGACTTCGAGATCTTCGCGTAGCCGTAGCCTGGAAGGTCGGCAAACACCAGCTTCGGCCGCCGGCTTGCATCCAACAACGTAAAAAAGTTAATGGCTCGCGTCCGGCCCGGCGTCTGCGAAACTTTGGCCGCCTTCTCGCCCACCAGCTTGTTCAGCAGGCTCGATTTGCCCACGTTCGAGCGGCCCAGAAACGCAATCTCCGGCGCATCCGTCGCGGGAAACTGCTCTGCCGCCAGAGCCGAAAGCAGAAATTGTGTCGTATAACGCATAGCCTGATCAAAGAAAAGCGAACTGCTTCGAGCATACAGCCTGATCCCGCCATCGGCTTCATATCATTATTCTGGTCTCTGTTTTTCTTCACCAGAATCGAATGGGCCGAAAACATTCCGCGAGGAGATGGGAGGAACGGATTGTTTCAAAGAAAGCCTGCAAACGACCCCATTTCCGGCTTAGTTCATTTCGGTATATTCTCTTGTTATGGAAATCACAGGTTGCGGTACTGCGATCGTCACGCCCTTCCGGGCGGACGGATCGATTGACGAAGCGGCGCTCAAGGCGCTGGTGAACTGGCAGATTGAGTCAGGCATCGACTTTTTAGTGGCCTGCGGGTCAACCGGCGAAGCGGCCACGCTGGACGAGGACGAGTGGCTGAAGGCTGTGGGCCTGGTGGCGGAGACGGCTGCTGGGCGCGTGCCGGTGTGGGCCGGCTGCACACAAAACAACACCCGGACGCTGGTGCGCCTAGCCGGCAAGCTCAAGCAGATTCGCGGACTGGGCGCGGTGCTGTCGGCCAATCCTTACTACAACAAGCCCTCCCAGGAGGGTCAGTTCCAGCACTTCCTGGCTCTGGCCAAAGCCGTCGGCCCGTTGCCCGTAGTGATCTACAACATTCCCGGGCGCACCGGCGTGAACCTCGATCCGGCGACGGTCCTACGTTTGGCCGAGGCCGCTCCCAACATCCAGGCCATCAAGGAATCCAGCGGAAAACTGCCGCAGGTTGCCGAGCTGGTGCATCTGCTGCCCGGCGGCTTCAAGGTCTTCTCCGGCGACGACAACATGGCGCTGGGATCCATCGGCGTGGGCGCCAAAGGGCTGGTCAGCGTGGCCTCCAACGAAATTCCCGCTGAGATGAGCCGCATGATCCATGCCGCGCTGCGTAACGACTGGGCCGAGGCTCAGGCGTTGGAGCGCCGCTACATCAAGCTCATTGACGCCAACTTCTGGGACTCCAATCCCTGCCCGGTAAAAACCGTGCTCTCACTGATGGGCCGCTGCACCGATCATGTCCGCCTGCCGCTGGTTCCGCCCTCGGCAGCCACGCGGCAAAGGCTCGAGCAAGTTGCAGGCGAATACGGGCTGCTCAAGCACTGAGGCAAAACCCTGGAGTTCAATCGCTCGCCTTTACATCAAATGCGAGGCCGGGTTGGGCCCATCGGGCAATCCGGACGTCATAATCTCCAGTTCGATGCTGGCAATCTCACTGCCGCAATCATGGGCGCGGCCTTGTGTGCGGCTGTAAAGGTCGGTAAGCTGAGCGTGTTCGCTCGCCCCCAGTTCCACCCCCGCCGCAACCAGCAGAGTGTAAATATCTAAACAAGCATGGCGCTCAAACTCAAACAGCATGGTCACTTTCCCTGTGTCGTCGCAGCCACGGCTCAGTACCCATCCGCCAACTCCGAGAATTGCGCCTGTAAGAATCCGCACGAGCTGCGACGGCTCTTCGTGGGAGATGGCTTTCATTTGCACTGCCCAGGTCGTATTCATGTTTGTCTGGCTATCAATTCCCTGCTGATGATCTCACGATTGCAGCGTTGAGGTCGAGCCGTCTACGATCAGATCAGATCGCGTGTTCTTCTATGGAACGGTTAAATCCGGCTAATGCCCGGAACAATCCAAATGATTTAAGCTACTCAAATGTCGAGTATTCGCCAAGGGTCGATCCATCTGCTGCGGATCGCCGGAGTTGATCTGTACTTGCACTGGTCATGGTTTCTCGTCGCGGCCTATGAAATAGAGAGCCGCAAGGGCAGGTATTCATCTGTTCTTTGGAATGTTTTAGAGTATATGGCGCTATTTTTTATCGTGCTTCTGCACGAGTTTGGGCACGCCCTGGCATGTAGGCAAGTGGGAGGAACGGCAAACCAGATCGTACTATGGCCCCTCGGCGGGGTTGCGTATGTCAATCCTCCACAGCGGCCAGGCGCTACGCTGTGGAGCATCGCGGCGGGGCCTATGGTCAACGTGGTGCTCTTGCCGGCCCTGATCGCCGCGGTGGTGATGAGCCGGTCGTTGGGATGGGCGCATGCGCTGCCCGATGCCTACCAGTTATTGCGGACGATTCTGTGGATTGACGTATCTCTGCTGGTCTTCAACTTGCTGCCAATCTATCCCCTCGATGGCGGTCAGATTCTCCGGTCGTTGCTGTGGTTTGTAGTGGGGCGCGCCCGCAGCCTCGTGGCGGCCACGGTTTTCGGCATGCTGGGCATAACCGGGTTCTTCGGCCTCGCCATATACTTACGATCCGTCTGGTTAGGAGCTATCTCCGCATTCATGCTAATGATGTGCTGGAGCGGGCTGCGGCACGCGCGTGAACTGTTGCGTATTGCCAGGTTGCAGCGCCGCGCAGGCTTCGCCTGTCCAAGCTGCCGGACAGCGCCGCCGTTGGGAGCCTACTGGCAATGCGGAATCTGCGGAAAGCCATTCGACACATTCCAAACTGGAACCGTATGTCCATACTGCGCCGCCCGGTTTGCCACCACGCGCTGCCTGGACTGTGGACAACAGCATCCCATGAATGAATGGCTTGTTGGCGCATGAGCGATCCTTGACACGATGCGCAACAGTTTTACGGAATAATACTTGCTGAAGCTTGTTGCGTCTTCGCCTGCTTGCTGTGGCAACTGCAAAAAACTCGAGGGCCCTCCGGGTATAACCGGAGAGCCCTGAAACAGGCCATAAATCCTCGCTTAAGCCGTGACCGCACGTGTAGGTTTGTAGCCGGAGAGGCCGAAATACGCGATGTAGAGGTAGCAGACGATCGGCAGGACAAATGCATATTGAATGCCCACCTTGTCGGCCAAGAATCCGAAGAGCGGCGGAATCACCGCACCACCGACATTGCCGATTGTGATGACACCTGAACCCTCGTTGGTCATGTGTCCCAATTCAGCGATGCCCAGGGTAAAGATGGTCGGATACATGATGGAATTGGCCAAGCCGCAGAGCACCAGACTCCAGACGGCGACTTGTCCGCTTGTGAACATCGAGATCAGCATCAGAACAACACCAAAAATGCCCAATACGACGAGCATCTTTTCGGCTTTGATTACGCTCATCAGCGCGCTTCCAATGAAGCGGCCCGCCATGATGAGCAGATAGTAAACCGTAACCAGGATTCCCGCCGTTTCGACATTGCTGATTCCTTGCTGCTTGCAGTACTGGATGCAAATCGCGGCCAGGGCGATTTCGACTCCCACATAGAAGAAGATTCCCACCATACCAAGCACGGTATGTGAAAAGCTCCAGATGCTGCGGCCAGCCGCCGGGGAATCTTCGGAAGGACGCGCCGAGGCAATCGCCGGCAAATGCAGGAACATTACCGTAAAACCCAGCACAAGCAGCCCAGCGGCAATGTAGACGTACGGCATTTGCAGCATATGGGCCTGGCTGGCCGCATCGGATACCTTGCTGGTATCGGCCAGAATGAACGTAGCGGCAAACCATCCGGCAATAGCCGAGGCGCCGGAGTTGAAGGCCTGCGCCAGGTTCAGACGCGCCGATGCGCTGTGCTCAGGGCCGAGAATCGCAACATATGGGTTAGCCGAGGTCTGCAAGGCGCAGACGCCGGAGGCCAACACAAAAATGGCTGTTAGCGTCAGAGGGAAGCTCACCTGATTGGCCGCGGGAACAAACAACAGCGCGCCCACCATCATGATGAAGAGCGAGATCACCATAGTGCGCTTGTAGCCGACTTTCTCGATCAGCTTGCCGCTAGGAACCGAGAAAACAAGGTAAGCAAAAAACCAAGCCGATGTCGCCAGCATCGATGGCCCATAGGGCAGATGAAAGATCTCCTTCAGCTTACCCACCAACTGGTTATTGAGGCTGGTCAGGAACCCGAAGATGCCGAACAGCGCCGTGACGATGATGAATGGGATGGTGTAATTGGGCGTGTTTGCCGCCGCTGGCTTGCTTTGTGTTGCCATGTATTTTTCCCTCGCTTCCTGTTGAAAAAAATTGTTTGGCCGTTGTTGAATTTCTCCGGCTTATCGTTGTTCTTCCAAATCCACAACAAAGTCGTTACGGCACCCGGTGAGCGCCTCCCGAGGCGTGGCAGATGTGAATCTGGGGCTGGATGCCTGTTTTAGCGGTGTAGCGGCGTCCCAGTTCCTCGGCAAAGGCCTTGGCTTTGTCCAGCTCCACCAGATTGATCGTGCAACCGCCAAAGCCTCCGCCCGTAAGCCGCGCGCCAATCAATCCCGGCAACTCATTCGCCAGCTCCACCATCGTGTCGGCCTCCGCGCAACTGCCCTCGAAATCCTTGCTGTAGCTTTGGTGCGCCTCGGCCATCAGCCGGCCCAGTTCCTTCATATCGCCCTTGAGCAGCGCCTTGGCGGCGGCCACTGTTCGCAGGTTCTCGCTGATTACGTGGCGAGCGCGCAGCAACGATTTGGGCGCCATCTCATTGCCCCATCTCTCCAGGTCCTCCAGCGTAGCATCGCGCAGAAAAGGCACGTGTCCGCGATGGCTGTTGATGACCGCGCAGGCGGCCTCGGATTCGGCGCGGCGGGTCGGATAGTCGCCGCCCGCAACCGAATGTTTGACCATGGTGTTGGCGATCACCAGCGCCACGTTGGCCGGAATCGGCGCCAGTTGAAAGCTCAAATCGCGGCAATCCAGCAGCATGGCGTGATTCTCTTTTCCGTTGACGGAGATGAATTGATCCATGATGCCGCAATTGGCGCCCACAAACTCATTCTCTGCGCGCTGGCAGAGCCGGGCCAGCACCGGCCCCGCATAACTGGCGCCGGCGAGCGAGAGCACGGCCAGCGCCGTGGCCACCTCGATGGCGGCTGAACTTGACAGCCCCGAACCCAGCGGAACATCGCTCCAAATACTCAGGCTGAATCCGGGAATCTTATGGCCCTCCCCGGTGAGAATGGAGACCACGCCCATCGGGTAGTCGCTCCAGTGCTTGTTGCCCTTGGCTGGCAGCGATGCAGCCTTAAAGACCCGCTCCTCGTCATAATTCACCGAATAGACGGCGATCTTGCCGTCCTTGCGGGCCGAGATGCCGGACATTGTGGCAAAGTTGATGGCCGCGGGCATCACAAATCCCTCGGCATAATCGGTGTGCTCGCCAATCAGATTCACGCGGCCTGGCGCGGCAAAGACAGCCGGCTCGGCCTGGTAGCGGGCAAGGTGCTCGGAACGGAATACAGCAGGATCATGCATGGCAGTTCTCTTTCTATATGGTTTGAAGATCGACAGTCATCGTCCAGAAGTCGGATTGGCCGGGAGATAGTTCGCGAGACCACGGCCCGGTGATCGCCAGTGAATCCACGGGCGCGGTGGCAGGCTCCATCGCCACGCACATCTGTTTCGGCCCTTTTCTCTCCGGCCAGCCGCCATAGCAGATCCAGAGCCCCAGGTAAGGCGTCGCCGCCGGGTCAAAGCCGACCTTGATGCGAATGCCCGCCTTGGGCCGCTCCAGCGCGCACCAGTTTTCCTTCGCGGACAACGGCCCCGCAAACAGCTTATCGCCGATGCCCGACTTGGGCGCTTCAACCACGCTCAGATCCGTTTTTCCTAACATGCCTAGCTTGACGAGGGGCCAGGGAACCTGCTTTCCTGCCTGCCCCAGCCGCCCGCCGCCGGAACCTTCCAGGCGCAGTTCATGAATGGTCTCCGGCAGGATAATCTTGTCTCCCGCTTCCGCCGCGAACGTGGGATGCGCCGACCAGGCCCACGGAACCGTGAAACCGCCGGTGTTGGTCACCGTATAATCCAGGCTCAATCGCCAGCCTTTGCCCTTCTCGGTCAGCAATAGGGTCCGCTCCAGCATCAGCGGCAAGGAAAAACACTCTCCGCGAAGGGTTACCGACCCTCCCCGCGCAACCCCTGTTCCATGCTCCTTATGACCTGCACCCTCCTCCGTCCACGCCACTCTCCACAGGTCGCCGTGGTCGGGAATTGCGACCGGGCCATCGGCCGTCTCCACCGTGCAGCCGGCCACCGAGGGCAGGCACTCGTCCCAGCCGCTGGCGTCGCTCGATTCGAAGGTCATGGTCTTGGTGCGCGGCGCGTATGCCGCCAGTGGCGTCTGCAGCAGTTCGTGACCGTTCACCAGAATGGATGCGATTTTGCCGCCGAGGTGGGGAAGGATGGTCACCGTGCAATTCCCATCCCGCAGGAGAATCTTTTCTCCCCCGGCCCCAGTCTTATTTGCCTCTGCCATTTGCCTTATTCTCCTCTATCAGGTCCAGCCACGCCCAGGCGCAGGCTTTGTTCACGCCGTGTACATGCCGCTCTCCAGGATTGCGCCAATTGTACAAGAACCGGGGCAGGATAGATTCCCTCAAACCTGCTTACTCAGTTCCGCGCGATGGAGACCACGCTCAGGCCGGTCACAAAGAGTACGAACATGAGCGCCAGTAGCAGGTTCACCCGCTTCCCGCCGCCCGCAAACTCCCTCCACACCAACACGCCCCACATCGCTCCCACCATCGTGGAACCTTGCCCCAGTGCGTAGCTGATCGCCGGTCCCACCACGCTTGCCGCCACAAAGTTCGAGAGCGAACCAACCATCCACATCATGCCGCCCGCGATGCCCAGAAAATGCACCCAGGAGCTGCCTTTCAAATAATCCGCAAATCTCAGCCGCGGGCCCGCGATGGGAAATCTTAAAAAGTAAAGGTTGTAGATAAACACTGACCCCAGCACGCCCAGGCCGAAGACAAACGCCACCGCGTAGGGGCCTAGCACCTTCTCGCCGTGCGTTCTGCCAATCTCCACCAGCGGGTAAAACGCGCCCATCAACACTCCCGCGATGGCGCTCAACCAGATGCCCTTCCACGTCTCAGCCCGTTTCGCCGCAGCCTCTGTCTTGTTGCCGCGAAGGCTCTGGTTGGCGGCGTGGCTGCGGTAGGCGATGGCGTCCACCAAAATAGCGGCCACAATCAATGCAACGCCTAGGAACAGCAGCCACGGATTCCCCTGCGGTTTGACGGCGTAGTTCCACACCACTCCCACCACCAGCGCCAGCCCTACGCCAATGGGAAATGCGACTCCCATTCCCGCAATGGAGACTGCCCCGATCAGTAAAATGTTTGCAAGGTTGAAGATCACCCCGCCCGCAAATCCGCTCAGGATATTCAGATTGCCCGCTTGAGCCAGATCGCTTGTGAAGCCGATGCCGTCCCGCCCCCACGTGCCGAAGCTCAGCCCGGCCAGCAGAGCGGCCAGCGCCACGCCGATGCTGTAGTCGTAGTAGAGCAACTCAAAGCGCCAGCCTTTGGCAAACTTGAGCGAGTTGGCCCATGAGCCCCAGCAGAGCATGGTCAGAATCGTCAGCGCCAATGCGGTTCCGTATAAATGCGGCAAAGTCATGGAATCTCCTTTTGCTGCCGTGATCTTGGTTTCTACAGTATCCGAAGGCCGTGAAAAGATTACCACTTTGCGCGGGTCAAGGTTGCCGGTCGCTGAATGAACAGGTAGCGCCGGACTCCTGGCCGGGTCGTAGATCGACCCCTGGTAGGGATCGCGCGTCATGAATCGCCCGGTCACCGGGTTGTACCAGCGGGCGCGCAGGTAGTAAAGGCCCAGGTCGGCGTCGTACCGCTCGCCGGCCACCAGGTCGCCGGCGTCGATCCAGTGGGCAGGCGCGCCCCATCGGATAAATCTTATGCAAACTCAAATTCGTAGAGGCTAACGCTTACGGGCGGAACCTGCACCGTTTCCGGGAGCACGTCTTGCGCGGTTTCAACGATTTTGACCGCCGGCTCTTTGCCCGCTTCATTGGTTGAGTTCACGCTGGGCGGCGCAATCTGGTACAGCTTGCCCTGTCCGCGCAGCTTGACGCCGCCGATCTTCGCACTGAAGCGGTGCTCCTCTTCCGTGGGGTTCACCACGGAGATGAGGAGCTTCTTGCGATCGCCGGAGAACGCCGCCAGAATATCCAGAGGATAGGTCGGGCTTCCCGTGGGCTTTGTGCCCCTGTCAACAAACGGCGTGCCGGGCACCAACGGCTGCGTCGAATCCCCGTCGACGGCAACCGGAAGAGCGTTGAGAAAGTGAGTCTGCAAGAGCTTCATCACCACGCCCTCAGCCGCAAAGCCCACGGCCTCGCCGGTGTTGTCGGTCAACATGCGCAGCCCTCCGGTCGCACAACTGGCCTCCACCATGCCGGAGTGCCGAAAAATCTCATGCAGGCAAAGCGCGTAAGAGAGCGGCATCAGCATTCCGGTCGGGCGGAAGAAACTGGCGCCGTTGTTATTTCCGGAGGCTGAAAAGAGGCGATTGCCCCACTCATCGAAGATGAATTTGATGCCTTTGTCATTCAACCACGGCATCTTCTCCACGTACTTATCCCAGGCTTCGAAGGTTTCGCCAATGCGATTGGCCAGACGCCGGGCTTTGAACTGCAATGGGTCGTGAACATCAACGAAGAGTTGCTTCTCAGCGTCGAAGGCCAGTTCGGGATAGGCGTAGGTATGCTCGGAGAGAAAGTCGATGTTGCCGGCGCACTTTTCCAGCAGCCATCCGTCCCAGTCGTTCTGCGAGCCGAATTCGTAGGGGAGTTTGTCGCGCATCGGCGCCTCCCACGGATCGGGAAAGAAATTGTTTCTCTTTTCCGCGCCGCCCACCGACTTCTCGCACACGCTCGCCCCGGAGACGGTCACCTGAATGGTTGGGTCCGCCTTCTTCATGGCTTCGACGATGAAATTGTGCTTGACCCAATACTGGTCGAGCGCCATGTAGCCGAACTGCCAGTCGCCGTACATCTCATTCCCGATGGTCCACATACGGACCTTGAAAGGCAGAGGATGGCCATTCTCCGCGCGCATTTTGCCCATGCGCGTCTCCACGGAGCCATTGCAGTATTCAACTTCTTCGGCCGCCTCTCGCGCCGAACCGAATCCGCTGTCGATGGCCAAATCGGGCTCGGCTCCGACCAGCCGGCAGAGGGCCATGAACTCATGAAGGCCAACGTCGTTCGACTCCACTCTGTCGGACCACATCACCTGCAGGCGCGGCGGGCGCTTGTCCCGATCGCCCAGTCCGTCGCGCCAGTCGTATGCGGAGACAAAGTTGCCGCCGGGCCATTTGAACATTTTGAAACCTTCTTCCTTGAAGAGGCGGATCATCCCGGAGTGGAATCCCTCCACATTGTCGGCGGGCATCAGCGAGACGGCCCCGATGTGAAATGCGCCGTTGCCAGTGCCCAGGATCTCGAGACTTGCATCCACTGTGTCGGCCGTCGGAGTGAACTTTAACGGAAACTTTTTGTACTCGCGCGAGAGTAGCGGGATCTGAATGCTTTGTGAATCGCCCGATCCACTCCCCCAGACCAGCCGGACCACAACGCGAGCGCCAGGATCGCCGGCAAGATAAATCCGGCCCACATATGTCTTGCCTTTGCCCAGGCGCAATTTGGATTGCCGAATGCCGCGCGACTCTGAGCCCTGCAGCTTGACGCGCGGGCTGTGCTTGCCCACGAATGGCCGCACAGTATCCATCTCGACCGTTCCCGCCGGCCCCACCGGCTTGAATGGCTCGCCCATAAAGCGGCGGAAGAATGAGTTCGTCGGAGGCGGAGCCGCATCCGTCACCGGGTTGGCAAACTTCCTGTCGGTCAGCATCTCGGCCCACACCTGAGTAGTAGCCGGCTCCATGTACCCACCGAAGATCAGCGGATTAATCGGCTCGCCGCTCTTCGACGCATCGATCGAGACTTTGAGGCTTCCTGACGGTTCGGCAAAGGCCGTCATTCCTTGTTGCAACAGGGCGGCGCTTGCCGCCGAAGCCGCTATGAACTCACGTCGATTCATCGTCATGTTCTATCTCCTTTGGTCCTGGCTGTCTCGCTGATTCATTGGCCGTTCGATTTGGACTCGAACCATTTCAACAAGAAAAATACCACAGAGACCGGGAGGACGATTTTCCACTCCCTTTTTTTCAGGTTTTGCCAATTCGATCTGCTTGCATTCCATCCCTGGAACCGTGAGAATTCTAGATGCAGGAAGAAACCCGGCAAGTCAGACAGGATAAAAATGAAAACGAGAATCGATCGTGTACTTATGCTCGCGGTGGCGCTGACCATCACCGGCGCCATGTTGACGTTGGCGGCCCAGACCGTGGCCGGAGCCAATGTTGCTTTGTCCAGGCCGCAGGGCCCATGTGACATTTACGCCGCCGCCGGCGATCCCTGCGTAGCCGCCCATAGCACCACGCGCGCGCTGTACGCCTCCTACGGCGGCCCGCTCTACCAGATCCTTCGCCAGTCAGACGGCAAGACCCTGGACATCGGCGTCGTCCAGCCCTCCGCCGTGGATTCCGGCGGCTACGCCGACGCGGCCGCGCAGGATGCTTTCTGTGCCAACACCTACTGCTGGATCTCTAAAATCTACGACCAGTCGCCCAGGCATAACGACCTGACCCAGGCGCCCCGAGGCGGATTCAACGGTCCGGCCATGGGCGGGTTTAACAACATCCCGGTCGCCGACATGGCGCCGATTACGATCATGGGCCACAAGGTCTACGGTGTCTTCATCGAGCCGGGCATGGGCCTTCGCCAGGACGACGCCAAAGGCACAGCCGTCGACGACCAGGCAGAGGGGCAGTATTGGGTCATCAACGGCCTGCACTTCAACTCCGGCTGCTGCTTCGACTACGGCAACGCCGAGATCGACAGCCGCGACGACGACAACGGCACCATGGAAACCGCCTACTTCGGCGACGCCCCCTGGTGGTATCACGGAAATCCTCCTGGCCCGTGGGTGATGACCGACCAGGAGAATAATTTGGTTGGTTGCGTCAACACGAATGGCTCCAATCTCTGCGCAAACCTGCCAAACATCACATGGCGGTTTGTGACCGCGATAGCCAAAGGCGAACCGCATCACTGGACCTCGATGGGAGGCGACGCGCAGCGAGGCGCATTGCAAGTCATGTTCGACGGACCGCGCGTCAATGCCACTTACGACCCGATGCGCAAGCAAGGTGCGATCCTGCTGGGCAATGGAGGAGACAACAGCAACGGCTCGCAGGGAACTTTCTATGAAGGCGCGATGACGGCCGCGGGCACATTCCCGTCCGACGCAACAGACCAGCTGGTGCAGGCCAATGTTGTGGCTGCTGGGTATGCGGTGCCAAGGCTGAGTCTGGCTCCGGCGTCGGCGACGACCGCTCCGCCAGGACTCCAGACCTTCTCGCCGGGCTCATCGCAGGACACCACCGTGACCTTCACGAACTCTACAGGCGCGCCCGCGAAGGGCGTCCAGTTGAGCATTTCCGTGCCCAGCAAGCAGTGGACTGCTTTTGTTTCCGGTACTACCGAGACGTCGAAAACCTTCGCAGACCCGGTTGCGCCGGGCGCAAGCGTCAGCGCCACCTTCAAGGTAACATCGGGTCCGGTGGCCTTCAACGGTGACTTGGCCGGCAGTGTTTCGTGGACCGATTCAACCAGCGGCGTTCAACATTCCGAGACAGCCGTCGAAAAGGTGCGCAACGCCAGCCCGGTCAAGATCAACGAGTTCCGCATCTCCTCGGGTTCGCCCGCCAATCCGACCGACTCTTTCATCGAGCTTTACAACGCCGGCTCTCAGAGCGTCGATATTTCCAACTGGACCCTTACTGAGCACCCAACCCAGCAAGCCATCTTCTCGACAGTGAAGATTCCGGCCGGAACCAGGCTCGCTTCGCATGGGTTCTATCTGCTTGGCCTTGCTAACTCCGGCCTGGCGATCCCCGCGCACGCCGGCGACTCAACCATCCACGTCCGCAGCACGACCGGCATCTCCGCCGGCGATACGATCAGTATCGGCGCCGGCTCCAATATGGAGACGCGCAAGGTCGCCAGCATCGGAACGGCGGCCAGCAACCATACGACACTATGGCAGCCCCTCCCCGATGGTCCTGTAATCACCATTTCCGCAGGCTCCGACAACGTGCCTGTCATGAGCACTTCCGGATTTGTAGCTGGCCAGAAAATTGCCCTTGGCTATGGCGCAACGTATCCAGCCGTCGCCAGAGACCAGGAGCAATATGAGGTAGCCACTGTCACGGCAGTCGGCAAGCCGGGCACGCAAGCCTACCTGGCGGATGACGCGCCCGCCGGAGCGTCCAACATCAAGGTAACGTCGGTCTCCGATATTTCGGCCGGGGACAAAATCCGTCTGGACATCGACAGCGCCGGCCATGGGATTGAAACCGTCACCGTCACGCGCGTCGGCGCCAGGGCGAACCAGACAAATCTCGCGGCAAATGCGAGCGCTGGTTCAACCCGTATCTATGTCCGTAGATCAGATGGTTTCGCAGTCGGCGACAAGATCACGGTTGGCACACCTGCAAGCAGCGAGATCGTATCCGTCACCGCCGTTGGCGGCAGAGGGTTGGACGGCGTCGCCATCGACTTCAAGCCGGCTCTCGCCAAGGCGCATATTCGCGACGAGAGGGTACTATCTTTAGGCACGGGCCTCGACCTGGCCGCACCGCTCAACTTCAACCATGCTGCCAACCTCCCCTTCAGCGATCGCGGTACGGGGATCAGCTTCCAGCCGGCGACGGCCTTTGCGCATTCCAGCAACGAGCCCGTCCAGGCGCTCGGCGCTGGTATTGTGCTCGACAGCCCACTAACCGGCAATCACGAGATCAACGACGCAGTGCGCGACGTCGCGGTCAAGACCGCCGGCTATCAGGGCGCGCCCCAGCCTGACCAATGGTTCGGAGGCCCCGAGCTCACCACCAACGCTCCCTTATTTGGCCGCACCATCTCCGTCAAAGAGGGCAGCATGGTTTTGCGTGACGCCGCGGGCCTGGTTGTCGACAGCCTCAACTACGGCGGCCTCGTCGATCCATGGGCCTCCGCAGGTTACCAAGCAATCTCCGGGATTGGAAAGAGCGGCTGTTTTGCGCCTGCGCCCGGGGCCTCCGCTGGCATGAATCCATTTGCTTCGGCCGTCACCGCCAGCGCGGGCCGCTTCCCCGATGGCGCGGGCAGCGATAGCAACTGCGACGATTTCCTGACGCAGGCCACCGCCACGCTGTCGATCGCCTCAGCCGCTGGCGTCACCAACATCAAAGTCAGCAGCGTGGATGGATTTGACGCCGGCCAGACGGTTCGGATAGACGCGGGCGACAATCTCGAAACTGCCGTCATCGCGACGGTAGGCACCGCCGGAGCCTCTACGGTAAGAACCGCCACCGGCGCGAGCGCAAACGTAATACCTGTCGCCGGTGTAGCGGGTTTCAGCGAGGGGCAGACCATCACCATCGATAGCGGCGCGGACTCCGAGACGGCGGTGATCGACTCCATCCATCCTTGGGGCCCTCCCTCCATCGACGTCAAATCACCGCTCACTCATGCGCATGGAGCTGGCGCACAGGTCTCCGGTACCGGCATCACCTTCACCACTGCATTGACTCATGCACATGCCAGCGGAGCGCAGGTCTCCGACAACGTTCCCACGCCCGGCGCGCCTAATCGGTATCACAGGAGAACTCATTGAAGGTACTTGCAGGCGCTGAATGGAACAGGGCGAGAGCAGGAGCTAAGAGGCAGAAGAGGCGGGGTTCAACTCCCGCCGCGAGCCTCGGCCCTGCCACAATGTATCCTAGTTCACGTGATGGGCGGCCGCGGTACATCCGGGCGTAATGCAGTGAGCATGGAAGCCACCGGCCGTATAACCCTGCTTATCTTAAGGAGAGTACGCGTATGTTTTTACCAAAATCCCTTCGCCTGATTCTGACGGCGAGTATGATCTGCCTTGCAGTCCCGAGCCTTTTGCATGCAACCGGACCGGAGGAGAGCCGCCGGGGCTACTACACTTATCCCTCGCTGCGCGGGGATACACTGGTCTTCACCTCGGAGGGGGATCTGTGGAGGGTGAGCGTCCATGGAGGTGCTGCGCAGCGGCTGACAACGGCGCCGGGGACCGAGACCCAGGCCAGAATCTCGCCCGACGGCAAGACGGTGGCCTTTTCCGCCGATTACGAGGGACCGCGGGAGGTCTACACCATTCCGGTGGAGGGTGGGCTGCCGCAGAGGCGGAGCTGGGACGGCGACGCGCGGCCTGTAGGCTGGGCGCCCGACGGCCGGCTGATCCTCTCCACCACCCGTTACTCCACGCTGCCTTCGCGCCGGCTGGTGCTGCTGGATGAGCACTCCAATCGCGAAATCATTCCACTGGCCGAGGCGGCGCAGGGAGCCTACACGCCGGACGGCAAGACGCTCTTCTTTACCCGTTGGGACAAGCAATCAAGCTCCACCAAGCGCTACAAGGGCGGCACAGCGGAGAGCCTGTGGCGCTTCGATGGCAGCGCAGAGGCCGTGCCGTTGACGGCCGACTATGCCGGGACTTCGAGCAGCCCTATGGTTTGGAATGGACGGGTCTACTTCCTGAGCGATCGGGACGGGGTGATGAATCTTTGGTCGATGGACAGCGAGGGCCACGGCCTGAAGCAGGAGAGCCATCAAAAGACCTTCGACGTGGAGTCAGCGGCGCTGGACAATGGCCGCGTGGCCTACGCCTGCGGCGCCGACCTGTGGCTGCTGGATCTGGCAACGGGGCGCGAAGAAGTGATTCCCATTACGTTGGTGAGCGACTTTGATCAGTTGCGCGAGCATTGGGTGAAGAAGCCCCTGGAGTACCTGACGGCAGCGCACATTGCGCCCGATGGCTCAGCGGCGGTCTTCACCGCGCGTGGCGAAGTCTTTACCATGCCGGCCAAGAGCGGACGCACGATCAAGGTGGCCGGCGACTCGTCGGTGCGCTTCCGCGAAGCACGCTACCTGCCCGACGGCAAGGGTATTCTGGCCCTCTCTACCGCCAGCGGCGAGACCGAGTTTTGGCGCTACCCGGCCAATGGCATGGGTGCGGCGGAGCAGTGGACACACGAGGACAAAGTGCTGCGTTTGGATGGCTCCGTCTCGCCCGACGGCCGCTGGCTGGCCCACTACGACAAGGACCAGCAGCTCTGGCTCTATGACATCAAAGCCAGGACGGAAAAGCGCATCGCGCAGTCAATGAATGGGGGCTTCAACGATCTGAGCTGGTCCGGCGACAGCCGCTGGCTGGCCTATGTGGAGGCTGCCGATAACGAGAACGTGCAGATCAAGCTGCTGAACGCCGAAACCGGCGCGGTGCAGGCGATCACGTCCGACCGCTATAACAGTTTCAGTCCTGCGTGGAACTCCGATGGCATGTGGCTCTATTTCCTCTCCGACCGCAACCTGAAGACGACGGTGCGGGCGCCGTGGGGGTCGCGCCAGCCGGAACCACACTTTGACCGCACGGTGAAGGTCTACGAGTTGGCGCTGGTCCCCGGGCTGCGCTCCCCTTTCCTGCCGCCTGATGAGCTGCACCCGGATGCGGCGGATAAGGACAAAGAGAAGGACAAGAAAGATGAGCCCAAGAAGGAAGAGGTGAAGCCGGCGGGCAGCGGCTCCGATGCATCCGCCCAGAAGCCCGGTGAGAAGAAGGCGGGAGAGAAGAAGCCGGAGAAAACGGAAGAAAGCAAGGAGGAGAAGAAGCCGGCCGAAGTGAAGATCGAGTTTGCCAGCCTAGCGGCGCGGCTGCGCGAGCTTCCGGCGCCGGCGGGCAACTACGGCAGCCTGCAGGCGGCGGAGAAGCGGCTGTGCTGGCTGAGCGCGAATGATGATGCGCAGGAGCACGTCAGCTTGCAGTGCCTGGATATCGCCAATAAGGGTGACGAGGCGGATACGATTCTCTCCGACGCGCGCGACTTTGAGCTTTCGCGCGACCGGAAGAAGATGTTAGTGACCCGCCGGGCGGAGGGCGCGGAGAATCCGGATTTCTTCATCTTCGATGCCGATGTAAAGGGTTCGGGCCTCTCCGATGCCAAGGCGCTGAACAAAGCGCGGATCGATTTCTCGCACTGGAGCATCACCACGCAACCGCGTCAGGAGTTCCGCAGCATCTTCCTGGATGCCTGGCGGCTGGAGCGCGACTTCTTCTACGACCGCAAGATGCAGGGAGTGGACTGGGCGGCGATGCGCGACCGCTACCTGCCGCTGGTGGATCGGGTAGCCACGCGAGACGAACTAAACCAGGTGATTGCGCAGATGGTGGGCGAGCTATCGGCACTGCACATCTTCGTCTTTGGCGGCGATGAGCGCCACTCGGCCGATGAGATCAATCTGGCCTCGCTGGGAGCGCGCCTGCGCCGCGATCAGAAGGCCGGCGGGGCGGTGGTGGAGCACATCTACCAGCACGATCCCGACCTGCCCGGAGAAGCGCCGCCGCTTGCGCGTCCAGAGTCGCTGGTGGCCGAAGGCGAGACCATTGTCAGCATTGACGGCGTGGATGTGCTCTCGGTCCCCGATGAGAGGGTTCTGCTGCGTAACAAGGCGGGTACGCAGGTGCTGCTGCATGTGAAGCCGGTCACCGGCGAGGCGCGCGACGTGCTGGTGACGCCGATGCGGGCCGGTGATGAGGCCCGCCTGCGCTACAGCGAGTGGGAGCTGACGCGCCGGCTGGAAGTGGAGAAGGCTTCGCAGGGCAAGATCGGCTATGTGCATCTGCGCGCCATGGGGCCCGCTGACATGGAGCAGTGGGCGCGTGAGTATTATCCCGTCTTCAACCGCCAGGGGCTGATCATCGACGTGCGCCACAATAACGGCGGCAACATCGACTCCTGGCTGCTGTCGCGGCTGCTGCGCCAGGCCTGGTTCTACTGGCAGCCGCGAGTGGGCAATCCCGCGTGGAATATGCAGTACGCTTTCCGCGGACATATGGTGGTGCTCTGCGACCACGGGACGGCGTCCGATGGCGAGGCCTTCAGCGAGGGCTTCCGGCGGCTGGGGCTGGGCAAGGTGATCGGCACGCGCACCTGGGGCGGCGAGATCTGGCTCAGCTTCAGCAACAGTCAGGCCGACAACGGCATCGCCACGGCGGCCGAGACCGGCGTTTATTCCCCCGAGGGCAAATGGCTCATCGAGGGCCACGGCGTGGATCCGGATATCGTGGTGGATAACCTGCCGCACGCCACCTATGCCGGCGCCGACGCGCAATTGGAGGCCGCACTCGATCTGTTGAAGAAGGAGATTCAGGCCGATCCGCGGCCAGTGCCGCCGCCACCGCCCTATCCGGACAAGGCGCTGCACGCCACTCCGTAGGGCAGGTGGGCTAATGGGGGCCGTTGCCGGCAACTGAGCGTCGCAACGGCTCCGTACCCACCCGGCACAAATCAGGTCTTGTCTGCCTCTACGTGGGGAATCCCTACTTTGATGGGATTTCTTTTGATGCAGACTCCACCGGGCCAGGTTCTCCCGGCGGAGTCCGCGATGTTGGAATTTTGCTAGAAAGTAACTGTCTGCTGCAAAGGCAAATTCCGGCTCGATCCGCCGGCCCGGATCACGTAACTGCCGGGAACCAGCTTCCACGAATCCGACCCTTCGTCAAAGATCGTCAGCCGCTCCCGGCTCACCGGAACCGAGACCTGTTTCGATTCGCCGGGCCCCAATTCAACCTTGGTCCAGCCCACCAGCCGGTTCGGCGGCTCGCCTGCCGCCTCGGGCAGCGAGGCGTAAACCTCCGCTGTCTCAATTCCCGCTCTCTTGCCAGTGTTCTTCACTGTGAAATTCACCGTCGTTGTTTCGCCCGGCGAAACCGAAAGCCCCGAGTAAGCATAGTTCGTGTAGGAGAGCCCGTAGCCGAAGGGGAACAGCACCGGCTTCTTCTCCGCGTCATACCACTTGTAGCCCACCTTCAATCCCTCGTCATACACGGCATCGAAGAACGGGCCGTTCACCATCAGCATGGCAACAAAACCGGGGAATCCAGGCAGTTTGGGCATGGGGTGCGTCGCGTCGGGCTTGGGCGGATCGTTGTGCACCGGGTGCGGAATATCCGCCTCGCTCTTCGGGAAGGTCAGCGCGAGCTTGCCCGAAGGATTCACATCGCCGAAGAGAATGTTCGCAATTGCTTCAGAGCCGCGAATCCCCGGATACCATGCTTCCACCACCGCGCTCACCTTGTCGATCCACGGCATCAGTACGGCGCCGCCGGTCTCCAGCACCACAATCGTATGCGGGTTGGCGGCTGCAACCGCTTCAATCAGCGCGTCCTGATTGCCGGGCAGCGACAGGTTCTTGAGATCAATCCCTTCCGACTCATGCTGCACCACGAAGACAATCGCCACTTGCGAATTCTTGGCCAGCGCCGCGGCCGCGGCCGGGTCGGTCCCTGGATCGAACTTCACCTGCGCGCCCCGAGCCTTGTCCTCGACGCCTTTGAGCGGAACCGAGCGTTGATACACCTCGGTCAGCCAGATCGCTGCCAGCGGATTCTTCAGCAACTCGGGCGAAGGAGGAACTGGACTTCCACCCGCCGGAGACACCTGCGAAGAACCTCCTCCTGACATCACGCCTGCGTCCGCATGACCTCCGATCACGGCAATCGACTTGATTGCAGCCGCGTTCAACGGAAGTTGCCCGTGTTCGTTCTTCAGCAGAACCGCCCCGCGCTCCTCGATCTTCTGCGCCATTTCAAATCCGCGCATCACGTCCGGCGATTCAGGTTGCGGCGGATCGTCCACGATTCCCGAATCGAACTCCGTCCGCAGAATCCGGTGCACCATGTCGTTCAGCCTGTCCATCGGGACATCGCCGTTCTCCACGGCCTTCTTGAGCGGTTCGCCGAATGAGTCGTTGCCGGGCATCTCCACGTCCAGGCCCGCCATCGCCGCCTTCGCCGTGCTCTGGGTTGCGCCCCAGTCTGATACCACAAACCCTTTGAATCCGAGTTCCTTCTTCAGCACATCAGTCAGCGTGTAAGGATTCTCGCAGGCGTAAGTGCCGTTGATCCGGTTATACGAGCACATCACCGCGCCGGCGCCAGACTCCTTCAGCGCAATCTGAAACGCCAGCAGGTCGCTCTCCCGCAGGGCGCGCTTGCTGATCACCGAGTTCACGGTTGTCCGCGCCACATCCTGGTCGTTCACCACAAAATGCTTTACGTCGGTGATCAGGTGCAGCGCCTTCTCCGCCTTCAGCTCCTGCCCCGCGAGCGTTCCGGCCAGCAGTGGATCCTCTCCCTTGTACTCGAATGTCCGTCCGTTGCGCGGCTCGCGGATCATGTTGATTCCCGATCCCAGCGACATGTTGAAGCCGAGCGACCGCATCTCGTGGCCGATCATCGTCCCGATCTCATACGACAGCGCCGGGTCCCACGCCGCCGCCATCGCTTCGGCCGAGGGCAGCGCCGTCGCGTACCGGCCCTTCACTCCCGCGCCCGAGATGCCCTCAACGCAATCCGACATCTGCAGATCAGGAATCCCCAGCCGCGGCACTCCAGGTATGAATCCCATCGTCGTAATG
>Ga0326727_10002575_pt1 | contig 61149 bp, 48 predicted proteins | sample MB2enrmetagenome_FD_207643 | JGI IMG/M metagenome (GOLD analysis project Ga0326727, IMG submission 207643) | Lab enriched peat soil microbial communities from McLean, Ithaca, NY, United States - MB29MY | ecosystem: Environmental > Terrestrial > Soil > Wetlands > Peat | place: USA: New York...
CCACCAGCTCTCCCTCGCAGGTGTACAGCGTGGCCTTGTTGCCGCTGGTTCCCAGGTCGTGCGCCAGTATGTAGCTTGCCATGTGTCCTCAGCGATAACCAAACAGGTTGGCGCCGGTCCACCCCACCAGGCCCATGATGGCGCCGCCCAGCGCGCCACCCACAATGGCGGCGGCCAGGCGCGGCACGCTCTCCGCGGCCATGCGCAGCTTGCGGCCCTTGGCCATCTCGCACAGCCCGCAAACCCACAGGCCTGCGCCGATGGCGGTGCCCATGTCCACCCACGGCGAAGCGCCGCGGAATCCCTGGTAAATCAAGCCGAACTGTTTCCAGCCGCCATCGGGATGTGGAATGCCCTCGGGATGAATGCCGAAGCCGGGCAGCTTGTGGTTCATCACCCAGAAGGTGCCGACGATGATGCCGGCGGCCATCATGCCGCCAATGGCGCCGAAATCTTCCACCAACCGGCCCCAGCAGACGATGACCACGAAGGTCACGCAGAAAGCGCCGAACACGGTGGTCACCACGCTGACGGGCGACATGCCCAGCCAGTCGATGTAGTGCGCGGCCCACTCAAACACGGGCGTCCTCTTTCCGATCGGCGGAAGGCCTGGCCGTCTGGAAGGCTGGGAGATGCTTCTTCACGCGCGCCGCGGCGATGCCGGCCAGCGCGCCGCCAATCAGGCAGCACAGAATCACCGGCACGGCGTGGCGGAACTGGGAGTTGAACCGGACCATGGCCCACGCGATGCCGGCCGCGGAAACCGCCCATCCCTGGTCCACCCAGATGCGGCCCGGCTCGTTCCACACCACGCCCAGCCAGTGGTTCATGTACCAGCAGATGCTTATCACGATGGCGGCGGTGATCCACCCGCCCATGATGCCGTAGGTCTTCCACATTTCCGGCCAGATGCCGAAGCACAGCGCGCCGCAGATGGCGCCGCCGATGCCGGTGGCCACGAGCCTCATTGCGCGTCTCCAAGATCGATCACCGACATTTTGGCGGGCGTGGTGTGCCGCTGGCTGACCTTGTCGGGCTCGAAGACCGCATTGAAATTGGAGACCACCAGGCGGCCTTGCCACACCACCGGCTCGCCCGGTTCATTCAGATCGCCGTTGCGGCCGCCGGTGTCGGGGTTCTGGGCCAGCACGGAAATCCTGCCGGCGGGAGTCACTTTGGCAATGGCGTTGTTCGAGAAATCGGCTACATAGAGGTTGTCGGCCTTGTCCACGCAGATGCCGTCGGTGGTTCGCATTTTGGCGGCGAATGCCTTGGCGAGGAAGCCGGGGACGGCGGGGTCGAGCGAGTAATCGTGGTCGGTCCTGGCGAAGACGGTGTTTTGGGAAACCTTGCCGTTGGGGAAAAGCACGATCTTGAGGATCTTGCCGTCGCCGAAGTTGCCGACGTAGAGGTTGCCCTGGCTGTCGAAGACGATGCCATCGGCGCCGTACTGCGCGTAGCGGTTCTCGGTGACGAAGCTGGCCAGCAGGTTCGGGTCCGCCAGGGTGTCGCTCACCTGGATGCCGCGGCCGTTGGCCGGGAAGCGGTACACAGCGCTCACCATCAAGCCATCGGGCCGCTTGACCTTGGGCAGCTTGGAGACCGTCACGAAGATCTGCCCCTGGTGGTAGCGGAGCCCGTTGGGATGGCTGATGCCCTGGGCCACGACGGTGGTTTCGGCGAGCTTGCCATCGGCGATTTTCAGCCGGAGAATGCGGCCCTGATTGATCTCGCCGTTGGGACCGTTGCCGGTTCCCCAGTTCTGGTTGTCGATGGCGTAGAGGTCGCCCTCGGGACCGAACTCGATGCCCATGGGACACGCCCGGCCGGTTTCGGCCAGCACGGGGCAATCGAACAGCTTGTGGACTTTGAGGTCCTTGCCGATCTTGATGAAGCAGCCGGGAACCGAGGGCCTGGTTGCTCCCTTGGCATAGGCGGCGAAGTTGGGGCAGGCCACCACCAGGTCGCCATCGGGAGCGATGGCCATGCCGTCGGGCGTCACGGCGTAGTCCGGCAACTCGACCAGCAACTGAGGCTTGGTCTGGGCGCTGAGCAGGGCGATGGTGCTCAATACCAGAGCGGCCAACAGGACTCCCGTCAGCCGGCGGAATACGGTGGAACAGGGTGCTTCGTGTCCGATTGTCGTCATTTCGAATACTATAACGCGCCGCGCTTCCCGCGGACGATGCGCCGCTTTGACGACCTGGCTGGGGGATAGCCGCACCGGCACGAGCGCGCGCGCGGCGAAGCCGCGAGGAAAAACCACGCGTCTCGCGAAGGCGCAAAGCGCGCAGAGAAGAACCCACTTGTGGACTGGCGTCGATGGCGGCGGGCGTTTTCGCCCTCCGCCAGACGCGGGGAGACGGGCGGAGTGCGTGTCGACCCCGACATTGGCCGGTCTTCGACCGATGCCGGAAACGGCGGCGCTTTGCCTTTCTTTTAGCGCCATCACCGCGGGTCCCAATGCCGGAGTATGAGCGGCCGCGCACCAGTTGGCAGAGTGCGCCTCATCCCGATCGGAACCCATCGCAGCCGTCGGCTGAATTGCGCAGATCGACCGCTCCGCCGGATCTCCCCGGCAACCGCCAGTCGCGCACCGGATTCGCGGCGGGGAACGGATCCGCGCAAACCCGGCGGCCTGAACGCTCCTGAGCGGTTACAACGAAATAGTAGGAAACAGGCCGGATTCGTCTCATATTCAAATCGGGCGGCAAACGCTGCGCCGCGACCGCCCTTGCACATCCGCCCCGCAAATCTGTTACCGTGAATCCGGAGAATCGACATGCAGCCGTTCCGGTATCACGTTTTCGTTTGTGAGCAGCAGAAGCCCGAAGGCGCGCCGTGCTGCGCCGCGCGAGGCGGGGTCCAGGTTCTGGAGGCGCTGCGGCGCGAAGTCGGCGTGCGCGGGCTGGTGGAGCAAGTCCAGGTGACGGCGTGCGGCTCGCTGGGCTTGTGCGAGCACGGGCCGAACCTGGTGGTTTATCCCGAAGGCGTGTGGTACTCGGGCGTGAGCGAGGCGGACGTGGCGGAAATCGTCCGCTCGCACTTCGAGCAGGGCACGCCGGTTGCGCGCCTGGCGCAAACCGACCCAGCGGCGGTGCACGCCGAGATCCTGAAGAGCCGCGAGAAAATGCTGGCGGCGCGCCGCGCCCAGGAAGCCTCGGGCGCGGTTCCCGACGACCTGCACGAACGCATGCGCGCGTTTCAGGAGAGCCGCGCGATCCTCACCGCGCTGGAACTCGACCTGTTCACGGCCGTGGGGGATGGCTCCGGCGCTCCGGAAGTGGCCGCCCGGCTGGGCGCAGACCCGCGCTCGACCGAGATGCTGCTGAACGCGCTGGCGTCCCTCCGCCTGCTCACGAAGCGCGAAGGCGTTTACCGCAACTCGCCCGCCGCGGCGCGCTATTTCACCGCCGGCAGCCGCGACAATGCCCGGCCGGCCTTGCTGCACACCGCGCACCTGTGGCACCGCTGGTCGACGCTCACCGAGTGCGTGCGCGCGGGCACCGCCGTGGCCCGCGACGAAATCGCCGGCCGCGGCGAGGATTGGACCGAAGCCTTCATCGCCGCCATGCACCGCAACGCCTCGGAACGCGCGCCGCTGGTGGTGGGCGCGGTGAGTGCGGAAAACGTCTGCCGCATGCTGGACGTGGGCGGCGGATCGGGCGCGTACTCGATCGCCTTCGCCCGGGCCAACCCCGCGCTGCGGGCCGACATCCTGGACTTGGCCGACGTCGAGCCCATCGCGCGGGGCCACCTCGAGCGAGCCGGAGTGGCGGACCGCGTCACAGTGCGGGCCGGCGATTTGCGTCGCGACCGCCTGGGCGAAGGGTACGACCTGGTGTTCATGTCGGCCATCTGCCACATGCTCAGCCCGGAGGAGAATCTCGACCTGCTGGTTCGCAGCCGCGAGGCGCTTGCGCCGGGCGGCCGGGTGTCGATTCAGGATTTCATCCTGGAGCCCGACAAGACGTCGCCGCGCTTCGCCGCGCTGTTCGCGCTCAACATGCTGGTGGGCACGCGCGGCGGCAGCAGCTACAGTGAGCCGGAGTACGCCGCCTGGCTGGGCGAAGCGGGTTTCCGGGAGATCCGCCGCGTGCGCCTGCCGGGGATTACCGGGCTCATGATCGGCTCGCGGCCCTGAGGCGCGGCGCGGGAGCAAGCCGGATCGCCTACCCCCGGCTCCAGACCAGTTCTCCACCAACCACCGTGGCCACCGGGCCGCCGCGGAACGTGCGGCCGTCAAAGGGCGAATTGCGGCTGGCGGAGAACGACTGGTTCACGTCGTAGGTCCATTCCAGATCGGTGCTGAACACGGTCACGTCGCCCGCCGCGCCGGATGCCAGCGTGCCGCGGCCCAGGCGCATCACCGATTCCGGACCGGTGGTGAACATCTCCACCATGCGGTTGAGCGCGATCCGGCCGGGGCGGACCAGTTCCTCGATGGCCAGCGCCAGCGCCGTCTCCAGCCCGATGATGCCGAAGGGGCAGCGTTCGAACTCCTGCATCTTCTCGCTGCCGGGATGCGGCGCGTGATCCGTGGCGATGGCCGTCACGACGCCGCTCGAAATGGCGTCGAGCACGGCCGCGCGGTCGCCCGGCGAGCGCAGCGGCGGCTTCATCTTGAAATTGCTGTCGTAGGGCGCCATGTCCTCGTCCGACAGGGCGAAGTGGTGCGGCGTGGCTTCGCAGGTGGCGCCGATCCCGTGTTCGCGCGCGTGACGCACCATGGCCACGGCGTTGCGCGTGGAGATGTGCGCCACGTGGCAGCGCGCGCCGGTGAGCTCGGCCAGCAGCAGGTCGCGGGCCACCATGATGTCCTCGCTGGCGGCGGGAATGCCGCGCAGCCCCCAGCGCACGGATTTGGCGCCCTCGTGCATGTCGCCGCCGGCGGAAAGGTTGAGGTCCTCGCAGTGGTCGATGACCGGCAGGCCGTAGGAGCGCGCGAACTCCATGGCGCGGCGCATCACGCGCGAGCTCATCACCGGCTGGCCGTCGTCGGAGATGGCCACCGCGCCGGCGGCTTTCATGGCGCCGATGGCGGCCAGTTCCTCGCCCGCGCTGCCCTTGGTGATGGCGCCCACCGGGAACACGTTGACCACCGCCTTGCGGCGCGCCCGCTCCACGATGTAGCTGGTGACGGTGGCGCTGTCGTTGACCGGCTTGGTGTTGGGCATGCAGCAGATGGAGGTGAATCCGCCCGCCGCCGCCGCGCGCGAACCGCTCTCGATGGTCTCGGCGTGCTCGAACCCCGGCTCGCGCAGGTGTACGTGCATGTCGATGAAGCCGGGGGCCACGATCATGCCGGTGGCGTCCACCACGCGCGCGCCGGGCGAGGAGAGACCGGGGGCGACGCCGGCGATCCTGCCCTCCACGATCAGCACGTCGGCCACGCGGTCGGTCTGGGATGCCGGGTCGATGACGCGCCCGTTCTTGATGACGATGGACATGCTTTACCCGATCACCTTCTCCAGCACGGCCATGCGCACGGCGATGCCGTTCTCCACCTGGTTGAGGATCACCGAGCGCTGAAAGTCGGCCACCTCGCTGGACAGCTCGCGGCCCCGGTTGATGGGGCCGGGATGCATCACGATGGCGTCCGGCTTGGCCAGGTCCAGGTGCTCCAGCCGCAGCCCGTAGAAGCGGAAATATTCGCTGGCGGGGAAACTGGCCTCGTGCTGGCGCTCGAGCTGCACGCGCAGCATCATAACCACGTCGGCGTCCTGGATGGCTTCGCGTATGTCGTTGGTGAGCCGCACGCCGGGCGCCAGTTGCGCCAGCTCCACGGGCAGCAGCGAGGCCGGGCCGCACAGCACGATCTCGGCGCCGAACTTGGCCAGCAGGTGCACGTTGGAGCGCGCCACGCGGCTGTGGGCGATGTCGCCGATGATGGCCACGCGCAGGCCTTCGAGCGACGGGCGGTGGTCCAGGATGGTGCGCGCGTCGAGCAGCGCCTGGGTGGGATGCTCGTGGGTGCCGTCGCCGGCGTTGATGATGGGCGTGGGCAGGTGCCGCGCCAGAAAATGCGGCGCGCCCGAAGCCGCGTGGCGCATCACGATGGCGTCGGGCCGCATGGCCGCCAGCGTGTTCAGCGTGTCCACCAGCGACTCGCCCTTGGTGACGCTGGAGCCCGACGCGGTGATGGAAACCGCGTCCGCGCCCAGACGCTTGGCGGCGATCTCGAAACTGGTGCGGGTGCGCGTGGAGGCTTCGTAGAAAAGGTTGACGATCATGTAGCCGCGCAACGTGTCGAGCTTCTTGCGCGACTGGCTCTGCATGGGCTGGAAATCCTTGGCGCGCGCCAGAAGGCTTTCGATTTCGGCGCGGTCCAATTCCTCGATACCTAGAAGTCCGGCGGGCATGGCGGCCTCAGTTCCTGGCGCTCTCCACCTTCTCCACCAGCAGCACCTTTTCGACGCCGTCGATCTCCTGGAACTTCACTTCGATGATCTCGGTGTCGGTGGTCTGCACCACGCGTCCCACGAAGCGGGCTTCGATGGGCAGTTCGCGATGGCCGCGGTCGATCAGCGCCAGGAGCTGGACGCGCGCCGGGCGCCCGTGGTCGAAAAGGGCATCGAGAGCGGCGCGGATGGTGCGGCCGGTGTAGAGCACGTCGTCGACGAGAATGATGTCCTTGCCCTCGACGCTGAACTGGATGTCGGTCGCGCTGACGACCGGTTTGACGTCGACGGTGCTGAGGTCGTCGCGGTAGAGGTTGATATCCAGGATGCCGACGGGCACCTGGCGGGCTTCCAGCGCATCGATTTTCTTCGCCAGGCGCTGCGCCAGCGGCACGCCGCGGCGGCGGATGCCGATGAAGGCGAGCTTATCGAGGTCCTTGGTCTTCTCCAGGATCTCGTGCGCCAGCCGGACCAGGGTCCGGTCGATTTCGGAGGCGCTCATGAGTTGGGCTTTTTCGCGGGTGAGGGACATAAGGCTCCGAAAGACAGGGTAGCACGCGGGCCGGGCGGGCTTCATCCGCCGGCGGGCGGAGAGACCCCGGCGGAATCCCGCGGCCCGCGTCCGGGCGAGCCGTCCCTCGCGGCTTGCCCCGGGCCTCGGAGGGCCGCGCGGAGTCGAACGGGAAATCGAGCACTACAACTTATCTCTCGGAGCTGGGGCGGCGTGCCTTGTGCTAGCCTGAAAGTGGAAACCATGGCTGAACCGACGATTCTGGAAACCAACGCGAGGGGCGATCTCGAGATCCCCGCCGGGGTTCTGGGCGCCGGTCCGCATGCCCGGTTCCGGCTGGAACAGGAAGGGCAGACCCTGCGCCTGGTTCCCGAAACTCAGCGTCTCTGGGGGACGCTGTCGCCCGAAGACCGGGCTCGCGGCTTCCACGAATGGGTGGCCCGATTGCCGAAACGTAGCGGGCCCGCCATCCCGGACGAAGCATTGCGCCGGGAGAACCTCTACGACTAATTAGCTGGCTCCTCGATACCAACGTGCTCCTGCGACTGGTGGACGCAGGGAGCCCTCAGCACGCCGCCGCGGAGGCGGCCATAGAACGCCTCCTTTCCGGCGGGGAGACCGTATTCATCGGCGCTCAGGTCCTGGTGGAGTTCTGGGCCGTCGCCACGCGGCCGGAGCCGGCCAATGGCCTGGGCTGGTCCACCGCGACAACGGCCGAGACCATTCGGGCGCTCCGCGATCAGTTCCCGCTTATTGAAGAAACTCCTGACGTCGTGGATCGCTGGTTCGAACTGGTCGAACGCTTTCAGGTTGCGGGCAAGCACACGCACGATGCGCGACTGGCAGCGCTGTTGCTCGTGCATGGAGTTCGGCGGCTGCTGACTTTCAACACCGCCGACTTCCCTCCCGCTTGGGGTGTGGAGGCAACGCAGCCGTCCGCTCCTCAGCAGGAATGACCCCGAGGCGCTGACCGATCACTTAGCGGCTCGATTCTTGCGAGCCTTCTGAGATGGGAGGAATTGCCGATTTCGGCGCTTGGCGAGCCGTTTCGCCCAGCTTCGCCAAGGCGGCCAAGACCGAAGCTCCCGCATCGGCGCGCATCGCATATCATCACACTCTTAATGCCAGGCGAGCTCCGCGCCCCATCGCGTAGAATAGAAGTTTGATCGTCACGCTCACCATCAACCCCGCCATCGACCGGACCATCAGCGTGGACCGGCTGGCCTTCGAGGACCGCGCGTACGTCAACTCCAGCCGCGAATCCGGGGGCGGCCGGGGCATCAACGCTTCCTGCGTCATCCACTCCTTCGGGGGCGCCAGCACGGCCGTGTTTCCCTCCGGCGGCCATTCGGGAAAGCGCCTGGAAGCCTTCCTGAACGGGCTCGGGCTGAGCATCGCGGTGGTGCCCATCCGCAATCCCATTCGCACCAACCTGACCGTCACCGACAAGCACGGGCTGACCGTGAACCTCAACGAGAGCGGGCCCACGCTCTCCAAGGCGGAAGTGGCGCGCGTGGAGCAGACCGTGGTGGCGGCGCTGGACAAGGCCTCCTGGCTGATGGTGTGCGGCAGCATCCCGCCGGGAGTGCCGTCGTCGTTCTACGCCAGGCTGATCGCGACGGCCAGGAGCAAGGGCGTGCGGACGCTGCTGGATGCCGATGGCGCGGCGCTGCGGGAAGGCATCGAGGCCGGGCCCACCGTGGTCACGCCCAACCAGCAGGAAGCCGAGCGCCTGCTGGGCCGCACGCTGCTGACGCGCAACACCTACGTGGAGGCGGCCGAGACCATCCGCGCCATGGGACCGGAATCGGTGGTGCTTTCGGTGGGCAGCCGGGGCGCCATCGGGGCATTCCCAAAGGGCCTGTTCGAGGCCGTTCCGCCGCGCGTGGACGCGGTTTGCCCGATCGGCTCGGGGGACGCCATGGCGGCGGCCTACACCTGGTCGATGGAGCGAAGTCCGCTTCGCCCGGCGGAGGCGCTGCGCTGGGGCGTGGCGGCGGGGACGGCATCCGCCCAGATGCCCGGGATGACCTTCGCCAGCCTGAAGCAGACGCAGGAGGTTTACCACCAGGTGGAAGTCAGGCGCGTCGAATAGGTGGGCGGCGCGAGCGCACAGCCGGCCGGCGGCGGGCACGCCGTCTTCCGTTCGGCGGGAACCGTGTCGGCGGCGGTTTTCCTGAGCCGCATCACGGGTCTCGTACGCGAGATGGTCATGGCGCGGCTGTTCGGCGCCGGGGCGGCCTACGACGCCTTCCTGCTGGGGTTCCGCATCCCCAATCTCACCCGCGACCTGTTCGCCGAGGGCGCGCTCTCTTCGGCCTTCGTGCCCACCTTCACGCGCTATCTCGCCACCCGGGGCCGGCGGGCGGCGGCGGAGCTCTCGGATCTCACGGCCACGCTGCTGGTGGTGGCGGCGGGCGCGGTCTGCGTGGTGGGCATGATCTTCAGCCCGGCGCTGGTGCGGCTGATGGCCCCGGGGTTCGAACAGGTGCCCGGGAAATTCGCCCTCGCCGTGCTGCTCACCCGCGTGATGTTTCCCTTTCTGGCGCTGGTGGCCCTGGCGGCGCAAGCCATGGGAGTGCTCAACGCCTGCGGCCGCTTCGGCGTGCCGGCCCTGGCGTCGACGGCTTTCAACCTGGGATCGGTGGCCATCGGCCTGGCGCTGGGGTTCACCGCGGGACGGCGCAGCGGCCAAGGGCTCATCGTGTCGATGGCGTGGGGGGTGGTGGCGGGCGGCGCGCTGCAACTGCTGTGGCAGGCGCCCAGCCTGTGGCGCGCGGGTTTCCAGTTCCGCCCGCGGTGGAATCTGCGGCACGAGGGCCTGCGCGCCATTCTGCGGCTGATGCTGCCGGCGTTTCTGGGCAACGCGGCGGTGCAGATCAACGCGCTGGTGAACACCAACATCGCCTCCAGCCTGACGGACGCCTCGGGGCACGTCCTCAACGGGCCGGTGAGCTGGCTGGGCTACGCGTTCCGTTTCCTGCAACTGCCCCTGGGCCTGTTCGGCGTGGCCATCGCCACGGCCACGCTGCCGGAGATCTCGCGTCTCGCCGCGCGCCGGCGCATGGACGAGTTCGCCGCCACGCTGGGGCGGTCGCTGCGCATGGCGCTGTTCCTGGCCATCCCTTCGTCGGTGGGGCTGGCGGTGCTGGGCGGGAGCATGATCGGCGCGGTCTACCAATGGGGCCGCTTCCACGCCTTCGACACGCGCCAGACCGCGGCGGCGCTGGCCTGCTACAGCGCGGGGCTGGCGGGGTACTCGGCCATCAAGCTGCTGGCGCCGGCATTTTACGCGCTGGGCGACGCGCGCACTCCCATGCTGGTGAGCGTGGCGTCCATCGGCGTGAACTTCGCCGCGGCCCCGCTGCTGGCGCGGCGCCTGGGAATGGGACACGCGGGGCTGGCGCTGTCCACCTCGATCGTGGCGCTGACCGGCGCGGCGGCGTTGCTCGGGCTGCTGGGCGCGCGTCTGGCGGCCATGGGCGCGGCCATGCATGTACGGCGGCTGGCGTCGAGCGCGCTGCGGATCTCGGCCGCGGCATCCGCCATGGCGGTGGTCTGCCGCGCATCCAGCCACGTGGTTCACGCGCTGACCGGGGCGGGGAAGGCCGCGCAACTGGCCGATGTGGCGGTCTCCATCCCGCTGGGGGCCGCGGTCTTCTGCGCCGCGGCGCACTGGCTCGGGTGCGGGGAACTGAAGGATCTGTGGAGGGCGTGTTACACTGCGGGTAGAGATGCTCCCCGACCTGAAGTTGGTGATCCGCCTGCAGGAAATCGATCATCGCCTGGCGGAACTGACACGTGAAATTGCCTCGCTGCCCAAGCACATCGCGGAAATCGAGAAGAAGCTGACCTCGCATCAGCGAAAACTGGAGGCCGACCGGGCTGCGCTGGCGGCCAACCAGAAGGAGCGCAAGGCCTGCGACGTGGCCATCCAGGCCCAGGAGCAGAAGATTTCCAAACTGAAAGATCAGATGTCCGGCTCCAAAACCAACGAGGTGTACCGGGCCTTTCAGAACGAGATCGAGTTCTGCCAGAAGGAAATCCGCAAGTCGGAAGACCGCATTCTGGAGATGATGGCGGAATCCGAGGCGCTCGACAGAAACGTGAGAGCGGCCGAGGCGGCGCTCAAGAGCGAGAAGGCCGAAGTGGAGAAGGAAAAGCAGCAGGCGCGCGAGCGCACCGCCGCCGACGAGAAGGCCGCCGCCGAGTTGAAGACCGAGCGGGCCGCCATCGTCTCGCAGGTGACCGCGCCGACCCTGCAGCGCTACGAGCGCGCGCGCAAGGCCCGGCGCGGCATCGGCGTGGCGGAAGTGGTGGACGGCCGCTGCACGCAATGCAATATCGCCTTGCGCCTGCAGTTCTTCCAGGAACTGAAGCGGGGCGACGAGATCATGGCCTGCGAGAGCTGCCAGCGCCTCCTGTACTATAACCCTCCGGTGGCCGTCGAAGACCTGGCGGGCGAAGCCGCTCCGGCAGCGCAGTAAAGGGACTGCCGGTTACCCGGCGCCCTCGTCCCGCCGCGCTTCGCGCGGGCGCGCGCTTCCAGCCGCCCGATCTGCTGCCCGGCCACTTCGCCGAGGATCTTCAGCGCGACCTCGATCGGCGGCTGCCGGATCCACCCTTGCAGATGGGGGAACGAAGCGAGAGTGGGAAAGCACTGCGCGCTCGCCGGGAGGCGAGCTGGGTGGGCGGGAGGAGATGGGGATTCACCGCCGCCCGCGGCGGCTCCGCGAAACTGCCGGGAGCCGCGCGCGAGGGCGGAGATGGTTACCGGTTTCCGAAGCTGTAGCCGATCCAGACCGACTCCGACGTCACGATGTTGCTTCCGAACTGCGTGAAGTTGGGGATATAGTGGAAGTCGAACTCCGGCCGGATGAAGAAATTTCCGCTGATATAGTACTGCACGGCAACCCCGCCATGCACCTGAAAATGATTGGCGCTGTTGAAGTACTGGCTGGAATTGATGTTCCCAAGCGCGGTGCTGGAGCTGGACTGGGCCACATAGAACTTGGTGTTGGCGCCGCCAACGCCTCCGATCACCTGCAGCGCGGCCTTCTTGGAACTCACCGGCTGGAAAGTGCCGTCGAACGAATAGAGCGTAACCCGGGACTGCACGTTGTAAGAGGGATACTGTTGGCCTTCATACGTGATGGCGGGCACGGCGGCATAGGTCTCTTTGGCGGGCTGGAAGTTGACATTCGCGCCAAGGCCAAAGTGCTTCCAGAGCATCAGGTTTCCGCCGAAGCCCATAGTGAAGCCGCTCAAACTGTTGGTCTTGGCGCAGTACACCGTAGTGCTGTTGCAGTCCGACAAAGTGAGCCCGTCAAAACCACTGGTTCCCGCCTTATCCTGGGCGGCGCCGAAACCCATGGCGAAGTCGAAGGTGCTTTGAGCGCTGGCCAACTGGATGGAACACACAAACAATGCCAGCAGCGGAAGGTAGCGGAAGATACGTGTCACGTCAGAAGTCTCCTCTTGTCTCGTAGATTGCGGACGAGATTCCATTATATTCCGGTTCTTCAATTCACCGGAGTAGCCTGTCACCATTACCGACGCTCCGGTGGCCGCGGGGGTTTCAACGACTGCAGTCCGCGATTTTGCCGGGATCGGGGACCGGCGGCATGCCCGCTTACCGCTTCTGGCATTTCGGGCAGAAATGGGACGATCGCTGGGCCACCAGAATCCGCCGGATGGCCGTCCCGCAGACGGCGCAGGGTTCCCCGGTGCGCTGGTAGACGCGGTGGCTGAACTGGAAGAACCCTCGGCGGCCCTCCGCGTCCACATAATCGGAGATGGACGAGCCGCCGGCGTCGATGGCTTCCGTGAGCACCCGCACAATCCCGTCGTATAGCTTGCGGGCGCGGCCGGCGCCCAGGCGGGAAGCCAGGGCCATGGGGTGAATCCCGGACCGGAAGAGAGCTTCGTCGGCGTAAATGTTACCGATGCCGCGCAGGAAGGCCTGGTTGAGAAGCAGCGCCTTGACGCGCGTTTTGCGCCGCTTGAGGGCGGCGGCAAAGGTCTCAAAGGGCACCTCCAGCGGTTCCGGGCCGAGGCGCGCCACCCGCTGTGGGAACTCCCGGCTGAACTCAATGCTGCCGAACTGTCGGCTGTCGTCGAAAAGCAATACGCCGCCCTCGAAGCCCAGGATGGCGTGGGTGTGTTTGCCCACGGCCCCGCCCAGCAGCAACCGGCCAGTCATGCCCAGGTGGATCAGCAGGTATCCGCCCTCGCCCAGCGCGACCACGATGAACTTGCCGTAGCGCTGGATGGCGCGGATGCGGCGGCCCGTCAGAAGCGCGGCCAGGCGCTCCGGATCGCCGCCGCGCAGGATGCGGAGATTGCGGAACTCGGCCGACACCACGCGCCGTCCGACCAGCGGCGCAAGCGACCGGGCGACGGTTTCGACCTCGGGAAGCTCCGGCACTCAGGGCACCTGCACGAAAATATCGCCATCGGCGACCTTGACTTCGAAGGTGGCCACGCGGCGCGCCGGATCGAGATCGTACTGGCCCGTGCGGCAGTCGAATTCCCAGAGATGGTAAGGGCAAACCACACGGCCGGCGTGGATCTGTCCCTCGCCCAGCGGCCCTCCGCGGTGCGGGCAGACGCCGTCGAGCGCGTACACCGCGCCTCCGGTGCGGCAGATGGCGTAAGGCTGCCCGCCCACCACGACCTCGCGGACGGACTCTTCGGGCACCTCGGAGAGCTTGGCCACCTTGAGAAACGGCATGCTTTCAGTTAGCGGCGCGCGGGCCGCGGTTGTCAAGCGCGCCGCCCACTATTGCCACCCGCCGCCCAGCGCGCGGTAGAACTCGACGAAGGCCAGCAACTCCTGCAAGCGCAGTTGCGCCTGCGCCAGTTGCGCCTGGAACAGGTCGCTCTCGGCGCTGAGGACCTGCAGGTAGCTGTCGGCGCCGCCCTGGTAGCGCAACGTCGCCAGGCGCGTGGTTTCCTTCAGCGCCTCGACCAGCCGGTCCTGCTGGCTGCGCTGCTGGCGCGTGCGGTCGTAGCCGATCAGCGCGTCGGACACCTCGCGGAACGCGGTGTACACGGTCTTCTGGTAGCCGATCAGCATCTCCCGCTTCTGCGCTTCGGTGAGGCGCACGGCCACCCGAACCTGGCCGGCGGTGAAGATCGGCAGCACGGCGCCGGGCTCCAGTGTCCAGTAACGCGCCGGAGCGGTGAAAAGCTCGGTGAGCGCCCGGCTTTGCCCGCCGAAAGCGCCGGTGAGCGAGATCTGCGGGAAGTAGTAGGCCTTCGCCGCGCCGATTTGCGCGTTGGCGGAAATCAGCTTCTGCTCGGCCTCGCGGATGTCGGGCCGCCGGTCGATGAGGGAGGACGGCAGGCCGGGCGGAAGCTGCGGCGGCAGCGCAAAGCTCTCGATGGGCTTGCCGCGGGGGATGTCGCCGGGAAGGCTTCCCAGCAGCAGGCTCAAGGCGTTCTCCGCCTGCCCGATGTCGCGCTCCACGCTGGCTTCCCGCACTGTGGCGAGGTACAGGAACTGCTCCGCCTGATGAACGTCCAGGCCGGTAGCCGCGCCATGATCGTGGCGCAGGCCGATGAGCTTCAAATTGTGCTCGGCGATCTGGCGGGTGGCGCGGGCGATCTCGAGTTCCAGGTCGCGCTCGCGCAGCGTGAAGTAGCCGCCGGCCACGTCGCCCACCAGCGACACCACCACGCCGCGGCGGGCTTCCTCCGTGGCCAGGTAGTCGGCGCGCGCGGATTCCTTCAGGCGGCGTATGCGGCCCCACAGATCCAGCTCCCAGGAAAGCGCGGCGCCAACCTGACTGTAGGTGACAGATTGCGTCGGAGTGGTCACGGGGTTCACGGCGGCGCCGATGAGGGAAGTCTGGCTCCCCACCGCCTCCACGCCGGCGTAAACGAATGGATACTGGTTGGCGCCGGCGATGCGATAGCGGGCGCGCGCTTCCTGGATGCGCTCGGTGGCCAGCGCCAGGTCGAAGTTGTGCTCGAGAGCGGTCGAGATGAGCCGCTGGAGCGTGTCGTCGGGGAACGTCTGGGGCCACCTGGCGTCGGCCAGGGACGCCGCCGTGGAGCCCGCGCCGCCGCGATACTGATCGGGCATTGGAACCGAAGGCCGCTTGTAATTCGGCCCTACGGTGCAGCCGGCCAGCAGCAGCGCCAGGGCCATTGCCGCGGGACCGCCGGCAGCCAGGTGGGGCAGGCGCCTCCGCCTGCCAACCTTGCCACGCGCCAGGGCTCTCATTGGACCTCCGCCGCGGGCTCGACGCCCGGTCTGGGCTGGCGGCTGCCGATCCCCTGGATTACCGCGAAGAGCACCGGCACGATGAAGATGGCCAGCAGCGTGGCCGCGTTCATGCCGCCGAACACCGCGGTCCCCAGCGACCGCCGGGAAGCCGCGCCGGCCCCGTGGGCGAACAGCAGCGGCGTCACGCCCAGGATAAACGCGAACGAGGTCATCAGAATGGGGCGCAGGCGAAGGCGCGCGGCTTCCAGCGCGGCCTCCCGTACGGTGTGCCCGGCCTCGTAGCGGGTACGCGCGAATTCCACGATCAGAATGGCGTTCTTGGCCGCCAGGCCGATCAGCGTGACGATGCCGATCTGGGTGTAAATATCGTAAGGATAGGAGCGCAGCCAGACGGCGAAAAGCGCTCCGAAGAGACCCAGCGGCAGCGCCAGCAGCACGGCGAAGGGAATCGACCAGCTTTCGTACAGGGCCGCCAGAAACAGGAAGACCAGCACCGCGGCGAAACCGAAGATGAAGCTTTCGTGGCCCTGGGCCTCTTTCTCCTGGTAGGTGGTCCCGGTCCATTCGTAGGCGTAGCCGGCGGGCATGGAGGATGCGGCCACATCCTCCATGGCGCGGACCGCCTGGCCGCTGCTGTAGCCGGCGGCCGGAATGCCGATCAACTGGACAGCGCGGTTCCGGTTGTAACGGAATATCACATCGGGTCCGGTCGTGGCCGTGACGGTGGCCAGCGTGCCCAGCGGGACCATGTCGCCGCCGTCGGTGCGGACGTAGAAGCGGTTCACGTAGCGCGGCTCTCGCCGGAATTCCGGTTCGGCCTGAACCATCACCTGCCAGGTGCGCCCGAACGCGTTGAAGTCGTTCACGTAGAGCCCACCGAGGAAGGTCTGCAAGGCGTCATAGACGGCGGCGATGGGAATGCCCATGGTCTGCGCCTTGTCGCGGTCGACATCCACCCGGTACGACGGGACGCCCGAGCGGAAAGTGTTGACCACGGTGGCGATCTCGGGGCGGCGGCGGGCGGCCTGGGACATCAGGTCGGCGGCCTGGGACAGGTCTTCGACGCTGGCCCCGGTCTGGTCCTCGAGCATGAACTGGAATCCCCCGGTGGCGCTCAGCCCCTGTATGGGCGGCTGGCCGAAGCTGGTGGTGGTGAGTTCCGGCAGCCGCGCGGTGGCCCGCTGGATGTTGGCGATCACGCCGCGATAATCCAGCTGGGGCGTGGTGCGGTCGTCCCATGGCGTCAGCCGCGTGATGATGGTGGCGACGTTGGGGCCGCTGGTACGCGTGGAGATGTCCATGCCGCCGATGGTGAACGTGCCCGCCACGCCGGGCGTCCCGCCGATGATCCGCTCCACCTTGGCGGTAGCCGCATCGGCGCGCTCCGCGGAGGCGGCGTCGGGCAGGCGGACGGCCACGAAAATGGTGCCCTGATCCTCGTCGGGAAGGAAGCCGGCGGGAAGAGAACGGAACAGCGCTCCGGCCGCGAACCAGAAGCAGAACAGCCCCAGCAGCGCCAGCGCCGATTTGCGGATGAGCCCGCCGACGCCCGCGAGATAGCGGCCTCGGGTCCACTCGAAGGCGCGGTCGAACCCCACGAAAAAGCGCCCCATCGGGCCGCGGGACTGCATCTTCGGCCGCAGCAGAATGGCGCTCAGGGCGGGGCTCAGCGAGAGGGCGTTGAACGCCGAGATCAGCACCGAGACCGCGATGGTCAGGGCGAACTGCTTGTAGATCTGCCCGCTGAGGCCGCCCAGGAAAGCCACCGGGATGAAGGCCGCGGCCAGGATGCAGGCGATGGCCACCACCGGGGCGGACACTTCCTCCATGGCGCGGATGGCGGCCGCGCGCGGCGCCGAGCCCTCGTCGATGTGGCGCTGGGCCGCCTCCACCACCACGATGGCGTCGTCCACCACGATGCCGATGGCCAGCACCAGGCCAAACAGGCTGGTCATGTTGATCGAGAACCCCAGCAGCGGGAACAGGGCGAAGGTGCCCACGATGGCGACCGGCACGGTGAGCAGCGGGATCAGCGTGGCGCGCCAGTTCTGCAGGAACAGGAAGACCACCAGGATCACCAGCCCGGTAGCTTCGAACAAGGTCATCATCACTTCGTGAATCGACGAGCGGACAAACACGGTGGAGTCGTAGAGGATGAGGAAGTCCATGCCCGGCGGAAAACTCTTCTTGGCCTGCTCGGCGAACCGGCGGACGCGGTCGGCGGTGGCGACGGCGTTGGCGCCCGGCGAAAGATAGATGATGATGTTGCCCGAGGGCCTGCCGTTGACGCGGCTGAACCCGCTGTAACTGGCGGCGCCAAGCTCCACCCGGCCAATATCGCGAATGCGCAGCAGGCCGCCGTCGGGGCGCGCGCGCACCACGATGTCCTCGAACTCCGAGGCGGTCACCAGGCGGCCCTGGGCGCTTACCGAATACTGGAACGCAGTGCCGGTGGGAGTGGGCGGCTGGCCGATCGATCCGGCCGGATTCTGCCGGTTCTGCGCCAGAATGGCATCGTTGACATCGCTGGCGGTGACTCCCAGTTGCGCCATGCGGTCGGGGTTCACCCAGATGCGCATGGAGTAGACCTGGGCCGCGCCCAGCCGCGCCTCGCCCACGCCATCCACGCTGGCCAACTGGTTCAACAGGTTGATCTGCGCGTAGTTGGCGAGGAATAGCGCGTCGTAGCGGTTATCCGGGGAAACCAGGCTGACGCTGGTGAGGAAGGCGGTGGAAACCTTCTTGACCACCACGCCGGTGCGCTGCACCTCGGGCGGAAGCCGCGGCATGGCGAGGTTCACGCGGTTCTGGGTTTGCACCGCGGCCATGTCCGGATTGGTGCCGAGCTTGAAGGTGACATTGATGCTGAGGGTGCCGTCGTTGGCGCTGTTGGACATGAAGTAAATCATGCCGTCCAGGGCGAACAACTGCTCCTCGATGGGCTGGGCGACGGTTTTCTCCAGGTCCTGCGCATTGCCGCCCAGATAGCTGGCGCTGATCTGCACCACTGGCGGGACCACTTCGGGATAGCTGGCCAGGGGAAGATTGGGGATGGCCACGGCGCCCAGGATGACGATCACGATGGCGATCACCATGGCGAAAACCGGATGATCGATGAAGAACCGCGCCATGGCTCAGCGGCCTCCCCGTGTGGGGCAGGTTGTCAACCTGCGGCCGATTGTTAATCGGCCTGGCGAGCGAAGCTCGCCAGTGGTCCTGGAAAGGCAATGCCGCGCGGACAGCCCCGTCACGCGCGCCGCTCCGGGTTTCAGGGGAGGAATGGCCTCGCGCGTAGGCGAGCCTCGCTCGCCGGGCGGGTTAACAACCCGCCGCAGGTTGACAACCCGCCCCACAAAAACCCGCGTCACTGGTTGCCCGCTTTCTGCGGCGAGACCTTGCTGCCGGGGCGCGCCTTCTGCTGGCCCTCCACGATCACGCGGTCGCCGGGGACCAGACCCTTCTCGATCAGCCACGAGTTGCCCACCCGGTCGCCGGCGGTCACCTGCTTCACTTCCACCGTGTTATCCGGCCCGACGGTGTAGACCGTCTGCACGCTTTGCAACTGCTGCACGGCCCTCTGCGGGATCAGAATGGCGTTCTTGTGCCGGGCAACCTGCACGCGGACGCGGCCGAACTGTCCGGGAAGCACGGTGTGCCGCGGGTTGGGGAAACGCGCCTGCAACTCGAGGGTCGCGGTCTTGGGGTCCACCTGGTTGAGCGAATTCTCGATGTGGCCGGTGGAGGGGTATTCGGACTGGTCGGCGAGGATCAGGGTGAGCGGCAGGGCGGCGCCGGGCAGTCCGCCTTCGCGCGTCCAGGACAGGTACTCCGATTCCGACACCTTAAAGCGGACCCAGATGGGATCGAGCGGCACGATGGTGGTGAGCGGTTGCGCCGAAGCGGGCGTCACCAGGCCGCCCACCGGAACCAGGGTATCGCCAATGCGGCCGTCGATGGGCGCGCGGATGGTGCCGTATTCGAGGTTCAGTTCGGCGGCTTCGAGAGCGGCCTGCTGGGCTTCGGCTTTGGCTTCCATGGAGTCGATCTGGGTGCGCGCCGAGAGGCTGGCCTGCTCCACCGCGGCTTTCAGGGCGGCGACGTTGGCCTGGTTGGCTTTCAACGCCGCGGCGGCGGCGTCCAGGTCCTGTTTGGAAGCGGCGTCGGCCTCCACCAGCGGGGTGAGACGATCGACGTCCTGCCGGGCTTTGACCAGGTTCGCCTCCGCCAACGCCAGGTTGGCCTCGGCCTGCAGGAGCGCGACCTGTTTGCGGGCGAATTCCAGGTCGGCCTGGCTCTGGTGGAGGTTGCCCTTGGCCTGCTGCACGGCAGCCTGGTAAGGACGGAGATCGAGCACGTACAGCGTCTGGCCGGCGGTGACCTCGACGCCCGGCCGGAAGTTCCATTTCTCGATGTAGCCTTCCACGCGGGCGCGAACCTCCACCATGTCCCGGGCATAGGTTTGTGCCGCGAATTCCGCGAAGATGGGAACGTCGGCCGCGGCGGCCTCCATCACCACCACCGTGGGGGGCGGCGCTTGGGCCGGGCCGTTCTTCTGGCCGGATGCGGCGCAGCCGGCCAGCAGGACCGCCGCCAGCAAGCCGCAGAAAGCGGCGGCTGGTGCAGGGCTGTCCAGTTGTCTGTTTCTGATTGACATTGCTTTTTTGTGGGGAAAGACCATTAACTCGGATTGCCCATCCCGGCCGGAATCGTCGAGACCGCCCGCTCGCCGCCGATCCGCGAATCGATCGGCAGATCGTCGAGGTGGGGGTCCCGCCAATTGCGGCCAAAGTCCTTTTGCACCAAGCGCGCGCGGGCGATCTCCTCGACCAGGGCGCTATCGCGAAGCTTCCAGCCCGGGCGCTCGCCTGGCAGGGCCGCGTTGCGGTCGCCGCAGTTTGCGTATTCTTTCGCCACCGTCAGGGCGCGGTACATGAGGTAAGACCTGATTATCTTCGGTGGCACGAATGGAGTCAACGTAGCGCCTGCGGGAGGACGCTTCGGCGCGCCGCGCTGGAAATCCCTTTTGGACGCCCGCCCGTGGTATAATCATTCATTGGAACGAATAAAATTACAATGATCTCTAAAGTTGGCATCGTCGGATATCGCGGCTACAGCGGGGCTGAGCTGGTCCGTATCCTGGAACACCATCCGTCCGTCCAACCGGTTCTCCTGGATCACCGGTCGGAGGAAAGCGCCCGCCCGCCAATCCGCCGTTCCAGCCCACCCCTGCGCTTGCACTGCAGCCCGGAAGCCGTTAAGGACGAAGGGCTTATCATCGTCTTCCTGGCCACTCCGCCGGAAGTCTCAATGGAACTTGCCCCGGTTATGCTGCAAGCCGGCGCGCGGGTGATCGATCTCAGCGGCGCATTCCGGCTGGGCAGCCCGGAAGCCTACTCATCCTGGTATAAGGAGCCCCACACCCAGCCGGCGCTTCTGGCCGAGGCGGTTTACGGTCTTCCGGAATATTTCCGCGAACGCGTCCCCGCCGCGCGCCTGCTGTCCAACCCCGGTTGCTACCCCACGGCGGCAAACCTGGCGATTGCGCCCCTGGTCCAGGCCGGGGTGGTGGACCGCGCCGCGGGAATCGTGTGCGACGCCAAGAGCGGCGCGAGCGGCGCCGGCCGCAAGCCCAGCCTCAAGACCAGCTTTTGCGAGGTCACCGAGAACTTCGCGGCATATTCCATCCTCCGCCACCGGCATGTTCCGGAGGTGCTGATGGTGTCCGGGATCGAGGAGGGCGAATTCAGTTTCACCGCGCACCTGCTGCCGGTGGACCGGGGCATCCTGGAGACCATTTATTTCCGCGCGGTGGGGGTGGAAAACGTTGAGGAACTGCTGGCCATTTACGAGAAGCGCTATGCCGGCGAACCGTTCATACGCCTGTACGAACCCGGCCATGCACCCGACCTGCGGGCGGTGGCGCGCACCAATTTCTGCGACATCGGCGTCACGCTGGACGCGCGCAGCGGCCGCGCGGTGGTGGTCGGCGCCATCGATAACCTGGTCAAGGGCGCGGCCGGGCAGGCCATACAGAACATGAACCTGATGCTGGGCTTTCCCGAAACGGAGGGCCTGCTGTGACGCCGCGTTTCCCGGTCCTGGTAAAACTCGGCGGCACGCTGCTGGATTCCGCGGATTCGCGCCATCGGCTGGCGGCGCAGATCGCGCGCGCCCGCGAGCGCGGCGTTCAAGTGGTGGTGGTTCACGGCGGCGGCAAGCAGATGACCCGCTACCTGGCGGAGCGCGGCATCGAAAGCCGCTTCGTGAACGGGTTGCGCGTCACCACTCCGGAGGCCGTGGACGCGGTGCTCAAGGTGTTCACGGGCAGCGTCAACCATGAACTGGTGGCGGCGCTGAACGGAGCCGGCGCGCTGGCGGTGGGCCTGTCCGGCATCGACGCCCTGCTGGCCGAGGCCGAACCCATGGACCCCGCGCTGGGGGCGGTCGGCCGGGTCACCCATTGCAATCCGGCCCTGCTCCATTGGCTGGCCGCCAACGGTTACGTTCCGGTGGTGGCCTGCGTGGCCGGCGACCGCCGCGGGCAGATCTTCAACGTGAATGCCGACCAGATGGCGGTTGCCTGCGCCGCCGCCCTGGGAGCGGAGCAACTCATTTTCCTGACCGACGTTGCGGGCGTGCTGGACGCCTCCGGCGAGGTGCGGCCGGTGCTCACCGCGGCCGAAAGCGAAGCCCTGGTTTCGACCGGGGTGGCCACCGGAGGCATGCAGGCCAAGCTCAACGCAGCCATCGCGGCGCTTCGTTCGGGGGTGGGGCAGGTGCGAATCGCCCCGGGCGCGGCCGAGAACGTGCTGGATCGCCTGTTGGATGGCGAACCCATCGGCACCCGCATGACCCTGGCGGAGGTAGTGGCATGATCAGCAGCCTCCAGGCCGACGCTTTCGCCGAATTTCCGGGAGTTCCCTCGAAGTTGCACGCCCGCAAAGCGGTGATGCACGACATCCCGCTGATTCTCGACCTCATCAATGCCAACGCCGCCAAGGGCATCATGCTGGCCCGCACGGAATTCGAACTCTCCGAAGCTATCCGCGATTTCAGCGTGGTGCGGCAGGGCGAAACCCTGCTGGGCTGCGGCGCGCTGCACTTCTACACGCCCACCATCGGAGAAATCCGATCCCTGGCCGTGGACGATAGGGCCAAGACGAAGGGCGTGGGGCGACTGCTGGTGGAGTCGCTGGTGGAAGAAGCCATGGTCTACGAACTCGAGGCGGTATTCGCTTTCACCTATGTAGTGGAGTTCTTCTGCAAGGTCGGTTTCCACGTGGTAGAACGCGGCGTTCTCCCGCTGAAGGCCTGGAAGGACTGCGTGCGGTGTCCCAAGTTCCAGGCTTGCGACGAAGTTGCCGTGGTGCGGTTGCTTCGCCCGGAACGCGCGGTGGAACCGCAGCCGCTGTTCCAGGTAGAGTCCGCCGAGGACGGGCTCATACGCATCCCCGTGCCGCGATTGCCGTAACCCTGAGCCGCTTCCGGTGATACCCCCAAAGTAGGGATTTGATCAAACCCCCCAAAAAATCCGCTACACTGTTGGTTTCCTGAACACATTCTCAGGTAGAATCAGCTTAACGGATAAAGCTACCCTGATATTGCGATCCGGTTTTCTTGTGAGGCGATCATGAAAGCGCAAACGGTTGACGTGAAATCTTCGACTGGACGGGTCCTGTGTTGCACGGTTTTTCGGCCGGGTGGGAAAAAGTTGTTGGCTAAGGGTCATGTAATCAGCGATGAAGATGTTCGGGTTCTGGAATCCGAAGGCATGGAATCGATTTGGGTGACCGAACTGGAAGACGGCGAAGTGAGCGAGGACGATGCCGTCTGCGCGGTTGCCAGTGAAATGGGATGCGGTAGCTTCGAAATCCGTTTGGCGGCCGGTGGGCGGGCCAATCTTCTGGCCACCGAGAACTGCTGCGTGTTGGTGGACGACGAACTCCTGAAGCAGATCAACTGCACCTCCAGCGTGGCCCTGGCCACCGCCCTGAATTTCAGCTACGCGGTGTCCGGCCAGCGCATCGCCACGGTGAAGAGCGCGCCGTTCGCGGTCTCGAAGGAGCAGTTGGAGGCGGTCAAAGGGATACTCAAGGAACGCGGACCGATCCTGCAGGCCCGCCCCATCCGCAATCCCAGCGTGGGAGTTCTCTACACCGATCCTCTGAGTGGGGAACGCGCCCGCCAGTTGTTTGAGAACATCATGCGCCAGCGCCTGGAGCGTTTCGGCGTGAACGCCAATTTCGTTCTGGCCTGCACGGAAGACGAGAACTCCGTGGCGCGCTGCCTGCAGCACCTGATGCGCTCCAAGCCTTGCGTCATCCTGGTGGCTTCCACCACCGCGCCCGCCGGCCCGGAAGACATTATCGGGCAGGCCATGATGCGCGTGGGCGCGCTGGTGGAGCGATTCCTGGCGCCGGTTGAACCAGGGAACCTGCTGCTGCTGTCCTATCGCGACGATGTGCCGATCATTTCCGCGCCCGGCTGCTTCCGGTCCGCCAAGCCCAACGTGGTCGACCTGGTGCTGCCGCCGCTCCTGGCCCGTTATCATGTGACCGGATGGGAAATCGCCTGTCTGGGACACGGCGGGCTGCTGGCGTAGGGCGCGAACAAGCTCCTCCACGCCCGCGATCCGAAACCTCCGATCGGATTGCGGGTGCTCTGATGCCGGACGCCCAGAAGCTTGGGCGCCCGGCCTTTTTTGGGTTCAGGCCGCCAACCCCGCGTCAGAGCATTCCGCGCGAGCGCAACTCGGCTTCCAACTGCGCCGCCGAGTGGAACTGCACGGCGTCGATCCCCAGCCCCCGCGCCGCCTCCACGTACTCGGCGATGTCGTCGGTGTAGAAGCACTCTTCGGCGGGACAGCCGGCGCGCTCGATGGCGCGCTCGAAGATCTCGCGCCGCGGCTTCATGGCGTGCACTTCGTAGGACAGCACGAAGTCGTGGAAATGGCGCACCAGCGGATAAGTCTCGCGGATCATCTGGAAGTGAATGGCGTTGGTGTTGGACAGCATCAGCAGGCGGTAGCGCGCGGCCAGAGTCTCGAGCAGCGCGTCGGGAACCAGCGTCTCGGTGAAGATGGAACTCCAGATGGCGCAGAAGCGGCCGTACTCGATCTCGAAGCCGAGAATCGCCGCCATGCGCGCCACGAAGTCGCGCGGTTCGACGAGGCCGGTCTCGAAATCTTCCACCAGGCGAGTACCGGCGAGGCGGCGACGCATCTCTTCGGCGGTATATGGGCACAGCGGTTCCAGGGCCCGGTAGCCGCGCGCGAAATCGAAATCGACGAGCACCCGCCCCAGATCGAAGATGGCCGCGCGGTGCATCAGTAGCGGCTCCGCCGCCGGCTGCGCGGCCACGCGCCCACCACCGCCAGGCACGCGCCCAGCAGCAGGCCTCCGGCGAATTTGATTTCCCCGGGCGCAAAGTGGTACCAGCTAAACACGTAGCCCTTCAGCAGCAGCGCCGCCACCACCAGGCTCCATAGAAAGAACAGCAGCGGTGTTTTCTCGCCCAGCGCCAGTATGAGCGTGAGCAACCCGGCGAGGGATCCGAACAACAGAACGAAAATAAGCGTGTCGCCCGTCCATGGCAGCATCGGGAAACTCAGCTTCTGGGCGCCGGAGGACAACGCCAGGCCGGAGATCGCCAGCAGCAGGGCCGCCAGCAAACCGTGGAACACGTAACTGAAAACGCGCAGGAACCGTCTCGGAGCGCTCATTCGCCGGCCTCCCGGTGAACGGAAAACGTTATTCTATCAGGCCGCGCCGGATGGTTCCCGGTTGAGAATCGGGCTGTGATGCAGGGGCTGAGATGCGCCCTCTCATCCGCGGGTGTATTCTTGTCTAAGCTCTTTAGAGGTGAGTATTCCGTGCAGGGCTACGCCATCTGGAAACCCCGCCCGCTGTTCGTTTCGAGCACGTTCCAGGACATGCAGTCGGAACGGCACTACCTGGGCTCGGTGGTGTTTCTGGCGTTGGAAGAAAAACTCAGGAAGCTGTGTCATTTTCTGGAACCCATCGACCTGCGGATGGGGATCGGGGTGGCGGAGATCCCCGAGAAAGACTTGCTGGTACTCAGGGTTTGCGTGGACGAAATCCGGCGCAGCCGGCCGTTTTTCATCGGCATCCTGGGCGACCGGTACGGATGGGTTCCGCCCGCGGAGATCGCGCAGGCGGTGGCCGCGGAGGCCGGCTACCGGCAGAGCGTGGCGGGGATGAGCGTGACGGCGCTCGAAATCGAGCTGGGAGCCCTGGCGGACCCGGCGCAGAGGAAGTTCTCCCGGTTCTACTTTCGCGAACCACTGCCGTATCGCAAGATGCCGCGCGAGATTGCGGCGCGCTACAGCGATGGGTATTGTGACGACCCCGACGCGGACAAAAGGCGCCGCAACCTGGCGGAGCTGAAGTGCCGCATCGGGAAACTGATGGGAGACCGCGTGCGAAGCTACACCGCGGCGTGGGACGAATCGGCCGGGTGCGTGACAGACCTTCAGAAGTGGGGCGCGCAAGTCGAGAAAGACCTGTGGGAGGATCTGGAATCCGCCACGCTTTCGGGCGCGCCACCACAGCCCACCACCTGGCAGGAACGCGAAGACCGCATCCTGGAGGAATTCGTCGCCGGCCACTGCCGGGAATTCAAGGGCTGCGAAGAGCCGCTGCAGGAGTTGCTGCGGTTCGCATCCGCAAGAAATCCCGAAGACCCGTGGCTGGCCTTCGTCACGGGCGAGGGCGGATCGGGCAAGAGCTCGCTGTTCGGCGAGACCGTACGGAGTTTGAAATCCGACACCAACGTGCTGGTGCTGGCGCACGCGGCCGGCATCAGCGCCCACTCCTCCCGTTTGGAGACGATGCTGGGACGCTGGAGCGCGACCCTGTCTCAGGCCGTCGCGGCGCCGCAGGATGCCGCCATACCGGCAGGCTACGGGGTGGACCAGCGGTTCGCCGCGCTGCTGGCGCGGGTGGCCAGGGGCCGCCGGGTGGTCTGCCTGATCGACGGGCTCAACCGGTTCGAGCAGAGCGACGCGGTGCGATACCTTCACTGGCTGCCGCGCAACTGGCCGGCCAACGCCCGGCTCATTGTCACCACCACGCCCGGGTCGAATGTGGACGCGCTGGCGGGCCCGCTCGGTGCGAAGGTTTTGAACCTGGGAGGCCTGTCCGCCTCGGACGCCCGGCAGGTGATTGAAGCTTCGTGCCAGCGGCATCACGCCGTCCTCAGCGAGGAGGTGAAGGCGGCGCTGGCCTCCGGGGATGGCTACGCAGGCGCGCCATCCGGACGCTCCCCGCTGTGGCTGCACCTGGCCCTCGCGCGGCTGCTGATCCTGGACACCAGCGACCTGGCGGAGGCCCAGCGGCGCTACACGGGCGACGCGGAGCGCCGTCTGCAATCCTTCCGGTACGACCTGCTGAGGAGCTTCCCGGGCACGGCCGACGGGCTCTACGAGCGGCTGCTGGCGTGGATGGCCGGCACCTACGGCGAGGGCTGGCTGGGAGGGATCGGCAAGCTGCTGGCCGTCTCCCGCCATGGATTGCGAGACGCCGACCTGCGCGCCACGCTTCCGGCGCTGACCGGGTGCGCCTGGAGCGAGTTGGAGTTCGCCAACCTGCGGCGCGGCTTCCGGGGAGAACTGGTGCAGCGCGGGCCATTCGGGCAGTGGGACTTCCTGCACTCCCAGGCGCGGCTTTCCATCGAGCGCCGCTGGCTCGGGGATCGGGCCGGCCTGCGGGATCTGCACCGGCTGGTGGTCCGGCATCTGAAAGGTCTCCCGGAAAAGGATGTCCTGCGGCAGTCGGAGCTGATGTACCACCTGATCCGGGCCGACCTGCCGGACGGCGCCGCCGAGTATTGCGCCGGAATCGATCCTGGAAGCGAAGTGGAAGTGCGGGCGGCGACCCAGGCGCTGGCCACCGAAATTGGCCAATGGGAGGGAACCTGGCCCAACCCCGGCTTGCAGTGGGTTGCCTCGCTGCCGGGGCGGGCAGCGGAACCCATGGCGGCGCAGGCCATCTGCGCATTGTTCCTGGATCGTCTGGTCGACTCGCTGGCGGAGTGCAGCCCCGACACCAGGCTGGCGCTGGTGGCCGCGGTCTGCGGCGCGCTGAAAAAGGTGTGCGAAGAGAGAACGCTCGCCACCATCGCGCAGCGGGAGTTGGCGGTGGGCCTGAACCGGTGGGGCGAACTGCTGGATGAGCGGGGCAGCGGCGAGGAGGCGCTGGGCAAATACCAGGATGCACTCCGCTTCCGGGAGGCATTGTGGCAAGCCGCGCCCCATTCGCGGGAGGCGGCCCGGGATGTTTCGGTCAGCCTGGACCGGCTCATGGGGCAGGCCATGAAGGCCGGCCGGCTGGAATTGGCGGAGGAACTGTGCCGCAGGGACCTGGCCATCTCCCTGACGCTGTACGAGCGCTTCCCGGGCGACGAGACGCTGCGCGACCGGTTCGTGAGCTGCCTGAGAGCGGGGGACCTGCTGGCCCGGATGGAACGTCACGACCGCGCCCTGGCGGCCTACGGGCAGGCCCTGGAAGCCGCCAGCCACCTGGCGCACCGCGACGTGGAGAGCGACGCCCGCGCGCGCGATCTGGCCGCGGTGCAGGAGCGTCTGGGCGATCTCCGGAATCGCACGGGCGACCACGCCGGAGCCGAGGAGTTATTCGCGGCGGCGCTGGCCATCCGCGAGAACCTGCACCGCAAGAACCCGGAGAGCCATGAGGATGCGCGGAACCTGATGGCGCTGTGCGGGCTGGCGGCGGAGCTGCATCTGGGCCGCTACTTGCAGTTTCTGTACCGGGCCTACGAAATCAGCGGGTCTTTGTATCGGAAGCGCCCCGGGCGGCCGGAGCCGGCCCGGGACCACCTCATCTCGAGCTTCCGTCTGGCGGCGATGTACCGGGCGCTGGGGCAGGAACAGCAGGCCGGCGAACTCAACTCGGAGTGCCGGGATCTCATACGGGATCTGCCGCGGGAGGTGGTCGAATCGGATCCCGATCTCGTTGAAATCATGAAGCATATCAGGTGATTTTTGGGGTCTTTGAGCGGGCGGTTTGATTTGGCAATTCGTTTGCTAACATATGGCTGAAAGCTTCGTGATAATCGGATTTGGATATGGGTTTTCTCTGCCGGTTTGAAAGCCGCGGAGAAGCAGCCGGAGGGTTGCACGTATGTTGAAAAGGCGCGGGTGGAGAATCCTTTTTACCGTCTCTCTCATCCTTCTTTGCTCGTCGTGTCCGCGGAGGAAATCCGCCGATGCGGAGTACTTCTTCGACAACGAGGGGCGGCTGAAATGGTACGCGGTTCCAGGCGCCGGGCGGACCGATCTGAGCTACGACGCACGCGGGCTGCTGGCGTCGGCGCGAAGCGCTACCGAGCAGGCGCGCTTCGGCTACGATGCGCACGGCAACCTGATCTGGAGCAAGGACGGAGCCGGCTCCACTCAGTTCTTCTACGACGCCTTTGACCGCCTGTGTGCCGAGGTGTCCCGCCACAGCCCGCCCTGGATGACCGCCTACGATTACGATTCGCAGGGGCGGGTGCGCCGCGTGGAGTTGATCGAGTTGGAGCGTCTGGAGAACGACGCCGAATTCGGCGCGGCCGCGCAGCGCATCGGAGATGGCGATTTCGAGGGTGTTACGGACTGGGGCACGCGGGAGCGCGAGGCCTTGCGAATGGTGGGAGCGCTGCGGGCCCGCCCGGAACAGGAGCGCCGCCAATGGACTCCTTACGACGTGCAGTACCACTACGACATCTCGAATCGCATCACCTCCATCGATTCGGATTGGGGAACGGTCCGCTATTCCTACCAGGCGGATGGAAGGAAAGCGGAGCGCACGCTGCCCAACGGCGTGCAGACGATTTACGAGTTCCGGGCCGACGGCTATCTGACTACGCTGCGGCACCTGAGCGCGTCGGGCGATCTGCTGGCCGAATTCCGGTACAGCTACAACGCCGCCGGCGAGGTGGTGGATGCGGAGACCACGCCTCCGGGCCTGGCTCCCGCCGCGCCGCTGGATAAGCCCGCCGCTTCCCCATGGCGGCGGGAGTCGCCGTTCATCGAAGCGGGCGGCTCTCCGGTTTTCTATCTGCACGGGGACGGGCTGCTGGCCGATCGCAGCGGCTCGGGGCAGGTCCGCTTTTTCCTGGAAGACGGTTTCGGGCAACCGGTCCGCGCGACCGATGGAGACGGCCGCCTGACGGCAGTCCCGGCGCGGCTTCCGGGGACGCATGACGGGCGGGGCGCTGCGGCTGGAACCGGAGTCGACGTGTTTGTCGGCGGCATCTTCACGAGCCCCAGCGACCTGGCCCGAATCCGCCGCGAGCGGGGAGTGGAAACCATCAGCACTTCGGCGGTGGGCCGGGGCTTCGGCTCCTCCTTGTGGGGGTACGTCGCCGATTTGGTGCGCGCGCCCGCGAACTATCTCGGGATTCCGGGTGGCGCCACCCGGCTGCTGAGCGACCTGCGGGCGATCCAGGACCAGCATCCCGGCGAGCCCATAACGTTGGATGGGCACAGCAACGGCGTGCTGACGATTTACAAGGTACGCGAGGCGCTCGTCAAAGACATCAAGAGCGGACGCCTGAACATCGCCGAGGTGCGGACCGCGGGGGCGGGGCTGGCCGATGCGCTGCGCCAGTATTTCGTGCAGAATGGCGTCTCCGTTTCCGTAACGGAGGTGTCTCCGGAGAACCGGCTGAGGGACATTGTGGGATTCGTGAGCACGCCCGACGCGGAACTGGGGCGGCGACTGCACAGCCCGGCCCGGGTGTTGGATTTCGCCGCGGGGACCCTGGCCAAAGCGGTTGCCCTGGCGGTCTGGGCGACGGAACCGCTGATTCCGGGAGAACGCATCGGCACCGCTCATCACGACCTCGACAGGTACTATTCCGGCCTTTTTCCGCCGGTCCAGTCGGCTACCGGATTGCGCTTCGAGACGGATCCCAAGCAGGCCATCGACCGGGAACTGGGGGGAATCAACCTCTCGGCGGCGGGCGAGTTCAGCGGCGATATGGGCTCGATTGCCGGGGCGGTTTACGATCCCAAGAAACAGTGGATGGTGCTCCTCAGCGAACCGGGCGCCACGGGCGCCGCCACGCCGGCCGATTTCGCCGTGGCGCTGGCCCTGGCGCGCTCTCATCAAGAGGCTTCGTTCTCGCTCGATCCGGCCGACCCGAAAAACCCGGAAGGCCCCTGGCTCAAAGCGGTTTACCGCCCGGAAAACATCCTGGCCGGAACGCAGTTCGGGCAGACGCTGTTCGAGGCGGACTGGCTGCTCAAACAGTATTCCTTCAATGTAGTCGCGGGCGAGGACGGCCACTGGAGCGAGCGGCGGTCGCGGGTGCCCGGCCTGAAGGGCCTGCCTGAACTTACTTTCGAGTCGGATGCCCCGATTTCCAAAGAGGGTCAGTGGACCAGAGCCTGGATCGAAGTGAAGGACGAGAAGGTGCCCGTGGCTGTCGAGGGCGGAGTGGTGCGGGTGTCGAAACCGGACATGATCATCGAGAGCCGGCGGCAGATCGTGGACCCCTCATCCGAGACCGGGCTGCGGGACGTGCCGGATGTGAGCGATCCCATCCAGAAGCAGTTCAAGGAAACGTTCACCCGCCTTTACGACCAGATCAGCGCGGAATCGCCGGAGTTCGGCCGGGTGCGCGAACTGGTGAAGGCGATCGTGCTGGCGAAGTGGATGGTGAAGGAGAACATACCTGTGGACGAGGCGTGGCTGGCGGCCGCCCAGCGGATCCCCACAGTTGCCAAAGCGCATGCGCTCGATGTGTCCTGGCAGCGGCAGAGCCAGAAGCCGTTCGTGGAGGGCAACCGGCGCGGAACCATCACCACCACCCGGATCTGCAAGCTGTTCGGCGGTGTGAACGCTCACGTCGAGCCGGCGTACGAGGCGGGCGGAGGCGAGGCGCGCAGCCTGCGCGACGCGGTGCTGGCCCGTACGGAGGGTTCCAAGCCGGAGACGACCTTCGGGATCGACCAGGAAGGGAAGACATACTCGGCGACGGTGATGCCGTTCACTCCGGCCGGCCGCGAAGTGTGGCGCGAGGCCCCGGTGATCGAGCGGGACGGCTCGCGATACCAGTTGGCCAACGTGAACGGCATACGGAGGGTCAAGGGCAAGACCGACGGCCGCGGAAACACCACGGAATATGGTTACGATGCGAGCGGCGCGCTGGACCGCGTCGCCATCTCCTCGCGCAACGGGGACCGGGCCACGTACCAGAAAGAGCGCGGCGGCGGCACGTGGACGCTGACCTCGGCGCGGGGCAACGTGGTGCAGCTTGTCTATGACACGGACGGCAGCCTGCGCACAGTCGAAGCCGACGGCACAACCGTCGCCTCCTACCAGTACGACGCGCCGAGGAACACGGTGCAGGTGCGGCGGGGCGGCGATCTGGAGACCTATGTGGCGGACGCCGGACGCAACCTGCGCGAGTACCGGGTGAGGAACGAGTCCGTTCCCGGTACGGAGGAATCGCTCCAGATCTCCTACACGGATGACGGGCGCATCGCGGGTGTGTCCGGTTCCGGCGTCACCGCCGTGAAGATCGCCTACGCGCCAGGGAGCGTTGGACCGGCATCGATCACTTCACCCATGGGCGTCAGGAGCTTCAGCTACGACCAGAAGGGAAGGCTGGAGTCGATGCTGGATTCGAGCGGAGCGCGGACGACTTACTCTTACGACGGCGACTTACTGCGGAGAGTGGGAGTGCGCCTGTTGGGAGCTTCCTCGGATTACGAATTCGACAAGAACGGTCCCACCGTCAGCCGCGATCTGCTGGGCCGGGTGACCCGGCGCACTTACTCCCAGGCAGGACTTCCCGAAACCGAACGGGACGATGACGTTCTGACTACTTTCGGGCGCGGGCGGCCGGGCGATGTGGAGACGCTGCGGCGCTCGGATGGAAGCGGCGTGGTAATCGAGCGGAGCCGTGACGGAGAAGAAGTCCGGGTCCAAAAGCCGGAAACGCAGTTGCCGCCGCTCGACCCGCGGTTTATGTCAATCGGGATGCCCCGTTACCTGCCACCCGATATCTAAATGAAGACTCCGGCGGAGGATGACATGCCACACCAACGTGAGAATTCGTCGAGAAATGGCCCGCAGGCACCCGCGTCATGGCGCGGCGCTAGCTTCATGCTGACGCTGGCCGTGCTCGCGGTTGCTTGGCTGGCGGCCTGTCACCCGGGTGGCGCCGGCGCTTCGCACCGGCTGGCCGCGGTGGTGGCGGCGGCGGGCAGCGACGCTTGCATCCCGGGAGCGATGGGCGGTGGACGGCTGGGCGCGCCCATCCTGGTTTTCGAAGAGCGGCACCTGTCGCGCGCCGGACAGATCGAGCAGGCCATCGCACTGCTGCGGCTGTACCGGGACAGCGGGCTCCGCCACATTGTCCTGGAGGGCTACGTCAAAGACGAAACGCCGGGCTCGGCGGGATGGTTCGACGACGTGGCAGGAGATCTTGAACCGGCTACCCGCGCGGGCCTGGCCGCCCTGTTTCTGCGCCAGGGGGATATCGGGAGCGCCGAGTTTCTGCGCATGGTGCAGCCGGATGTTTCGCTCGATCCGGGGGAAACCATCGAGGAGCACGCGCCCAATCTGGATCGTGCCGCCGCGGCTGCGCCGCTGGTCTATTTGCACGGTATTGCCTCCGTGTCCCTGCCCAGCCGCGAGGTGGAACGGATACGGCAGGAGATTCAGGCGCTACCGCAGTATTCGCCCGAGGAGCAGCAACAGCGGATCGCGCGGATCTCGGCTTGGGTGCTGGCGGGCGCGAAGTGGGCGGAAAAGGCCGCCGCGCAAATCCCGGGCGCGGCATCCACGACGGTCTCCGCCGATCGGGCGGAGGCGTTGTCCACCGAGATATTCAAACGCGCCGCGGACCTGGGCCTGGCGTTTTCCGAGGGCGACCGTCGCGCCATGGAGCGGAACCTGCTGTTCTGGCGGGCGCGGAGCGCCGCGTCGCGGACGCTGGCAGCCGAGGCCGGCAGGGTCGCCAGCCGGCCAGGTGTCCGAGTGGTGGCGCTGTGCGTGGGCGCGGCGCACACGGCAGCCGTCTCGGAAGCCCTGGGGAAAGCCGGACGGCCCTATGCCGTGCTGACGCCCCGCAGCCTCAAGGAGGGCAATCGTCACGGAGACTTGACCTGGGACATGCTGGAACGCAAGTACGCCGACCGGCCGGTTTCCGGCGAAGGCTACGCGGCCGCGATCTCCGAAGCGTTCGCTCCCGCCGAGAAGAAGACCGAGCCCGCGCTGTTCCAGCCTTGGTTCCAGGCGCAGGCGGAGATGATGTCACTGGTCGGGAAGATGTCCCAGCGGGCCGCCCAGGCAGCCGAATCGGCGGATGGGCGACTGCGATTCTCCGAGGCGGATCTGAAAGGCAGGTTCATCTCCATCAGCCCGGACACGGTTCACCTGGTCAGCGAACCGGGCGCGCCGGGCGGCCGGGCGGTGGTTCTCCGGGTGGACATCAATGCCGGGGCCGAGCGGGCGCCGCGGTCGTTCTGGGTGAAGGCGGCGACCGATCCGGCCGCCGCGCAATTCCAGGGGCAGCCCGATATCGAATCCCTGCTCAAGAAAACCCTGGCCGAGATCCAGTCTCCGGCGGCGCCGGAGACTCGAGCCGGGGATGGAGCCGAGGTCGTGCATGTGGATAAGACGAGTCTGGCCTTCGCCGGCAGCGAAAGCGCGGTCCGCAGTGTGTCGCTGGGCGAACCCTAAACGGGGCGATCGGGAACAGCGCGCGGAGGGCTGCGGCAAATGGGAAAATTTTGAGGAATACGGGACGTATAAGACTTGATTCGATTATAATAGGCGACACTTGTTAATATCCCATGCGAGCCGGCAACCAGCTTCTTGCGGTCTCAACCAGCAGTTTTCGGGGTGGCCAGCCACTAGTGGCTGGGAGGCGGAGTTGTATGTTGACAACGGATAAGTTGCGTACCAGCAATGTGTTGGTGGCAGGACTGTGGGCGGCGGTACTGGCTTTGGCGGGATGCCAAAAGCCGGCGCCGGCCCCCAAGCCCGCCGGCACCGCTCCGCTGGAGCCGCCATCCGCCACTCTAACCGCGAAAGTATATCTGGATGGAACCGCATCCATGAATGGCTTCGCTCTGGCGGGAGCCGAGGGTCAGTACGTCCAGTACTTAGGCGACCTGGACCTGGCGCTGCAGAGAGCGTGGCGCAACCCCACGGTCGATTACTATCGTTTCGGCTCGGTCATCGAACGCCTGACCGGAGCATCGCCCTACCGCACCGCCGGGGAAGCCGGCTTTTACCCGGGCGGCCCTAACTACCAGGAGACCAGGATCGATCGGGTGCTTGACGAAGCTTCACCCAACGTGATGACCCTGATTGTCACGGACCTGTTCCAGCAGGACGCCGATGTTTCGGCGCTGCTCCACAGCATCAGCACGAAGGTGACCGCAAACCAACTGGCGCTGGCCGTGCTCGGGGTGAAAGCGGATTTCAATGGCAAGGTGTACGACGTTGGTTATTCCCATATGAGTTTCCTTTGGGACAGTCAGAACAAAGTCAACAGACGCCATCCGTTTTACACGCTGATTGCGGGCCGAACTGCGGACATTGTGCACCTGGCGGAGGAGTTGAAGGCGGTTTCACAAATCGTGAAACTGGAGAACCTGGTGATCCTGGCGCCGCTGGTGGTGTCGTCTCCATTGGACTGGCGCGCCGCCGAAATCACGAGGCAGAAGGGACTCACGCCCGACATACGGGTCGTCGAAGGCGCCAGGCGGGGCGCGCTGGCATTTCGAACCACCCGGGATACGGATTTCGAGTTTGACGCCTCGTTCAGCTACAGTCCCGTGCCTTATGCGCCCGCCGTCCGGTTTTCGAAGCTGCCCCCGCCGTCCATGCGTGCGTCCCTGTGGAGCAGGCCGAACTTCTGGACTCATGCGGCCTTGCGCGACCTGGCGCCCGGCGCCGGGCCGAAGGAGGACGCCTTCCGGCTGGTGCAGAACGGGGAGAAAGTCACGCTCATCGGCAGGCTGCCAAAGGGAAGTCTGGCTACTCCCGGGACTTACTCGTTCGAGCTTACGCAGGAGCTGAAGTCCGAGGATTTCGATCTGCCCGCTTTTTGCACGGCATGGACCATGACCAACGCGGACATCGCCACCTATGTGCGAAACCCGGAGGCGTTCGACGGCACACGGACTGAGAACCTGTCTCAATTTGTGAATAGCGCGTGGAGCGGAATGTTAGCGGAACACAGACCCACGCTGGGAACCATCTACGTCTTCGTACAGCAGTGAAGGAGGCTGGTTTGAAGGTATCTCGATTATTGATTGCGCTCTTTGGCGCGACGGTCGCTTGTTTCTTATGGTACGCGGTCCTGCACTTCCTCGAGCCGCTGCTGCTCCAGAACGTGGTCACTCCCGCCGCCGGCATGGATATTCAGGACTGGGCCTCCGGGTTTGAGGAGAGCCAGGTGGTGGCCATTCTGGTCGCCTGGTTTCTGGCTGTGATCTGGCACCCGATCTCATTTCTAAGCTCGGGACGGCGCGGGGACAGACGGATCTTGTGGACGGTTTTCCAGATACTCTGCGTGCTGACTTCAGTGATCCTTTGCATTCTGCTTTTGCCGAAGACGGAATATGGCGCCGTCTGGGCTTACGCCATGGCTTTTCTGAACGGCCTCTTCCCGTTCTGGTTGGGCACAGTCTGGTGTTCGCAGGGAGCATGTAAGTACGCTCCGATGGGCGCTAAATCCATGCGAGGTTTCTTCCGACAATGACTTACTACGCTCTCGCCATGGGGGGCTCGGGCTCGCGTTGCGCCGAAGCCCTCATCTATCTCAGCGCGGCGGGCCTGGGCCCTCCCGGGAAACTGACCCTGCTGTTCATCGACCCGGACCGCGCCAATTACAGCCTCGACCGGGTTGTGAGAGTGGCCGGATATTACCGGGAATTGCAGGCCATCCGGCGCGGAAAAGACTGCGCCTTGTTCGGCACCGAAATCGTTCTGACCGAACCGAAGTCCTGGACGCCGTTCGCCAAAGGGGCGGCTTCGCCGTCGCTCTCGAAGTTCTTCGAGTACGACACGATGCGGCAGCGGTCGCCCCAGGACGCCGCGCTGTTCGAGATGCTGTACACCCCCGAACAGCGCAGCGCCATTCTGGACATCGGGTTTCGCGGGCGCCCCTCGATCGGCGCCGCGGTGTTCGGCGCCAAGCTGGACCTCAACACGGAGGAACCCTGGCGCACGGTGGCTGCCAACATCGCCAGCGAATCGGCTGGCTCTGTGGTCAGGATCTTCTCCTTCGGTTCGCTGTTCGGAGGGACCGGGGCGGCCGGGCTGCCCACCGTGCCGCGGCTTCTGTGCATGCAGAAGAACCCGCGGACGCAGAAGTACGATCAACTGAACCCTAACGTTTACGCGGCTGCCAGCCTGCTGCTTCCGTACTTTGCGTTCACACCCACGGCCGGCATGGACGACGGCAAGGTATACGCCCACTGCGACGCCTTCCTTCTCAACGCCAAGGAGGCTTTGCGTTACTATGCCGCCTGCAATCCGGAATTCAGGCGCATGTACGTACTCGGCTCCGAGGCGCTGGCGATGCAGGATAACTTCTCGATCGGCGGCCTGGATCAGAACAACAAGCCGGCCTATGTCGAGCTGCTGGCGGCTCTCGCCACGCGGGATTTTTACGAGGCCGACCCAAAAGATCTGGCATCCTGCCAGGTCGGTATTCTCGGCCGGCACGCGGCCGGCGAGTTCGGCTGGAAGGATGTTCCCGACGGCGCCGCAGTGCAACGGAAACTTGGCCAGTTCACCCGCACCGCGTTCGCTTTTGTCAAGCTGTTCGACCCCTACTTCCAGGAACTGCGGGCTACACCGCGCCCATGGTACCTCGATCGCCCGCGGCGGCGCGCCTGGTATCAGGACCTGATGGAGCGCCGCGGGGTGGACCCGTGCAACGCGGAAACCTACCAGTTGCTTGAGCGCCAGTTGTTGTTCTTCAAGTCGTACCTGGAGTGGCTTCGCGACATGCACGCCGGCAACCAGGCCGCGGGCGGGTTCAAGCTGCTCCTGGCCGACCCGACGGCGTTCCCCAGACCGGAGGACGGCGCCACCCTCCTCGACGAGAAGTTCGGGCGCTTGATGGGAGAACCGGACCAGAACCCGGACAAGTTGGAGGACGTTTTGCGGCGGCTGGCCGCTTGCGGCCCCAAGGCCTACGGCGACGCCGCCGGCCTGGGCTACTTCCAGCACGCTTTGTACGATGCGTGCGGCTATGCGCAGAAAGGGAGGACAGCCTGATGGACGCTTTGATTCCCGTACTTCCCCGCCTGAAGCCCGGCGCGAACAACGTCCGGCCGCCGTCCAAGCCGGGTTGGAGCTTTCGCGACGTGGAGGAACTGCAAACCATCGCCAACGCCCTGGACGTGGCAATCCGGCCGGGAACCGCCGGCCTGGTGGTGGATGCAATCCCCGACATGTGGGCTCGCATTCTGCTGTTCGCCTTCGCGCTGATCGAGGAGGAACACCCGCTCCACAAGACCTACATCGCGGCGTTTCGCGGATTTCTCGCCCTGCTGGCTTTCCGCAACCGGAAGAACATCAACGTCGACGCCCAGCTACTGGACATGTCCGGAACCCCGGCCACCACGTTCCACGCCGCCGCGCAGCGTCTGCGGCCGGAGAACTACTGGATGTCGGCGGACACCAGGTGGGATGAGCTGTCCACGTTCACGCTGGGAGGGCACGTCATTGGCATCACGTCGCCTCTCACGCTGGTCTGTCCGGGCGAAGGGCTGCACCTCACCCCGCTGGCGCAGGCGAGCTGGTGTTTCGACGGCTTCCGCTTCATCGATCCGACTCCCTACCTGGACCAGCGCGAACGCAAGGACCTGGCGGGATGGATCGCCATCCTGGTCAGGTCCATCGGCGCGCATCCTCAGGACCAGTTCCGCCCGGGAGATCAGTACCGCAACCACCTCATCGGGCTGCTGGACAGCACCGACCCGCAGCATCCCGGCTTCAGGCAGGATCTCCTGGCTGCCGTGCCCGCTGCCGAGCGCGCCGGCGAGCCGGTCTTGTTTAGCACTGGGATGACCTTGTCCCACGGGCTGTACAAATACCTGGCCCCCGCGTTGCCGCGTGAGCCGGTGAAGATCGACCACTCCATGGTGCGCCTCAGCTCGCTGAGGCCGGGGACTAAGAACCCCACCCTGCTGGTGATCGACGACAGTCTGGACAGGCAGTGGGGGAAAAAGCCGGCGGAGATCGTCATCGCCGACGGAGTCAGCCTGCGGGACGTTCCCGCCCTCCAACTCGGCGCCGACCACAAGCTGCTCGGCTCCCACACCGAACTCCCCGCCGAGACCGAATGGCGGTTTCCCCAGGACTTCTTCACGGACCGCCTGGTGTTGATCCGCGACGCTCCCAACGCTTTTCCGGGAGCCTTTCCTGTCGCGGGCCAGAGCGGGGTCGCCGCCAAATTCGGCGGATCGCCCATCCTGCCCCTCAAGGATGAGCTCTTGAAATACCTGACGGTGGACCACATTTGTAAGAACGCGTATTTCAAATCGACGGGCGACACCATCGAGTTCGGGCTGTTGCTGCCGCTCGAGGGCGGCGGAGGCATGACCATCAGCCAGGTTTACGGTCCGAGAAGCAGACCGATCGAGTTTCAGGAACACGGGGTTCCGGTACTGGAAATCTGGCCGAACTTTGCCAGCCCGGAATGGAACAAGTACTTCCTGTTCTGGGACAGCCGCGGCGGCGACGTTTTTTACGCCCGGCCGTTGGGGTCGCTGGATGGAGATTCGTTCCCCGAGTGGCGCGGGCCCGGGCAGAAAGAACGCGAGGTCACGGAGATCTCCTCGGCGCCCGAGTTCATCAAGTGCACCGTCCCGCAGCCGCAGCCCAACGGAAGCGTTCAGCAAGTCCCCGCGGGCGTTCTGATGCCCCGCTTGCAGGTTCTCGGCAACGTGCCGCCGATCGACTTTCACATCGGCGTGGACTTCGGGACTACCAACACCAACGTTTACCTTCGAAAGGAGGGGGAAGCCAGGCCCGTTCCGCTGGAACTGAAGACCGTTACTCATCCGGTTACCGCGCCGTTGCAATCCGACCGCGAGGAAACGCTCTACCGCTCCTTCCTGCCGCCAGCGACGACGTCCGAAAGCGGGGCCGCAATCTGCGAGCGGTCCCCGTTCCTCAGCTTCTTCAGCACCCGCTCGCAGGCTCCCCAGGGGAAAATGCTGCCCATCAAGCACGGGCACATCCTCTTCTACCACGTGTTTTATAACCACCGGACCATCGGCACCGACCGGGTCAGCACCAACCTGAAATGGCAGGACGGCGCCAGGACCAAGCTGGAGGCCTACATCCACCAGGTCTGCATGCACGCGGCGGTCGAGGCGTTTCGCCAGGGCGGCCGCAACATTCACTGGTACTACTCGCTGCCCACCGCTTTTCCCCGCTACAAAGTCGGGCAGTTCCGCGCCCTGTGGGCGGGGGTGGTTGACTGGGTCGGCGAAACTCTGGGCACTGCGCCGCCTTTGGCGGCGGCCATGCCGCAGACCGAAAGCGTAGCCGCGGCCAAGTACTTCGCATCTCTGGAGAGGGCCTTCCCCCAGGTGGGCGCGGCATTCATCGATATCGGCGGCGGCACTTCCGACATCTCCATCTGGCAGAGCGACAAGCTGCTGATCCAGAACTCGGTGCGCCTTTCGGGAGCCCAGATCATTCTGGAGCCGCTTTTCCGCAGGCGCTCGGCCATACTCAAGGTCATTCCTCCCGACATTCTGCCCGAGGACCGGCGGCGGGAACTGGAGGGGGCAACCGAATGGGCGGTCTTCTGCGCCAAGACGGATGCCTTGCTACGGTCGCAAGGCGCCGAGATCCTGAACTGGCTGCTGAGAGCTCCGGACGATGCGGATCTCAAGCTTTTCATCGACTACATCGGCCTCGGCCTCTCTGGCCTGTTCTACTATTGCGGCCTGATGTTCAAGCACCTCGCGGCCAGCGGCGGCTATGTTCTCAAGGAGGCGGCCGGACAGTGCCTGCTTCCCAGCATTCACGTGGGCGGCAATGGCTGCAATCTGCTCCACTGGGTCGCCGATGGCAGGTATGACGAGCGCGCGCCGATCAACGAGATCTTCCGTGACATGCTGCTGCATGCCGCCGGCTGGGAGGACCGCAAGGGCAAGTTCCGCATCGACATCAGCCCGGAGCCCAAAGCCGAGGCCGCGTACGGCCTGGTGGTGGAATTCAAACTCAAGGATTTCGACAGTTTCGACGAGTCGGCTTTTGAAACGGTTGTCTCCGGCGAGAGCTTCACAATCCAGGGCGGGGCGGAACCGGACGCGCAGCCGGCCACCAGCCTGCTTTCCCGGGACAAGTTGAAGCAAGGAGTGGAACCCGGCGCGCTCGAGAGCCTCCGGGATTTTGCCGGGGTCTACAACAAGTTTGCGCAACGCCCGGGCCGAAACCTGCGCCCGATCGGCGATCTCGACTCCATGTTGAGCAGGGTCTACAGCTCGGTGGTCCAGTGGGTTGGCCAGCAGAAGAGTAGCGAAGTCAACGAAATCCAGCTCGAGCCGCTGTTCATCGTGGGTCTGAGGGCGTTTTTGACGGCCTTTCTCGAGGGGGGGGACTAGGACGTGCTTGATCCTATTGTGTTGACCCTCACGTCGCTTCCGTACTACATCTGGGTGGCATTGGGCGTTGCCTTCCTGCTTGTCATGTACGTCTTCTTCTCCGGCTCCAAGAAGCGCGGTTGGGAGGACGATTCGGAGCAGGGGCATCGCGAGAAAGCGCACCGGCCGAAGGCGCAAGTTACCGACCTCTCCAGCCTGAACAGAGAGCTGAACCGGATAGTCAAATTCGAAGAGGAGATTGACGAGAAACTGCATGAGATCGGGGAGAGGCAAGTTAAGCTCAGGGCTGACATCCGGCGGGAACTGGATGCGATCAAGGCGGCACTGGCGGAGATCAGGAAGCTCATGCCAGCTACTCCCGCGGCCGGGGGCAGCCCGTCGGATTTGCGGGACAGGACCCCCGGCAATGCCGAGGCCCCGGCTGCCGATGTACAGCCAGCGGCGGTGGCCGAGTCTCCCCAGCCTGCGGAGCCGGAGCCTTCGCAGCCCCCGGTCAATCCGGCCGAACTCAAGCGGCAGACGCTGGAATCCCTGGTGGCGGGATACAACGAGAACCCGCAAGGACTCAAGCGCCGTTTCGACGTGCGCGAATTCACGGTCGCCAACATGCAAACCATGGGTAAGGAGCAGGGCGCGAAGCCGATATACCGTCTTGTCGAGCCGGGTCAGGGCGAGTACTGGCTGATTGCCCTGGGCGAGGAAATCGGCTATGCAGTTCCACGTTACAAGCAGACCTACAACCTAGGCCAGTTCCGATCGGCGGGCATGGATCGGGTCTTCACGTGCAAGGGCTTCATCGAGGGACAGAGATATCGAAAGGTGGAAGTCGTCAAGCCCGCCAGATTCTGCGAAGTCGGCCATGGCGAACTGGAGATGGTCGAGCAGGGAATCCTGGAGCTGGGGCAGGGCGAGAAGGAGCCCTAGCGGAATGGAGTACGTCATCCCCGGGCTGGCGGTGGTCATCGTGGTCATGCTTGCGGTGCTGCTGGCCAACGCCAACGGGCTGCATCGCTCGGGCTTGTCGATGCGCCAAGACATCGATCGACTGCGGCGGCAGATCCCGCCGGGGCAGGGACAACTGGCGGTTGCGGTCGCCGCTCCCGCGCAGCCGGCGCCCGTGAAGTACACGCTTCCTGTGGCGCGGCATCCAAGGGCCGCCGAGCCCGCCCCATCACCAGTCGATCCGGCCGCCCGGAGGCGGGAAGCGGTCGAATCCCTGGTGACGGGCTACAATGAGAACCCCCAGGAACTGAAGCGCCGCTTCGATGTGCGTGAGTTTACCGTCGCCAACATGCAAGCCATGGGCAGAGAGCCGGGCGCCAAGCCGGTTTACCGTCTTGTCGAGCCGGGTCAGGGCGAGTATTGGCTGATCTCCCTCGGCGACGAGATCAGCTATGCTGTGCCACGTTACAAGCAGACCTACAACCTCGGCCAATTCCGATCGGCGGGCATGGATCGGGTCTTCACGTGCAGAGGCTCCAGGGTGGGGGAGAGATATCGAAAGGTTGAGGTCGTCAAGCCGGCTGTGTTTGTTGAAGTCGGCCGGGACGAACTGGAGATGGTCGAGCCGGGAATCTTGGAGTTTGGTCAAGGCGAAAAGGAAGTCTAGCTGAATGCAATACGTCATCCCAGGGGTGGTGGTGCTCATCGTGATCATGCTGGCGGTGCTGCTGGTCAATGCCCGGCTTCTGCATCGCTCGGGCTTGTCGATGCGCGAGGAGATCGATCAAATCCGGCGCCGGACTCCCCAAGCGCAGGGACAGCCAACGGTTGCAGCCGCCACTCCCCCGCAGCCCGAAAGACGGCCGCCAGAGCAGGTTGCGGCGCCCGTGCCCGCGTCCGTGAATCCTGCGCCCGCTCCCGCGCCGACGCCCGTGAAACCCGAGCCGCCGCCTCGCGTGGCGCGGCCTCCCAAGGCCGCCGAGCCTGTCCCACCAGCGCCGCCACCACTCAAATTGGCCGACCGCAGCCGGCAAGCCATCGAATCCATAGTGCAGGGATACAATCGGAACCCCGATGAACTGAAGCGCCGTTTCGATGTGCTTGAGTTCAACCTGGAGGCGCTCGGCAAGCGGTCGGGCGCGCTGCCGGTGTACCGGCTCGTCCCGGCCGGGCAGCAGGGCGAATTGTGGATCGTCTACCTGGGCGAGGGAGTCGGCTGTGCTCTGCCGCGCCCCAGGCCGACTTACAATCTCGGCCAGTTTCGAGCGGCGGGAATGCACCGCGTCTTCACGTGCAAGGGCTTCACCGAGGGACAGAGATCCGGCAAGGCGGAGGTCGTCAAGCCCGCCATATTCCGCGAAGCCGGCGAAGAAGAAGTGGAGATGGTGGAGCAGGGGATCCTGGAACTGCACGAGATCGAGAAGGAGTCTGCGGCCACCACCGCTCCTGCCAAGCCGAAGAAGGCCGAGAAGACTCCCACACCCGCGCCGCCAGTGGCTGCCGCCGCGGAAAAAGCGCCCGCCCAGTCCGGTGAAGCCGCCACCGTGGCGCTCCTTTACCAGCTCAACACGGAACGGCTTTACAGCGACCGCAACGGAGTCCGCGTCGGAGTTGCGAACCTGGATGCGCTGGAGCAGGACCAGGCAGCCGTTCCGGTTTTCGCGCCAAACCCCGAGGGAGCATTTTGGATTCTGGGGGGACGGTTTCTGGTGCCTCGCCCCGGCGCAATGGAGCATCTGCCGCAAGTGCGGCCGTCGCCGACCCGGTTTTTCGACTGCGCCGCGGAGGGGACAGGCGAACCGGCTCAGAAAAACGTGCTGGTGCGGGCCGCCTCGGTCCAGGCGGCCGGCGATGGCTGGGTGCTCGCCGAGCGGGGCGCCGTCCAGTTAGCCGGGGAGAACGGCCGGCAGCGCGCCGTGGAGGAGATCGTGCGGCTGTACCGCTCCGACACGGAGGGTCTGCAAAGCCGCTACACGGTCTTCCAGTTCGGCGCCACCAACGCCTCCCAACTGGAAGCCAACCCCTCGGAAAGCCCCAGGTTCGGATTGCTGCCGACCGGTCCGTATTGGCTGCTGCACCGCGGGGATAAGGAGCGCTACGCCGTCCCCGCGCCCGACCTCGCGGTTGACGACCGCCTGATGCGGTCATCCGGGTTCCTGGCTCTGTTCAAAGTGACAGAGTATCAGACCGGCCGGACCTACCGGAAGCTCGAGCTGATCCGGCCCGCCCGGCTGGAACTTTGGAACGTGGTCGAAACCGGCGAAGTCAGTCTCGGAGAACCGGAGCCGGAGCTGGAACGCGAGCCTGAGGGCGCGCTCGAGGCCGGGCAGGCGAATCCCGAGCAGGATGAGACGCCGGAGGAGCAGCCCCTGGTTGCCAGCGTGAAATGGACGCTGGCGGAAATGGCGGACATCTTCAACCATGGCCCTGGGGTGTTCCAGGAGCGGTTCACTCCCGCTCGCTACGGCGTGCGCAACACGCGGGATCTGGAGACCAGGGCCGGGGCGGAGCCGGCCTTCGGGCCCGAGCCCGACGGCGACTATTGGCTGGTCGAGGCCGGCGCGGGATCGGGCGCGGGGGACGGCTACGCGGTTCCTTATCCTGGAATCGAAGTGGATGGCGCGACCATTCGCCATCTGAGCAAAGTCTTCAAGTGCATGGGCTATCAGGCGGGCCGGCGTTATCGCGGCGTCTGGCTGGTTTCGCCGGCGGTGGTGAGACAGACGGCCCCGGAAGGGTTGCGTATCGTGAACACCGGAGTGCTTGCGCTCACGGAGGGTGAACCGGATGTTGACTCTGACTGAATACTTCCGGCCGGAGAATCCGATCGCCCTGGCCATTGTCTACATTCTCTGGGGCGTTTTCGTGATCTGGCTGTTTTACCTGGTGCGCGGCGGCATCAGGATCCGCCGGCACGGGAGTACTATCCAGGCTCTGATCCGCGCGAACCCCGAACTGGTTGCGGCGCGGCTGGAGCGTCAGGCCAAGCGCAGCCGGGGCGCGAGAATCGACAGGACACCATCCGACGAATTTCGCGCGCACCTGCCGCCCGGGGTTGGGCATGACGAGCCGGTTGCGATTCACCTGGAGAACATTTACGCCGCCGGGTGCAGCGAGAGCCGGCTCGACATCGGCGAGTTACTGCGCCACACCGAACACGTGATCACCAAGGACGACAGCGTCCGCCTGCATTTCCTGAGCATCTTCCTGATCATCGGCCTGCTGGGAACCCTGTTCGGGTTGGCCGACAGTATCCTCGCTCTTCTGCAACTCCTGAAACAGAGCGCCGACGTGGGCTCGAATCTGGCCGCTCTGTTGGGCAGCTTGAAGGGCGCCTTCGCGCCCAGCATCTCGGGCGTACTGACTTCCATCATCGGCACCGGGGTGTTCGCACTTTACAACCGGGTGTACGTCTCTCCGCTGATCGCCCAGTTGCGCGAGGTTACCATCAATTTCTGGGTGCCGGAACTCTATCCGACCACCAGCCAGGTGGCTGCCGAGGCCGCCCAGCGCAGCCAAGCCGCCGCGGCGAAGGTGATCGCATCCGCCGAAACCATCAGCGAGAAGACCGAGGCGCTCGCCTCGACTCTGAAGACCGCGGTTGAGGACACGCAGAGCTACGCCGCCGCTATCGACAAGCTCTCCAGCGCTATCAAAGCCGCCACCGAGCCGGCGGCCACAGCCCTGGCTGCCCTGGCCACGCAGTTGACCCGTTTTGACGAGGCCATGTCCCGCTGGGCGCAGTTCGAGAAGACCCTGGAAGCGCTGTACCAGGAGCTGACCGCCAATCAGAAGATGCTGGCCGAGCGTTCCGCCGAGGTCGGCACTCTGATCGGCGCGCAGACTGAGCGCCTGGGAACCATGGCCACCGGCCTGGCGGATGCCCATCGGGAAGTGCTCGCGGAGGTTCTCAAGACTCTCGCGGAGATGTCGGAACGCATGAAGAGTCTTCACGCTCCGTTCATCGATGCGAAGGAACAGATGCTGGGCGTGGCCGTGAACTTCCAAGGCTTCGCCCGGAGCCAGCTCGATATCTACGGCAAGACGTTGGAGACTGTCGAGGGTCTTCCCGCCGCTCTGGTCAAGGCCTTTACGCCGATAGGCCAGGGCCTTGCGGAGCAGATCGCCGAAGGCACGAAGCCCCTTGCGGACAGGATCGCCCAAGGCGTGCAGGCCCTGGCGGAATCGCGCCAATTCTCGGCCGAGCCCTGGGAGGCTGTTCGAGAGCAGCTTGAGGCGGCCTTCCGGGAACAGAACCGGATTCTGAGCAGCCTCGTAGCGGGCATGCGCGGGGTGGGCACGCAGCCTTATCAGGCGGCCTACCCAAGAGCCGCGGGCCAGACCCCCGGTTCCGGCGCATGGGCAACGCCGTTTGTCCCCCAGGAGCCTGCACGCCGGGGGCCGGAAGTTCCGCCGCCGTCCAGCAGAGTTGTGTTTCCAGGGCCGCCCGTTCCCACCCCGCAGCCGGACCAGCCGGGACAGGAGCCTCAACCTCCGGAGCCGGCGGGTCCGCCGCCGAGCGGAACAGAACCCCCGCCGCCGTCCGTTCCCGCCACGCCGCCGGAACCGGCGCAGCAGGAGTGGCCGCCACCTGCCCAATCGGCGCCTCAACCCCAGGCACCACCAGTTCAGCAGCCGGCGCGCCCGCCGTCGGGCAGTCCATATTATTCGCCGCCATACCAGCCGCGACAGCCGCAGCCGGCTCCCTGGCGGCCCGCTGGGCCCCCGGCTCAGCCGCCGCCAACCCGGCCCTGGTGGAAGGTTTGGTGAGGTTAGCCTATGCGTGACGATCAGATCTTCAGCTTCAACTTCTGGCCGGCGTTTGCCGATCTGATGCTGTCTCTCATCCTCATCCTTCTGCTGGTGATTGGCGGCGCCTACTTCTCGTCGATTGATTTCCGGTCGATTCAGAAGAAGCAGAAGGACGTGGCCGAAACGCTGATCACCCCGGAGAGGAAAAAAAAGAGCGTTGACGGCGGCGTGGAGATCCTGACCGCCGGTGGCGAACTCCTGTACCGGCTGACGGAGGACCCCAACGACCCGATGCTGCAGGTGGTGACCTTCAGCGACTCGTTGTTGTTCGAATCCGGCAAATGCGCCCTGACCGACAGGGGCAAGGCGGCGATACGGGAGATCGGCCAGGTGCTCACCGCACACCTGGCCGATATCGTCGAGATCCAGATCCGCGGCCACGCCGACACGGATCCGATCGGCGTGGGAACCGGATACCAGGACAACCTGGCGCTGGCATCCGCGCGGGCGAACGAAGTATTCCGGTTTCTCAAGGACGACGTGCACATTTCTCCCATCGACCACCTGATGTCGGCCAGTTCCTTCGATCAGTTCTCTCCCGTTCAGCGGAGCCGCAATACACCGTTCGATGCCGCCAGCCTGGCGCAGGCCAATGCGACGGACGATCTGAAGAAGGCCAACCGCCGGATCGAACTGCTGCTGTTCTACAGTCGCCCCAACGCGCGCAAGCACCACGCTGAAAAGTGATCCGATGGCTTTCGCCGCCACAACCGCCGCCGGCAGCGCCGCCACAGCCGCCGGGGAAGTTGCGTATACAATCGATATTGGCCAGGAAGCCAGGATGTAACTATCGGATGAGGATGGGCGTTTCAGCCGGCTGCCATCGGCTGCCGGCGCCCTGTTGGAGGCAACCGTGAGCTTTAAGTGCGCTCTCTGCGGAGACAGCATCTCGAAGAACGTCTACTACTGCTCCAAGCACAGTTGGCATATCTGCTGGAGCTGTGTCAAGAAAGCTCTCATGACCAACCGGCTTACGTGCCCGAAGTGCGGCCAGGAAGTGAGCCGGGTGGATTAGGACGCCCGCCGTAGAGGAGCCGGGCGCGGCAGCTACCGTCCCACTTTGCCCTTCGCCGCCCGGCCGCGCCTGCGCAGCAGCTTCTCCTGCGCGCAGACCAGGTGCTTCTTGCCGCTGGCCTTCTTGCGAATGTACGTGCCGTCCGGCTGCATCTCGCGGGCGTTCACCCTGTCGGCCAGGTAGACCGCCAGCACATCGTCGCGGATAGAGCGGATGATGCGCTCGTCGCGCACCGGAACCAGCACCTCCACGCGATGGTCGATGTTTCGCGGCATCAGGTCGGCGCTGCCCATGTACATCTCTTCGGTGCCGCCGTTGCGGAAATAGAACACGCGGCTGTGTTCCAGGAACCGCCCCACGATGCTGGTGACTTCGATGTTCTCGCTCACCCCGCGCACGCGCGGCCGCAGGCAGCAGATGCCGCGCACCAGCAGCTCGATCTTCACCCCGGCGCGCGACGCGCGGTACAGCGAGCGGATCAGCTTGGGATCCACCAGCGAGTTCATCTTGAAGATCAGGTGGCCTTCGCCGCCGCGTTTGGCGTGCTCCATCTCGCGTGCGATCAACTCTTCGAGGCGCGCCCGCAGATTCACCGGCGCCACCAGGAGCCGGCGGTAGTCCGACTTCACCGAGTACCCGGTCAGGTAGTTGAACAGGTCGCTGGCGTCGTCGGCGATCTCCTCGTCGCACGTCAGGATTCCCATGTCGGTGTAGAGGTGCGCCGTGACCGCGTTGTAGTTGCCGGTGGAAATGTGGACGTAGCGCGCGATGCGGTCCTGTTCGCGCCGCACCACCAGCGCCACCTTGCTGTGGATCTTCAGCCCGATGAGCCCGTACACCACGTGCACGCCGCGGCTTTCCAGCGCCCGCGCCCACTCGATGTTGCTCTCTTCGTCGAAGCGCGCCTTGAGCTCCACCAGCGCGGCCACCTGCTTGTCCTCCTCGATGGCCTCCAGCAGCGCCTCGACCACCGGCGAGTTACGCCCCACCCGGTACAGGCAGATCTTGATGGCCAGCACGGCCGGGTCCCTGGCAGCCTTGCGCAGGAATTCCACCACCGGCTGGAAGGAATCGAAGGGGTGGTGCAGAAACACGTCGCGCTTGCGGATGAGGCCGAAAATGTCGGCTTCCTCGCCGTTCTCCACCAGGCTCTGCGGGACGGCCGGCACGAAGGGAGGAAACTTCAAGTCCGGACGGTCGATGCCGTACAGGCCGGAGAGCCGGCTCAGAGAAAGCGGCCGCGTGGTGCGATAAACCTCGCTCGCATCCACCTCCAGGTTGTTCACCAGGATGTTCAGGATGGGCGCCGGCATGTCCTGCGTGGCCATCAGCCGCATGACGCTCTGGAAGCGCCGCTGGCGGACGCCTTCTTCGATGGTCTCCAGCAGGTCCTCGGCTTCCAGTTCCTTGATTTCAATGTCGGCGTCGCGGGTCACGTGAAAAGGATGCGATTCCAGGACCTGCATTCCCGGAAACAGGGCGGGGAGGTTGGCCTGGATCACCTGTTCCAGCCACACCAGGTCGATGCGCTTGATCCGGCCGTGCTTGGATTCGGAGTTGGACGGCGAATTCAGGCGGACCAGTTGGGGCAGGGAATCGGGCACCTTGACGCGGGCGAACCGCTCTTTGCCGGTAGTATCGCGGATCAGCACCGCCAGGTTCAGGCTCAGGTTGGAGATGTGCGGGAACGGCCTGCCGGGGTCGAACGCCAGCGGGGTCAGCACCGGGAACACCGTTTCGGTGAAGTAATCCGTGGCCCGCGCCAGTTGAGCCGGGCTCAACGCCGCGAAATCGTGGATGTAGATGCCCTGCTCGCGCAGTTCCGGCATGAGCTTGTCCAGGCACCGCCGGGATTCGTTCTGCAGCTTTTTGGTTTCGCGGCGGATGGAGACCAGTTGCGAGCGTGGGCTCATGCCGTCGGCGCCCACTTCCATGGTGCCCGCCTCCACCTGGGCCGCCAGGCCGGCTACGCGCACCATGAAGAACTCATCCAGGTTGGAACCCAGAATCGCCAGGAATTTCGCGCGTTCCAGCAGCGGGTTGCGCGGGTCCTCGGCTTCTTCCAGCACGCGGCGCTGAAATGCCAGCAGGCTGAGTTCCCGGTTGAGGTAAAGGGAGGGATCCTTCAGACCCAGGTCGTCGTCGGCGCGCTCGGCAGGCGCGGATGGCGCCGAGGGCTTCGAGGGGTGCGCCCGTTTGGATCTGCGCGGCGGGTCTTCTTTCGGCGCGCTGCTGGGGGATTGCGACATGAACTCAGTATCCAATGTCGCACAGCTCCCTGGCAAAGTGGTCGATGAGAAGCAACCGGAGGCTGTACCTGCAGAAGGCTGTATCTACCAGCCGGAAGTAAGCGCCTTTTCGAACGGTTCGGGAAGCGTCACTCCGGCGCGCGGCGCCCTTTCCTGGGCGTGTTCCAGACAGTATGCCGAAATCGGACCGCAACCCGCGCGGAACAGAAAACCCGCGGGCCTTTCACAGTCCGGATGCTCACAGAATATGGTGAGCCCGTTCAGGACCTTGACTTTGGTTGGATGTTCACGAACAGCGAAGCTCGATATTGCCATACAACTCCCTTAATCGGATCTCCGAGTCCCGGTAAATACCAGTTTACGACGGAAACGCCGGGAACGACATGCCCGATTGGGACCGCCGAAACGCCGATCGGGAATTTACAGAAGCGTAACGGATCTGTAATGGTTCTGTAACAATGCGAAGCTCCGCGCCTTGTCCCGCGCCGTTCACTTCTTCGCGGAATCCAGGGCCCCGGCCTTGGGCTCGGCCACGGCTGTGGCGCCGGGTGGCGGAGGCGATCCCCAGAAAACCGTGCAATCGTCCATCTCCGCCTTGTGACTGTAGAGATTGTTGAGGCCCAGGCTCTCGATGTCGTCGTCGTCGCAGGTGAAGACGGTCGAGAACATCCCCGACTTGACGCGCCGGTTGACCTCGTCCTCGGAAACGATGTGGAGCAACGCCATCTTCGCGGCCGGCAGGCTGACCTTATGCGAATAGCCGAACTCCAAACCCGGCGACGGGCGCTTGCGGGTCAGAAAATGCATCTGCTCGTCGGCCCAGAGCCGTCCGTCCCTGGGCGTCACCTGCAGCACTTTCCGCGCCATGGCTTCGTAGCCGGGCCAGGTGTGCATGTCGCGCCTGTCATAGATCGATTTCCCCAGGCCCATCGCCGTCAGGAAAGCCAGCAGCACCAGCGGCCACAGCGGCCGGCCGGAATCCAGCAGGCGGCTGGTGGCGGCATACACTCCCACCGCCGCCAGCACGCCCAGAAACGGCGCCACCAGCAGAAAGTAGCGTGGAAAGGTGGGATGCGAGAAGCTCAGCTCCGCCATCAGGCCCAGGCTCAGCCACCCGCACAGGTAGAACTCCGACCGCAGCGCGCCCGGCCACTGGCTGCGCCTGACCAGGAACGCGACGCCGCCCAGGGCCAGCAGGCCGAGGATCAGCGCCTGACCGCAATCGATCCAGCCGGTGATGACCTCCAGGTCGTGCTGGGTGGTTTCCGGCCAGTACAGCTTGCGGAAGAAGAGGTGGTATTGGACCAGGTTGAACCACACCTGCTCGGGGCCTTTGGCGAACAGCCACAGCATGGGCGCAAATGGGATCACCGTCCCCACAGCCCCCGCCGCCGCTTTCCACCAGCGGTTGCCCTGGCGGCTGCGGAAAAGAATCCAGATCAGCAGCACCGGCGCGGCCACCGCACTCAGCAGCGAAGAGGCCGCCGCCACGCCCGCGAAGAAGCCGGCGGCCATCGCCATCCAGGGCCGCTTGCCGTCCACCGCCGCAATGGCGCAGCGAAAGGCCGCCACGGTAGCGAACAGGCAGATCCCGTAGGCCTGTCCCAGGGTTCCATACTCGACGACCGCCTGGTTCATCCCGGCGGCCAAAACTACCGCCAGCGCGGCGGCCAACCGCCATGACGCCACCGGAAAGCGCCGGAAGACGAAATCGGCCATCAGCAGGATCGCCGCCACCAACAGCACCGTCGTGATGACGTGGATGGCGCGCCAGCTTTCGCCGAACACACCCATCCACATGGCGTTCCAGTAGTTGTTGAGGGAGGCCTGGGGATAGCAGAAATCCAGATAAGGCCGCATCCCCGCGCGGATCAACTGGTCGGTCAGGAAATGAAAACCCTCGTCACCGGTGTAGGCGAGGGTCTGCGAATAGGCGGTGAGGCCGGCCAGGTAGAGAAACATCGCGCCCAACAGCCACCGGTACGCGGGCCGCGGCTGGCCGGCGGGCGGCCCAGCGGTGGATTCGACAATTTGGTCCATCGACGTGCATCATAACAACCGGCGGCAGGCGCGCGCGGAAGCGCCGTTCCTACCGCGCCGGCGTCAGCTTGAACAGGCCGGCGCAGTGGGGCGCCAGGTGGAAGGTGTGGCCGTTCTCGATCGCGCCCACATCCCGGTGCTCCCATAGATCGCGCACCATGCAGCGTGTGGGCATGCCGAGCGAGGCCCAGTCCACCGGAATGTCGATGGTCTCCTTTTCGCCCACGTTGAATATGGCGAAGTATTTCGCGTCGCTGCCGATGGCTTTGGCCGTCCAGATCACGCGCACGCCGTCCTCGAAAACGCTTTCGCCGCCGGAGGCCTTCTGGTCCGCCTCCAAAACTTCGTCGTTGGTCAGCAGCGAGAGCGTAAACTCGTCGTTGCTGGGCAGGTCGCCGCCGAACATCAGCGGGGATTGGGCAATCGACCACAGGGTGATCAAGGTGCGCTGCTCGCACGGCGTGAAGCGTGTCATGCGGTCGGCGCCGCGCTCGGCCCGCAGGCCGATGCGGCCCAGCGGCAGCATGTCGGCATCCGGCCAGGCGCCGGGGCGTCCCACGCCGCCCCAGATCTGCATCAGCGTGAAGTTCTGCTGGAGATAGCGCCAGTCGTCCCAGAAGTCGTCGGAAATGCGCCACATGTTGGCGTTCTCCTGGAGCACCGGCAGTCCCTGGATGGTGGCCGGCCCGGGCGAAAGGCTGAGCACGATGGGGCGCCCGGTCTTGAGAATGGCCTTGTGCAGGGCGGCGATCTCCTCGGCGTGGACGGGACGCCCGATGTCGTCGGCCTTGATGTAGTCGACGCCCCAGCCGGCGTACATCGCGACGATGGAGTCGTAGTAATCCTGCGCGCCGGCGCGGCGCATGTCCAGGCCGTACATGTCGGTGTTCCAGGGGCAGACGGAGTGAACGTCGGCGATATCGGCGGCGCGCGCTGTACTGCCGGCCACCGGCAGGTTGGCTTTCACCGCGCGGCGGGGGATGCCGCGCATGATGTGGATGCCGAATCGCAGGCCCTGCGCGTGGACGTAATCGGCCAATGGCTGGAACCCGCGGCCGCCCGCCGAAGAGGGAAAACGATTGGGGGCGGGGATGAGCCGGCCGTTGGCGTCCATGGCCAGCTCCGCGCCGGGACGGTAGCCGTGCGCACCGGGATTCGGCTCGGACCACTGAATATCGACCACGATGTACTGCCAGCCGTGCGCCTTGAGGTGCTTCGCCATGTAATCGGCGTTGGCTTTGACCTCGGCTTCGCTGACGGTGGTCCCGTAGCAATCCCAACTGTTCCAGCCCATGGGCGGCGTGGCGGCCACCGCGGGGCTGGCGGGCCTGGCGGTCTGGAAGCAGCCGAGCGAGAGCAGCGCCAGAAGCACCGGCGTGGCGCGCGCGAGAATGGGCGAAGGTGTGGGCATGCCCCATATTCTCGCACCGGGCGCGTCGAAATTGGACGAAGCCGCACGGCGCCCGGGCCGATCAGATTTCACTCAGCACGCGCGCGAATTCGGCGGCAGGATCGGCCGCGCGAACGATCTGGCGGCCCATCACCAGGTAGTCGGCGCCGGCGCGGATGGCATCGGCGGGTGTGGCGACGCGCTTCTGATCGCCCGCCGCGCTTCCGGCCGAGCGGATTCCGGGAGTGACGATGATGGCGCCGGCGCCGGCGATGGCGCGCACCGCGGCGGCTTCGCGCGGAGAAGAGACGATGCCGTCCACGCCGGCCTCCATGGCCTGGCGCACGCGCTTCGCCACCAGCTCGGCGGCCGGGCAGTCGTATCCGAGATCCAGCAAGTCCTGCGGGCCGAAACTGGTGAGGACGGTGACCGCCAGCAGTTTCAGCTCGGCGCCGGCGCGGCCTTCGACTGCGGCGCGCATCACCGAGCGGACGGCGTGGATGGTCAGAAACCGCACGCCGGTGCGCGCCACCTGGGCAACCGCGCGGCGGACGGTTTCGGGGATGTCGTAAAACTTGAGGTCGAGAAAGACGTCCTTGCCCTGCGCCAGCAGTTCCCGCACGAAATCCATGCCCCCGGCGGCGTAGAGTTCCATGCCGACTTTGTAGAAAGTGCACTGGGGGCCGAGCCGCGCCACCAGGGCGCGCGCCTTGCCGGCCGATTCCACGTCGAGGGCCACGATGATGGGATTGTGTTTCATAACGCCCGGTTCAGCCTGCAAACCGCCAACTCTCCGTTCTGATAAGGACAATCGAACCCCTCGGGGCCCGGCCGTGCCGTGAGAATCCAGGTCACCGGATAGCGCGCGGCCAGCCTCCGGAAATCCGCTGGCTGGAAGCGGTCGAGGCCGCGCTGGGCGGCCACCTGGCTTTCCCATTCCTCGCCCAGTTGCGGGAACAGGGAAACCACCCCGCTGTCCTTCAGATTGTCCGCCAGCACGCTGCGCTCCGCCACTGCCCGGAATCCGTGCGCATCTTCTCCCGGCCGCGCCATGTAATCCGGATCCAGGGCAAAAACGGCGTCTTTAGGCGTATTTTGACGGATCCACAGAAATGCCGATGTCCAGGTGTTGCCGCCACGGGCTCCCGGCCACTCCACGTGCCGGCTTGCCGGGAATGTGGTCCGCTGCACCAGCACCATTCCCAGCGCCAGTGGAACCAACAGCGCCACCCACCGCCAGGCGCGCGTCCCAAGCGCGTACTCTCCGATCAACCCTCCCAACAGCAGGAAGAAGATGGCATACACCAGATGAAAACTCCTCATCGGTTGCAGGCGGCTGAAGCTCTCCAGGCCGGGGACCGCGACCACCGCGGCGGCCGCCGTGAACGCCAGCCCGAAGGGAAGCGACGCCATCGCCAGCCTCCGAAACGCGGGCAGCGTGTGCCGCGGCCCAGCCGCAATGAACCACCCCAGCAAGACCAGCGGCGCAAACACGCCGATCCATTCGTCCCAGCTCCACGTGGAAACGAAGAAGTACGTCCGCGCCAGGAGGCAGGCGCGTGCCGGCCCGCGGGGCGGCGCGAACTCCAGCAGGAACGGCAGCCCGATCAGGGCCCCGAAAGCCGGCGAAGAGGCGGCGCGGAGAGTTCGAAGCCGTTCGAGCAGCGCCATGGCGGCGATGAAGAACGCGCCGTACACGGCCATCTGCGGATGCACCGCCGCGGCCGCCAGCAGCCACGCCAGCGCAGGCCGCGGCCGGTTCGACAGGTAGCCGCCAACCGCAAAAAGCGTCGCCGGAGTGGACAGCGAGCGCGCCGTCAGGTAAGGGTCCATGATGACCAGCGCCGTGCCGGCGACCGGCACGCTGAGGGTCGCGGCCAGCAGCGCCACGCCGCTCCACCGGGCGTGGCTGTTCTCAAAGCAGCAACCCAGAATCCGCCACGCTGCCGCGAGCAGCAGGAATATGCTGGCCACGTGCCAGCCGAAGATCGCCAGGTCGATGGGCAAATGGCTCAGCCGCGCCGAACCGCCGACCAGCCCCGCGAAGACCGAAAGGCGGGCGTGCGAGAGAAAGAACTCGGCGCCGAACGGGTACAGATTGGGGTCCGCCACGCGCTTGGCCGCCGGCAGGTAGATGGCGCTGTCGTCCACGCCCAGGTGATAGCCGTGCACCAGCACGGCCAGGGTCGCGATGGCGCCCAAACGCGGCCATGGGGACCTGGCGAACAGCGCGGCGCCCGCTTGAATACGCGATCTCAGAGAAGCCATTTGCCGGATTCGCCCACCTCAATCTCACGGTACGGGATGCCCGGGTGGAAATGCAACGGGACGGGGATTGTGGCGGGGCGGAGGCGGAGCAGAAAAAAGCCGCGATGCAGCCACGCATCGCGGCGTGCGAAGGATCGTCTTTGGAGAGCCGCAAAACTTATTGCTGGTTGTGCGCGCCGCGCCCCATGGGCCGGCCCGCGGGGCCCTGGCGCACGGTATAACCGGCGGGCGCCTGGAACAGGGACGCATCCGGCTCGGCGCGGTTGATATTGGTCAACTGGGTGGTGGTCGTGCCGAAACGCGGATCGCTGGTTTTGATGAGCACAGGCACCTTGAGTTCGGTCGAGGTCCACACCTCGCGCACCGACTGAATGGGCTGGGCGTTGCCGATGGCGCCGGCGGGAATGGTGCGGGTGATGCGGTGGCCGGTGGCGGCAACCCCGTTGATGGTCTGCTGGCCAAGATCCTCGGTGGTCACGTTGGGATCGGCGGGACGCCGGGCGCCCGCGGCACGGCCTGCAAAGGAACGCTGGGCGGGCGCTGCGCCGGTGCGCGGAGAGCCGCCGCGGATGGCCATTTCGTTGACCACGCGGTTCTCGGTGTCGATGCGCCGCACCACGCCGGCCACGGGGTCATGGATGGTGATGGCGGTGGCCGGTGTCTTGCTCCCCGCCGCTCCGGGACGCTGGATGGAGGTTTCGGTACGTACGCGGCCCTGGCTGTCGCGATACACCGTGGACTGGTGCTGATTCTGAATGCTGTTGCCGCCCCCCAGGACCTGCTGCCTGGTGGTAACCTCCACGCCCGAATACGGCGCTCCGGTCACGGTGGCCTGCGCTCCTCCCGGTCCCATGAACCCCGCTCCGCCGAAGCCCATCCGCCCGGAGCGGCCCGCGGGTCCCTGTGCCGACAGTGCAACGGCTGCGGCGAGAGCGATCAAAACAAGCTTTCTCATTCAATTCCTCCAGTATTCCGTGCAGCCGGATATTCCAGCCGCTGACTTTGATTCCCGGAGAACCGGCGGAAGTTCCAGGAAAGTTAAGAATTCAAAGGGCCGGCGGGCGGAGCGCGTGGGAGAATGAAGGTATGCGCACATGGTCCGGATTGGCCGCGCTGGCGGCCGCAATGGTATTGTCCCAGGCGGCGCCGGCCGCGGAAAACCAACTGACCAAAGAGGAGAAGTCCGCCGGCTGGCGGCTGCTCTTCGACGGCCACACCTTTGCGGGCTGGCGGGACCCCACCAGGCTGCGTCCGCCGGGGGACTCTTTTGTCATCGAGGACGGCTGCCTGAAGGCCGTCGCCCACCCCCGGATTGTGGAAGACCTCTTCACCCGCCAGACGTTTCAGGATTTCGAGTTGGCGTTCGACTGGAAGATCTCTCCGGCGGGCAACAGCGGCGTGAAGTACCGGATTCAGGATCACGTCTTCATCCCCCAGGGCAGGGAGAGATGGGAAGACCGCGTAGCGGCCGCTCTGCGGGCTCCGCTTCCGCCTCGGCCCGAAAAAGGTCAGGACTACGTCATCGGTTTCGAGTATCAGCTCACCGACGACGTCACCAACCCCGATGCGCGCGATAACGGTCCCAAGCACCAGACGGCGGCGGTTTACGACGTGGTGGCGCCCTCCCGGAACCTGACCAGGCCGGTGGGCGAATTCAACCATTCGCGGCTGGTGGTGAAGGGCGACCACGTGGAGCATTGGCTGAACGGCGAGAAAGTGGTGGAGACCTCGCTGAAGTCGCCCGACGTGGCCGCCAGCATGAAGAAACGGTGGGGACCGGATTCGCCGGTGTACGACCTGCTGGTTCGCCAGCCGCGGGCGCGGTGCCTGATCTCGCTGCAGAACCACGGCGACGAGACCTGGTTCAAAAATCTCAAGATCCGGGTTTTGAAGTGACCCGCTCGGTCCAGGGCGGCAGCAACTTCACCAGCGCCACGAAGATCGCGAGCGGCAGAATCATCAGCACGATGGCCGTCAGCAGACCCTCGCGCGCCGCGAACTGTACCTTGTAGCTGGTGTAACCCAGGAAACTCTTGGAGAAGAGCTGTCCGCCGATGACCACGTTCCAGCGCATGGCGAAGATGCCCACCAGCGTGCACCCGCACGCCGTCAGGTAGATCGCGCGCCGCGCGGCTTCCGTGAACCTCCACAACTGGGTGGCGGCGAGCAGGGCCAGCGGCAGCAGGGTTCCCAGGAAGATCTGCACGATCACGTGCGAGAACATCAGGCGCGTGTGCACCATGAAATCCAGGCTGCGGAAGCTCTCGTCGGCCTCGTAGGTGCGGTGCACCAGGTCGAGCATTTCCAGCGTGAAGTCGATGACGAAGGTGTAGAACAGGTACTTGGCAATGGTGTCGAGGCAGCGCATATCAACGGGCGTTTTCTTCAGCTTCATCGACGCCACGTAGAGCACCAGCACGGCGGCGATCCCCGAAACCATGGCCGAGAAGAGAAACACAATGGGCATCAGCGGCGTGCTCCACCACGGGTTGGCCTTGACGGAACCGAAGATGAAGCCCACGTAACCGTGCAGCAGGAAGGCCGAAGGGATGCCGATCACGGTCACGACGTAACCAACCTTGTCGTCGATGATGCGCGCCGCCGGGCTGACGTTCTCCGAGCCCAGGGTCAACGCCTTGTAGACGACGCGGCGCAGGCCGGCGGACGTCTGCGCCAGGCGCACGATATCGGCGCGGTACTCCAGCCAGATCTCCACCAGCAGAACCACCGTCAGGTACCACAGGTACACGAATCCGAACATGGCCATGGCCGAGGAGCGGTGGGGCGTGAGGTACATCTCCAACGACCGCTCGGGATGGCCCAGGTGGAGTTGCAGCGGGAGCGGCGCCACCAGCAAAAAGGCCAGGGCGGTGAGCAGCGCCAGGCGGTAGGTGGGCCGCACGGCTTCCACCTTGAAGACGCGTTCCAGCGAGGCCAGAATGAAGGCGCCCGCCACCAGGCCGGTGATGTACGGGTAGAGCACGATGAGCAGGCTCCATTGCAACTCCACCTCGTTGGGGTACATGAATCCGTCCACGCCGGGTATTGTCATCGCGGCTACCTCACCGACCCGTCCAGGTTTTTGTAGTACACCTTGGCCTGCGTGGCCATGTAGGGCTTCAGCACTTCCACCTTGTTCTTGCGCAGGAACTCGTGAACCGGGTCCTTGGGGTTCTTGAAGTCCACCAACTGGCGCGCCTGGGTGGGGCAATTCTCGCAGCAGGCCGTTGTCAGCCCCTGGGTGATGCGGTGATAACACAGCGTACACTTGTCGACGGTGTGGGTTTCGGGATGCAGGTAGCGGCAGCCGTAAGGGCAGGCCTGTACGCAATAGCGGCATCCCAGGCAGTACTCCTTGTCGACCAGCACCACGCCATCGGGGCTGACGAAAGTGGCGCCCACCGGGCAGACCTGGACGCAGGGCGAATCGGCGCATTGGTTGCACAGCTTGGGGACGAAGAACGCCTTCACATCGGTGCGGGTCAGGGGAGGGAAGCCGTTCATGGCGCCGTCGGGCGAATCCACAATGGGCTGCTTGCCTTCTTCCACCTGGTAGCGCTCCACCCAGGTGCGGAAGTAGCCGGTGGGGACCTGGTTTTCCCGCGAGCACCCGCGCACGCAGTTGCCGCAGCCGATGCACTTATCGATGTCGATAATCATGCCCCACCAGTGGTCCGCCATGCGGTAGGCATCGCTGGGCGGCTCGGCGCCCACGATCTGCCCCAGGGTGGCGCCCGCCGAGGCCAGCACCAGCAGCTTGCCGCCTATCTGAAACAATTCGCGCCGGCTGATGTCCATGTTCTTATTCTCCTTACAGATGCGGGTTGTGCGGTGGGTGGCAATCGGTGCATTTCGCGCCGCCCGAATGCTCCGCCGTGGCGACCTGCGGGAACCAGGCCGGCTTGGCCGCGTCCTTCTCATGACACCGGCGGCAGAGGTCGGCCACATCCGGCAGTTTGGGCTGGATGGACGGGTCGTCCGCGTGCGCCGCCAAAGGCCCGTGACAGGCTTCGCAGGCGACGTGGGCGTGCTTGCCGCTCTCGCGTGCCTTGGCCTCTTCCTCATGGCACATCGCGCACTGAAGCTGGCCGGCGTACGCCAGAGAGTGCTGGCGGGCAAGGCCCAGCGCCGCCGGCCGGTAGTGGCCATACTGACCGAAAGCCGTGGGAACCACGGCGGCGCGGATCACCAGAAAGACGCCCACCGCGGCCAGCAGAACCAGCGCCGGGCGAATCAAATGTCCCGAGTCCTCGAACCAGCGGCGCACCGTCACCCTCCACTTCCGTCTACAGAACAGCCCCAGGAGTTTGCTGCGGGTTGCCGGTGCAAGAATGGGTCCAAACGGTCCGGAAGCCAAATGACGTGACAGGCCAGCAGAAGCGATGAGTTTTTCGACAGTTCTGCCGGTTTACTTGCCGTGGTGGCGAGAAGAACTGGGGTAAATCGCGCAGTTGGGGCATGGGGGCGCGCCAGTATGCCGCCGGGCAATCACCCAGAGCAGCCCGATGACGACCACGGGAATGAGCACCATCCCGAAGTAGAACAGAACCCGATTCAGCCATGGCGTGCGGCGCCGCTTCCAGTCGCGCAACTCCGCCCGGTCGCCCGCGGCGACCTGGTCCAGGTGCTCCAGATCCCAGGCGAATTCGTTGGCTGTGGAGTAGCGGTTCTGCGGCTCGCGTTCCATGGCGCGGTAGATCACTTCCTGAAGCTGCGGTGAGATCTCGGGATTCAACTCGCACGGCGGCACCGGGTTGTTCACCAGCCGGTCGTTCATGACGGCGAACGGATTCGGGCCGGCGAATGGCGTGGCCCCGGTGGTCAGCTCGTACAAAATCACTCCCAGCGAGTAGATGTCGCTGCGCCCGTCGCCGCGTTTCCCCTTGACCTGCTCGGGAGAGATGTAATCGGGTGTGCCGGCGATCTGCGACAACTTGCCGAAGGTGAGCCGGCGCGCGCCCGTCTTGCCGGCGATCCCGAAGTCGATCAGCTTGATCCGGTCGCGGGCGTCGATCATGATGTTCTCGGGCTTCAGGTCGCGGTGCACCACGCCGTTGCGGTGAATGTAATCCAGGGCGTCGCAGATGGCGATGGCGATGGCGATGGCGCGATCGACGGGAAGCTTGCGGCTTTCGGCCAGCACTTTGCGAAGCAGGCGGCCCTCCACCCACTCCATCACCATGTAGACCTGGCCCGGTTCGCCGCGGTCCAGCACCTTCATGACGCCCGGATGGTCGAGCTTTTCGCCGATTTCGATTTCCCGGTTGAAGCGGTCGAACAGCACCGGGTCGGCTTCCATATCGGGGTGAGGGATCTTGACGGCGACCTGGCGGCCGATGCGCATGTCGGTGGCGCGATAGATGGAGGCCATCCCGGAGCGCGCCACCAGTTCCTCGATGCGGTAATGGCCGAGTTGATCGCCGGGATGCATGGATGACACCGGAGCGGAAAGCGTCGCGCGGGAGACTGCGGCGTCCAGCCGAACGCCCATGTTATCACCGGAGTCCCCGGGATCGCCGCTCGATTCTACTCCCGATCCTGGCTCTTGGCGATGCAGAACAGGTCCATCGACAGACCGGACAGGACCAGGCCGAGGGCAATCATGGCTACGTTCCCGCCAACCGCCAGCGCGGCGGCCATGGTGCCGAAGCCGAACAGCACCGCGGC
>Ga0326727_10002576_pt1 | contig 61147 bp, 58 predicted proteins | sample MB2enrmetagenome_FD_207643 | JGI IMG/M metagenome (GOLD analysis project Ga0326727, IMG submission 207643) | Lab enriched peat soil microbial communities from McLean, Ithaca, NY, United States - MB29MY | ecosystem: Environmental > Terrestrial > Soil > Wetlands > Peat | place: USA: New York...
AGTTGATGAGGCTATAGTCTGACGCCAGCATGAAAGTGTTGATCAGGATCCCGTTGCGGCGACAGCGGGCGACCTCGAGCAGAGTCTCCGAAACCACCAGCGGATCCAGGCCCATGGAATTCTTGTAGATCCGCCCATCCTCCAGGGTCAGCGCGGACGGCTTGCCGTCGGTGATCATGACGATCTGCCGCATGTCTTTCCTCTGGCGAGAGAGGATCTTCTGTGCCATCCGCAAACCTTCGCGGGTATTTGTGTAGTATGGGCCAACGCGGATGCGGGCCAGGTCGTTGAGCGGTACCTCTTCTGCAGAGTCGTGAAACAACACCAGGTGCAACGTGTCGCCCGGATACTGGGTTCGAATCAGGTGAGTCAGCGCCAGGGCGACCTTCTTCGCGGGTGTAAAGCGGTCCTCGCCGTAAAGGATCATGCTGTGGCTGCAATCCAGCATCAGGACGGTGGCGCAGGAACTCTGGTACTCGCATTGCCTAACCTGCAGATCCTGATAGCCGAGGTCGAGGGGAATTTTCAGGCCGTTGCGTTGAATCGCCGAAAGAAGCGTGGCATTGACATCCAGATTTAACGTGTCTCCGAACTCGTAGCGCCGGCTGGACCCGTCTGCTTCGACCCCGGTGGCGAGTTCGCGGGTGTCGTGCCGTCCAAAGCTCGATTTGCCCAGAGAGCCCAGCAGGTCTTTCAAAGTCTTGAAGCCGAGAAAATCCAGGGCCTTGTCCGTGACTTCAAACTTGGCTTTTCCCTCGCCATCCATGAGCTGGCCCTGCCCAGGCTCCTTTGATTCGCTTTGTGCGGCATTAGGCTGCTCGATTCGGATATAGCCTTCATCCGCGAGTTGTTGCAGCATCTGGTCGATGCGTTCAGCCAGCTCGGATTTTTGATAATCTTCCCAATTCTCGAACATTTGCTTCAGCAACTCGTCAGAGATCTTTCCCTGCTGCTGAAGAGCTTCGAGCAGCGCCTGATGCAATTGCTCCATGGTGCGTTCGGGATCCATCTCATAGAAGTTGGAATATTGGCTGTAGAAGCCGCTGTCGAGGAGGAAGTCCTGAAGGAGTTGCAGCAGATCTTCAGCGCTCAGATCGTCGAAGGGATTGGGAACGTATTTGCCGTACTTAACGAATTTCATAAAATCAGTGCCTAGTGGCTAGTGGTCAGTGGTCGGCCACTAGCCACTAGCCACTGACCACTGCCTTAATTCAACGATCGCCGCCGATGCCCGGCGGGCGCCGGTTCCTCGGGAGGGCTCTCGGCGTGCTGCTTTTCTGCGAAGAAACCCAGTTCTTCGTTTCGACTGATTCGTTTGAGCGCCGCAAGTCCCTCGAGGATGAATTCCGCGCCCGAGGCCAGGAGGGCAGAGTCGTCCTTTGCCTTGATCCCCAGGCGCTGGGTCTGTTCGAGCAGACCCTGGATCTTCTTGAAATGGCTGTGGAGTTCTTCGGCGGAATCGTTCGGGGAATACTTCAGTGTTCCGCCCAACTCGAACCACTGAACAATGGAATGGAGAGGAACCCCATCGTAATATTTCTTGAAGACGCGAGCCGTTGCCTGCCGGATGATGTCACGCACCACACTGTCCGCCCCGCGCATTTCGCCCTCATATTCCAATTCCACTTTGCCGGTCAGCGAGGGCATGGCTGTGTAGACATCCGAGGGGCGGGGAACAGTCTTGTCTTCGTGGTTCTTCACGGCGCGATACTCGGCGCTGCTGATTACGTTTTCCAGGCAGGTGATGGGCACGCGCTGGCTCACGCCGCTCCGTTTGTCAACCCGCTTCTCCTGCCTTGCCACGAAGGCGACGCTTTCCACAATCTCCCTTAAGAACTCGGGGATCACCAGCTTGGTGCGCCCGTCGCGTTCCGTCCAGGCCTCCTGGGCGGTGATGGCCATGGCATGCTCGAGAGAAGCGGGATAATGGGTACGGATTTCGGAACCGATGCGGTCCTTCAAGGGAGTAATGATCTTGCCCCGTGCGGTGTAATCTTCCGGGTTGGCGGTGAAGACCATCGCCACGTCCAGTGGAAGACGCACTGGGTAGCCCTTAATCTGCACATCGCCCTCTTGCATAATGTTGAACAGCCCCACCTGAATCTTGCCGGCCAAGTCCGGGAGTTCGTTGATGGCGAAAATGCCGCGGTTAGCGCGCGGCAGCAGGCCGTAATGGATGGTCAATTCGCTGGACAAGGCGTGCCCGCCCCGGGCGGCCTTGATGGGATCAAGGTCACCTATAATGTCGGCCATCGTCACATCCGGCGTGGCCAACTTCTCAACATATCGATCTTCAGCGTCCAGATAATCGATCGGCGTGTCGTCGCCCATTTCCGCCAGGCGCTCGTGGCAGGCCCGGCACAGGGGGTTCAGCGGGTCATCGTTGATTTCACAGCCGGCAACATAAGGGATGGAGTCATCGAGAAGCGTGACGAGGGAGCGCAGGATGCGGCTTTTGGCTTGGCCTCGCAGTCCCAGCAGAATGAAATTGTGCCGGGAAAGAACAGCATTGGCAATCTGGGGGATCACCGAATCGTCGAAGCCGATGATACCCGGGAAGAGCGGCTGGCCTGCGGAGAGCTTGCACAGCAGGTTAGCCCGCATCTCGTCCCTGACGCTGACGCTCTTGTAGAGAGACTTCTTCAGCTCGCCTAAAGTTTTTGCTTTTTGCATTTTTGCCTTAGCCCCAAGACCATTATATGCCTATGCGGATGCCAACTCAACGGAGAAGCTGGGAGTGTTATATAATCGCTCGCCCAGGCATTCCACCTCGAAACACGGAAAGGAGTCCTGACGTGCACTCTTGGAATTCCTACAGCCACAAATTGAGTTTTCTGGCGCTTCTTCTCACCCTTTTGGCAGGATCCCTGGCTTATGGCCAGAGCGAGTCGGAGGATCTGAGCCCGATTCTGAAGGATGAAATTCTTCCCCAGGCAGTGGCCGATTTTCAGGTTCGACAGTATATCGTCGAGCGAATCGCGCCCCCACCGCGCCTACCCTCCCGCTCCCAGGAGTGGACTTCGGAAGCCGCTCGGCTCCGCCATCATTTGCTATACGATGTGGCCTTTCACGGCTGGCCGAAAGAATGGGTCGAGGCAGGGCCGAGGTTCGACGAGGTGGGTGTCATTGAAACCGGCGCGGGCTACCGCATTCGAAAACTGCGCTACGAAATTGTCCCGGGTTTTGAATCCGTTGCACTTCTTTACGAGCCTGAGCACCTGACCGGCAAGATTCCGGCGATTTTGAACGTGAACGGACACGTCGGCCCGCTGGGAAAGGCGGTTGAATACAAGCAAAAGCGCTGCATCAACTATGCCCGGCACGGCATCCTGGCTTTGAACCTGGAGTGGTTCTTCTTCGGAGAGCTGGAAAAGAAGGGCAACGAACATGGGTTCGGCGCCCACTTGGACATGGTGGGCGCGAATGAACTGGGACTCTTCATACTCGAAATGCGCAAAGGGCTCGACTACCTTTACAACCACCCCAATGTCGACCGTGAGCGTATTGGTATGACCGGCTTGTCCGGAGGCGGGTGGCAGACCATAACCTTGAGCTCGCTGGACGAACGGGTGAAGGCGAGCAACCCGGTAGCAGGCTTCTCCTCACTTCGCGCTCGCGTCGAGGCCAAGCGCTACGGAGATTTGGGCGACATCGAGCAAGCGGCAACTGATTTTCTGATGGGCTCGGACTTCTCGCATCTGGTAGCCCTGATGGCTCCACGTCCAACCCTCCTCTCCTACAACGCCGAGGACGACTGCTGCTTCCGGGCCGGCCTTGTGAAACCCCTGGTCTACGATGCGATGCAGCCTTTCTTCAGACTCTATGGAAAGGAGGGGGCGCTCGAATGGCACGAGAACCGCGATCCGGCCACCCACAACTACCAGCTTGATAACCGCCTCGCGGATTACCGCTTTTTCAGCCGCCAATTCGGCCTGCCTGCGATTGAGAACGAGGAGCACGTCGCCCCGGAAGTCAGGACTTACGACGAATTGAAGGTCGGTTTGCCGGAAAGCAATCTGACCATATTAGGGCTCGCTCAAAAGCTGGGCCAACAGATTGCCAGGGCCCCGATCCCTTCTGAGCCTTCCGCCAAGGCAACGTGGATCGGTTCGGGGCGGGCAACCTTGAAGGATGTGGTTCGCTTCAGGCCGGTCCACATCGCACACCTATGGTCAGTGGCGACCACCAAGAGCAAAGACCTGCAAACCACCTCCTACATCTTCCAGATGACCAACGGCTTAAGCGCCAACGGCGTGTGGCTGAGATCGATTCTTCAGAGTTCCGACTCGGCGCCCGTCGTGATCGTGCTCGACGACCGGGGTAAGGAAGCCGCGGCGCAGGCGGTGTCCGACGCTGTGAATCGCGGTGAGCAAGCGCTTGCCTTGGACCTGATGTTTACCGGCAGTTCCTGGAAGGAGACCGAGCCCTACGAATTTGCGCAACTTCTCGATGGACTCGGCGACCGCCCGCTGGGCATGGAGGCGTCGCAACTCATCACGGTAGCCCGCTGGGCGAAGGAGCGTGCCGGGGTGTCCGGCGTACGACTCGAGGCGGGTGGCATTCGGACCCAGGTCATAAGTCTGGTAGCAGCCGCGCTCGAGCCGGCACTCTTCTCGTCCCTGAAGGTCCGAAACGGAATGCGCAGCTTGAGCTACGTGCTTGACCTCCCCGTGCGTTTCGAGCAGGCCCCGGAGCTCTTCTGCCTCGACCTTTACAAGGACTTTGATATCGACCGCCTCGAAGCGCTTGTCGCGCCGGCAAAGGTGACCGTCGCCAAGTACCTGCCCTGACCTTGGAGTGCGGCAGCGAAGCTGCCGCCGTGGAATTCCGGTGAAACGATGGCAGCTTCGCTGCCGCACTCCAGGACGCGTCGCGCATTTCCATTGAGGCCTTTTCGGACAGGCTCCTGGGGAGAGGTAGGTGAGAAGTTATCCGCAGAGGTTTTTGGGTCTCCCTTACTGGATCGGCTCGAACTTGGAGCCATTCCAGCCGCAGGCCTTGCTGACCTTTACGGAATCAACGGGTTTGTCTTGTCCCACCGTGAAGAAGTCTATCGTCGCTTTCCAAACAGGAATGTAAGTCTTTCCGCTCGCCTGGAACTCCACCTCGGCATTGGTCACCGTGCCCGGTGCGCCCGCATTCTTCTCAGGCTGCTGGAGCTTTTGAATCTCTCGGGTGAAGGAGCCGAGGTTGCGCGACTTGAGCGGAGCCGTCCAGAGCGTCGAAAACTCTCCGTGCTCGAGACGGCGGATCACCATGTTTACTCCCAGAATCTCGGGTCCCTTGCGGAACGGCTCGCGAGTGATCAGGCACTCGACTCCGTCGCCGAGAAGATCGCGCACCTCTCCGGAGACGATGCCCGGATTCATGTCGGAAAAGGAGAATTCAAGCTCCGGCCCACGCACGTACTTCCCGCCCGCGGGCAGGAAGGCTGCAAGCCGTGATTCCGGCAGGCCGGCAGACGCCACGAAGCACATCATCGCCGCGCCCGAGTCCCCTTGCTTCACCAGCCAGCGCACCACCGCAGCCCCCGGACCTCTGGAACTGCTCGGAGGTTCGAAGCCAAGTTGTCGCAGGATCTCTTCGTCACCGGGGAACCGATCGATGGGCAAGAGTTCCGCCTGGCTCGAATCCGCCCATCCCTCGACCGAAGCCAGCGTCGCAAGCTGGGTGATACGAAGCAGGAGCCGTATTCTGCCATTCTTCGATTCGGTCCTCATCACCGGCACTAGCACTCCCGCGCCTAAACTCAGCGACATCGTTTTTCGACCTGCCAGTCTTCGCACCGCCTCGAGCGGCCCTTTTTGGACGTAGCACCACGCCACAGGCCGGCGAGGGCCGCTCTCCCTGGCGGGCAATGTCCGGAGTGCGCCGGTGAGAGTGATGGCGAGAAAGCCAAGAGCCGCAGTCAGGGAGCGCATAGTGTCCCCTATTGTTCACCCGAGGCGGGCGTTTGACAAACAAAATCGCGCCGTTCGAGCGTCTCCCGGCGCGCTTCAAACAAAAGAGCTTGACAGACTACGCTTAATACGATAGCCTAGAGTGGGAGTGCTGGGTGCTTCAGCGATGACTGACGAGACCTCGCCAACGGCTCTTTTGACTTGTTCACAAAATCGCCCGCCCCTGTTCCCTCCTTATCCAAGGAGGCGAGTTCCACGGCTCCCCTCCTCAGGTGAGGAGGGGTGGGGGGTGGTGAGGGCTTCGCGGCTTGGCGTGAAAGGGGTTTGTGGTAATGAAAGCCGGGGAACAAAGCGAGAATGTCTATGAAAACAAAGGACCACTGCAGAAAACTCGCATACAAGCACCGGTCGCCGGCCTGCATCGTGGCCGCCACTCTACTAGTCCTGCTGCCTGCCGGCGGTTCCGCGCACACGGTCAAAGACCAAACCGGCCGAATGGTCAACGTTCCTGAGAATCCTCATCGGCTGGTTTCCCTTGCTCCCAACATTACGGAAATCGTTTATGCTCTGGGTCTTGGAGATGAACTGGTGGCAGACACGGATAACTGCGACTTTCCGCCTCAAGCCACGAGCAAGCCTCATGTTGGTACAATGGTGAATCCCAGTTTGGAACGAATTGTGGCGCTGAAGCCCGACTTGGCACTGGGCACTCCAGAGGCTAACCGGCGTGAGACCGCGGACCAGCTTGAACGGTTGGGTGTCCCCGTATACGGCGTGACGGCGAATACTCTTGCGGGGACTCTGGCCTCGATCGAGGATTTAGGGAAAGTGCTCGGACACGCGGCGGAGGCCAGCCGGCTCGTGGCCCAGATGCAAGTCCGAATTGACCGTGTCGAGAATCGGATCAAGGGCCAGCCCGAGCCCAGAGTTCTTTTCGTGGTTTGGTATCGCCCGTTGATCACAATCGGCCCTGGCACGTTCATTGCCGACGTCATCCGCGCCGCGGGCGGGAACCCGATCGGGGAGATCCTGAAAGGTGAATGGCCGCGCTTGACCCTGGAGGAACTCCTGCCCCTGAGTCCCGACGTGATTCTTTTTCCCAAGACCGAGTCCTTTTCTCCCGGCCTGGAGGAATTTCGCGGTCTGCCCGGTTGGAAGGACCTCCAGGCTGTCAAAGACGGCCGCATGTACTTCGTTTCCGAGACCATCGAGCGGTCCGGCCCGCGCCTGGTGGATGCACTGGAAGAGTTGGCGAATCTACTGCACCCGAGGCAGCCTTGATGAATCTCGGCGCCTGCGCGGCAAGAACTGAATCGCGAGCCTCGAATCTGATCTAAGATGACTGTTCGCTGCTGTTTGATCTTGAATCCGGATTTTTCGATCATGTTTCAGCGCCGCCTGATTTTGAACTTTGGCCGGCGATTCTTGAGGGTGTTTCGCTGCTGGTTGATCTTGAATCTTGAGCCAGCGACTCTTGAGGATGTTTCGTTGCCGTTTGATCTTGAATCTGAAATCTGAAATCTGAAATCCTGCGATGACCGTTTCCGCCACACCCCGCAACGTGATCATGGTTTCCGCGGCATTGTTTTTGCTTCTCGCCTTGGTGGTGTTGGTATCGCTGACGATGGGGGCGGTGCACTTACCTATGCGGGCAGTCTGGGGAGCGCTGGCAGCGCGGGGGGGACATTCCGAAGCGGCGGTCATCGTGCTTCAGATTCGCCTGCCACGGATTCTTCTGGCTATCTTCGTGGGTGCGGCGCTTTCGGTCGCAGGCACAGGACTTCAGGCACTGCTTCGCAATCCGCTGGCCGATCCCTACGTGCTGGGAATCTCCAGCGGCGCTGCGGTGGGCGCCATTTTCGCGCTCTGGATCGGCGGGCGCCTGGCCGCAGCCTCACCCCTGGCTGCCTTCGCCGGCGCCATGGTTACCATGGTTTGGGTTTACTTGCTGGGAAGGAGCGGCGGGCGTCTGGCGAGTTACACTCTGATCCTGGCCGGAGTGATTACGGCCTCGTTCTTGTCCGCCATCATCCTGTTCATGCTTACCCTGCTTCCCACGCGCGATGTGCGCGGCATCGCGTTCTGGCTGATGGGCGACCTTAGTGTGACGCCTGTGGCGGAGTTACGCATCCTCGCTCCGGCCATCGTGCTGGCCATTGCGGGCGTGTATGTGCTTGCCAAGGATTTGAATGTTCTGCTGCTGGGCGCGGAGGAGGCGGCGCACCTGGGAGTCAACGTGGTGCGCGTCGAGTTGGGAGTCTATATCCTCGCGTCGTTCCTGACCGGAATCGCCGTCGCTACCAGCGGCGCGATCGGCTACTTGGGTCTGCTGGTGCCGCACCTGGGCAGAATGCTGGTGGGGAACGACCACCGCACGTTGCTTCCCGCCGCCGCCCTGGGAGGCGCTATTCTTCTGGTGCTGTCCGATACATTGGCGCGCACCGCGCTGGCCCCGTCGGAACTGCCGGTCGGCGCCGTCACCGCCGTGGCCGGCGCGCCCGTGTTCATTTACCTGCTGCGCAAGACGGCGGGATAGAATGATGAATTGTAAATTATAAACTGTAAATTACTATAGTGAGATATATCTAAGTACTAACTGCTGGCAGACAATGGCAGCTTACTTTTGAGCGTTGCGTCATGTGTTGGGCATTTCAAATCTCAAATTTCAAATCTCCGTTCGAGTGGCAACATATTTGTCAGCATTGTGTCAGGCGTTTTGAATCTGAAATCTGGAATTTCAAATCGCCCTTCGACTGACCACTGATAACTGACGACCGACTACTGCAATGCCCGAACCCCACCACCATCTGCGCGTCGACGGAGTTTCGTTCCGCTACCCGCACTTCCAGCTCGCTTCCACAAGCTTCGAGGCGCGTTCGGGAGAAGTCATCGCCATTATTGGGCCGAACGGTTCGGGCAAGTCAACGCTCCTGGAAATTGTCAGTGGCCACCTTGCGCCGCAACGGGGGACCGTGACACTGGACGGCGCGGACCTTCACCGGCTTCCGCCTCGTCCTTTGGCGCGCCGCGTGGGCTTGGCCCGGCAGGAGACCCTGCTTTTGTTCTCATTCGAGGTGCGTGAATTCGTTCGCCAGGGACGTCACCCTCACCTGGGCCACAGTCTTTTCGAGTCTGCTGAAGATGAACGCTGGGTGGACTGGGCCATTGGAAAGACCCATCTGGAGGAGTTTGTCGGGCGGCGTGTGCTGGAGATGAGCAGCGGGGAATTCCAGCGGGCAGTGCTGGCGCGAACACTGGCCCAGAGACCGCAACTTTTGCTCCTGGATGAGCCCACCGCCAATCTGGACATCGGCTACCAGATTGAGATGTTCCGTCTGCTGCGGCATCTCGCCATCTCGGAACGTTTCATCGCCGTTGTGGTCACCCACGAATTGAATCTCGCCTCGCAGTTGGCGGATGAGTTGATTTTGATGGAGGGTGGCCGATGCCTGGCGAAAGGCGCGGCTGAGGAGGTTCTCCAACCGGAATTGCTAAGCCGAGTGTTTCGCACTCCTATCCTCGTCGACCGCAACCCCTCGAGCGGCCGTCCGCGCGTCACGTGGGTAGCGGCGCCAAGCTGACGCCGCTAGGTCATTCCGAGCGAAGCGAAGAACCTGCATAAGTTCGCCCCGGACCGGAAGTTCAGATCCTTCGCTTCGCTCAGGATGACAGCGACTTTCACCTCCAAAGACGGGCCGCAGACCCATCTACGCTCGGAATGACGGGCTCGCTCTGTTATCGCGCCATCCAACCGCCATCCACTGTCAGAATTGCTCCATGCACATAATCCGAAGCAGCGGACGCAAGGAACACCACGGCGCCCGTGAGGTCCTCGGGTTCGCCCCAGCGCCCGGCAGGAATCCGAGCTAGGATGGCCGCGGCGCGCCTCTCGTCGTTGCGCAGCGCCTGGGTGTTGTCGGTGTTGATATAACCGGGCGCGACGGCGTTGACGTTAACGCCTCGCCCCGCCCACTCGTTCGCCAGAGCCTTGGTGAGTTGAGCGACTCCACCCTTGCTGGCCGCATAGCCGGGAACCAGAATTCCACCCTGAAACGCCAGCAGGGAAGCGACGAAGATGATTTTGCCGCGGCCTCGCTCCACCATCCGCTTCCCGATCTCGCGGCTCAGAACAAACTGCGCGTTGAGGTTGACTTCGATCACCTTATCCCAATATTCATCCGGGTGCTCGACGGCAGGCTTGCGCAGGATGATCCCCGCGTTGTTCACCAGAATATCAATGGTCGGAGTGTCGGCGGCCAGGCTCTCGAGGAATCGGTAAAGCGCCTTGCGATCACTGAAGTCGCAGCTATAGCCCCGGAAATGGCGGCCCCGTGCCCGGACCTCTCTCTCCACTTGGCTGCCGGCGTTCTCCAGCGAGGCGCTGACTCCAATAATATCCGCTCCGGCCTCCGCCAGCGCCAGGGCGATGGCCCTTCCGATTCCGCGCCTGCAGCCCGTCACCAGAGCAATATTCCCTTCGAGTTTGAACAGATCGAGAATTTGCATATCGCGTTGCTCCCCCCCGCGTAGGGGCGGCCCTTGTGGCCGCCCGCGGGCAACCACGAGGGTTGCCCCTACGGCTTGTCAGGCTCGTCACTCGTCACTGCACTTCCACCAGGACTTTCATCACCGCCCCGCCCCGCTCCATCTGCTCCAATCCTGACTGCACCTCTTCCAGCGGGTAGGTTTGGGTGATGAGTTGACCCAGCGGCAGCGCGCCTGACGCAGCCAGTCGAATCCCCGCTTCAAAGTCCTGATGCTCGTAAACGCGCGTCCCCCGCAACTGTAATTCGCGCCAGAAAAAGCGGAAGAGGTCAACCTTGGGAGGATCGGCAAAAATCGCCACCACCACGATGCGTCCCCGCGTGCGCGGGAGTTTGGTCATCAATTCGGCGCCTGCTGCTGACCCGGTCACTTCGAAAACCACGTCCGCGCCGGCTCCTTTGGTTTGGTCGATTACATACTTCGAAAAGTCTTGTTGCCGGGGATCCATGACCTCGAGTCCCAGGCGTTGGAGAAGCTGCAATCGGTAGGAGTTAATCTCTGAGACCAGGACTCGCGCGCCTTGGCTCTTCGCCACCAACGCAACCAGCGTGCCGATGGGACCGCCCCCCAGCACCACCACGTATTCGCCTTCTTCAACCTCGCCCAGACGCGTGGCGTGGCAGGCCACGGAGACCGGCTCGACCAGCGCGGCAATACGGAATGGCAGGCTTGCGGGAAGATGATGGAGTGTGGGTGCGGGCACGGTCCAATAAGTTTGCATTGCCCCCGGTGTGTCGATGCCCATGAATTTCAGATTTTGGCAAATGTGGTTGTGACCCGCCCGGCAAGCCGGGCAATTGTTGCAGGGATCGAGGGGCATCACGGTCACCGCATCGCCCACTGCAAACCCCTCCACCCCGGGCCCCAGGGCGGAGATCGTGCCGCACATCTCATGCCCGATAACCTGGGGCGGGTGAACCCGGTGGTCCATTTTCCCGTGGAAAATGTGCAGATCCGTGCCGCAGATGCCGCAATAGGCCACCTTGATTTGCGCTTGCCCGGGGCCCGGTTCGATGGCCGGTTGGGGACCGCTACTCATGTTCGCATTTCCGACGTAAAATGCAGCTTTCATGCTTCACCTCATCCGCAGCGTGCCTTCGAAGCCAGTCCTCGCGCGAGGCAGGCACCAAAAGGCGGAACGCTCATGAAATCGGAAGGCGGAACTTACGCTTTGATCCTCTTTTGTACCGGAGAGAAGCTGGTCCAGATCGGCAAACTCGGCGCGCTCGAACTGCGCCGCGGTTTCTACGTTTACATAGGCAGCGCGCTGGGACCGGGAGGCGTGCGCGCCCGCGTCGCGCACCACGCGCAGGTATCACCGCGGCCGCACTGGCACATCGATTACCTGCGGCCTCACATGTTACTCGACCGCGTTGGGTATTCGTACGGCCGGGTTAGTCGCGAGCATCGCTGGGCTCGCTTCATTCGTGCGCTGACGGGAGCTTCCGTCCCCCTTGCGGGATTCGGCTCCTCGGATTGCCGGTGCGAAGCGCATCTGTTCTACTTCGCGACGCGGCCGTCGCTGAGATGTCTTGCGGACTCTGTTACCTTTCGAGTCTGAATCCGATCTTCAGCGTGACTTGAAATTCCGCCACCCCTCCGTCCACGATCCTTCCCCGCTCCTCCACAACCTGGAACCAGTCCATATTCCTGAGCGTCTTTGCTGCTTCAGCGACCGCTGCCTTGGTAGCTTCGGCAAAGCTCTTGGGTGAGGTTCCAACCAGTTCTGTGATTTTGTATATTCCTGGCATCAATTTCCTCCATTGTGAATTTGCCTCGCGATGCTATTGATTCTAACCTCAAATCGCCTAGGCGAGAGAATGGATTTGAGCTATAGAAGGTGATTGGGCGGTTTGGTTTGCGGGCGCTGCTTGCCGCGTACCGTCCAAGTTCGATTCGCTGCGGCGAGTTTAGCTCGCCAAATGGCGTCGTAAAGCCGCCTCTACTTCACACTGAGACACTGCCGCTGACCAGAGCAGCTTGACAGTTTTCCCAGCCCCTCATAGAATTTTCTATGTGAAGCTCATGGGAGTCCGAAAAGGTTGCTCATGGACAAGAAGAAAGCCGACTATTACAAAAAGTGCCTCGTCTCCACGCAAGAGGAGTTGTTGCGGCTGGTGACGAAATCTGAGCGTGACGGTCGTGAAGCGGACGAAGATCCAACTCAAGATGTCGCTGACAAAGCCGCCAACTCGTACACGAAGGAGTTCCTGTTCCACCAGAGCGACGAGAATCGGCGCGTCCTCCTATTAGTCGACGAAGCCTTGGAACGCCTCAAGAACGGCACTTACGGCTTGTGCGTGTCCTGTCAAGGAGAGGTTCAGGTAAAACGCCTGGAAGCGGTTCCCTGGGCGCGGCATTGCATCGAATGCCAGGAAAAGCAGGACCAGGGTTTGCTCTAGGGACGTAGGGGCGGCCCTCGTGGCCGCCCGGACGGGCAACCACAAGGGTTGCCCCTACGTTCGAAAGCGAGGTCAGCCTTCTCTCTCGCCGGCAACCACAAAGCGCCAACCCCTTCCCTCCTATTGGAACTGTTCGGCACCCTGTGTGCCGCAGTGTTTCCTACCGATTGTTTGCTCTGCGGCCAGGAACTTGAGCAACCGGGCGGAGCTTCCGTTTGCCCGCTCTGCTGGGAAAGCCTTCAACCGTGGCCAGGCGCGCATTGTCAATGTTGCGGTCTTCCGCTTGCTTCTGAGCAGACGGCGGAACTTCCTGACTCGCTTTGTGCTCGGTGCCGCCAGGGCGAGCAGGACTTCGACATGGCCAGGAGTTATGGGCTCTATACGGGAAACTTGCGCAAGACCATTCTCCATTTGAAGTTCCATGGGCGCGAGCATCTGGCCAGGCGCCTGGGCGGACTGTTGCTGCGGCCGTTCGAGGCGCTGACGGAGCATGGTTCAGCCCTGGTCGTTCCTGTTCCACTGCACACATCACGAAGCCGCCAAAGAGGGTTTAACCAGGCTGAACTGCTTGCTCGAGGCCTGGTCCGCAAGATCCGGCAAAAGGAGCGGGGACCGCAACTGGCAGCGGATTTGCTTATCCGCGTCCGCCCCACGCTTCCTCAAGTTGGACTGAGTCCTAGCGCGCGCCGTGAGAATGTTCGAGGGGTGTTTTCCGTTTCACAGCCCGAACGGGTGCGCAACCGCACGGTCCTGCTGGTTGACGATGTGATGACTACCGGGGCGACTCTTTCGGCTTGCGCCGCTGCACTCAAGCGGGCCGGCGCCGCGCGAGTTCTGGCGTTGTCTTTGGCGCGTGCCACGCCCCAGTTTCCAGATACAGCGGCTAGCGGCTAGTGTCGGGGCGGTTCGCGAACCGTCCCTACGACGGCTCTTCTAGGCACTAGCCACTCGGCACTTTTTTTTAGTAGGATGAAACTTATGTTGGAGGAGAACCACCAACGGGCGCTGCAAGAACCGGTGCTCGTTTTGAATGCCACCTACGAGCCCATTAACGTCACGGCCGTCCGCCGCGCGCTGGTCCTTATCCTGAAAGGCGTGGCGACCGCAGAAGAAGACGATGGCAGCTTCATTCATGCCGCGCGGGTGGCAATTCGCATCCCCTCCGTCATCCGGCTGCTGGAATTCAGGCGCATTCCCTACCAGACGCGCGCCCTCTCGAGAAAGAACCTGCTGTTGCGCGACCGCTACACCTGCCAGTTCTGTGGCAGCACCTTGCCTGCACATGAACTTACCTTGGATCACGTGATTCCGCGCTCGCGCGGGGGCCGCACGGATTGGGATAACCTGGTCGCCTGCTGCCACAAGTGCAACAATCTGAAAGGCGACCGGCTTCCCGAAGAGGCAGGGCTGAAACTTCTGAGGCCGCCGCGCCCGTTTACACTGCATACCAGCCGTCAGATCATGCGCATGATGGGCCGCTCCGACGAGCGTTGGCGAAAATACCTGTTCTGCTGAAGTGAACCTACCTGAGTCTCGAAGTTCAATCCGCCGAAGCGATGCGCTGCTGCTGGCCTTATTGGTGGCTCTTGCGGTTCTGCCTTATCTCAACACTCTCCACAACTTCTTCGTTTATGACGACATCACGCAAATTTTGAATAATCCCTATCTTCAAAGCTTCCATCATTTGAAGGATATCTTCACTACGCCCGTGTGGTCGTTCCTTGGCGGAGATTATCCTCGCAACTACTACCGCCCCTTGATGTCATTCGGATATCTGCTCTGTTACCAATTTTTTGGCCCCGTTCCCTGGCCATTTCACCTGGTAAACATTGTTCTGAACGCGCTGGTGGTCCTCGTGTTGTTTTTTGTGACTTGGCGCATGTTCAATGACCGACTGCCGGCATACATCGCCTCCGGCTTGTTCGCCATTCATCCGATCCACTCGGAATCCGTGGCCTGGATCGCCGCCGTGACAGATCTGGAATTGGCCTTCTTCTTTCTGCTGACGTTCTGGTTTTTTTGGGGACTTTCAAAGTGGCGCGGCCGAAAACTGTTTCTCGGTCACTTGTCTATGGCCGCGAGTTTTGCTCTGGCTTTGCTGGCCAAGGAACCCGCAGTCACTCTGCCGGTGCTGGCCACGCTTTTCGAACACGCCTGCCGTGAGGATCGTCATGTGACCAACACCCCGACTAAGCTGGGGCGTTACAGCCCGCTTTGGTTCCTGGCGCTGGGGTATTTGGCTTTCCGAATCCACTTTGTGGGCGGCATGGCCGGCAGGTCCCAGTTTCCCAACATGGGGCCGGACGTGGTTTTCTTCTCAGCCCTGCAATTGGCCGGGCAGTACGTTTGGAAGCTCCTCTGGCCCGCCACGCTTAGCGCTTTCTATCCCTTTCACATGAGTACAAGTTTTTCCGATCCGCGCGTTATCACAGGCGCCGTGACGTTGGCTGCGTTGACACTGGTGATGGTTCTCTGCTGGAAGCGCGCGCGCCTGGTGAGCTTCGCGCTGATCTTTTTCCTCCTCAACCTTGCTCCAGTTTTGTACTCGCCCTGGATGGCCGCCAATGCTTTCACTGAGCGCTACCTCTATTTGCCTTCGGTGGGATTCTGTTGGGCTCTGGGTTGGGCGGGTGCTAAGTTGTGGAGAGAAACGGCAAGCGGCGGCTTTGCGGACCACCCGTCTTGGCGCCCTCGGGTCTGGCGGTCCGTCGCCGTCATTTCTGCACTCATCCTTGTGTCCCTCTGCACGTTGCGTATTGTGCGGCGAAATCGTGATTGGCACGACAACGAGGCGTTTTACAAGGCCACCATCACCGCACAGCCTGACGCGTACATCATGCGCCTCAACCTCGCCGGGGTCTATCTCGACAGGGACGATCTCGAAGATGCGGAGCGGGAGTTAGTTGCGGCGGACAAGCTTGCCCCCGACTATCCCCTGATCTTGAATAATCTCGCCTTGCTCAATATGAAACGCAAGCGCTACAACGAGGCGCAGGGTTACCTGATTCGCTCCCTCTTAAAGGACTCCAAAGAGCCTCAGCCCCACTTGTACCTGGCGGAACTTTACGATCAGATCGGACAAACGGCTTATGCAGAAAAGGAATTCCGAACGGCGGTGATACTTTCCCCATTGAGCGTGCGCGCCCACATCAGGTTAGCTGACTTCTATTTCGATCATGGAAGACTTGCGGAGGCTGAAAAGGAATACCAGGAATCCCTTCGCGTGATCAGGACGCCTCGCGGTTATTGGGGCGTTGGGCTGGTGTCCTGGCGTGAAGGGAGGTACGCGGAAGCCGAACGCGCCTTTCGGCAAGCCGAGGCGCTCGACCCCGCTTCCGGCCGCGCTCATATTATGTTGGGTTTGCTTTATACGGATACCAAAAGGGATCGTGAGGCCCTCGAAGAATTGCAAACCGGTTTGAAAGGCGAGCCCGGCAATCAGCAAGCTCTTGAAGCAGTGAAAAAACTCCAAGGCCATTAGCTCCAGATCCGGTCCCAGGAGCGTTCCTTATCCCACTCCGCCGTCGGCTCAAAATAGCCCGTTCCCGGCATGAGATGCCGTCTCACCAGGTCCTCGTTGAGCGTCACGCCTAACCCGGGCGTCTTAGGAACAGTAATATAGCCTTTATTGATGATGGGCTTGTCGATGCCTTCCACCAAATCCTGCCACCAAGGCACATCCAGAGAGTGATTTTCGAGCGCCAGAAAGTTCTCGGTGGCGGCGGCGCAGTGAACGCTTGCCATGCAGCCGATCGGCAGGCCGGCGTAGTGCATCGCCATGGGAACGCCGTACTCCATGGCCGCGTCGCCGATCTTGTGCGTCTCGAGAATTCCACCCGAGGTGGCAAGATCGGGATGAATCTTGCCGATGGCATGACGTTCGCACAGCTTGATGAAGTCTTCCTTCAAGTAGATGTCTTCGCCGGTAAGGGTCGGTGTGGGGCTTTCCTCCGTGATGCGTTGCCACAGGTCCGTGTACTGCCAGGGAATCAAGTCCTCCATCCAAGAGAGATTGTATTTCTCGTAAGCCTTTCCCAGCCGGATGCAGGATTTCACGCCGATATGGCCGAGGTGATCCATGGAGAGCGGGATTTCCATGCCCACCGCTTCGCGAATCGCCGCCACGTACTCGCACAGCAGGTCGATCCCCTTGTCCGTCACCTCGGTCGCCACGAACGGGTGCGGGAGAAATCTCTCTTCCCAACTGCTCAGTCCCGATGGTCTGGTCACAGTGCCCGGAGTGTCTTGCACCATATCGATTCCCAAATCCATCTTCAGCCACGTCAGGCCCATTTCTTCTTTGCGGATTTTCATATTCCGGGCGTAAACCTTGGGATCCTTCGACTCCGTGGTGTCGGCATAGATGCGAATCCGGTCGCGGAATTTGCCGCCCAACATTTGGCAAACGGGTACCCCATACACTTTTCCAGCGATATCCCAGAGCGCCATTTCGATGGAGACCACGCCTCCTGCTTGCCGGGCATGCCCGCCAAATTGCTTGATCTTCCGGAAGAGGAAGTCGATGCGAAGGGGGTTTTCACCCAGAATGCGGCTTTTCAACATCAGCGCATAAGTGGCGCTGGCGCCGTCCCGAACCTCTCCGAGTCCGTAAACGCCTTGATTGGTGTCGATCCGGACGATCGTGCAGGGACTCGGCCCGGGTTTTACTACTGTCGCCACTCGCAGATCGGTGATCTTGAGAGTCGAAGGGCTGGAGTTCGTGTTTACGTTCTTCACCTCCGCCTCGGCTCCGGCATCGCTTCCCACCAGCGCCCCTCCCAACATCGCGGCCGAGGTTTTCAAGACTTCTCGCCGGCCGAGCGTCGTATCGTTGTGGCTGGACATCGTCTAATCTCCTCCCAGTTCCATCCTAGCCCTCTCCCGTGGGGAGAGGGTGTCCTGCGACGGCGTTTTCACCAGCCGTCGCAGGACGGGTGAGGGGTGACGCCGAACTATGTCAACTCTCGTTGTACGCGGCAACCTCCCACTCTGCGAGAGACTGTGCTCCGGCCTTTACCTTGGCCTCAGTAACCCAGCGATTGTAGCAATCGATATGGTCGCACTGAGTCCAGTTGCATTGAGTGTCTTTTAGCAGGCCTACGATGACTCTCCGATCGAAGGGGCAGTGAGGCGGGCGCGCGACTTCACCCATGCACCATAGGTATTTCAGAAATAGGTTAAGCGCTTTTTGGGCGCTTCCGATTCGGAATCTGCTGTGATAAAGGAGGTTGCCGCAGGAATGTGAAAGCTGATTCGCAAGCGATTCGATATTCTGAAGATGAACTTCTTCGGCAATCGGTTCCATGTACTTGTCTATAATTCCTTCGAGGTGCTCGCGGAGACGGCGCCGGAAGTCGGACTTCTCTGTCTCGGTGCACGTCTCGGAGTAAACTTGGCCACGTTGGACGACAGCCATGACCGTCAACATAAACACTTCGTCGCGCATGAACTTACAACGCTCTTCGTCAAATGAGGGTTCTTTCAAACGGACGGCGGCATTGTTCATGTGTGAGTCCCTCCCGCAAAATCGAAACCCCTCACCCGACCCGCCCCGGCTGATGAAAGCGCCGGCTGCGGGCCACCCTCTCCCGAGGGGAGAGGGCATTTGCTTTATCCCTACCTGCCGATCCGCCCAACTGCCGATCTGCCCATCTGCCCATCTGCCTACTGCCTATTGCCTACTCGTCTTTCTTCCGCACCTTCGACCCCTTCGAAGCGCAGTACTGGTTGAACTCTTCGTTCATTTGGTGCGTCCACTTGCCGTCAATTTGCCCAGGGGTGTATTTCTGTTGCCGCAGCATCAAGTGTCCCCACTCATCAACCATGTGAATCGTTTCGGCGTGGTCGGCCACTTCCTCGCACAGTTGCGGAGGCACGAAGGTAACTCCTTCGACATCCGTCACCGCCACATCGCCGGGCATCACCGTGGCTTGTCCGATGCGGATAGGAACGTTGATGCCCATCAGCATCACGTTGCGCAGAGCGGACGGATCCACGTCCCGGGTGTAGACGCGAAAGCCCTCGATCTCGCTTATCCCTGACTCGTCGCGAACCGCCCCATCTACAATCAGGCCCGTGTGACTCTTGGTGTAAATCGAGGTCCCGAGATTGTCGCCGATGAGCGTGCCGTCCTTGACCTTTCCGAATAAATCCGCAACCAGAATGTCGCCCGGTTGGAGGATGTCAATGATCCAGGAATTCTGCGCGCCCACCCGATGCTCCGCTTTGCCGTGCTCGGCGATCACAGCGTTCACGTCCGGCCTGACCGGCATAAACACGGCGGTGACCACTCTCGCTGCCAGGCGCGGGCCCGGGTTAATAATGTGCCAATGGCCCTCGAATTGGTTAATGAACCCGTGCCCCATAAGCACGCCCCAGGCTTCTTCCGCATCCACGGTCGCCATGCGTTTCAACAGTTCATCAGACACCTTCGGGCGCCCATCCTCGAACCGCTCGCCTTTCCATTCCCGGGTCAACTCGATGCGCTGCTCCTTGCTGAACATTCCAATCTGCGCCAACCCGCACACGCTGACTCCCAGGCTAACGATGATTAATGCCGGTAAAGTGAGTCTCTTATTCACGTCTCCGCCTCCTCAATCGAATTCGCAAAGTATAGCAGGGAATCCAGTTCGTGATACACTCGATCTGGTGAGGGCTGCGAAATACGTTCGCAATCCCTGTTAAGGTGCTCGAGTGAACCGCGCCGCCGATTGGCTAAAGCAGGCCGAGCGAGACTTGGGATTCGCGCAAACCGCGATTGAGACGAAGTATTACGAGTGGGCCGCCTTTTGCGCGCAGCAAAGCGCCGAGAAAGCGGTCAAGGCCTTGATCCAGTTTTTGCACGGGTCGGTTCGCGGGCATTCGATCACTGAGATGCTGCGACAACTGCCGCCTTCAGTGCAAGTCCCGAAAACGGTGCTGGCCGGAGCTCAGGGGCTCGACCGAGTCTACGTAACCTCGCGTTACCCTAACGGGTTTGCTTCCGGAGCGCCGGCCGACTACTTTAACGAAGAGGCTGCCCGAGAGCTGGTGGGACATGCCCGAACAATTCTCGAGTTTTGCCGAAGTCAAATTCCTTGACCACCACCAAATCTTCTGTGATCTGCGCCAGGCAGTCAGCGAAGCCAAGGCCGCGCATCCGGAGATCGTCAAGGTGCTGCTTTTTGGCTCGCTAGTGCAGGGGAATTGGACGGCCGATAGCGACGCAGACTTGATCGTGGTTGTGCGCAGGGAATTCCCCGATTTCCTCAGAAGCCGCGCCCCGTACCAGATCTTTGCCCGTTCTATTCCCACGGATTCGCTGGTGTATTCGGAACGCGAGTTCGAGCAAATGTCACGCGACTCGGAGAGCTTTCTTGCCCGGAATCTTCGCACCGCCGTCGAACTGTAGCCGCGATTTTGCCTCGCCAATTCCCGCAGCTACTTCGTGCGCTTCGCGGTCCACTCTCGGTCGAACCGTTCGGTATGAAGTGTTCCCTTCATGGCATCCCCGTCAACCGTGGCGGAGTACTCCATGACGAACGTACCGTTGTCTGTCTCACGTTTAATGGTGAAGGCGACTTTGTTGCCGGTGACCATGCCCTCGAAGTTAGCATCGCCACGCGGACTGGTGAGGGTGCCGGTGATCTTGCCGCCGTCTTGCTGAATGGTAAGGGTCTGGGTCATGGGTTGTCCGTTACGACCCTGGGAAGAGACCTCCCACGTTCCGGCAACGTTCGCGGGCTGGTCGGCGGCCACCGCCATTCCGCACATCAACAACAGGCCGCAAGTTAATGCGAATGCCAAGAAACAGGCAATTCTCTTCATAGAAGACTCTCCTTTGATTGAGTGTGGTGCAATCAAGTCCCTAGACGCCTCTGGGCATGAAGCGGTTACAGGGTAGCTCGTTTCTTTTCTGCCTGCCTTGGCTCTCTTGACTTTAAAGAACAGCCACGCCGCCGGGCTCCTCGAGGGGATACTGGTTCGCAATGCCGGGGGATTATGGACAAGTAGTCCCGGAACACGAAACAGTGGTCAGTGACGTGCTCGCACCTAGGATTTCAGGCGTCAAAAGACCTGACGCCGGGCCGAGATGATGAAAAAGGAAACAGTCAGTTCGGAACCGGCGACATTATTGTCCCAGTTCCCGGCGGGGATTTTTCAGCAGGCCTGGGACGCTGCGCAGGGAGAGGGTCAAAAGCGACAGCGACAAACTGTGCCACGGACACTGTGTCGCAGGTGGCCCTCGCCTCACGCACGCTAGCGCCTCATCTAGCCCTGCGTTAGGTCTCTTCGCGAAGGGAGCAGGCACCGTTGAATGTCGAGACTGTAGTCTCTGATTCTGTTGTTCCCCAGGTTGAGTCGTTAGCCCACACCCGGATCCGCGACTGCTATCAATGCGGCAAGTGCACGGCGGGTTGCCCCATGGCGGCCGGAATGGATGCCGGGCCTACTCGCCTGATTCGTCTGCTGCAACTCGGCCAGACGGAAAAAGCGCTCCGCGCGCAAGGCATGTGGCAGTGTGTTTCCTGCCAGACCTGTTCCACACGCTGCCCGAAGTCCGTGGATTGCGCGGGAATAATGGACGCGCTGCGGCAACTATCCTTCGAGCGCGGCGTGACCACACCCGAGCAGCAGCGGACAGTGCTTTTCCAGAAGGCATTTCTAGCCAATATCCGGCGCAACGGCCGCCTGAATGAGTTGGAGTTAATTGGGGAGTTCAAACTAACCACTTTCTTGAGCGGGCGAAGCGTCGCGTTTCTCCTTAAAGACGCGGCCTTGGCTCCGGAATTGATGAAGCGCAAGAAGTTCCATCTGTTGGGCGAGAAGGCCCACGACCGGGCCGTGGTGGCCCGCATATTTGCGCGTTGCATGGACAATTCACCCTTATGAATCTGGCTTACTATCCCGGCTGCGCTTTGCACGGCTCTTCGAACGACTACGAGCAATCGCTTCGGGCTTGCCTGGGGGCCCTGGACGTCCAGCTAAATGAAATCGACGACTGGATTTGTTGCGGGGCCACCGCCGCGCACTCGCTGAACCAGAAGCTCGCCGTGGCGCTACCCGCGCGCAATCTGGCCTTGGCTGAGAGCAAAGGGTTCCATGAGATGCTGGCGCCCTGCCCGATGTGCTCGATGCAACTGCTCAAGGCGCGCAAAGAGCTGGCGGAAAACGAGGCTTTGCGCCGCAGCGTGTCGGAGATCGTGGAACTCGAACTGCGCGGCGAAGCAAAAGTGCTGAACCTGATTCAACTCTTTGAGGCGATTGGCATGGACCGGCTCAAAGCGGCAGTGAAGGTTCCGCTCAGTTCGCTGACTGCGGCCTGCTATTACGGCTGCCTGCTGACGCGGCCCCCCGAGGTTGTTGAGTTCGACGACTTCGAGCAGCCCCGCTCGATGGAGAAGATCCTGGAGTCGTTGGGCGGCAAGACGGTGGATTGGAACTACCGCACTGAGTGTTGCGGGGCCGGGATGACCATGGCCAGCGAGCAGACGGTGCTCGACCTCTCGCACAAGATTCTGACCAATGCCCAGCAGCACGGAGCCGACTGCCTTGTGGTGGCTTGCCCCATGTGCCACGTGAACCTGGACATGAAGCAGCCCAACATCGAGCAGCACTACGGCGTGAAACATGCCATGCCAATCTACTACCTGTCCGACGTAGTCGGCTTGGCGCTGGGATTCGAGCCCGAGGCTTTGGGTGTTAACCGTCACTTCGTTCCCGGAGTTGGTCGTAGCGCTGACCTTCGGGTCAGCAAGCCGGCTGCCGGCCCAAAGGCTGACGCCCCAGCGAAAGATGCCGGCACAAGAGCCGGTGCGACGGCTAAAGCGTAGGGTTTTTGTAGCGCTGACCTTCAGGTCAGCATATCCCGAAGGGGTAGGAGAGCATGTCCCGAATTGGGGTCTTCATTTGCTGGTGTGGCGAGAACATCGCCCGCACGGTGGACGTGGATGAGGTCACCAGGCAGGTGGCGGAATTTCCCGGTGTGCGTTGCGCGGTGAACTACAAGTACATGTGCTCGGACCCGGGGCAGGCCCTGGTGCGCGAAGGGATCGTCCGCGAGCGCCTGGACTCCGTGGTGGTGGCTTCCTGCTCTCCGCACATGCACCTGCGCACTTTCCGCAGCGCCGCATCGCTCGCCGGCTTGAATCCTTACCGCGTCGAAATGGCCAACATCCGCGAACACTGCTCCTGGGTTCATCCCAACCGCGCCCAGGCCACGGCCAAAGCAGTGCAATTGATCCGCCTGTCGGTGGAGAAAGCGCGGCGCGACCACGAACTCGAGCCGATTCGCGTCCCGGTGACCCGCCGCGCCTTGGTGATCGGCGGCGGCGTGGCAGGAATTCAGGCGGCGCTGGACATCGCCAACTCCGGCTATGATGTGGTGATGGTGGAACGGGAGCCCTCGATCGGCGGTAAGATGGCGGGCCTTTCCGAGACTTTTCCCACCCTCGATTGCTCGCAGTGCATCCTGACGCCGCGCATGGTGGAAGTGGGGCAGCATCCCAAGATCAAGCTCTACAGCTATTCGGAAGTGGACACGGTGAGCGGCTACGTGGGCAACTTCAACGTCACCATCCGCCAGAAGGCGCGCTACGTTGACATCAAGAAGTGCACCGGCTGCGGCGAATGCTGGAACGTTTGCCCCTTGAAGCGCAACCCCAGCGAGTTCGATTACGCCATGGGGATGCGGCCGGCCATTTACGTTCCGTTCCCTCAGGCCGTGCCGGCGCGCCCGGTGATCGACGCGAAGGTCTGCGCCAAGATCATCCGCAACGGCTGCGGGCTGTGCCTGAAGAAGTGCAAAGCCGAGGCTATCAACTTCAAGGACCAGGACAAGCTGGTTGAAGAAAAGGTCGGCGCCGTAGTGATCGCCACGGGTTATAAGCTGTACAACATCGGGAAAATTCAGGACCGGCCGAAGCTTGAAGGCTATGGCGAGTACGGCTACGGCAAGTATAAGAACGTGATCGATTCCTTGCAGTTCGAGCGCCTGCTCTCCGCATCCGGTCCCACGGTGGGCGAGCTCAAGCGGCCTTCCGATGGTGCGCAGCCCAAGTCCGTGGTCTTCCTCTGCTGCGTGGGCTCGCGCGACAATTCCAAGGGGCTGCCCTACTGCTCGAAGATCTGCTGCATGTACACCGCCAAGCACGCCATGCTCTACAAGCACAAGGTGCACGACGGGCAAGCCCATGTGTTCTACATGGACATCCGGGCGGGCGGCAAGGGTTACGAGGAATTCGTCCGACGGGCCATCGAGCAGGACGGCGCGCAGTATTATCGCGGGCGCGTCTCGAAGATCACGGAGGAAAACGGCAAGCTGATTGTGCGCGGCACGGACACGCTGGCGGGCGAGCCGGTCACCATCGAGGCGGACATGGTGGTTCTGGCCAACGCCATGCGCCCCGCCGACGGGGTCGAGCAACTGGCCCAGAAGTTCAACGTCGGCTACGACGAATACGGCTTCCTGCTCGAATCGCACCCCAAGCTTCGCCCCGTCGAGACTGCTTCGGCGGGCGTTTACATTTGCGGGGCCTGCCAGGCCCCCAAAGATATTCCCGAATCGGTCGCGCAGGCCTCCGCGGCCGCCAGCAAGGTGCTGATCACATTTTCCGCCAGCGAGCTGACGCGCGAGCCGGAAATTGCAAAAGTGAACGAGGACACCTGCGCGGCTTGCTTCGCCTGCCTGCACGCTTGTCCGTACCACGCCATCGAGCAGGCGGAAGTCCGCACGCCGCGGGGCGTTTTCATCAAACGCACCGCGCGGGTGAATCCGGGGCTGTGCATGGGTTGTGGGACGTGCGTGGCCGTTTGCCCCTCGAAGAGCGCTGATCTCGAGGGCTTTACCGAGCAGCAAATCTATTCCATGGTCGAAAGCCTGGTATGAGCGAAAACCATGTAGCGCCGGCCTCCGGCCGGCCGGCCGAGTTCGAGCCGAAAATCGTCGCCTTCGTTTGCAATTGGTGCACCTACCTGGGAGCCGACCTGGCGGGGACCACCCGCCTCGAGTATCCGCCCAACGTGCGCATCATCCGGCTGCCGTGCACCGGCCGGATCGACTTTAACCTCATCGTTAAGGCGTTCGAGATCGGTGCGGATTCGGTACTGGTCTCAGGCTGCCACCCCGGCGATTGCCATTACACATCGGGCAACTACCACGCCCGCCGCCGCTGGATTCTCTTTCGTGAACTCCTCCAGGCGTTGGGTTTTGATATGGAGAGGATTCACTTTACCTGGATTTCGGCCGCGGAGGGCCACAAGTGGCAGGAGGTCGTGAAGGAGATCACCGAGAAAACCCGTCAAAAAGGGCCTTACAAGGAACTCTACCAGCGCAACGGCGAGGTTGCCTTTCCGGGCTCGCCGCGTCCGTCGACTACCCCGGCCGTTACTCCCGAACCGCTGCGGACCGGGGCTTCCGAGCCATCTTCAGCGGCTGAGCAGGCGTTGCGCGACACGTGCCGACGCCTGCTGGCCGAGGACAAGGTAAAGGTGGTGATTGGTTACGGAAGACGCGGCCCGGTGTTCGTCACCAAGCCCGAGGACGTCGAGAAGCTGGTGTGGAACGACGAGTGTCTAGCAAACCTCGCAGTTTATCTGAAGCGCAAGGAGATCCGGGCCCTGGGCCGGCCGGCGATCGTGGTGAAAGGCTGCGACGAACGCGCCTTGGTGGTGCTCGAGAAGGAATCGCAGCTTGAGCGCAAGGAAATACATGTCATCGGCATGGCTTGCCAAAGCATGGGCGAGCCAAAATGCGAGACCTGCGAAGTTCACCTACCGCGTATTGCGGACGAAGTGATTGGCCAATTGGACAAGCAAGCACCGGATACAGACGAAAGGTGGAAAGCGCTGGAGTCCCTGATGGCGCTGCCTGCGGCCCAGCGCATGTCCTACTGGGCAACGGAATTCGAGCGTTGCGTGAAGTGCTACGCCTGCCGGCAAGTCTGCCCGATGTGCTATTGCGAGCGCTGCCTGGTGGACAAAAACCGGCCCACCGTGATCGAACCTTCGGCAACCGACAAGGGCAACTTCGCCTGGCACATTTTGCGCGCCTTTCACCTTGCCGGGCGTTGCATCGGATGTGATGAATGCACGCGGGCGTGTCCGGCCGGGATTGACTTGCGCCTGCTCAACCTTTCTCTCGCGAAAGCCGCCGAGGAGCACTTTGCTTACCGCGCCGGCATGGACCCCAAGGCCGAACCCTTGATCGGCGCTTACTCGCTTCAGGACAAGGAGAACTTTATCCGGTGAGCGCAACTATCTCCCAATCGGCGTTGCGAGAACTGGTGGCAGGCTGGATCGCGCAGGGCAAGCGTGTTGTCGGCCCGCGCCTCATCGCGTCCCCCATTGGACCGGTACGCGACGGCCGCGTGTTCTACGCGCCTCTCCAATCTTCCGACCAGTTGGCTCTGGAAGGCTTTATTCACCCTGCCAACTCGATGAAAGAATTCCTCTTCCCCAAGCACGAAGAGCTTTATGGATACCGGATTACGGGGAAGGGAATTAAGCTCAACGAAGTCGAGCCGCTGCGGGCGGAACAGGTGCTGATTGCGGGCCGGCCCTGCGACGCGGCCGCACTTCCCATTCTGGACCAGGTTTTCAATTGGGATTATAAGGACGAGCTGTATAACTCCCAGCGGCAGTTAACCACTGTGTTGACGCTGGCCTGCGCGGCGCATGATGAAGCCTGCTTCTGCACCTCGGTGGGCCTCGCGCCCGATGCGGAGCGTGGCTCGGACGCCCTGCTCTTCGACTTGGGCGATGGTGAGTATGAAGTCCGCTGCCTGACGGAGAAAGCCAAGGCACTGTTCGACGGCAAGCTGCAAGCCTCGGAGCGCGTGGCTGGCTTGCCGTCCGGGCCTGAGAAGCGCTTCGACGCGGTCGACGTGCGGGCCTTCGTAAAAGACAACTTCGATAGCCCCTTCTGGCCGGCGCAGACCATGGCTTGCCTGGGGTGCGGCGCTTGTGCATACACCTGCCCCACCTGCCACTGTTTCGATATCGTGGACGAGGGCAATATCGAGCGCGGAGTGCGCGCCCGGAACTGGGATTCGTGCCAGTTCAGCATGTTCACGCTCCACGCTTCCGGCCATAATCCGCGCCCCAACCAGCCCGCGCGGCAGCGCCAGCGTATTGATCACAAGTTCCGCATCTATCCGGAGAAGTTTGGCGAAATCCTCTGCACGGGCTGCGGAAACTGCACGCGCAACTGCCCCGAGGGATTGGGCGTGCTGAGTGTATTGAGTGCTTTGTAGCGCCGAAGGCGCTTTGGAGTGCGGCAGCTTGCTGCCGCTTTCCATCAGGCCAGCTTGCTGGCCGTCCGAGAATTGACGATTTCGCATGCTGGGGCGCGAGCAAGTTCGCGCTCAAAAGAGCGGCGGCAAGCCGCCGCACTCCAAAATCGACCATGCATAACATCTACCAGCCCGACCTTATGAAGGTCATCGAGACGCGCCGGCAGACGCCGGATGTGAAATCTGTCAAGGTCCGCTTCCTCGACGAAGTCAAGGCCAAGGAATTCTCGTTTCACGTCGGCCAGTTCGGCATCTTTTCGGTGTTCGGCTACGGGGAATCCACCTTCAACATCTGCTCGAGTTCGAATTGGAGGGACTACATCGAGTTCTGCTTCCGCAAGGTGGGCTGCGTCACGGAGGCGCTGTGGAGCATTGAGGAAGGCGACGTCATCGGCTTCCGCGGCCCTTACGGCAATGCTTATCCCATGGACGATGGGTGGAAAGGCAAGAACCTGATCTTCCTCGGCGGCGGCATCGCTATGCCCCCGGTGCGCTGCGCCGTCTGGTATGCGCTCGAGAACCGCGCGGATTACGGTAATATCACCGTCGTGTACGGCGCCCGCACCGTGGCCGACCTTGTTTACGTGGATGAACTTGATGAGTGGGCCAAGCACCCCAACGTGCGCGTGGTCCGCTGCGTCGATCCCGGCGGCCAGACACCCGACTGGACCGGCGAGATCGGCTTCGTCCCTACCGTCTTTGAGCGCGCCGGCGTGCCGGCCGAAAATTCCGTCGCCCTCGTCATCGGCCCGCCTATCATGATCAAGAACACGCTCCCTGTGCTCTACCGTATGGGGATCAAACCGAGCGTGGTCTACACCAGCCTCGAAAACCGCATGAAATGCGGCGTCGGAAAGTGCGGCCGCTGCAACGTCGGATCGTTCTACGTCTGCAAAGAAGGCCCCATCCTCACCATGGACCAACTCGAACGCCTGCCGGCGGATTACTGAAACTCTTTTCACCCCGCCGGGTTTGGCCTCCGCTTCCACCTTGCCTGGACCTGCAGGTGCGGAGGGTCTTGTGGATCAGCCGGGTTCGGTCAGTCAAACGTCTTGTCTACTTCGCGCCATTGGTTTGTGGAGATGGCGGGCGGTCCCCAAGCTAACGAGTAGCGTTTTCCCATCCACCATCAAAGTACGCGTACCAGTACTTGTCTTTATCTGGTTCTGCCGTTGCTCGCCTGGTATAGATGTTCCCGTCACACGCAACAATGACTTCGAGTTTCGTGGCGTGACACATGTCTGGGCCGACCCAAGCAAGCAGAAGCAATGAACGGCCTTTCAAACGATTAAGAATCGCGCGCTTGACTTTGGCGAAATGGCCTTCTTTTAGCCAACCCAGGACTCCTACGAGATAGCGGGGCGCCTTCGACGGCTCGGTGTGCAACAGCTTCTTCATTACTCTGTCCGCCTTGGCATCGGTGGACTCGCGCTCCATGTAGAGGACAACATTGTCTGTCTCGGGGTCGAGCCATGAAAGATCCCGTCTTCCCCATTCTAGACAGGCAACGAAGCCCAACATTTCCCCCAGTTGGCCGAAGAAGTTGAGTTCCTTTTGCGTGGCATCTGCCATGGAGCAATCGGCCCGCAGGTTGAGCGTTCGATAGCTGCGAACATAGCCTTCGCAGAGCCGCTTGAGAAAGTCGGTGGATGTCATCGGTATTCCTCCTCGGACTATATCATGTTTGGTTCTTTCAGGCGGCGATGATCTACATCCTGGCCATCAGTTTATCTGGTTTCCGAGACGATCGTGTAAGGCACCATCTTTAGCTTGCCCTTTTCCTCAAAGACAAGCTCCACTGTCTGTTGAAGCAGGACATTGGTGTGGAAGCGTCCCCGCAGGTGAGCGCCGGTCTTAAAGTGATAGCAGCCGGGTGTGAAGACCGTAAACTGCTGCTCTAGCTGATAGGTCGCATCCCCATGGCTGACATACATCGCGGCTGGCGCAGAGCGAAGCTCTGCGGTCTTGAGACTTCGTAACCCGGCGAAACGCAGAGCTTCGCTCTGCGCCAGCCGCTGCCTTTCTGCTTCACTACAATGTAATTATGCTATAATGGTTGCTGTGGACGCACTTAAGTTCGAGTGGGATGAGGCAAAAGATGCCTCGAATTGGCGCAAGCACAGCGTCTCGTTTGAAGAGGCACAATCAGTCTTCGCCGACGAGTTTGGCCGCCTCATTGCGGACCCGGACCACTCACAAGAGGAGGACCGGTTTATTCTCCTCGGAATGAGCGGTCTGCTGCGGGTTCTGGTGGTGTGTCACTGTTACCGTCATGGCGACACGATCAGGATCATCTCAGCCCGGAGAGCCGACCGCTCGGAGCGAGGCCAGTATGAAAGTTACAAATATGCGTAAAAATTACGACTTTTCAAAATCCGTCAAGAATCCGTACGCCCGGCGGATGAAGAAACAGATCACCATCCGCGTTGACGAGACAGCGATCGCTTATTTCAAGGCCATAGGGGAAGAGCGGGGGATCCCGTATCAGAGCCTGATGAACTGGTACTTGGTGGAGTGTGCTACAAGCAAGCGCGAACCAAGGTGGTCGCGATAGCCTTGGACGGACATGGCCGGCGAATGAAAATCTCGGACTATCACATTGTCGAGGCACGCTACCTATCCGGCCACACGGTGTGGCTGCGCTTTCGCGACGGGACGAGCGGCGAAATCGACTTGGCGAACGCCCTTCTCGGACTGGTCTTCGAACCGTTGCGCGACCCCAAAGTGTTCTCTCAATTTCGGGTAGATCCTGAGTTTCACACACTCACCTGGCCGAACGGGGCAGACTTCGCGCCGGAGTTCCTCCACGACAACATACGTGTGACGGTATAGGGCCGTTCAGGGGTGGGGGGGTGAGCGCTGCTATATTACAGTGTCAAGTACTGCTGCCAGCTTCTTTTGCGCGAGGGGTAGCATCGTAATTTAACAGTGCCAAGTACTGTAAAATAAGCAGTCCTCAAACTTCTGGGCCCAAGACTGGCGGAACAAACCCAGTATGTGTTGCAAATGCATAACTTATTCAAAACATGATCTCCAGCCGAACTGCCTCGTGCGCCAATCGTGGGGGTGGGTGCCGACAAGGGAATTATGGATGATCACGTTAGCCGCGGTGCTGCGGTTTCGCGACGGGACGAGCGGCGAAATCGTCCTGGCGAACGCTCTCCGCGGGCCGGTCTTCGAACTGCTACTCGATCCGATGGTCTTCAGTCAGTTTCGGGTTGACCCTGAGTTTCACACACTCACCTGGCTGACCGGGAGTGACTTCGCACGGGAGTTCCCCCACGACAACATACGGGTGACCGCATAGACGCTGCAACCTGTTTGCATTTCCGAACCCGCCCGTAATATAGTCTCGTTTTGTTCTCTTAACTTTCGACTCTTGACTTCTCGACTCCTCGATTGTGATGCCCGAGCCATTCCTAAGCATTGTAGTTCCTGCGTACAACGAAGCACGGCGCATTCGCGACACCCTGGAGAAGCTCTGTCACATCCAAGAGTCGAAGCCGTACGCCGTGGAGCTGATCGTGGTGGACGACGGTTCGACGGACCAAACGGTCCAGACCGTCGAGGAGTTTCCGGGCATTCGGCTGGTTCGGAACGACCGCAACCATGGCAAAGGGTTCACAGTCCGCCATGGAGTGCTGGAAGCGACGGGCAAGTACGTGCTTTTCACCGACGCGGACCTTTCCACGCCGATCGAGGAAGCGGACAAATTGCTCTCGGTTCTTCAACTCGACGGCGCCGATGTCGCCATCGGTTCGCGGGCCCTGCAGCGCGAACTCATCGGCGTCCATCAGCCCTGGCTCCGCGAAATGGGCGGGCGGTTTTTCAACCTGCTTGTTAGGGCATTCACGGGCCTCAGACTGCACGACACACAATGCGGATTTAAACTATTCGACCGCAGCTCCACGCGCAGGGCGTTTGAGAATCTCCGCATCGAGGGTTTCGGATTTGACCCCGAACTCCTATTTCTCGTCGAAAGAGGGGGCGGCAGGATAGTCGAGGTGCCGGTACGATGGAACGACAACCCGGCCACCAAGGTTCGGTTTCTGCGCGATTCCGCAGAGATGGTCCTGGATTTAATAGGAATACGCTGGCGCAGTCTGACGGGGACGTACGGTGAACATCATTGAATTTAGCCTGCTGGTCTGGGTCTCGTCAGTTCTGGCAGGCTTTCTTGGCTCGCTGACGGGCCTGGGCGGAGGGATCATCATTACCCCAGTGCTTACCCTGGCCCTCGGCGTTGACATTCGATACGCCATCGGCGCTTCACTCGTCTCCGTGATTGCGACCTCCTCAGGTGCGGCGGCTGCCTACGTTCGCGAGGGCTTCTCCAATATCCGAATTGGGATGTTCCTGGAGATTGCCACTACCTTGGGGGCGCTCGGGGGGGCGCTGCTGGCCACCAAAATGCCGACCAGCGCCATCTCCATCATCTTTGGCCTCGCTCTGCTTTATTCGGCCTACGCTTCGAGCCGTCCGCGACACGAGCACCTGGGCGATTGCCGGCCCGACCCTCTCGCTACCCGGCTGAAAATGAACAGTGTTTATCCCACCAACAATGGCCCCGTGGGTTACTGCCCACAGGCCGTGCCTGCCGGGTTCAGCCTGATGTTTGGGGCGGGGGTTCTTTCAGGCCTTTTGGGGATTGGGTCGGGGGCCGTCAAAGTGATCGCCATGGATCAGGCCATGCGGCTTCCTTTCAAGGTTTCGACCACCACCAGTAATTTCATGATCGGGGTGACAGCAGCGGCCAGTGCCGGCGTCTACCTTTCCCGAGGCTATATCAATCCCGGCCTCGCTATGCCCGTGATGCTGGGCGTGGTGACTGGTTCCCTGGTGGGGGCACGTGTTCTGGCTGAAGCGAAGACAAAATGGCTGCGGATTGTTTTCGGCGTCGTCATTGCCATCATGGCGTTCGAAATGATCTATCACGGGGTGACCGGGAGACTATAGCGTGGCAGGTCAGACAAGGCGCTGGACCGACCAGGTGGTTGAAGAGTGGATTGGCAACCTCCTCCGGGCCGGGGTGACCCTGTCTGCGGCCGTGGTGCTTTTCGGCGCATGCGTATATCTGGTGCGCCACGGCCACGAATCGCCTCATTACAGGGTATTTGTGGGAACGCCCAAAGACTTACGGAACGTGTCAGGAATCTGGAAAAATGTTCTGGCCTTCAAGGGAGAAGGTATAATCCAACTCGGGCTCCTGCTCTTGATCGCCACTCCGGTGGCTCGTGTTGCCTTCTCGGTTGTGGCTTTCGCTGTCGAGCGTGACCGGCTCTACGTTGTGGTGACTCTCCTTGTACTCGCCATCCTCACCTACAGCCTGATGGGAGGTCGCCTCTAGGGGGGTTGCCGCGTTTTAGCTGCCCATGGAACATCATGGGCAACCGTTCCATGGCTTTCGGAATCGAATTACACGGCATGTGCATCCAAGGGAGTGGTATACTATCTCATGGCGTGCCCAAGGCTCTGAAAGCGTCGTGAAGGCTCGCCATCGGGACGAGAGGTCAGTGAAAGGAGCAGGTTATGCGAGGCGGGACTGTGAGGGTATTGAGTGTCCTTGCGGCTATGATGTTTGTCTTCACTTGCGCCTTTGGTGAAGACACGAAAACTCCGCCCCCGAAGAAACCGGGAGATCTGATCCCGGCAGGTAGCGTGCTCCACATGAAGCTTACGACGACGCTGACCTCCAAGACCAATAAGTCGGGCGACCCCTTCACGGGACAGGTTTCTCAACCGATCGTGGTGGATGGAAAAGAGATAGTGCCCAAGTTCAGCCAGGTCATCGGGCACGTTTCCTTCGTGAAACCTTCGGAACGTGTGAAGGGCAAAGCCTTGATGCGACTGGTCATTGACAAGGTGGTGACACCCGACGAGGACAAGGCGTTCCTGCTTCCGAGCACCTTGGACGATTCGAACAACGCGCCGTGCGCCCATACCAAAGATGACGAAGGCACGCTCGAGGGATGCGGCAAGAGCAAGAAAGATGCCTTAGAGGGCGCTGCTATCACCGGGGCCATCGGTGCCGGAGCGGGCGCGCAAGTAGGCCTGGGTCACGAAATAGAGTGCGAGTATTACGGCATGTGCGGCGGCCACGGCATCGGAGCTGACATTGGCTATGGCGCGGCCATCGGTGCCGGAACGGCGTTGCTCTACAGCCTGCTCAAACACGAAAAGCAGATCATTCTTGTGCAGGGAACCGAACTGACCTTCATCGTCAACCGGACGACAGTCGGTAAGGACGTGCCGCCACCCCCACCCCTGGATCAGCCGGATCAAGGCCAGATCGCACAATAAGGCAGTCGAGAAGTCGAGGAGTCCAGAAGTTTAGGAGTGGCCGAACGGACTCTCGATTTTCTCAACAGGGCTGCTTGACGCTTTGACTTCTCAACTTCTCGACTGCTTGACTCCTCAACTGCCTTTTGTAACCGACAGCCGGCAGACTATGTTCCGCGCCGGGAAAATCCACGCCAGGTGTTTCTCGTAAAAGTCGACCGAGACAGCCGCGAAAAATCTCCCCAGGTTATCGAGCAGTAAGTTTCCGCCGAAGGTCAGGTGGCGCTCCAAGATTCGAAATCCGCCCGCAGCATAAGTGAAATCCTCAAAGCTGCTGCGCACGAAGTAGTCGAAACTGTGCACCCCCAAGTGGAAGAGATGAGTGGGATCGGCGTAAGAGTCAGGAGAGCTGTAGTGAGGGGTCACAATGATGACTTCCGCTCCCGCTTGCGCGATTCGATGCACTTCCGCCATGGCCCCAAGAATGTCGGGATGATGTTCAAGGAAGTGGGAGAGGTAAAGCTTGCCGGCGCAATTGTCCTTGATCGGCCAGGGGAAATGCCGCAGATCACAGAGCACGTCCGCCGACGAGCCGGGTTGGCGATCCAGGCCGATCGCCGAAGGTTCTTGTTTTTTCTTTCCGCATCCCAAGTCGAGAATCAGCATCTCCATATCCCGCGTTTTAATAAACGACATCCAGTGAAACGTCAAAGAAGCGGTGCACGAAACCTGCGAGCTGGCGGAAGTAGAGGGAATCAACGTTGTTGTGGACGTCGCGATAATTGCCGTAGTCAGTGATATTGAAGACCCGCATCGCACCGCGGAACTTATGATTCTTGGCCCAGGGAATCCAGCGCACGCGAAAGTCCTTAGCAAGCTGCAGGTCGAGGGAAAAATAGTTTGGGAAACGAAGGCTGTTCGGAGTGCCCACGTAGTTCTGAAGATAATCGACGCTGGAATAAGGGAAACCGGTATGCACGTCAAGCACAGGCCCGGCCGTAATCTCCCAGGGGACTTTGATCCGCCCCCAGGTCACTAACCGGTTGGGAACGTTGCTAGGCAACGTGGAAAAGAAATTAGGCCGGATGACCGGCTCCTCGAAAGGCACGAAGACGTAGGAGAGCGTGTTCAGGTCTCCACGAGCCAGGCTGTTGACGTAGGAAATGTTGATGTCGGCATTTTCGCGGACCTTGAAGCGCAACGTAGCTTCCAGTTCGTGATAGCGCGACGAGCCGGTGTTGCTGAGGAGCATGAGAGGTCCGGGAGAGGCCTCGTAAAGGGGATTGATGATGAATTCCTGGTAGGAGCGGCTGCTGAGATAGTTCACGCGAGCGATCACATTAGGCCGAATCTCCCTATCCAATTCCACGTTCCAGGTCAAGTTGAAAGGCGTGCTGCCCAGGCGGTTGTGCGAGGGCACGACGATTCCGTGCTCCACCTTCTCCTGGTAATAGTTCTGGAGAACAATGGGCGGGCCGGTGGGCACACCCTGGGCATTGTAATAGGTCACCACGCGCGTCAGGTTCTGGGTGAAATCGCCGGCGAGCAGCGGCAGGCGATCGTAGAAAACTCCGACGCCCGAACGAATAATCGTTTTGGCGCTTTGCCCGGGAGAATAAACCAGGCCGAGGCGCGGGGCGAACGCCGCGTACGATCCCAGAGTCTGGGCGGAATAGCGCAGACCATAGTCGAGCGCCAGGTGGTCGTTGAAGGCCCAGTGGTCCTGGGCGAAGACGGACAGTTCCGTGTCTTCGGCGCCTAGGACACCGGCGCCTTGGAAGGTGATGAGTTCGGCCAGCGACCCATCCGGGCGTACGAGTTGGACGGGGTGAGACTTGCTGTTGTCGCTATAAGAGCGATGAATAAGATCCCCGCCTGCCTTGAACGTATGGCGGCCGGCCCAATTCCACCTCGCGGACTGATAATTCTGAAGCAACTCTTGCTGCCGTCCAGCCCGCGTCCAGGAATTGAACCAGTTTCCATCCCAGTTGTCCACGGTCAGGACCATGTCCTGTGAGCCCTGTCCGTGTGCGTAGCTGTCAAAGTCGGTGTACTGGAAGAGAGTGGTCAGCACGCCGCCGTTAGTGAACATGTACCGGTCTGTGGCGCCGACAGAGAACCCGCTCTGGGCATAATCAGAGGAAGCGGACTGCTGTATGAACGAGTCGATGTTCTCGTATTGCTCGCGCAACGGAAATATCTTCAAATTCCCGGTCAGAAGGTTCTGAGGTGAAATTGCGTAGTAGACGTCCGTGAACGAGTCAAAGCCCTGCTTCTTCATCTCGTTATGTGGCCAAGCCAGTCCGCGCACGGGCTGCTTGTTGATATCGTACCGGGTGTATTCCGAGAAAGTCAGCTTGTCTTTATAGAGGGGGCCGGTGAAGCTGAGGCGCGGCGAGTCGTCCTCGACGCCCACCATGTGGCCGCTGCGGAAACGCATGCTGGGGAGAAAATCGTTCAGCTCCCAGTTCCATTTGTCTTGCGGGGCCTTGGTTTGGACGCTGGTCAGCCCGCCGCTGAAGCGGCCATACTCCGCTTGATAAGCGGTCTTCTGAACTTCCACAGATTCCACTGCATCGATGGGGATTTGAATTGAGAAACTGCCCGTGACCGGGTCGACGGTTTCCGCGGAGTCAATGAGCAGCATGCCCTGGTTTTCGGTCACGCCTTTGATGTTTATTTTTCCGTCCGGCGTCCGAATGACGCCAGGCACCAGAGGCAAAGCGGCCAGGAATTTCTGTTCCACCAGGGGCAAAGCCCGGATCTCTCCGCCGCTGATGGTGGCGGGTGGCGCGGTGGTGGGTTGCAGAGCGACCGCGGGCGCTTTTTCCTTTACCTCAACGTTCTGCCGAAGAATTTCCTCGCGCGGCAGGGCAAACTGGAGGATGGGCGATTCTCCTTCCGTAACCTCGATGTCCTTTTTAACGATCGGCTCGTAGCCGAGCGCGGCGCAGGTCAGATCGTAGTGGCCGGGCGTAAGACCGGTGAACTCGAAGCCGCCTCGGTCTCCCGTGGTTCGCGGCCGGCCTCCGGGCGGCAAACCAGGACCGGTAAGCGTGCAGGATGCCCCGGCTATGGGAGCATTGTCGTCTCCTGTCACCTCACCCTTCAGGGTATGAGTTTGAGGCATGGCAACACAAGGACTGACCGCAATCTCCAAAAGGAATGCCAGGGTGAGGACTTGAATTGCGAGCCGGTAATCACTGATCTGCTGCATTAGTTAGTTTGTTCGAGAATCTTGAGCTCACTTCGGAACGGCCTTCTTGGTTAATTGCCAGAACACCGCGCATTCGCCGTAATCGGCCTTCTGCGCGTAAACGTTCCACCCTGCCACTTCGCTCGTCCGGTCGTCGTCGCAGGAGACCATGGTGGGGTAATCGCCCGCCTTGATCTGCCGATCCACCTCCGCGCTGGGCACGATGTGTAGCCTCGCACTTTCGGCGGCACCGAGCTGGAGCTTGTGCGCGTCGTCGTGTTCCATGCCCGGAGGCACCGGCCACTGCGCCAGAAGGTAGAATTGTTCGGGCGCCAGCAAGGCGGCGCCTTTCGGGGTCACTTGCTTGACCTTCGCGGCCACGCGCTCGAGATCGCGCCACGTGTAGGTGTCCCGATCATCCCAGACGCTGTTGCCCAGGCAGAGGGCCGCAATGCCGACCACCAGGACCACCGGGATCCGGGGGCGGTCGTGATCCATCAGGCGCAATGATAAGACGTAGAATCCGATGGTCCCCAGCACGGTGAGAAACGGTATCAGGAATATATAGTACTGGGGGAAGGTCGGATGGGCAAAGAGGTTTTGCACACCCATCGCCAGCACCAGCCAAAGGCAGAGACGAAACTCCGCTTGCCGGGGACGGTCGAATCCGGCCTTCCGGCTGAAAGCCAGGCCTGCCGCCGCCAGCAGCACCAGCAGCAGGCTTTGCGATCCGTTGACCCAGTCCGTCACGATGCCGATATCGTGTTCGGTGGCTCCAGGCCACTCGACTCGGCGGTAGATGGAGTGATATTTGAGGATGTCGAAGACCACATTGTGTGGTCCCCGGGCGAACAGAACCAGCACCGGCAGGCAGGGAACCAAGGCGCCGGCCACGAAGGCGGCGGCCTTGACCCAACGGCTACCGGCCCGATTGTTGAGCCACATCCAGACCAGCAAGACAGGGGAGGTCGCCGCCGTCAACAAACTCGAGCATGCGGCCGCGCCCGCCAACAGGCCTGCCAGCGCGCTCATCCCGGCCTTCGACCGGCCCGCTGCCGCCACTGCCGCCCGAAAAGCCGCCACCACCAGGAACAGGCAAAGCGCATAAGCCTGCGAGATCGTCCCGTATTCCCATACCAGCGAATGCAGGCCAAAAAGCGCCAGAGCGGCAAAGGCGGCTGCCGGTTTCCAACGGCGGTCGGGAAAGAGGGTATACAAATATTGTGCGATCAACACTACGGAGGCGACGGTTGTCAGGGCCGCCACAGCATGAACTGCCCGCCAACTGTGGCTGAATATCCCCAGCCACGCCGCATTCCAATAAGCGTTCAAGGGCGTCTGCGGGAAGAAGAAGTCGAGATAGGGGCGTTTGCCGAGATGGATGAGATAGGAGGTGAGGATGTGAAAGCCTTCATCCCAATGAAACGCCAAGGTTTGTGAGTAAACCACGGCGCCTGCCGCCAGGATCGCAAATGCGGCGTACAGGGCTGGCGCCATCGGGCTGCGGCTCTGCTCTTCGGACGCGGTTTCCACTGCGGTTTGCATAGCTTGCAAAACTCAGCCCCTTTCGACAGCCCAACGCGATTGCCTCTTGAGGGGGTCGCGGGGAGGCTAACTCGCGGGGCGCGGCGAACCTGGCGATGAGAGAGGGCCGCGCGCGGTCATGAGATTTTGTCCTGACGCTGGAACCGATGTCGGCATCACGTCATTGTACCGGGCTCGTCCCATTTTTAACAAGCCCGTCAGCGCGTGCTGTCCTGATTTGGACGTAGCGCCGACCTTTAGGTCGGCAAGTGCTGGCCTAAAGGCCAGCTCTACCCGAAACCAGGGCACTCCCCGTCAGCCGGTGGTGCTGGGCGTCATGCAAGCCCGAAGCTCGTGTAGCCGGCTGCTCGTCACTGTCCTGGCTTTGCCTTGCAGCTCGCAAGCCTCGGTTCGTTTTCGCAAAAAGCGCTGTCTTTGCTGTTTTTCGCGTCCGATTGCTGTTAATTTGCACGCAAAATGCGCATAATTTGCATTACTTAGAAAAGTGATGTTCTTTGTTTTCAAGTACTTCTTAGCTTCGTTCCCACTATTTTGCATTTTTCGCAGCGTACTGCTTTTCCCGGGCGCCGGAGCTATTCCGCTTTCCCTCGCGCCTCGATGCGCCGCGCCGCAGCCTGGCGCCCTACCACGACAAAGTGTCCACAAAATGACCACAACCATAGGCTATCATAGGCTCGCGCAGTTGTCAAGCGGAAAATGCGAGATAAGTGAGCCGGAAGTCAGCCCGCGACGCGGGCGTAGGCGAGCAGTCCGGGGCTTAGAAGGTGTGAAACAATCAACCGCCTGTCATCCTGAGCGCAGCGAAGGATCTCCGCAGTCTCCTAGGGTTCAATGATTTACGAACAACTGCAGAGATCCTTCGCTGCGCTCTGGATGACACATTCAAGATTCTTCCACACCTTTTTGCGCCCGGGGTTACGATCTCTCGCCCCCGCGGGGCCGAAGTGCGCGGCCTGATTCAATCAGAGAGCCTGCGTTGCATAGCACTGGCAGTGCGCTCGCCACCTGTTTATTTCTTTGCGGCTCTGTTAATCTATAGGCATTCGGGCATAGCCAGGGCGACAATCATGTTAGGCGAAATCGTTTCTCACTACCGGATTATCGAGAAACTGGGTGGCGGCGGCATGGGCGTGGTCTACAAAGCCGAGGACACGCGCTTGCATCGCTTTGTCGCTCTCAAGTTCCTCCCGGAGGCCCTCTCCCGGGACCCGCAAGCCCTGTCTCGTTTCCAGCGCGAAGCGCAAGCTGCCTCCGCCTTGAATCATCCCAACATTTGCACGATCTACGACATCGGCGAGCACGAAGGCCAGGCGTTCATTGCCATGGAGTTTCTGGACGGCATGACGCTGAAGCACCGCATCCAGGGCCGTCCGGTCGAGTTGGAGCAACTGCTCGAGATTGCCATCGAGGTCACGGATGCTCTCGATGCCGCGCACAGTCAGGGGATTGTCCATCGCGACATCAAGCCGGCGAATATCTTTGTCACCAAGCGCGGACACGCCAAGGTGCTGGACTTCGGTCTGGCGAAGGTCACAGTAGGGGTGTCCCTTGAGGGCGCCCTCGGGCGCGCACAAGGCCCGCCCTTACAAGACACCCCGACGCGTTCGATTGAACCCGAGCATTTGACCAGTCCGGGGACCACGCTCGGCACCGTGGCGTACATGTCGCCAGAACAGGTGCGCGGCAAGGAAGTGGATGCGAGAACTGACCTGTTTTCCTTTGGCGTGGTGCTCTACGAAATGGCGACGGGGGTGTTGCCTTTTCGCGGAGATACCTCGGGCGTGATTTTTGACGCCATCCTGAACCGCGCGCCGACGCCGCCAATTCGGCTGAATCCCGATTTACCGCCGGACCTCGAACGCATCATCGGCAAAGCGCTCGAGAAGGACCGCGACTTGCGTTGCCAGACTGCCGCCGAGCTGCGCGCCGACCTCAAGCGTCTGAAACGCGACACCGACTCAGGCCGTTCTTCGGCTGGGGCGGGTCTCGCGCCTCCCCTCGCGCAGACGGGTCCATCATCTGTGGCTTCAGGGCTCCCACAGGGGCCTGCTTTGAGCAGAGTGAAGCGGGCGCCCCTACGGCGCTGGCTATTCGCTGCCGGGAGCGCGCTTGTCATAATCGGAGCCATTCTTGCCTATGTCTGGACGCGGCCCTTGCCCGTACCGAAGGTCTCCAATTACGTTCAGCTAACCCACGACGGTCAGCCGAAGCAATTGGTGGGGACAGACGGTTCGCGGGTTTACCTCCTGGGAGGTGGAGGTGGAGGCTACACTCTGTTCCAGGTGTCCGCCTCCGGCGGCGAGCCGGTGCGGATTCCGATGCTCTCCGGAGCCATGTACCCTCTCAGTATTTCGGCGGATGGTTCTGAACTTCTCGCCCAAGAGCAACTAAGCCCCACCGCTCAGACCGGGCCGTTGTGGAGTATTCCTATTCTCGGTGGATCGCCGCGACGCCTGGGAGACATTGTCAGCGGCTACGGAGCTTGGTCTCCCGACGGCAAGACGGTCGCTTATACCAATGGAAATGACTTATTTCTGGCGAAGAGCGACGGGACCGAATCTCGCAAGCTAGTCTCTATGGAGGGCTTCGCGTTCGACCCTTTTTTCTCGCCGGATGGAAGCAAGCTACGCTTGAGCGTACAGGACGCCAAAACCGGCGCGGCGTCGCTCTGGGAAGTGTCCGCCCAAGGGACGAACCTGCACCCTTTGCTTGCCGGTTGGCACAAACCTCCCAACGAATGCTGCGGCAAGTGGACGGCGGACGGCAGGTACTTTGTCTTCTTTTCTCAGGGTCAAGTCTGGGCTCTGTCCGAGAGTGGAGGGTTTCTTCGGAAGTCCAGCCGCACGCCCGTCCAGTTGACCTCCAGCCCGTTCGGGTTGTCCGCACCCCTTCCCAGCAAAGATGGCAAAAAGCTGTTCGTGGTGGGCCGGACTTATCGTGGGGAACTGGTCCACTATGACTCGAAAGTCGGCCAGTTCTCGCCCTTCCTCTCCGGGGTTTCAGCGGAGTTCGTTGCCTTTTCTAAGGACGGCCAGTGGATCGCCTATGTCACCTATCCCGAAGGCGCTCTCGGGCGAAGCAGGGCGGACGGCAGCGAGCGTCTACAACTCACCGACTCGCCGCTCTCGCCGGTCTTGCCACGCTGGTCCCCGGATGCCAAGAAGATCGTTTTCTACAGCTTTGTTTCGGGGAAAGGCGAAAGGATCTTTGTGGTCTCGGCCGAGGGCGGAACCCCCCAGCAATTGATGCCAGACGATCCCAGTCCTCAATATGATCCAAACTGGTCGCCGGATGGCGGTAAGATTGTGTTCAGTTCGGGTCCCGGTGACACGAATTCAAGTATTCGAGTGCTTGATCTTGCGAACCACCAAATCTCCACCTTGCCCAGCTCGCATGGAATCTACTCACCCCGCTGGTCACCGGATGGGCGATACATTGTGGCCATGCCCGTAAGCTCGATGAGCCTCGTCTTGTTTGACTTCCAGACCGGGAAATGGTCCGAGCTCATGAAGGGAAAACCTGCTTTTCCGAACTGGTCAGCGGATGGGCGGTATCTTTACTTTTTGCGTGCGCCCGACAATCCGGCGGTGCTCCGAGTCCGGATTAGCGACCGCAAGGTGGAGCAGGTTGCCGACATGAAGAACCTCCCGATGACTGGCTACTACGGCATCTGGCTGGGTCTCGCTCCCGATGATTCGCCACTGCTCCTCCGCGACACCGGATCGCAAGACATCTACGCCCTGGACGTGGATTTCCCGTAGCTGGTAGCCTCTTGTGGCGCACACTCAGACCCCGCGCCTTGAGCACCTCATGCGCCGCATGAACTTCCCAGAGTAGCGACCTCTTGCTTTGGTCGCCAGACATCGTGACAACCGGAACATGAATCCGGATTCACGCGCCACCGTGGCCTGCCCGGTAGCGTTTAGCGGCGGCCCATGCCATTGTAGCGCGGGCGTCTCGCTCTCGTGGGCGGGCAGGATGCCCGCGCCCCTGCGGGCGAGACGCCCGCGCCGCAGAAGGACGCTCGGTTGCACAAACCGCGCAGCCCGATTACCCTAGAAGACGATTGGAGATGGGCTCGCGGGGGACGGATGAGGGTCAGCCTTGAACAACACAATGTGGAGATTCAGGAGAATCGCCGGCACTGGGAGAGGAAGCCGGTCCTACGCAAAGTCTATTCGCAATTCGGCCGTGAAATCGCCAAACGGGTTGACCGCACAATGCCGGGCCTGGTGGTTGAGTTGGGCTCGGGAATGGGACACATCAAGGAGCACTTGCCGGATTGCATCACCACCGATCTGTTTCCGAACCAGTGGCTGGACCGCGTGGAAGATGCCTACCGTCTTACGTTTGATACGGGCGCCCTCAGCCATTTGATTCTCTTTGACGTGTGGCACCATTTGGAATACCCTGGCACAGCGTTGCGCGAATTCCATCGGGTAATGGTTGAGCATGGGAAGGTGATCATCTTCGATCCGGCCATGGGCGTTCTCGGGCGGTTTGTTTTCGGAAACTTTCACCACGAGCCGCTGGGTCTCGGGGACGAGATTCGCTGGGAAGCACCCGCGGGCTTGAATTCGGCGGACTTTGGTTACTATGCCGCGCAGGGCAATGCCAGCCGCGTATTCGGATCGAGCGCCTTCCGCGAGCAGCTGCGCTCCTGGCGCGTGTCGGAGGTCTCGTACTTTGCCGGGCTGGCTTATCTCGGAAGCGGCGGATTTCGAGGACCGCAGCTTTACCCGACGGCCGCGCTGCCTTTGCTGAGTCGAGTGGACACATTCCTCTCACGGTTCCCCAGCCTTGCTTCGCGGATGTTGGTGGTACTTGAAAAGAGGGTCGAGCCCTCGCCGACATCCTGAGTTCGTTGAATTTTACGTCATTCCCGCGAAAGCGGGAATCCATCGGATTTCGCGCCGAGAATGGACCCCCGCTTACGCGGGGGTGACGAAGCCACACGGCGCTATAGAGCCTCCTAACAGCCGATGAAAGGTCAAATTAAGACCACTACGGAATCCACACCTAACGGCTCAGACCCTGCCCCTGCCTGGGGTCCGAGGGCGCTGGAGTTGCAAAATGAGCGCAACCGGCAGCACCAATCCGTTTGGGCTAAGACCAGGGCCAAGTGGATTCGGCGGAACCGGTATTACTACGAGTGTCTCAGGCGCTTGCTACGCCACTTGGTCGAGCCCGGCAAGCGCATCCTGAACATTCGCTGCCAGACGGGGTTTCTTCTTGACGCGCTCCAGCCCAGTTATGGGGTGGGTTTAGAAATCAGCCCGGAGATGATTGCGGTGGCGCGGGAGGCGCATCCGCGGTTTACCTACGTTGAGGCGTTTCCCGAAGATCATGCCTGGCAAGAGAAGTTCGACTACATTCTGCTCTGCGACGTGGGGGATATCGCCGATGTGCAGAAGACGCTGCTGCGGCTTCAGACCGCCTGCGAACGCCACACGCGCCTGCTGATTTATACTTACAATCATCTTTGGGAGCCGCTGATCGCGCTGGCCCAGCGGCTGCACCTCAAGATTCCCCAAACCGAACAGAATTGGCTTTCCGAGCACGATTTGATCGGCCTGCTGACCTTGAGCGGGTTCGAGTGGCTCGAGACCTATCGCAGCGCCTTGTTCCCGAAGTACATTCCCCTGTTCTCCGCATTCATGAACCGGGTTGTGGCGAAACTGCCTTGGATTGGGCGCCTGTGCATGATTGAGGTGCTGGTGGCGAGGGCGGCGCCGAAACCGGTCAACCCTCAGGAGGTTCCCATTTCGGTGATTGTGCCCTGCAAGGACGAGCGTGGAAACGTAGAAAGCGCGGTCACGCGCATTCCGGAACTGGGACGCTCGACGGAGATGATCTTCTGCGACGATCAATCGACGGACGGAACCGCGGACGAAGTGCGCCGCATGCAGCAGCTACATCCCGATCGGAACATCAGGTTGGTGAACGGGCCGGGGATCTGCAAGTCGAAGAATGTCTGGAAGGGGTTTGAGGCTGCACAGGGAGACATCTTGCTGATTCTTGACGCCGACCTTACCGTTATGCCGGAAGAACTTCCGTATTTCATCGATGCGATTACGCGCGGCGGTGCTGAATTCGTGAATGGATCACGATTGGTGTATCCCATTCCCAAAGCGGCGATGAAAGGTGCCAACGTGCTCGGGAACAAGTTCTTCAGCCTGGTGTTCTCCTACCTGCTCGGGCAGAGGATCAAAGATACGCTTTGCGGCACCAAAGTTCTTTGGCGCAGCGACTGGGAAAGGATTCGCCCCATGATCGGAACCTGGGGCACCGTGGACCGCTGGGGCGATTACGAGCTGCTTTTTGGAGCCGCCAAGCTGAATCTTCGCATCCTCGACCAGCCCGTCCATTACCAGGAGAGAATCTTCGGCGCCACCAAGATGACCAAGGTGTTCAAGCACGGCCTGACCATGCTGCGGATGTGTTACCACGGATTTCTGAAATTGAAGGTCGATTACTGATCGGTGTCATTCTGAGCGCAGCGAAGAATCGGTGCAGTTCAGGGGCGAAGGCCAATGCAGAGATTCTTCGCTGCGCTCAGAATGACAGCAATTTGGACTGAGGAACGACAGCAATTTGGACTGAGAGAGGACTATGCCTACTCCTCTTGCCTTCATCACCGGCTCCTGCGGACTCATCGGATCGGAAGTGAGCCTGTACTTCAGCCGCTCGGGCTTTCGCATTGCCGGCTTGGACAACAACCAACGCGCGGTCTTTTTCGGTCCGGCGGGAGACACCAGCTGGGTGCTGGAGCGGTTGCGGACGACGATTCCCGGCTATCAGCACTGTGCCGTGGACATTCGCGACCGCGAAGCGATCCTGCGGTTTGCTCCATTTGGTGCGCGAGCCATACCGGATGGTGCACAACAACCCTGGGTGAAACGGGGCAGCAGTGCCCGCGATTTTGTCTGTTCATAAAATAAATGGTTGAATTTCAATAACTTAGAAGTTATTTGCGTAATTATGGCAATCTGGAACCCAGTTTGCTCTCAGGGAGAGAGGAAGTAATCCTTAAGGAGGTCTAGACCTAGTATGAAGAAACTTCTCACACTGCTTTTCACGGGCATGATCGTGTTCTCGCTGGCGATGCCGGTGTTCGCGCAGGATACCACGCAGGCGACGACGAAGACGAAGAAGACGAAGGCGACGAAGACGAAGAAGACGAAGGCTGCGAAGACGACTGCTTCGGCTCCCACCCAGTAGGCGGGTCGGATAGGAAATTGAGCTGTAGCTTAAGAGCCCCCGTCAGGAATGGCGGGGGCTTTGCTTTTTTGTGGGCTATGAAGGAAACTTCAAAACTTCGCGAACGAACCGGGAATGTCTTTGAAAACAAAGGGACGCTTGACAGTTGTTCTCCCGAGGGTGAAACTATCTTATTGGCAGTCAAGGCCATCAGAGGTGGTCGCATCTCATGTCGGTTGAATCGAAGGATGCTCGGCAGGAAACATCATCGCTACTTATAAGATCAGGAATGCAGACTGTTTCTCTCGAGCAGGAGTTGGTCTCGCGCGGCTTGCGGATGACACACCAGCGGCGGCTCCTAATCCAGATCATCCAGGGCGCGGAGAGCCATTTGGATGCCGTGGCTCTTTGGGAGCGTGCCCGGGGGCAGGATCCCACGCTGAATAAGGTGACGGTCTACCGAACCTTGGCCATGTTGAAGAAATTCGGCTTGGTGGATGAGCTTGACCTGATGCATTTGAAGGGCGGAAAGCACTACTACGAGGCCAGGGCAAGCCGGGATCATGTTCACCTGGCTTGCCTTAAGTGCGGCCGCATTCAGGAGTTTGAAAGCTCGCTTTTCGAAAAGCTCAAAGGGCAGATCGAACGCCAGCGCCGATTCAACATCAAGGTCGTACGCGTGGAAGCCGGCGGGTACTGTGAGAATTGCCGAGATCGTTGACGAGATAGCGGTAGTGGATTCAGGTGGTTTCACTTTCCCGGGAATATCGGCATTCCGAGCCAAGCGAGGCACCTCGCCCGAGATGAGCCGCACAGCGAGATTCCCCGCTTCACCCGGAATGAAGACGGCAGTCCACAGCGGAAACAAGGCTGGCTCTTCTCGGACATAAGGTCAGATGGACAGCCCGAGAATATTTCCAGAACAGCTAACCCGTTTCAACTTCTCGTGCGTCTAACTTCCCGATAGTGTGCAGCCAATAGTCACACTATCGGTAGTGACTCAGTTTACAGTGACACGGGCATCCTGGCCCGGCATGATCACGGACAAAATGGCCGTGCCACATTAAAGTCAGACGCTACGACACTACCCACACGCTTGTTTTATTGTGTGCCGTCATTCATAATGTCGATTGTTCTTGAGTGATCGTGGGCTCTAGGAGCGGGAATGATGACTAAGGCGCTACGCATCGTCGCTTCTGGTTTTTTCTTGATGTGGCTGATGGGGTGCACGGCCGGCAACGTGGAGTTCCGGGAAGCACAGAGAGCGGAGCTTCGCAAAGACTGGGACACCGCTTTGGTTGATTACGAGAAAGCGGCCCGGGAGCAACCGGAGAATGCCAAGATTATCATTCACACTAAGTTGGTTCGTGCTCAAGCCACAGCACTACACTTTAAAAAAGGGGAGCAGTTGTTGAAGGAGGGACGACTCGACGAAGCGGCTGCCGAACTCCAGAAGGCTGTGAGCATTGATCCCACCAATGAAGCTGCGGCCACGGACTTGGCCAAGGTGGTGGCCGCCCAGGCGGCTGCCCGGAAGGCTCGCGAATCGGCGCTCAAGGAAGCGCTGAAGTCCACCCAGGAGACGGCGACCAACCCGGAGATCAAGCTAAAACCATTTCCCAAAGAGCCCTTGGCCCACTTTCGCATTACTGCTGACAGCCGCAAAGTGTTTGATGCCTTGGGCAAGCTCGCCGGCCTGAACGTTGCCTTCACGTCTACCTTTCGCCCTACTCCCCAATTCTCTGTAGATCTTACCGATGTGACCATCGAAGAGGCACTGAACATTGTAGCCCTTCAAACCCACACGTTCTGGAGGCCGATTACTTCCAACACCATCCTGGTGGTTCCGAACGACGCGACGAACCGGCGGGATTATGATGTGGAGCAGCTCAAGACGATCTATCTCAGTAACCCTTTGGCGGCCGCGGATCGCACGGCCATCGCCACCGCATTAAAACAAGTTCTGGGGCTGCGAAACATTGTCGATAATCCCGACTCGAATGCCATTATCATTCGCGATAACCCTGAGAACATTGCGGCTGCCGAGCAGCTCGTGCACGAACTGGACCGGAGTAAAGCCGAGATTGTGATGGAGGTGGCGGTGGTGGAAGCGGACGCCGATCGGGCCCGCGATCTGGGCTTGTATCCTGCCACGGTGTCGTCCTCGGGCTCGATAACACCCGGAGCGCAAGGGGGGCTGGTGTTCGCACCACCCAGCGTAACGACCTCGTCAGGTACGACAACGGCGTCTGGCATCAGCCCGAAGTCTTTCGGCATAGGCGACTATGCCCTGGTCGTACCCAGCTATGGGGCGAACGCGATCATGAATGATACCCGCACTCATATTCTCCAGAACCCGCAGATCCGGGCGACGGATGGCCAGGTTGCCAAGCTCAAGATTGGCGAGAAGGTCCCCTACGCGACGGGAAGTTTTTTGCCCTCGCTGGGCGCCAGTTCGACGACTTCAGGAGTGGGATTGCTGGCCAGCACGCAGTTTCAATTCCAGGACGTGGGCGTGATCCTGGAGCTTACGCCGCATCTCCTCGCGGATGGCGAGGTGGCGATCCATGCCTCGATCGAAATTTCTTCGGTGGGCGCGAACGTTACGGTGGGCGGCGTCAGTGAGCCTACTTTCGGCGAGCGAAAAATCGAGCACGACATCCGCCTGAAGGAGGGTGAGACCAGCGTGCTCGGTGGCTTGATCCAAACCACGCTGACGCACACAGTGGCCGGGTTGCCGGGCTTGGGAGACGTTCCGGTTTTGCGCTACTTGTTCTCAACGGAGCACGCCGAACGGCAGGAGCAGGAAGTCCTGGTCATGTTGACTCCCCGAGTTGTGCGCTTGCCTGAGCCTTACCTGGCGGACCAAGGCAAAACGACTTTGACCGGCTCACCACTGCCGGCGGGTGCTCGACCACTTCCCGGAGTCGAGGTCCCCGGGCAACCACAGCCGGGTGAACCGCAATGAGTGCACAAGAGCATAAGGCCGATCGCAAGCGACAGAGGAGCGCGGAATGTCATCCTGAGCGAAGCCCACGCTGTCAATCTGAGCGAAGCGAAGAATCTCCGCAGTTGATTTTAGGCTCGAAGATTTACGAGCAACTGCAGAGATCCTTCGCTTCGCTCAGGATGACACGATTCAGGTCAGGGACGGCAGGCTTTACGTTTGTCGAGCTGATGGCGTCGATTACCATCCTCATCCTGCTGACGACTGTCGCTCTTCCTTTGGCTCGCATACAGATCCAACGCACCAAGGAAGTCGAACTGAGGAGAGACTTGCGGGAAATGCGCGAGGCGATCGATCACTACAAGGACTTCGCCGACCGCGGCATGATTCCGGTTAAAGCTGACACCTTTGGATATCCTCCCGACCTCAAGACCCTGGTCGAAGGAGTCGAGCTGAAAGGCTCGATCACAGCTAAGTACAAGTTTCTTCGCAAGTTACCTGTCGACCCCATGACGGAGTCAGACGATTGGGGGATGCGCTCCATGCAGGATGATACCGACTCCCGGAGCTGGGGCGGCCAGAACGTCTTTGATGTTTATTCCAAGAGCGACGGGATCGGTTTGGATGGGACGAAATTCAGTGACTGGTAGATGCGGGAGTGAGTATGCGTAGTGATTGGCAGGGGGGCGGATCACAGTGATGGGGAGACGAATTTCGAAACTGAAATTTCAAATTCCAACTCTGGGATTTCAAATCTCAAATTGCCAACGCTCAGATGCGGGATATCAAGCTTCCGATCATGAACTCGCGAGGCCGAGTTCTCAAATTCCAAATTGTGAGCGCAGGCGGGGCTTTTCACTTATCGAGCTGATGGTGGTCCTGTTTATTCTCCTGATCCTCGCAACCATGTCCATACCCATTTTCACTTCGGCCATCGTGCACGCGCGAGAAGCCGTCTTAAAAGACGATCTGTACACGCTCCGGAAACTTATCGACGAATACACCCTGGACAAGCAAAAGCCACCCACCTCTTTGAGTGATCTGGTGGATGCCGGTTACCTGCGGGCTGGGGTTCCCGTGGATCCTTTTACCGGCTCGAGCGACACCTGGCAGACGGATACCGAGGAGGTTCCGACGAGTCCCAGCCAGGCGGCTTCCGGAATCGTAAATGTGCATAGTGGTTCGGACGGGACTGCGCTGGATGGGACGGCGTATAGCAGTTGGTGACGCAGACGAGCAGTCAAGGAGTTGAGGAGTCAAGAAGTTGAGGAGTACTCTTCGACTTCCAGACTGCTCGACTTCTTGACTTCTCAACATATGGAATTCGTCTGCAAACTCGGAACGGAAACGGGCAAGGTCCTGGTCCAGACGGAGCAGGCCGCTTCGGAAGCGGATCTTCGTCATCGGCTGAAGAACGAAGGTTTCTACGTTTTCTCAGTTCGGTCGAAAGACTTCCTGGCCGCGCGTTGGACTCCGCGACGCGTGGGCCGCATCAAGCCAGACGATTTCCTGGTGTTCAATCAGCAATTCCTGACCCTCTCAAAATCCGGTCTGCCGTTGCAAAAATCCTTGGAATTGCTGGCCGGGCAAGTCCAGAGCGAAGCGTTACGGGCAGCCATAATCAAAGTTCAGGAGAAAGTGCGGGCGGGGGCGCTGCTTTCCGAGGCCTTCGAGTCGGCGGGCCAGTTTCCCAAGATGTATAGTGCAACGCTACGCGCCGGGGAGCGGAGCGGCAGCCTCGACCGCGTGCTCGCTCAATACCTGGCGTACCAGAAGACCACGCGCTCTTTCCGCAAGAAGTTCCTGTCGGCTCTGATTTACCCAGCCTTCCTGATGACTTTCCTGGTGGGGCTGATTTCTTTTGTGGTCACTTTCGTGGTTCCGCGGTTCGCCAGCCTCTATGCCGAACTGGAAGTGCAATTGCCGCCCTTGACGCTTTTCTTCATCTCCTTTTCGTTGGCGGTGAAGCGATACGCGCTGCTCATCTTCGTGGGCATCGTGGGGGCGGTGATGTCGACGCGCGGAGTGCTGCGTTCCCGACGGGTACGCCTGGCGTGGGAACGGGCGAAGTTCGGGATGCCAAAGCTAGGTAAACTGCTGCTGAAGTTCTCCGTAGCGGAATTTGCGCGCACCCTTTCAACCTTGCTTCAGGGCGGAATCCCTATTGTTACTGCGCTCGAGAACGCCAGAGAGTCGGTGACCAGCCCTTTGATGGCAGATGCGATCGGGGCGGCCGTCAAGGAGGTTACGGCCGGACGCGCCATGAGTTCCAGCCTGCGGCCTTGCGGTTTGTTCCCACCTCTGGCTCTGGACATGATGGAAGTGGGGGAAGCCACCGGCGCCATGCCGAGCATGCTCGAGGCCTTGGCGGAGTTCTTCGAGGAGGATGTCAGCGTGGATCTGGCCTCGCTAGTGGCTTTGGTTGACCCGATCATGATCGCAGCCATGGCGGTGGTTGTGGCGTTGGTACTGATTGCATTCTACCTGCCCCTGTTTTCCATGGCCGCGCAGATTCATTGAGGTACGTCGCCCGAGCGGCTGGCATGTGGAGGAAAGAGGAGCTGTTGTCATCCTGAGCGAAGCGAAGGATCTCCGCAGTTGGAAGAAGCTACGGCAGCAGGCGAAGAACTACAGAGATCCTTCGCTTCGCTCAGGATGACAGCAAGCTGAATTTCAGAAACTTTTGTCACCGCCCGCCGCCGCAGCATTTTGGAGGTTGTAGTTGGATCAACCCACTCCGGAACTAAACGCCGAATTCGACCAAGTAAGGCAACTGGCGGCCCGCTACCACTTTGAGTTTGTGGATTTGCGGGACTGCCGTCCCGACGGGGATCTGCTCCGCACTATCCCGTTGGACATGATGCTCCATTACCAGTTCTTGCCGCTTGAGGCCCGCGACCACCAGTTGGTGATTGTGGTGGGCGACCCCACGGATTTATCGCGGCTGGATGAGCTGGAAATGAAGCTCGACCGGCAATTGGTTATTCGCGTTGCCCCGCCCAGCCAAGTGCGCGATTTCCTGAAAAAAACAGAGCCTTCGCAACGAGTGTTGGACGAGGCGACGGAGGAATTCCGGCTGGACGTCATCAGCGAGGAGGAGGCGGCCGGCCAGGGGCTCTCGCTCGAGAACTTGGTCGAGGAGCGAGAGGTCAGCCCCATGATCCGGCTGGTGGATTCCATCATTTTCGCCGGGCTGGAGCGGCGCGCCAGCGATGTCCACATCGAAAGCCGGGACAATTCCCTGGTGGTCAAGTTCAGGGTGGACGGCGTCCTCCAGCAGGCTATGGCCCCCCTGGCGCGCGAGTTCCAATCTAACCTCATTACGCGTATCAAGGTGATGTCGGAACTGGACATTGCAGAACGCCGTGTTCCTCAAGACGGCCGCTTCCGGGTTCGATACCGCGGCCGTCCGATTGATTTCCGTGTGTCCATCATGCCCTCCATCCATGGCGAGGACGCCGTGCTCCGCATTCTGGATAAGGAATCGCTGCACGAGAAGTTTAAGCAGTTACGGCTGGAAGTCCTGGGGTTGGCGGACCGCGAGATCAGGCGGCTGCGAAAATTCATCCGCGAGCCTTACGGCATGGTTCTGGTGACGGGACCGACGGGAAGCGGCAAGACCACAACCCTTTATGCCGCCCTCTCGGAGATCAAGAGCGACGAAGACAAGATTATCACGATTGAGGACCCGGTCGAGTATCAGCTTCGCGGAGTGACGCAGATACCCGTGAACGAAAAGCGTGGCCTGACCTTCGCTCGCGGCCTCCGGTCGATCCTGCGCCATGACCCGGACAAGATCATGGTGGGCGAGATACGTGATAACGAGACGGCTCAGATTGCCATCCAATCGGCCTTGACCGGCCACTTGGTTTTCACCACCGTCCATGCGAACAACGTGGTGGACGTGCTCGGGCGCTTCCTGAATATGGGCGTCGAGCCCTATAACTTCGTGTCGGCGCTGAATTGCATCCTGGCTCAGCGGCTGGTGCGTACGCTCTGCGAAGATTGCAAGCGTCCCACGGAAATATCGCGGGAACTGTTCGAGGAATCCGGCCAGAATCCTGAGGCTTGGCGCGGCACGAGCATGTACGAGAGCGTGGGTTGCCAGGCGTGCAACCAGACCGGTTTCCACGGACGGACGGCCATCGGAGAGTTGCTGTCGCTCTCGGACCGCGTACGCGAGCTTATTCTCGAGAAGAAACCCAGTTCGGAGATTCGGCGGGTGGCGCGCGACGAAGGAATGGTGTCTCTGCGGGAGTCGGCGCTCGAGAAGGTCCGGGCCGGAATCACGACGTTTAAAGAGGTTAACAAGGTCACCTTCGTGGAGTAAACTGTGGGCGCGGCCCTGATGCCTACCCTTTTGGAACCGATGGAGGGGATGGCCAGTTCGGATGCACTGCGTGTATTTACATTTTGTTTGATCGGACTGTGCGGCTCTGCCGCGTTGCCTTGCGGAAAAGCTGTGCCTTTCCGGGGTCGATCTGAGATCTTGTTCCTAGGTTGAGGCTGCGCCTCAACCGGCGAGGTGCAGCCTCGCCGAAGAACACGGCTGAATGGCAACCGGAAGGAAAGGCGAAGCCTTTCCGCAAGACAGAGCGGCGGAGCCGCCAGGCGCACCGTATATTAATCTCGATGAATTGGGACACGATAAAATCCAGGCTGTTGCCCAAGCAGGGGGCGAGAACCGGCTCGTTCCTGTTGCCCTCTGTGGTTCTCGATTTGCAGCCGAGTTTCATTGCGGGTGCGAGATTAGACAGAAAATCGCGCCAGGTTCGCCGGGTTGCCGTCCGGCAGATTGAGGACGGTGCATTGGAGCCGCTTGCCGCCCGGCCTAACCTGGTCAAGCAGGAAGTGGTGCGTCGGGCTATCCGTGAAGTCCTGGAAGCAGTTGGAGACCGCAACGACCGGTTAGGCGTTCTCCTGCCCGATCCTTCGGTGCGCGTTGCAGTCCTGCGTTTTGAAACGCTGTCCAGCCGCCGAGAAGAGGCTGATGCTTTGGTTCGTTGGAAGCTCGGAAGCATCCTGCCGTTTCCACCCGAAGAGGCCAGGGTCAGCTACCAATTGCTCGCGAAGAGCGAACAATCGGTTGAGGTGCTGGCGATGGCGGTGCGCAATTCCGTCGTCACGGAATACGAAGCGGCGTTGGAGGATGTGGGCGCCGGGCCCGCATTGGTTCTCCCCGCCACAGCGGCCCTTCTCCCCTTGCTTCCGGCGGGGCATCAAGGAAGCCAGGTTCTGGTGCATGTTTGTTCGGGTTCGGTGACTTCGGTCGTGGTGGTGGGAGACGGTATCAGTTTCTGGCGCAATCGCCAGTCGGAGCGGGTCACGACGGCCGGAGATGAGGAATTGATCAGCGAATTCGCGCGCGTGGTCGCCGCTTGCCGGGACCACCTTAAGAGCGAGATCGAGGACGTCTACATTTACGTCCGGCCGCCGGCAATTTCGTTGCCGGACAACGAAATCGGGAAAGTGACGGGCCGCCGCGTTCAACTCCTGAGCAGTCCGGAATCACACGCGGGAGGACTTCCTCCGGCCGAGAAGAAAATCTTGGAGAGTTTCGGCATGACGTTCGCCGGACTTTTGGAGAACCAAAACTAAGGCAGGGGCGGTTCGCGAACCGCCTCGACTGCCGTCAGGCTTATGAGAGTCACCCTGAATCTCGCCATCCCGCCCAGTGCTCGCGAACGCTATGCGCTGCTGTGGGCGATCCCGGCTACGCTGCTGGGCATCGCAGGTTTAGTTCTCATCATTTTGTTCTCCGATCGCGCCTATCGCCAATACACGGTCGTGCACGCGTCGGTCGTCCGGTACCAGGAGCGGGACAATGCTTTACGCGCCCAGGAAATGGCTCTGCGCAGAGTACTGGAAGAACCCGCCTCGCGCCGGCTCCTGAACGATGTGCAAATCATTAACGCACTCATTAAGGCAAAACAGGTATCGCTAACCAGCTTGGCCGCCGACATTACCGAGCTCATTCCGGATGATGTGCGGCTCAGTGCTTTGGCTATGGAGCCGGATGGCCACGAACTGGCCGTGCGCTTCGTGATAACCGGCAAAAACGCCGAAGCCATCGAGCGTTTTCTAAGCGATCTCGAGGACTCGCCGCACTTTAAGGACGTGGCCATAATCAACGAAGGGCTCGAGGAGACAGGCACCAATACCGAACTCGAGAATATCGCCTGCACCGCGCACTATGTGGTGGGTGAGGGCGAATCGTCGGGGGAATAATTGCGCAGGAATCGTCACCAGATTGTAACTCGCGTTTTCCAGATCCTCGGCATTTCGCTGGTGCTGCTCGATGTCCTGCTTTATTTCTTCGTCTACCGGCAAACGCAGTCGCAGCTTTCCTCGGAGCTGGAACAGTTTGAATCCTTGCGCCAGCGCATCTTTGATGGAGAGGAGCGGATCGGGCGCCTCACCAAGTATAAAGAAGGTTTACCGGAGACCGGTAAAAAGCTGGCGGCGGTTATCGAGGATCATACTCTCCACCGGCGCCAGGCCTACTCACAGGCCTTCAAGCTCCTGCGGCAGGTGGCGGAACAGTCAGGGGCGGAGCTTGGCAAGGTGGACTTCAAACGCAATGACAAGGCTGCGGGACCCGTGCTGCCTCTTGGAGCTGCGATCAACGTTGAGGGGTCTTTCCCGGCGCTCCTCAAGTTTGCGCATGGCCTTGAAACCGCCAACAATTTGCTGGTGATTCGGAACTTCACTATGACGGAGGGTGAGGATACGCCCCAGCAGCTGCACCTGCTGGTTGATATCTACTTTACACCCTGAAGTGGGGGCCGAGTTTGGTTCGTAGCGCCTCGACTTGTCGGGGCGCCGGCCGACGCTTCGCTCAGGGCAGGCTCTGAAGGTCGGCGCTACACCCTAATTGGGACGGCATGAAGCTAAGTGGACAAATGGAGAAGTGGGGCATTGCCATTCTGGGCGTCGTCTCGCTTCTGCTGATTGTGAACCTTGTCATCCAGTATAACCACATGCAGGCGGTGGTGAAGCTTCCCGTGGCCAAGGCTCGCCCGCCGGCAAGGGTTGGCGTCCCGGCGGGGGCCAAAGCGCCGGCTGTGAAGCAAGCCGTGAGGCCGAGGGCGCCGGATGACTTGTCCGTTTACAATTCAATCGTCGAGGTGGACCTGCTCAAGAAGTACGAAGACCGTCCGGTGCCGGAGTTGCACCGAGATCCGTTCACATTTGTGGCCGTCGCAGCTCCGCCGCGGGTGCAAGCCCCGGGTGTGGCGGCCGCGGCGCCGCCCGCTCCGCCTCCTCCGCCGCTGAATTTGAAGGTCATGGGCTACACCGAGGGCAGAGGGGCGCCCGATGAAGCCATGGTGGAGCTCTGTTCTGCCAGTTGCGAGACTTCGTCCCCCGATGACCAGGTTTTGGTGGTCCACGCGGGCGAGGCGGTCGGGTCCCGATACAAGGTCATCAAGATAAATCCTACGGTGGTTACCGTTGAAGATGCTGCGATCCATCAAACCGTCGATTTGCCCGTCCCGCAGTAGCTCGGACGGGTTCGCGCTGCTCATTGTGATGGTGGCGGCCGCAGTCCTTTTGATCGGCCTGACGGCGGTGCTGCCGAGCATTTATCAGGAAGGCCAGCGCGAACGCGAAGCGGAACTTATCTTCCGTGGCAAACAGTACGCGCGCGCCATCGCGACCTTCCACCAAAAGTTCCAACGATACCCGAACAGTATCGAGGACTTGACAAAACTGACGAACGGCTTCCGCTTCCTGCGCAAGGAATACGCCGACCCGATGACTCCGGGTGGCAAGTGGCGGTTTATTCACGTCAACGCGCAAGGCGTGCTGCTGGACTCGAAGACGCAAGGTCCGCCGCCTGGGGCGATGGGCCAGTCGGGCGCAAATCCAGGTGCGGCTGGGTTCGGGACGTCAGGTGCGTCGGGCACGGGAGGATTTGGCCAGCAAGGTATGGGAAGCGGCGGCTTCGGCCAACAGGGCGGCTCATTCGGCCAGCAAGGTATGGGAAGCAGCGGCTTCGGCCAACAGGGCAGCTCATTCGGCCAGCAAAGCATGGGAGGAAGTTCGTTTGGCCAAACAGATTCCGGGAATAGCAGCTTTGGCGCGCAGCAGGGCGCGGGCGGCAGCAGCGGATTTGGCTCCTCATCCAGCGGTTTCTCTTCCGGTTCGAACTTCGGCGGGAGCACTCCCGGCACTCAGCAGAACTCCGGTTTCTCTTCGGGAACCCCCCAAGGTGGCGGAACCTTTATCGCCGGGGTGGCCAGCACGAGTCACAAGCAATCGATCGGCATTTGGAACCAGAAGACGCACTATGACGAGTGGGAGTTTGTTGGGATCGATCTGGGCGCGCTCGGCATTGCCGCCTCGATCCCCGGACTCCCTCAGGGTTTCCAGTCCGGTCAGGGAAATCAGTCCGGCGGTTTCGGCCAGGGGAATCAACCCGGCGGCTTTGGGCAGGGAAATCAGCCCAGCGGCTTTGGGCAGGGAAATCAGCCCAGCGGCTTTGGGCAGCCGAATTCTCCGCCGGGACAGAATCAAAGTGGCAATTCGTCCTCAGGCGGATCCACCCCCAGTGGATCCGACTTCTCGCCGCAATGATCCAATGATAGACTTACAACGGACGAGATTATTTTGGTTTTCAACTTACAACCAAGAGTCGAAAACTGACGACTAACTACTGAGAAGTGCAAGGTCGAGGCCAAGCAGCAATCTGGTAAAGGAATCATGAGCGGAATTTGGCGGATAAATCGAGCCAATCTTGTGGTGAGAATATCTCTGGGCCTTGTCGTTGGGCTGTCGCTGATGGCCGCCGGGTGCGCCTGGACGCCCTCGTCGGCAGGGATTGTACTTACTGTAACGCCAGCGACGGCTTATATCCCCGTGTCGTCTTCATTTCAATTTGGCGTAACCGTTTCGGGGACACCAAACTCTCTGGTGGTGTGGAGTGCGGGTGGCGTGGTGGGCGGAAACGCCACCGTCGGTTTCATCTCCTCTACAGGTTTCTACCGGGCACCGGCCAGCGTGCCTTCGCCGGCCAACGTCACCATCACGGCGACGAGCGAGTACGATGCCATCAGTTCGTCTTCCGCCACGGCGACGATCGTAAGTCAGACATCCGGCGCTCATACGGTGCAGGTGGCTTCCGGCCAAACAGTCACGAACATCAACGTGCAAGTACCGCAATTAACTCCCACGCTGACGATATACGGAGCGGGGACGTGCGTCGGCAGCACCTGTTCGACCTCGGCCACCGGGGCAGAAGTGACGCAGGGTAGCTCGGCGACCCTCTTTCTGGTCGGCAACGGGGTGGTCGCGGGAACGGTTTATTCGATTAGTGGAAATGCCACCGATGTGACGGTGACGCAGCCCTCCGGTTCGCAATTCGGTCAAACAAGCAACGGTACGCCGTCGGTCACTTTTGGTATTTCAGTCAGCGCCAACGCCGTGCCGGGGTTAAGAAATATCATGGTCTCGAATCCTGCCACGGGCGAACTCTCCGCCTTCGTGGGTGGATTACTTATTACCTCTTCGGGGCAGTAAACAAAATGAAGAAGCGTCCCCAGACACTGGCATTGTCATTCCGAGCGAAGCGAGGAATCTCGCCCTGCTCGCTTCTGGTTTTACTCGTGCTGATTCTCCGGGTGGCGCCGGCATCTGCCACGACTCTGGTGAGGATGAGCTTGGACCAACTTGCCGAGGCTTCAACGGAGATTGTTCGCGCTCACGTGGTCAGCCAGCAGACAGTCTGGAATCCGCAGCACACTCGCATTTACACTTACACCACACTCGCCCTGGACCAGACGTACAAGGGTGATCCGCCTTCCTTCCCAGTCGTCCAGCAGCCCGGCGGCACGGTCGGCAAGACTCGGGTTTTTGTGGCCGGAACCGTTCAATTCCACACTCAGACGGGATACCTGTTGTTTCTGGAACGGTCATCGGCGGACCCCTCGAAATTCCTCCTGGTGGGAATGGTGCAAGGCGCCTACAGGATCTACCGCGACGCGAAGACGCAAGAGGAGAAGCTCATCCTCCCACTTGGCTCTCTGACGCGTGGAAGTCCGGCTTCAGGTCCCGGATCGGTCTTGGCCGGCCCGGCGGTTCCGGTCCATCAGTTCCAAAGGGACATTTCAGCATCGCTGAGCAGTCCTTTAAGTATTCCGCGAGGCACGGCAATACCCGTGGCCATCAAGTCCGCGCAGTCTGCGGGCGTCAGGCGGATGGACGTAAGAGGACGAACAACCACCGACCTTTTTCCAAACTCGGGCCTGGTAATTCCCGCCGGCAGCGCGATCTCGGGAATGGCGGAGCGAGTCGGAGACTCCTGGATGATTTCCTGGACGGAGGTTTCGATTCGCGGCAAGCAGGTCCTTCTTTCGGCTCGAAACACTGAGCCTGCTGCGAGGACGTTGCAAGGCCGTACACTTGTGGTCAACGTGAGGTGAGGATGCAGGAAGGCAACAGAGTGGCGCGAGTTCGCCGCCCGGTGTTATTTGCGCTGGCAGGAAGTTTGAGCCTGCTGGGCGCTATCCTGGCGTTTGCCTACACGACCTATCAGAATGACGTTGGCGAGGTCCCGCCGGTCGGGACCTCGCCGGAAATCCCCGGTGTCCCGGTCCCCTCACGCTGGCCCAATGCCTCCTTCACGTGGGTCTTGGACAATCCCGGTACACCGCCAGGTAACGTTGACACGACCGATGGCACCAATCCCCTGCCTCTCAAGACGGCCCTGATGAACGCAGCCAACGCTTGGACGACAGGGCTGCTCAATGGGCAGCAGTTGAGCAGTCTTACTGTTACCAACGGCAGCGACGTCGCCAATCTGCCGAATCCGCAGGTTGACTGCACCAACGTCGTCACGTTCAACGATAGTAACGCTACTGACTTTCCCACTGGAACAGAGTCCGTGGCATTTACTACCGTCAGCACTGATTACGTGAGGGTCGGACCACCTCAGACCCCAGGCACGGTTTACCACTTCACGGAGTGCAACGCGCAGGTCTCCATATCCACCACCTCACCGGCCATTGTGTTTGATGCGGATATCGCCTTCAATCCACACGTTGAATTCTCCACATCCACTCCGCCGCTATCCGGCGCCTTCGACCTGGTCTCCGTCGCTACGCATGAGTTCGGCCACGCGCTGGGGCTCGACCATAGCGGGATTGCCCACGCCGTAATGTTTCCGGCCGGGGACACCGGCGAGAGCCAACAACGAACCCTCTCAACGGATGACGTCATCGGTATATCTTTTCTCTACCCTTCGTCCAACTTTTCGAGCTACATGGGCGCCATTTCGGGACAGGTGACCTTCGCCAACGTCGGCGGCGTCTACGCGGCGCATTTAGTGGCCATCGATGCGAGTTCCGGCAACGTCGTCGTGGACGGTCTGGCCAACGCGGATGGCACTTACAAGTTGTTTGTTCCACCCGGCAGCTATAACGTCCTTGTCCTTCCCCTCGCCCCGGACGACAACCATGGCATCTACTCGCTGAGCGATTTCTCCGGCTGGACTTGTGGCTACGACGAGAGTGCGCCACCCTGCTGTAACCCCGGCAATGGACAATGCATCGGGTCGCCTATTACCAATTCAACTAATTACACCGGCACCTATTATTAACATTGTAAAGAAATGCAGGTTAGGACCTTGGAGTTCGCTCTTCCCAGCTCCGGAAGGGCTGCCCACGTCGGCGTGGCGCTGACCTCTGGGTCCGCACCGGAGATGCCGACCCTTCGCTCCGCTCAGGGCAGGCTCTAAAGGACGGCACTACTTCTTGCGCAATTCGACCAGCGAATGGCCGTAACCTGGGACCACAACATCGAGGGCGTAAGTGTTTCCCGAGCGCCGGGCTGTGGCCCCCTTGAACTCGTAGGATCCCCTTGCCTCGAGTCCCAGCTTACCTGGAGCTAGCTCAATGCGGCGATTGACCTTGTGATCCTCGAGGTTGAAACAGTTAACGACCGCCACCGGCTCGGTGGGATGTACGTGGACGTGGACCATCTCATCGAGGCCGTAAAACGTTCCCGCTTTGAAGAAGATCTCGAGGCGCCGGTAGGTCTCCATAGCTTCTTTCTGAGCTAGCCGCACGCTTGGGTCAGCGTGCGTTCCTCCAACGCCGAGATGCCGGCAGGTGGAGGCATTCCACCAGAACATCAGACACTGGGCGTTGTCTTTACGCAGGTCGATGTGAAGGTACAGGGGAAGGGAATAAGCCAGGTTGTAATAGTACAGGGCAATGCTGTGTCCTCCCACCAGGTCCGTCATAGGATCCCACATCAATTCGAATGCCCAGACGGAGTCAAACCCGGCGGCTTGATCGGCTTCCGCCCTGCCCCCAACTCCTTGGCCGTAATATGTCGGAACGTAGCGGAGGCGCGTGCCGCCCAGCATCTGATCGTGCATCTCGATAAGCACCTGGGGGTACCGGGCGTGGAGCAGGCGAGCCAGCCCGTTGGTGGCTTCGACGTGCTCCACGCGTCCGGAAGGAACGCGGTGGCCATGCTGCGGATCCCAGCACTCACCGTTGTGCATCGTACCGTCAAACATGAAGAATCGCGCGCCATCGCGCGCCAGGGCCTCGAGGCGAGCGCGAGTCTCTTCCACGAATTGCGCCGACGCGCCGCAGAGCGACCCCTCGACGCGGCTGCCATCCCGGTTCATGCGGTCCAGGCTGCGAGGATAAGATGAGGGATCGCACCATCCGGAGAGAGGAGTATGGAGGGACAGGCTGAGTCCGTACTCCCGCGCCAGCATGGCAGCGAAATCCTTCATCCTGCCCAGCCGCGATTCGTCCCAGATCTTGGAGGCAAAGCGAGTGTCCCAACCGGGATCGAGGTAGAGCGCTTCGCAGCCTATATCGCGGGCCTTGGCGGCTTCCTCTCTCATG